>Ga0326728_10000443_pt1 | contig 161758 bp, 128 predicted proteins | sample MB3enrmetagenome_FD_207602 | JGI IMG/M metagenome (GOLD analysis project Ga0326728, IMG submission 207602) | Lab enriched peat soil microbial communities from McLean, Ithaca, NY, United States - MB31MN | ecosystem: Environmental > Terrestrial > Soil > Wetlands > Peat | place: USA: New York... | reverse complement strand
GCCGGCCTTGACGAAGGCCTGGAAGCGCGCCAGGCCGGTCCGCGTGATCACCGTCGAGGAGGGTACCACGATGGCGCGGTAGAGCTGCCCGCTGAGATTGCGGAAGCCGCCGTTCTCGATGCTGGCCACCGAGCTGAGCGACTGCTCGTCGAAGTAATCCCAATCCACCTGGTGTTCGAACAACTGCCAGCCGAGCTTGGTGGTGCTGCGGTCGGCATCCTGGTCGCCCATCCACATGCTGGGGGTGGGATGATACAGGCCCACCTGCGCCGCCGGGCGGCCGATGGCCATCAGGTAGCCGGCCCGGTTGGCGTACCACGCCAGCATGGGTGCCTGCGGAGGCGTTGCCGCCGCGGTGGCCGGCGCGCCGGGGCCGCCGCGCGCCACGGGAACGCGGATCTGCAGGGCATTGACGCCGCGCACCAGTTGAAAATCCACCTGGAATTTGCCGTCAATGCCAGGTCCGCCGCCTTCTTCGGTCCAGACCTTGGGCCTGCCGAACAGGTGGGCGGCCGAAGAGGGGAGCTTGGGGAAATTGTTGTTGGTGTCCCAGGTTGCGTCCGGAGTATGGATCAGGCTCGGGATGAGCTGGTTCAGGTTGTCGATGCCGGGCACCTGGACGTGCCGCATATCTCTGAGGAAGTCGCCCTCGTTGCGGATCAGGTCCTCGGGCCAGTCGAACTTCATCATGGTCTCTTCGTGGTTCAGGTGGACCAGGTACTCGACGTTGTTCCTCGCGCACCAGTCGGCCTGCACCCCGAAGAAGGTCTCGCGGAAGATCCCGCTCCAGACGTCCCAGTAGTCCGCTTTGACGCGCCAGGCTTCGTCGGTCATCTTGGGCGCGAACAGCAGAGGCAGGTATGGCTGGAGGTCGTAGCCCTTCTGCTGCCGGAACTCATCCAGCAGCTTGGGTGTCCATGGCATGAAGGCGGTGTAGTCGGGCTCGTCGCCGAAGAAGCCCAGCACGGTCTTGCCGAACTCGTCCCCGACCGCCTGCTTGTAGGTTTCGTGGGTGATCTTGAGAAAGGCGCGGGTGGCCTCCGGATTCAGGTAGTCGATCAGCGAATAGAGGCTGTCCTTGGCGCGCGTGCCGTCGGCGCGGTTGGAAGCGCGGGTAGGGGAACTGCGGAACACGTGGCGGATCAGCGTCAACACCCACGGACGCGGCCAGGATGCGCCGGGCGGCGGCACCGGGGCCGTCCACTTGATCGCCTTGGGGTCGATGGTCACGGCTTGGACGGCTCCGGTGGTGGGATACACCGCCAGCGCGCCCAAGGTATCGGGCGGCGTGGGCAGGGCGATCGTCTGGCCCGGCATCACGTCGATCCGAATGTCGGCATCGAGCCCCTGCATGGCCAGTTGGGGAACCTCCTCGCTGACCTTGCCGCCGGCGAACCCGCTGGGGTAATCGCACTCGTCCTGGATCCACAGCTTCATGCCGCGCTTGGCGGCTTCCTGGACCACGAACTTCACCTGGGCCATGTGCTCGGGCGAGAGGTATTTCGGCTCGCCGCGTCCCGGCGACATGTTCACCACGAAGACGCCATTGGCCGCGAGCCGGTCCAGATCCTGGACGATCCTGGCCCTGCGTTCCGCCGCGTCGGGGCCGTTCCAACTGGTAAACGGCTGGATGGCGCCGTACTCGTGAGGTGGCGCTTTGAAGTGGGCGGCTACGTCGGCGGCGGACGGAACCGTGATCTGTTGCCAGGGCCGCTGGGCCGGTAACACGGCGGCCAGCAGCCCGCCCAGAGCGAATGCTCCAACGATGTTCTTCATGCGGGTCTCCCGTGGGATCTCGTATCGCACTTATTGTATATGGCGGCACGAGCCGTGGATGGCGCATTCATGCTAAAATTCCGGCGCGTGCGGATGGTCAATGCGCCCGCGAAGGCCGGCGCCGCCGGATTGACAGGAGGAAAACCATGAACGTCCGTTTCTCTCGCTGGAATATCGGTCTTCTCACCGGAGCCGTTTTGTTCTCGTGCCCGCCGCCCGCGTCCGCCGCGGCCAAGGCGGCGCGCGAGGTTCGTTCGCCCGACGGCAGGATCGCCATCACCATACACACCGACGCCCCCCTGGGCTATAGCATCGCGGTGGACGGCAAACCGGCGCTGCTGCGGTCCCGCCTGGGGCTGGAACTGGCCGGCGATGTGAAACTGGGCGAGAAACCGGTGGTGAAGAGCGAGAAGCGGAAATCGGCCGACACCCACTGGGAGAACCAGTTCGGCAAGAACCGCGACGTGCGCGATCGCTACAACGAATTGAACCTCACGCTGAAGGAAGGCGGCCGCACGTTTGGCGTGGTCGCGCGGGCCTACGACGATGGCGTGGCCTTTCGCCTGGTTCTCCCCAAGCAACCCGGGATGGATTCCTTCACCGTAACGCGCGACGCCACCGAGTTCACCTTCCCCGGCGACCAGCAGGTGTGGGCCGGGTGGAACAACCCGGAGGGCCCCAGCCGACCCGAGGGCGGGTTCATCGGCTCGCAGGAATGGCGCTATTTTCCCAATAAGCTATCCGGGCTTAACCCCACTTACAAGCACGGACTGCCGTTCCTGGTTCAAACACCGGCGGCATATGTCGCCATCACCGAGAGCGACCTGCTCGACTGGTCCGCCATGTGGCTGGCGGTCAAGGCCGGCGCCCCGAATACCCTGGAGGCGCAACTCGCTCCGCCCATACCGGCCCAGCCGTGGCCGTCGCGCAACCCGTCGGCGGCGGATGGAGCGGCGGTGAGTACGGCGCCTGCGCCGGCGGGCGAGATCCGGAAGGGTCTGGTGGTGGCCAAGACGCCCCACAATTCCCCCTGGCGGACGTTCATCGTCGGCCGCCGCCCGGCCGATCTCATCCAGAGCGACCTGGTGTCGAACCTGGCCACCCCGAGCCAACTCGCCGATACCTCCTGGATCGAGCCGGGCATGTCGTCCTGGGGCACCTGGTGGAGCGCCACGGGGAGAAACGACCTGCCCACGCTCAAACAGTACATCCAGCTTGCCGCCGACATGAACTGGCCGTATCAACTGTCCGAGATCGGCGATAAGTCGATCGTTCCCGAGTTAGTGTCCTTTGCCAAGGAACGGGGCGTGCGCGTGTGGTTGTGGTTCCACTTCAACGACTTCATCGACCCGGCGGTCTATAAGCGGGATTTCCCCATGTACGCCAAGTGGGGCATTGCGGGACTGAAGATAGACTTTATCGACCGCGACGACCAATGGGCGGTCAAGTGGTACGAAGATATCGCCAGAACGGCGGCCGAGAACCGCTTACTCATCGACTTCCACGGCGCGTTCAAGCCGACCGGCCTGGAACGCACGTGGCCCAACCAGATCACCCGCGAGGGCATACAGGGCAACGAGTACAACAAGTGGAGCGCCAAGGAAACCCCCGAACACCGGGCCACCCTCCCCTTTACGCGCGTGCTGGCCGGTCCCGCCGACTACACTCCGGGCGGGTTCATCGACCGCCAGCCGTCGCAATTCCGGATCGTGAAGACCAACACGCAGGTGCAAGCCACGCGGGCGGGCGAACTGGCCATGTTCATCCTCATCCTAAGCCCGTTCACGGTGGCCTGCGATTCGCCCAATAACTACAAAGACAAGGACGGCAAGTACCTGCCTGGTATGGATTTCCTCAAGGGCCTGCCGACCGTCTGGGACGAGACCCGCGGCCTGGACGGCGAGGTGGGGAAATACGTGGTCGAGGCGCGGCGCAACGGGAAGAACTGGTACCTGGCCGCCATCTCCGACCGCGAGGGCCGCGAGTTGTCCGTGCCGCTCGCGTTCCTCGGCAAGGGCCAATGGAAAGTCACCCTGTGGGAGGACGCGCCCGACGCCGGCGAGAACCCCGAGCACCTGGTCAAGAGCGAAAAAACCGTGCGCGCCTCCGACACGCTGCCGCTGCATCTGGCGCCCTCGGGCGGCACCGTGGCGATCTTCTCGCCCGGCGAGTGAAACGGCGTCCGCCCCACACAACGCTATCGCCGCCCTGCCCCCGGCGGCGAGGCCGCGCATCGGTACTGGCGCAGTTGGCCGTCGCCCAGTTGCCGCGCCAGGTCGGCACGGCCCGTGCGCATGTGAACGGCGATCGCGTCAACGAGCGCGGGACACAGAAGCCGCCTCACGGACTCACACCCGGGGTCGAGCGTATAGCCTTGCCCAACCTGCTTGAGCGCGCAGGACTGCGGATCGATCCCCCGCTTGAAGAGCGGCAACAGCTCGTTCGTGAAGCGCTTGTCGGGCGCCAGCGTGTTGCCTTCGAGAAGCGCGACCGCCGCTTCCTCGAGCCGGTTGGCGCGGACCAGGGCGCGCGACAACTGCAGATACGTGTTGGGGCTTAGAGGGTCGGCAGCGCGCGCCTGCGCCGCGGTGTCGTAAGCCATTGGCACGTTGTCCAGCCGCAGGTAGATCTCCGAAAGGGCCCGGTAGTACTTGCCCACGTCGGCATTGGGCTGGATGCTGGCGGCTTCAACGCGGACATCTCCCCCCGGCCACCCAGTGATGGAGATGGCCCGGTTGAACAGCTCGATGGCCCGCTGGAACGCCTGGACGCTGTCGGGAGGAGAAACCAGGTTCCCGTTCCCATCGGGCCGGCGCAGCAGATCGCCCTTGGCGATGTAATACCCGGCGGCGGAGCTGTAGGATTCCGCGTTGTTCACCGCGTTGGGCAACGGATCGAGCACTGCCAGGCCTTTTTCCGCTTGGGCGATCGCCTCGTCCAGTCTGCTATGGGAGGAATCCGCGTGGAACAGGTTGTTTGCCAGCATCTTCCAGGCTTTGAAACTGTTGGGACTGGTTTTGACCAGGGCCTGCGCCATGTGCAAGTCGTCCCGCCAATCGGGATTGCGCAACCAGGTGCGGACGGCGTAGGCGGTGACGAGCAGGCCCACGACCCACGGCGCGGCGGCGCGCAGCGGCGGCGGGATGGCGCCGTAGCACAGCACCAGGCAGGCGCAAAAGGCGACGGCCGGAAGGTACAGAAAGCGCTCCGCCATGATGGTGCCAATCGGAAAAAGCAGGTTGCACACCGGCAGGATGGTGACCGCCGCGAAACCGGCGAAAAAGAAAGCCGTGCGGTTCCAGCGGTACGACTTGAACACCAGCACCGCCAGCGCCGCCACCACCAGCCACGCGACCCAATCGGCGAGGGTGCCGCTGGCCAGCGGAATCTGCGCGTAGGAATAATCCGCCGACAGGGTGATCGGACAGACCAACCGCCACAGGTAACGCGCCAGGATGGCGATGGCCGTCAGGCGTCCCTGAACAAAACCGGCATCGACCAGCGGGTTGTCGAGAAACGGAAAACTGGCCGGGGGTGAAGCCGTCATCACCTGCATGCGCTGCCACAGCATGGCCGCGACGGGAATGGCTACGGCGATGAAGCCGGCGAGACGCCCGCGCAGCTTCCGCCGTTCCCGCCACCACGCCAGTTCGTAGATGGCGATGACGCCCAACACGGTGACGGCGCTCTCTTTCGAGAAAACGCCGATGGCGGTGGCCGCCGCGGCGCCCCCGAACGCCAGCCGCCGCCGCCGGCCGGTGGCTTCGACGCCCACCAGGTACAGCAGAAAACCGCCCAGCACGCCGATTCCGGCCAGCAGGTCGGGCCGTCCCACCATGTTGGTGACGCTCTCGGTGAGCACCGGGTGGACGGCCCAAAGCGCCGCCACCGCGAAGGCGCGGCCGCGCGTACCCATCAGGCGCAGGCTCAGCGCATATACCAGCAGCACATTGCAGAGATGCAGCAGGAAGTTGATCCAGTGGTAGCCGGTGGACCGCTTGCCGTTGCCCAGCACGGCGTAGTTGAACATGTACGACAGCGTAGCCAGGGGGCGGTACAGGCCGCTCTCGCCGTAGGGCCACCAGTAGGTGTGACGCAGGATCAGGTCCACGTTCGCCGCCGTGGCGTGCTGGATACGCGTGTCGGCCGTGAGAAGCTGGTTGCAATCGAGCGTGTAGCCGTCGTGAAACGAATTGGAGTATGCCAGCAGGGCGATCAGGCACAATGCCAGGGCAATGAGAAGGTGTGGCCGAAACGGGTTGTGCCGCGGCTGTGACGGAGCCTCCGGCACGGGGCTTCGAGTGGCGGCGCGCTTCCTCTGCGATGCCATAGAATCTACAGGCTACCGCATCTTGGCCCCGCACCGGGTGCGTTTGGCGGTGGCGGCGGGAAAGCCGGCAGACGGGGCGGGACCGGCTCGCGTCAGTTCAGCTCGGCGAGCCTTTGGCGATACCCCTCTTGCAAGCGTTTCCGATAGGCGGGAACGGTGGACCTCTCCGCCTGGGCGCCCGCGCGCAGGGTTTCCTCGGCGCGGTCGACGCCCTCGGCCATGCGTTCGCCGGTGGCGGCCCGGAAATCCGCGGAGGCCAGGAATCCGAACGCCCACACGGCGGGCAGAGCTTCCGCGTAGTTGTTCGGCAATCCCACCTGCTCGAAAGGAAAGCCCGAGGCCCAGTCGGTATGATAGCCCACCTGCATATTGGCGGGGTTCACCGAGACCTGGGCGTGGGTCACACAGTTCCCCGCCGCAATGCCATACCGCGAGCGCAACATCTCGGTCAACATGGAAGCTGCCCGCACCTGCGCGGGACTGGCTCCCGATTCGATCTGGCCGGGCTCGGTCCGGCCCTCGAACGAGATTCCCAGGAAACTCCGGTTCAAGTTGACATACAACCACTGGCTGTCGGCCCACAGGGAGGGTCCGGCATGGTCCGCCGCGTCGCCCTCGGCGACCACGCGGAACACCCGTCCAAAGCGGTCGATCAAAAAGTGGTACGCGAATTTGCGCTGCACATACTCGAGCAACGATTCGCCGACCCGCCGGAGTGCGTCGTTCTGGCCCACTTCGAACGGCACCTGGTGGCTTTCGGTGGTGTGGAAGACGATGCCGGCGGGGTCGTACCGCCGCACGGGCGGGCCCTGGTGGCCGGCGGGGAAGGCCAGGTAGGACCGTGGATAGTGGGCGACCACGTAGCGGTTGTCGATGCGCAACCCATTACTGTAAGTCTCTTCCGGCCCGCTGTGCTCCACCAACCAGACATTCGGGGGCGGAGCCTCGGCCACCGGCGCGGGACGGATTGGCTGCCGGGGAGCCGGCAGCGCTTCGGCGTGGGTGGTGGTTACTATCAACGCCACGGAAGCCAGCGCCGCCAGCCCCGCCGCGGTCAATAAGACGAAGCTCGCCATGCGGTTGCCGGCCAGGAACTGGCGGATCGATCGAATCCACCGCAGGGGAGCCGGAACGGACACCAGCGGCGCGGTGGCTTGCAGGAACCGCAGGCGCGCCACGGGATCGCGGATGCAATTCGCGATCTTCTCGACCGATGGCCGGTAGACCGGCTGCGCCTCGTGCCGAAGAGGCATACGTGTACTAAGTATCGGCAGGACCCGAGAAATCTCTTATGGTGCAAGGACGGTTTTCAGAAGGGAATTCCGGCCGGGGGAGCGGAGGGCACACCGGCGAGGGTGGAACCTCGACGTTCCACTCCCCCACCGTGACGCTGAAAACAAGGAAGTTACGTCCGATGGGTGAAGCGTAATGCTCCACCCATCGGGAAAACCTCGGCGATTTACTTGGCGGCCACGAAATGAATGCGCCGGTTCTTCTGCCAGCAGGTCTCGTCGTGCTCTTCGCAGACCGGCCTATCCTTGCCGTAGCTGATGATGGCAAGTTGGCTGGCCGGGATACCAATGCTGGAGAGATAGTCCCTGGCGGACTTGGCGCGGGCATCGCCCAGTGCCAGGTTGTAGGCTTCCGAACCACGCTCGTCGGCGTGACCTTCGATGGTCACCCGGTAGTCGGGGTACTGGACCACGATGTCGCGGAGCTCGGTGGAGTCGGCTTGCAGCGCCTTGATGGCATCCGGGCGCAGGGTGTGCTTGTCGTAGTCGAAATAGGCGTCCTCGATCTTGGCGAGCAGCGTCTCGATCCGCGTACGGGTTGCGGCATCCGGGACCTTGCGCGCCGGCGCTTGCACCGGAGCCTCCGGCGCCGGGGCGGGCTGCACGGCCGCAGCCGGCGGAGGCGGGGCCTGCGGCGCGGGGGCGGGCTGCACGGCCGCCGGGGGGGCTGGCGGCGTGGCGGCCACCTTTTTCTTACATCCGGGAACGACCAGCGCCAATGTGGCAACACCGAGAATTGCCACTGCGAGAGAGTTCTTCACGTCACTTTCCTCCTTAAGTACCAGTCATACCGCATTTCATCCGCTTGCGCCATCCCTTGGGGACAGGATTTGAGATGGCCATCGGCCGGAGCCGGCCGCTGCGGGCCAATCGGCGCGGGGCGGGCTCCGGCGGCCGATCCCGGGGGGTGAGGACCTGGCGAGGTGGACGAGATGCCCATCGAAAACCCGCCAAAGGCCGCAAATCGACCTGAAAGGCTTCGTTTCCTGGCGACATCCTCCAGTGAACCACCGCGCCAGGCGGTGGAAGGAGCCAGAATGAGACGCGGACTTTTCCCGATTGCCGCCGCCTTCGGCCTGCTGTTGGCGGCGGGCCTCAGCCAGTCGCAGACGCAATATCCTCCGTACGGGCCTTACCCGGTCCCGCCACCTCCATATCCGCAGCCGCCCAGGCCGGTCCGCCCGGTGGACCCCATGGAACCGGTCCCGTTCCGGGCCGGCGACGGCCGCATCACCGGCTGGAAGGTGGCGATTCCGGGCGGCCGCCCGCTGGCCACTCCCGCCATCGCGGAAGGCAAGCTGTACCTCGGCGGAGGCTTCGGAAGCCACGAATTTTACGGTTTGGACGCCCGCAGCGGCCGCCGCGTGTGGACCTACCACACCGCCGACGACGGGCCCACCGCCGCCGTGGTGGAAGACGGCCTCATCGCCTTCAATACCGAGAGTTGCGAGTTGGAGATCCTTTCGACCGGCGGCCGGCCGCTGTGGAAGAAGTGGCTCGGCGACCCGCTCATGAGCATGCCCGCCATGGCGGGAGGCCGGGTCTACATGGCCTTCCCCGATTCCCGCGGCCGCGGCACGTATTACCTGGCGGCTTTCGACCTGCGCGGCGGCGACGAGATCTGGCGCGCGGCGCTCCCCGGCGAGATCATCACCGCGCCGGTCATCGAGGGCGACCGCATCTACGTCTCGACCGTCGGCGGCATGATGGTGGCCTTCAACCGCCGCGACGGCACCTGCCTTTGGGAAGAGGCGCGCAATGCCACCTCCGCGCCGGCCATCTGGAACGAGCGGGCCTTCGTCAGCCGCCGCGAGGCCACCCAGGTGCGGGTGGGGAACTCCGTGGCCGCTCAGCAAACCGAGGTCCTGGCCACCCAGGCAACCGCGTCACCCGCCAGCCCCATGGTGGATTTGAAGGCCACGCAGCGCAACGCCGACTACCTGGACTACGCCAAGCGCGCCGGCAAACCCGCCGAGGTGCAGAGCCAGGCCTACGACGCCGCGGTCGGTTTCGGCGGCGCCAGCAAGGGCTCGGCGCTCATGGCCCCGGCGCAGGCCAACCTCGGCCAGGCCAGCGTACACGGCATCTGGTCGTACCAGGGCTCCAAGCCGTTCGTGGTGAACGGCCGCCTGTACAGCTCCATGGGCGCCACCGCGCAGTGCGTGGATGCCCCCACGGGCCGCGTGATCTGGGTGCGCAACCTGCGCGACGCGCGCCGCCCCGGCTACACCGACGATATCCTGACGCCTCCCGCGGTGGTGAACGGCAAGGTCTTCGTGGGCACGCGCTGGGGGTTCGTGTACGCCCTGAACGCCGAAACCGGCGCAGTGATCTGGCAAGTGGACATCGGCGAGCCCGTCTCCTTCCAGCCGGCGGTGGTCATGGGCCGAGTCTACGTGGGCACCGACCGCGGCAGCGTCTTCTGCCTGGAGACCGGCGACCCGCGCGACGACGGCTGGACGATGTGGGGCGGAAACGCCCGCCACAACGGCCGCTGAACGGGCGGGCGGCCAGGCCCGGAAGCTACTCCACGTACACCCGCTTCACGCGGGCGCTGATGCTGCACAGGATGTTATAGGAGATGGTGCCGGCCACGCGGGCGATCTGCTGGGCGTCCAGGGCGCACTCGCCTTCGCGCCCGAGCAGGGTGACCGGGTCGCCGGGGGAGAGCGCCGTGGTGTGGCTGAGGTCGATGGTGGTCAGGTCCATCGAAATGGTGCCGAGAATGGGGGTGAGCTTGCCGCCGGCGATGACCTGGCCGCGGTTCGAGAGGCGGTGGAACACGCCATCGGCGTAGCCCGCGCCCACCACCCCGACGCGCATGGGACGGGGTGCGCGAAAGGTGCCGCCGTAGCCCACCAGAGCGCCTTCGGGAAGGTCCTTGATCTGGAGAATGCGGGCTTTCCAGGTGAGGGCCGGGGCGACCCGCAGCAGTTGCGGAGGCGCGTCGCCGCGGGCCGGCGAGACATACCCGTAGAGCGCATGGCCGGCGCGCACCAGGTTGTGCCAGCCCTGGCTGCGGCCGTAGGCCACCGCGATGGTGCTGGAGGTGTGGAGGATGGGCGCATCCACGCCCGCCGCGCGCAGCTCGGCGGCCACCGCGTGAAAGCGGGCGAGCTGGTCCCCGGTCTGCGCGCTGTCATAGTTGGCGGCCGAGGCGAAGTGCGTCATGAGGCCTTCGAGACGCGCGTGCGGCGTGCCGGCGAGCACCGCCAGGATCTCGCCTGCCGAGGCGCGCGTGCCCAGCCGTCCCATGCCGGAATCGATCTTCAAATGATAGGGGATGGGCTTTCCGGACGACTGCGCCAGGCGCTCCACCTGGCGGATTTCATCCAGGGAATGCACCGCCGGCGTGAGGTCGAATTCCGCCAACTGCGCGCCTTCGTCGGGCAGGAATCCGCCCATGACCAGGATGCGTGGCGCGCGGATGCCGCCCAGCCGCAGGGCGATGCCTTCGTCCACCGAGCTGACCGCCAGCCAGCGGGCGCCTTCGGCCTCCAGCACGCGCGAGACTTCGATGGCGCCATGGCCGTAGGCGTCGGCCTTGACCACCCCGGCGACCTCCACGCCGGGCGGGACCACACTTCGCACGTTGCGGTAGTTCCGGGCTATCTGGCCGAGGGAGACGAGCACGTAGGAGCGGAAGGGAGGGGACACCGTTCCATTCTAACTCGGGGCTGCCGGAAGCCAGGCGGCGGCCGCGGATGTCTACGTCTCGACGCGGTCCAACCGGTTGTGCAGCGCGTCGTAGTCGAATTCGTAACCCAGGCCCGGTTTGCGGGGCGCGGGCACGTAGCCGTCCTTGTCGATGCGGAGCTGGTCCTTGAAATACGGGCGGTCGGTGATGCCCATGGGCTGGGTCATCTCGAACCACACGTTGTTGGGCATGGCCAGCTCGCAATGGAAGTGGACGGCGTGGTCCAGCAGGTTGCCCCAGTTGTGCGGCTGGCACAACATACCGAAACACTCCGCCATTTGGGCAACCTTCATGCCGGCGGTGATGCCGCCCAGGTTATCGACGATGAAGCGCACTTCGTCGAGCGCCCCGAAGCGGATGTACTTGGCGAAATCGTAAGGCGAGAGAATGAACTCGCCGATGGTAATGGGGACATCCAGGGCCTTGACCAACTCGGCGAGGCCCTCCATATCGTCGGTCGGCAGGCAATCCTCGTAGGAGACGTAATTCAGCTCGTCGAGCGCGCGGCCGACTTTCATGGCCTCGAGCCGGGTGTAGGCGCCCACGCGATCGAACAGCAGCGCCATGTCGTCGCCACCGGCCTTACGGACGGCCTTGGCCACTTCGATATCCAGCTTGTAATCCACCTCGCTGTTAGGGAGCCACGGCGGATGGATCTTGTAAGCGGTGAAGCCCTGCGACTTGGCGTGCTTGACGTCCTCGACGAACTCCTCCACCGTGTGGAGGTGCTGCGAGCTGGCATAGGCCCGCACGCGGTCGCGATAAGCGCCCAGAATGCGGTACACGGGCAGACCCACCGCCTTGCCCAGAATGTCCCAGAGGCAGTTATTCATGGCGGAGGCATAGGAACTCTGCCCCACCGCGCTGTGGAACTGGTTGGTGAACTCGGGCATGTCCAGAACGCGTTTCCCGACGAGCGCGCGCTTGGCGGCGGTCAGCCATCCCAGGTTGCTCCAGTTCGAGTGGCTGTAGCGGTTGGTGAGGACGTAGTTACCCTCGATCCCGCCGTTAGTCACCACCGAGGCATACTGTTCGCCGCGGCGGACGGGGTTGCCGCCCGGCGCGGCACGGGTCTCGTCGGGCTTCAGAACGTAGACCTTGACCTCCTTGATGGTGAGGTCCGGCAAGTCGCTGGGATTGACGCCGGCCGATTGGGCCGCCGCGCGGCCCGGATCGGATACCGCCGACACCGCCGTGAGCGCGCCCGCGCCGGTGGCGCCGAAGAATCTGCGTCGCGATAGGTTGTGTTCCGACATGGCGGTTCCTCCTAACTCTCCACCCGCAGCATCATGTTATCGAGCGCCGCGCGATCCAGCTCGTAGCCGAGTCCGGGTTTGACCGGCGCGGGGACGTAGCCATCCTTGTCAAGGCGGATCTTGTCCTTGAAATAGGGGCGGTCGGCGATGCCCAGGGGCTGCGTCGCTTCGAACCAGATGTTATTGGGCATGGCCAGCTCGCAATGGAAATGCACCACGTGATCCAGCAGCGTGCCCCAGTTGTGAGGCTGGCACATCATATTGAAGCACTCGGCCATGCGGGCGAGCTTCATGCCGCCGGTGATGCCGCCGACGTTATCGACGATGAAGCGGACCTCGTCGGTGGCTCCGCGGAGGATGTAGGGGACGTAATCGTAGATCGAGGGCAGGAACTCGCCCATGACAATCGGCACGTCGAGGGCGTTGGCCAGCATCACCAGACCGTCGATGTCCTTGGTGGGGAGGGCGTCCTCGAAGGATACGTAATGCAATTCGTCGAGCAGGCGGCCTACTTTGATGGCTTCATCGCGGGTCAGCGAGCCGACCGGGTCGTAGAGCAGGGGCATGTCGTCGCCGCCGGTTTTGCGGACGGCCTTGATAACTTCCATGTCGAGTTTGTAATCGTGCCCGCCCGCGCCGCCTCCGGGCGGATGGATCTTGTAGGCCGTGAAGCCGTCGGACATGGCGTGCTTGACGTCGGCGACGAAATCCTCGACGGTGCGCAGGTGCTGGGAACTGGCATACGCGCGAACGCGGTCGCGGTACGCTCCCAGGATGCGATAGACCGGCAGGTTGACGGCCTTGCCAAGGATATCCCAGCAGCAGTTATCGATGGCGGCGGCGTAGGAGAGCTGGCCGTAGCGGCGCAGGGCAGGCCGCCATTGCGAGGTGAGCGCCGGAAGGTCGAGGACGCTCTTGCCGGGGAGCGCGGCCTTGGCATATTCGAGCCACCCCAGGTTGCTCCAGTTGGGGTGGAAGTAGCGGTCGTCGAGGGTGTAGTTGCCCTCGATGCCGCTGCCGGTGACAATGGCGGCGAGTTTCTCTCCGGTGCGCCCGCCGGGCGGGCCGGGAGCGCCGGCATTCGGCGGGCCGCGGCGCTCTTCCGGTTTCAACACCATGACCTTCACCTGCTTGATGGTCAGATCGGGCAGGTCGGCGCGCTCGACGCCGGCCGCCTGCGCGGCGGCGCGGCCCGGATCGGTGAGCGCCAGCGCTCCCAGTGCGGGAGCGGCGGCCGCCGCGCCCAGGAAACTCCGCCGCGTTCGGTTCTTCCCCGGCATAAGGACTCTCCTCTCTCAACCCAAGATGCCACTATATCAGCAACACGGAGATGTGGGGCGGGCTGGAAGTCTGCGGCCGATTGTTAATCGGCCTGCTGTCAGACTTTCCGCAAACTCCCGGCAGGCGGGTTGCCAACCCGCCGCAGGCTGCCAGCCCGCCCCACAACGTCAGTAACTGTAAACCTGCAAGTGGAGCGCTTTGGGAGGGCCGCCCGCCAGCCGGATTCCCTGGCCGGACTCGTTCTTGATGAACTTGTTCTGGGCGTCGTAATTCAACATGATGTCGTCGCCGTTCAAGCGGCGCCCCGGCACCCAGCGTCCATCCACGTAAGTGCCTTCTTCCAGCGCCGCAACCGCGGCCGCCGACGGACCCGGGCCATTGAAGGTGGCTTGCACTCCGCTGCCCAGGATCGTGTAACCGCCGGGTCCGGTCGAAATAACGATAGCGTAGCCGCCCCCGGCGGCCGGCGTGGGCGGAGGCTGCCGCATCCTCGACATCGAAAACGCAAACGTGTAGCCGCCCAGCTCGACCGAAGCCGTGGGGTGCCCGGCGTTCAGCGAGACCGCTCCGATGGCGCCCTTAGCTTGCGCCTCCAGGATCTCCGGGGCGGCCTGGGCCAGCAATCCGTACGCCTGGGCCAAGGGCGTGGCAGCTTCCGCCGAGCGTTCGACGCCGAAGGGCGAAATGCCCATGGCCGCGTGGTTGCCGATCGCGTAGAACGCATTCGCGGCATCCGCGCGGGTTTCCGGTATCCACAGCGGATTGCCCGAGCGGTGGTAGCGCGCGCACCATTCCGCGAAGTTGGACAGGTAGATGTCGGGCGCGACGATGTCGATGGCCGGCGCACCCCGCTGCCACACGTTCAACTGGATGGGCAGCGCTCCGCCGCCCGAGTATTCGCCGATGTTCTCGCCCAGGTCCACATTGATGAACATGGGCAGCGCGTACTCGGCCTTTCCGGCTCCGGCCACTTTGTCGAGGTAACTCGCGTAGTGCCAGGACATGAAGATCTCGTTGGTCATGGGCCGGTTGCCGAACACCTCGGCCCAGGTTCCCGAGGTCTTGCCTCCGGCGGCTTCCCAATACTGGCGGAACTCGGAGACCAGGTTCTCCTTGTTCTTCACCAGGTAGTCCATGAGCTGCCGGGGCACCGGGGCGTCGAAGGCGGCCTTGGCCTCGGGCGCCTGATCGCGGCTGCCTCCCGGGCAACCCACCTCGTTCTCCACCTGCATCATGATGACCGTGTGGGCGTCGCCATCCACTTCGCGGATGTGGCGCATGAGGGCGGCAAAGGCGTTGGCGTCGGCCTTCCAGTTGGCTTCCTTGAACACCGAGAGGTAGGTCAGAACCTGCCCGTTCTCCGGCAGAAACAGGGGATATTGTTTCCGATTTTTCTTGACCCATACCGGGCTATACGAGGAGACCCCGTTCTTCCAGCTTCCAAACCACAGGAAGATGAGGCGCAAGTGGTTCCTGCGGGCCTCGCGGATGGCGCCGTCCACCAGCGAAAAGTCGAATTTGCCCGGTTCCGGTTCGACCAGTTCCCAGGTGACGGCGGCCAGGACCGTATTCATGTTGGCGGCGGCCAGCTTGGGCCAGTACGGCTCCATGTACTCCATGCTGGATGAAGCCGAATTGGTCAACTCGCCGGCCAGGATCAGGAACGGGCGGCCGTCCACGATCAACTGGGTGGCCTGGCCGCGCTTCTCGAGGTGCGGAATGGAAGCGGTGGAAGCGGACTGGGCATCCGCCATGTTGAAACCGAGAAGCGCAACGGCGCAGGGCAGCAGGAAGCGAAGTTTCATTTCGCCAGATACGATACCGCCCGGCGCGGCGCGGCACAAGGATTCGGGCGCGGCTGCCGGAGCAAAGTAGGAATGTCCTACACGAGGCGCCAGGCAGTCCGGGTGCTAATGATAGGACGATTGAGTCTGCTCCCCATGCGCACCAGTCACTACCTGTTTCTGCCATGTGCCGTTCTCGGCGCTGTTTCGCTCTGGGCTCGGAGTGACGACACCTCGGTTGCAACCATCGCGTCGTTGAATGCGCAGATCCTGCGGTCTCCACAAGGCCACGATGCGGAATCGTCCCTGCGCGAGCGTTTCCCGTGGCTGTCTGCGTTGATTCGTTCGAATCCGGGCCGGGCGCTGTTGCTGGCCTTTTCGGACGAAACGATCGCACGTCTGAGGAGCGCCGCTTCGTCTCCGGACGCGCAACTGGAAAGCCGGGGCCGGTGGGAGGGGATGGCATTTCCGCTGGTGGTGGACTCGAGGGACCTGCACCACAGCCGCACATACCTGCGGATGCACTCCTCCGAAGGGGACCTCAGTATCTACCCGGGGCAGGGCTCCGCTGCGATTCCGCCCGGCGCCCGGAGGTATCGGGTGGAGGGCGTCCGCGCGGGTAAGAACGTTGCCGCCGCGAACATCGTCCCGCTGGATCCCGCGGCGTCCGCCGACACGTGCAGCACCACGGGCGTCCAGAAGACCATCGCGTTTCTGGTGAAAATACCGGGATCGCCGGATCCCGTTTTCACCGTTGCGCAGGTTCAGGACTGGCTGTTCGGAACCGGCATCCGCCGCAGGTCAGGCTTCCGGCTGTCCAGCGAACAGATTGAGCCGGTAGGCTTCCGTGAGCTTCGGAAACAACTTGGCAACGACGCGAAAGGTAACTCGCACCGGCAAGGGAAGGCGTGATCTCAAAGAATCGGGGATGTCCTTAACGGTGCCGGATTCCACCAGGCGCAATCCGATGTTCCAACGCTCGATCTCCCTCGGGTCTTCGCATGCCCATGCGAAACGGGCGTCCAGTTTCCGGCGCGCGTGATCTTTGTTTTCATAAGTTATCGCTCTGAGGGTAACTGTGTCGAAAGCGACGGTCGCGCGCGGGAAGTTGCCTGCGATCAGTGCCAGCGCCGCCTTGACCTCCTGCTCCGTCAGGTAGATGAAGACTGCCTCGGCGACGAAGCAATACGGTCCGGGGCTCCGACGCACCGCGGCCACCCAATCGGGATCGAGAATCGATGCGGCCAGAGTCACGCGGCGCCCGCTATCGACGAAAAACTTCTTCCGCAGTTCCACGGCATCGGGAAGATCGAGGTCGAACCAGTGCACGGTACCATTGTCGAGCCGTTCGAAGCGGGTGTTGAGTCCAGCGCCGATCTCGACCACGGTACCTTCCGGATGGCGGCCGAGAAAACCCTTGACCCACTCGTCGAACATGGCGGTCCGCAAAACACACCCCACGATTCGCCGCCTTTGGTTGAATCTTCGGAAGTCCCAGTCGATGGACCGGACCATTTCGACGGCCTTGGGATCTTTCAGGATCGGACGCTTCTTGAGAGAGTCGACGGCGCGGGCGTAGAGCGGAACCAGCAGGCTCTCCTGCACCTGGCCGAGTTGGATGGATTGTCCGGATATCATGTTCACCGCGTCATCGAATCAACTATAGCGCGCGTCAAGGGACGCGATTCGATCCGTTTCTTATCATTCGAGCCCCGGTCGAAAGCGCCGCCAGGTTTGTGCGTCGCGCGGGGCCGGTTTGACGGACGTTTCGGAATGACCGGTCCGGTCAAGTCGCGCACCCCGTTCGGGCATGTACCGCGCCGATGGTTTTGGGCCATGCGGGGGCGAGGCGGGGCTGAGAGTGCCTGTATAATTCTGGCATGGTGCGTTGGCTGTTTCTGGCGGTATCCATCCCGGGTCTGTACGCTCAGACGGGCGAGAACGTACTGGTGGTGGTGAACCGCCGGGACGCGGTATCGGCGCAGGTGGCCGGCTACTACCAGCCACGCCGTTTGGTTCCGGCGAAGAACGTTTGCACGATCGATGCCACCACGGACGAGGAGATCGTGTGGCGGATCTACGAGCAGGAGATCGAGCGGCCGGTGGGGGATTGCCTGAAGAAAGGCGGCCTGACGGAGCAGGTCCTCTACATCGTGCTGACAATGGGGGTGCCGCTGAAGGTGGATGGGATGGGCGGATCGATCGAGGATTCGGAACACTCCTCGGTGGATTCCGAGCTGGCGCTGCTGTACTCCAAGTTGAAAGGGGTGAAGTACCCGCGGCGGGGGACCGTGCCGAATCCCTTCTTCATGCAGCGCGACACACCGTTCCAGCACCCGCTGTTTCCCATCTACCTGGTGACGCGGCTGGGGGCCAACGACTTCGCCGACGTGAAAGGCATGATCGACCGGTCCTTGTACGCCCGCAACCGGGGGAAATTCGTCATCGACCTGGACGCCAACACCACCAACGCGGCCAATAACTGGCTGCGCAACGCGGCCATGTTGCTGCCGGCGGACCGGGTGATCGTGGATGAAACGAGCAAGGTTCTTTACGACCTGTCCGACGTGATCGGATATGCCTCCTGGGGATCGAACGACGGCAACCGCAAGCGCCGCTGGCTGGGTTTCCAATGGCTGCCGGGAGCCATCGCGACGGAGTTCGTTTCCAGCAACGCGCGGACGCTGAAGCGTCCGCCCGAGAACTGGAACCTCAGCTCGTGGCAGGACCCGCAGCACTGGTTCGCGGGGTCGGGGCAGAGCTTGAGCGCGGACACGATCCACGAGGGAGCCAGCGGGGTTTCGGGCAACGTCTACGAGCCCTATCTGGCGGGCTGCGCGCGGCCGGATCTGGTGTTGCCGGCATACTTCGAAGGGCGGAATCTGGCCGAGAGCTTCTACCTTGGGCTGCCGTTTCTGAGCTGGCAAGGGGTGGTGCTGGGCGATCCGCTGATGTCGATTGGAAGGCCCGGCCGCTGAGGGGACGAAGCCGGCGGCGGGCGGCGTCAGGGCTTGGCGGGATCGGCGTTCTGGTTGTTGAGCCGTTTCATATGCTGGAGCCTGAGTTGCAAGTCGTCCACGGATTTCGCCAGCACCCTGGCGTGAGATTGTTGAACGCTCAGGTCGTTGCGCAGCTTGGCGATCTGGTCGTCTTTGGGCTTGATGGCCTTTTCGAGTTCCCTGGTGCGGGCAATCTGGGCGGCCAACTGGCTCTTCAGACGGTCGAGTTCAGCGGGGGCGCCGTCGCTCTGGTCGAGGGCTTCCTGCAGTTTCCGATTGCGGGCCATCTGGGCCTGGATCTCGCCCTTCAGCCGTGCCACTTCGATGGCTAACGGATTACGCCGCCGGGCCGCCGCCGGATCGGCATCCGCCGGCGGTGGTTCGGGTAGTTTGCCCAGGAAACCGAGGTATTCGCGCCCCAATTCGCCATTGGGACCTTCGACGGACAGGACGACGTCGACCTTCTCGGTTTCGCGCTTAAAGGTGAGCGCACCGGACTGGAGCTGGGTGGGATCGAGCCGGGTGGTCATGAGGACCCCACCACCGCTGGAGACTACCACCGTGCCGCCGGTGGCCGCCTGCACGGCAGCCGCTTTGTGGTCCCAGGAGATGCTCAGATCTCCGGTGTGGTCGGAGAGGCTCAAGCCGAGCGATGTGACGACGGGAGGTTTCGGATGAACGGGTTTGGCTTGGCGCCAGACGCGTGGCAGGAGCGGCAGCCAGGCCTGGCGGGTCTCAAAGGCGAACGCGCCGATCGCGAGGCAGCCGGCCAGCGCTAACAGAGGCGTGACCGGCCACTTCCGAGGAGGATCGAGATCGAGGAAGTGGAGGGTAGGCTGGTCGGCGAGAGGTGCGCGGTCCGGACCCGGCTCCGAGACGGGGGCCGGCGGGGTTGGGGGCTGAACGGCGGGAGGCTCTGAGGCCGGCGGGTGAGGCGCAAACTCGGGCTGGGGGCTGTTCGCAGCCACGGACTCGGGAGCGGACTGGAAGCCGGCAGCCGCGGCTGGCGGCATGGCAATCACCCTAGCCGCCGGCGGCGAATCCGGGCGCACGGAACTCCCGGCGCCGGGCGGCGGGACGGCCGATGGGGGGGTGGATCGGAGCGGGAGCGGCTCCAGGATGAACTCCAGGCAAGTGGCTTGGGTGTGGATGCTGCCATCGGCCCCGCGGAAGAAGAAGCCGGCTCGAGTCGGTTGGAAGGTATGCGGCTTGAGCACCAGTGCGATGTGCCAGGGCGCGGGGAAGTAGCGCTGGTGGATTTCGAGATCGGCTTCGGACAGAAAGATGCCGCTGCGGGTATGGGAATGGTACCATCCGACGGGTTGCAGACCGGGGGTATTATTGCGGGCCTCTTCCAACAGAGCCGACAGATGAGCGAAGTCCTTCGGAGAAAGGGTGAAGGAAGGGCCGAGGGCGTGTTCGCAGTCGAGGGGGACGTAGTTGAGGATGGCGGTTTGGAGGCCGTCCTGTGCGCCCAGCAGGATGCCGCCGATTTCCACGCCGCCGTGGGGGAGGGAAAAGAAGGCGTCGAGCACGGCGAGACGTATGTCATCGAGGGCCCTGAGGGAATAAGCGACGCGGAAGGGACACTGGGCGGGAGCCCATGTTCCCGACAAGCCTTCGGTGGGACTCTCGGTCATGCGGCTATGGTCCGTTCTACCGATTGTAGGCGATTCCAATGGCGGGGGCATCTCGAATGCGGGGGCGAGACCGGGAGGGATGTTCCGATAGGGCCGACATTCGCGCGCGAGCGGGGCCAGGGAGCGGGGATGGCGTGTTGGTTCGAGAAAGCCGGGGCGCTTTGGGAGAGGGCCGCGGGGCCGGTGTTCCGGCGAACGGGACGAACAGCCCAAAGGGGGCGCCGTCCGGGAACTTGAGCCAACTATAATAAGATCGTGCCGAAAACCAGAGAGTTGGAAGCGCGTCTCGAACGCACCGAGCAGCAGTTACGGCTCTTCCAGAAGATCAGCCGGTTCATGGTCCGCGACATGAGCCTGCCCGAGGTTCTGCAGGGCGTGGTATCGCTGGTGGTGGAATTCACGCAGTGCGATTCCTGCCTGATATATCTCCTGGCGAACGACGAACTGGTGCTGTGCGCTTCGAACACGCCCCATCCTTCGACCATCGGCAAAGTGCGCATGCGATCGACGGAGGGTTTGACGGGATGGGTGGCCCGGGAGCGACGGCTGCTGGCGATCTCGCGCGAGGCGTATCGAGATCAGCGTTTCAAGACGTTCGGCGAATTGCCGGAAGACAGCTTCGAGGCTTTCCTGTCGGCCCCGGTGATAGCGCGGAACCGGGTGGTTGGGGTGATCAACGTCCAACACCGCCTTCCGCACCAGCACACCGGAGGGGAGATGGAGGTTATCACGACGGTCGGGGAGCAGATCGGGTGCGTGCTGGTGCTGGCGCGGATGACTCCGGCGGCGTTGGAGTTGGCGGATCACGTGGAACTGGTCCTCTCCGCGGGGCCGGCCCCGGCGAAGCAGTAGAACCCCGTGACTCAGAAGCGAGTGTGCAGCAGGTCGATGTGGTGGCTTCCGGCATTGGCAGGGATGGCAGCGCTGGCGGGGCCAGTCGCCGCCCAGGAGCCGGAATGGAAGAGCCAGTATTTCTACGACCAGGCGCGGTCGTCGCTGGTCTTTCTGGATCTACAATTCGCTTCCGCGCAGCGCGGGGTTGCGGTGGGATTCATTGTCAATGGGAGTCATCGGCGGCCGGCGGCGGCGGTCACGAGCGATGGCGGCGCGCACTGGGACCTGACCAAGCTACGGGAGATGCCGGTATCGCTGTTTTTTCTGAACGAGGGTTTGGGGTGGATGGTGGCGGAGAGCAGTCTGTGGAAGACCACCGAAGCGGGCCGAAGCTGGACCGAGGTGGGCAGGCTCCCCAAGGAGCGCATTCTGCGGGTATATTTCCTGGATGCCGACAACGGCTGGGCGGTGGGATTCAAGAAGACCGTTCTGGAGACACACGACGGGGGTCTGACGTGGACCCCGGTGAAGGCCGCCGCGGTGCCGCCCGGGGAGGCGGCTTACAGCGCATACACGTGGGTTGCGTTTGCGACTCCGAAGTACGGTCTGATCGTCGGGCACAATCAGCCTCCGCGCCCGGGTCCCGCATTGCCCGAGCAACTGGACCCGCAGGGGGCTGCCAACTATCGCGACGTGCCCCACTTGAGCTACTCGCTGGAGACACGGGACGCTGGGAAGACCTGGCAGCCGGCGTCGCAATCTCTGTTCGGGGATACCACCAAGGTTCGGTTTCTGCCGGATGGCTCGGGTATTGGCCTGATCGAATACTCGCAGTACTTCCGGCTGGCCAGCGAGGTATTCTCGGTGGATTGGAGAAGCGGCAGGAGCGAGTCCATTTACAAGGACGCCAAATTCGGCGTCACGGACGTGTGGAAGATGCCGGGGGGGACGGTCTACCTGGCCGGCACGGTGGCACAGGGACGGATGCGCAATCTGGTGGAGGGCAGAGTGCAGGTGCTCACCAGCAGCGACAGCCGGACTTTCCGGGCCATGGCGGTGGACTATCGAGCCACGGCCAACCGGGTTAGTCTGGCGTGTCCGGACGGCCGGAACATATGGATGGCGACCGACACCGGTATGATTCTCAAGCTGGTTTGGCCGGAAGCCGCCGGGCATTAAAACAGGATTTCCGGCTTCCGGTTTATTCACAGGTCATCCACGCCGCTGTTTCTGTAACCAATTAGAAACAAAGGCCCACGTTTCTGAGGAAAAATTGCGGAAGGCGGAGAGTTTGCAATTGACGAAGAATGCGAATCCGGGCATATTGGGAGAGGTTCCAAGAGGTTTGAGGAACAGCAAGCCTCCGGAAACGTAGCGGACCTGGAACGGTGATCCGCAGCTCGGGTCTTGAAAGAGCAAGGGCTGCGGGGAGCGAGAGGAGATCGGGCGGATTCGGAAGGCGGGCCGGAGGGCGGCGGAAGCGGCTGAACGCTTCGATCCGGACGGGGGTAAGAGCCCGAAAGGGGAGCGGAGGCGGTGGAAGCAGTCCGAGGCGTCCGCGGGCGGAAACGCAACGGGCCAGAAGCAAGGAAGCCGCCGCGACCGGGGCGAACCGGGAGCGGGGTGGAGCGGGTGGCCGAACGGGCGAGGAAGCCTGGGGGCGAGGGAGCAAAGGATCAGGCCGGGACTTTTGACCCTGGAATGGGGGCGCTGAGAGGCGTCGATGTTGCAGGCGAGGGAAAGGCCGATACGAGCTGCCGGTTCCGTCAGGGAGAAGGGTTAGCAGGCTGCGGTGCGCTGGGAGGCATCGATCCTGGGGCTGGAGAAACCGGTCTTGGGGGAGCGGAACAGCGAAGCACCCGGCGCTCCCGGACGCAGTGCTTGGTACGGTGCATGCCCGTGGCGAGCCAGGCTGGGAATCGAGTCACTTGGAACCATTTTTTTTGGGGGGGCGCCCTGCCTCAATGGCGGGCCACCCATTCCAGGCAGGTCTTGTCCATCAGCACCCCGGCAATGACGTGCGCCGCCAGGGCTCCGAAGCAAACCAGTTCCCGCAGCCACAGCCAACTGCGCACCGGCACCGCCGCCACCTGCCGCAGCCAGAACACCATGGTGGCCGCGAAGAGCACGAACAGCGAGGAATAAGCCGACCACACGAAATTGGCGGCGGCCCACTGGACGGTCTCCGACAGCAGGTAGACATAGCAGGCGCCGAAGAAGAACGTGAGCCAGGCAAGCTGCATCATCCCGTCGCGCCGCGCCGTCTTCCAGTGCAGAATCGGCACCGCCAGGGGAAACGCCGTCGACAGCAGGAATTTCGCGACTAGCCCGCTGGCATAGTGCCCCATCACCCGCAACGGCGCCCATGCGATGCCGTCCCGGTATCCCACCGCCCCAAAACGGCCCGAATAAGCCAGCAGATACTGACCTGCCAGAATGGCCAGGGCCGGCAATCCAAGGCCCATCAGCAGTGCGCCGGGCGACAGCGGCGCGCGGCGCAGAATTCTGAGGACCGCCACAATGGCGGCCGCCGGGAGCAGGCAGATGAGGTAACTCGGCTTCGCCAGCGCCCCGCCGGCCACGGCCAGCACGAACACCAGCAGAACGCCCCAGTCCGCCCGGCGCCTTCCGTACAGAAACCGAACGGTTAGAAAAAACCCGGCCACCGCGAACGGCCGGAGAAGCGTAAACGTGGGCGTGTTGTAGGGGTCGTTCCACAAGTAGCCGATGGTGTACCACCCCAAACGCGCGATGGGCTGGGCCACCAGGACCGCGCCCGTGGCGGCCAACAGCACCGGCGCGCGCCCCAGCCGCCGGTCTCCCTGAAATACCACCCAGAGCACGCCGTAGATCAGCACCGCCGCCAGCGCATAAGCCCCAATCACGACCAGCCGCCCGCCGAGCAGGAACGAAGACGCCAGGTGAGCGGCATACATCGCGTCGATCAGCAGGTGGTAGAGGAAATGCGGCACGGCAATCCTGCCGGTGCGGTACAAATCCTCCGCCCACTTCACGTGTACTATGTAGTCGTTCCCGTGCACCTGAAACAACTTCCACGCAATGGCGCCGTGGACGCAGGTGTACGCCGCCGCCGCAACCGCCGCCGCCGCGATGTGGCTCACGCCGGGACGCGGCAGGGAGGGCATGGCCGGGTCCGCATCCGTGAAAGCGAAAAACCGCGCCATCCGGTAACCCCAGGAACGTTTCCGCGCGGGTGTTCCGTCGGTGGAGGACCGCCGTGCGGCGGGCTTCGGGCGAACCCGGCTCTTGGGCATGACTACCGGCCGGCAGCCCGCGGCTGCCGGTGCTGAGCGGTGTAGCCGTCGACGAATGCCGAAAAGGCGGCCTGCAAGGCCATGCGAGCCCGGTCGCCGCGGCCCACCTGCCGGCCGTCAATCTGGCGGACCGGCAGCAGGTCGCGGGTGGTCGACGTGATGAATACCTCCTCGGCGGATTCCAGGTCCGCCGGGAACAGCGTCTTCTCGACTATGCGGACGCCCGGCACGCGAAGTTCTTCCAGGATCGTTTCCCGCGTGATGCCGGGGAGGCATCCCGAGTCGAGCGGCGGGGTCCACACCTCGCCCGCGGCCGCCGCAAAAATGTTGGCGGAGGTGCACTCGGAAATTTCGCCGCGCTCGTTCAGAAGAATCACTTCGTCGAAACCGCGTTCGTGAGCCTCCTCGTACCACGTGAGGTTCATGGCCCACGAGAGCATCTTGGCCCCCGCGAAAGGGCTGGCGGCGTGACGCCCGTTGGCCTGGTAGGCCAGCTTGACCCCCGTGCCCCAATTCTTGATATCGGCGGTGAGAGCGATCAGGTCGCTTGGCCTGCCATTCGAGGGGCCTTCCCAGATGCCGCCGCCGTTGCGCACGATCGCCACGCGCAGCGTGCAATTGGGTGCCTGGTTGGCTTCCAGCAGTTCCAGCAGCTTGCCGCGCACGGCCTGGGGATCCGCCGGGATGGCGACGTGGAGCCGGGCGGCATCGCGGACCATCCTGGCCCAGTGCCGCTCGAAAGCGAACGGAACGCCATCCGCGACCCGCAACGTGCTGAAAACTCCCCACCCGGAGAGCAGACCGATCTGTCCGGGGGAAAGCGAAAGCTCGCCGGCTTCGCGGATGTCCCGATTGTGAAGTACGAAACGGTGGACCACCAGGCCATTTTATCGTCTCTCGCGGGCCGCCGCGGAGACTTGCTATAGTGGAGGCACCGCGCCCGTGGAGGACTTTCATGCATTCTTCCAGGTTCGTGGTTCTGCTCTTCTGCGCCCTGCCCGCCCCGGCCGCTAACTACTTGGTCAACCTGGGCGATTCCTACAACTACACCGTCACCGCCAGCGCCGTGGACGCGGCTGGGAACACGTACCTTACCGGCAGCCGGTACCCGGGTTCGCCGGGCTGGTACAGTGTCGCCAATCCCCCTCATGGCTTCGCCGCCAAGGTGGACCCCGCCGGCAACGTCACGCTGCTGGCGGCGTTCGGCGGCAAAGGCACGGACCAGGGCAACGGCATCGCCGTGGACGGGTCCGGCAACGTCTATGTGGCGGGGACCACTTCGTCCCCGGATTTCCCCGTGCGCGGCGCCGTGCAGAGCGCATACTCCAACGGCTTCTCGACCGGCTTCCTGATGAAGCTCAAGCCGGATGGCACCGTGCTCTACTCCACGTTTCTGGGCGGGACAACCGGTCCTAGCGGAATGAATGCCGTGGCGGCGGATTCCCTGGGCGATGGCTACGTCACCGGGTCGACCTACGCGTCCGACTACTCGCATACGGCGGGCTTGCCGGATCCGCCGGGAAGCTTTCTTCCCGGAGGACCCAACTCCGTCGTTTTCTTCGCGAAAATTTCCGCGGCGGGCGACCAGGTTCTGTATGCGGGCGGCCTGGCCGGTTTGGGCCGCGAATGCGGATCGGGAAGCACTTGCTACACGAGCAACGTCTCCAACCTGGGGTCCGCGATCGCCGTGGATCCCCTCGGCAACGCATATATCGGCGGCAATACCTATGGATCGGGACTGCCCACCACGCCCGGAGCGCTGCAGACCACGGGCATCGGCGCTTTTGTCGCCAAGGTGAACGCGGCTGGGACGGGGTTCGTGTACGTGACGCTGCTGGGGTCGGCCAACTACTATCCGCCACCGGTCGCTCTCTCGTCCGTTCCCGGAAATATTCTGTACGCCATCGCCGCTGACGCCTCGGGCAACGCTTATATCGCCGGCTACACCGCCGACCCGAACTTCCCGGCCACGCCCGGCAGCTTCCAGCCCGTGCTGGTGACCGGCACGTGGACCAGGACCAACAGCCTCGTGGGGCCGCCGCCGGACGCGTTCGTGGCCAAGCTCAACCCCACGGGGACCGCCATGGTATGGGCGACTTTTCTCGGCGGCAGCGGCAGCGATTACGCCACCGCGCTGGCCCTCGATCCGGCGGGCGACGTGTGGGTGTCCGGCACCACCTTCTCGACCGATTTCCCCTCGTCCCCGGCCCCAGCCACTGGCGGCGGATTCCTGGCGGAACTCAACCCCACCGGACAGTCGCTGATGTACGAGGCGACCCTCCCCGGCGGCACGCTGGGGAACGTGCTGGCGATCGACCCGTCTGGCGCGATTCACGGCGCTATCTCCGCTGGGGTGGTCTTCGCCTACACGCCGAACCAGAGCGCTCCGGGGCTCCTCTTCGGCCTGTCCAACGCCGCGGGTGGCAGTTTCGGGAACCGCGTCGCGCCCGGAGAGATGATCTCCATCTATGGGCTGAACCTGACGTCCGCCGCCGCCGTTTCCGCCGCCTTCGACGCCAACGGATTCCTGCCTACGGCGCTGGGCCAAGTCGAGGTGGATTTCGACGGCGCTCCCGCTCCGCTGCTCTATGTTTCGGGCACGCGGATCGACGCCATGGTCCCGCTGGAATTGGCCGTGGGGGTGCCGGTATCGCTACGCTTGAAAGCCAACGGCGTGGCCTTGCCGGATCTCGCCCTGGGAGTTGACCCGGCGATCCCCGCGGTTTTCGAGAACGGCTACGGCTACGCTGGGGGCTACGCCGCGGCCCTCAACCAGGACGGCACCGTCAACTCGGCGAGTAACCCGGCCAAGAATGGATCGCTGGTGAGCGTCTGGGCGACCGGCGTCGGCTGGACGGCACCGGGCCTGGACGGCCAGCGGATGTCGCCGGCCACGGCCACAATGGTCGGGTGCAACTGCACCCTCACCCAGTACGGGACGAGCCAGAACGTTGCGCTGGCGTATGTGGGCGCGGCCCCGGGAATGGTGGCCGGCGTGGTGCAGATCAACTTCCGGGTCGCCGGCCCGTACTACGGCGAGTATGCCTATCTCCTCGCCGCCAACGGGCAGAGCGCAGCCTCGTATTTCAATATTTACGCGACGCCGTAGCGCGTGGCTGACGGTTGACTCCCGCCATCTCGTGGTGTACTATTTGAATGCGTACATGAGAGGAGGCTCCCAATGCCCAGAGTAGCGGTCGAAGACAATAGCCGGATGTCCCTGCGGGTTCGCGCCCAGGAAAAGGCGACGCTCCTTCGGGCCGTTGCGCTCCAGCACACCGACCTCACGGATTTCGTGCTTCGGCACGCTCTGCGCGCCGCCAAGGCCGTCATCGCGGAGGCCGAGCATGTCCGGCTCTCGGAAAGAGACAGCCTTCGCGTTCTGGACCTGTTGGAGCATCCGCCCGCGCCGAATGCCAGGATGCTGGCTGCCGCCCGGTCGCTGCCGCGGCGATCATGAGCGCCGTGGCCTGGCACGAGGAGCCGATCCGCAAGACCCATGACCGGCAAGCCTTCGACTGCGGTGAACCGGCCCTCAACGAGTTCCTGCAGCGGCATGCCCGCAAGAGCCACGAGTTGGGCGGCGCAAAAACCTTCCTGGCGATTGACGATGCCGATGGCTCGACCGTCCTCGGCTTCTACAGCCTGAGCCCCGGCGCCGTCCAGTATGCCAGGACGCCGGAGATCGTGCGGCGCGGGCTGGCGCGTCATGACGTGCCGTGCTTCCGCTTGGCGCGCCTGGCTGTGGACCGCAGGGTGCAGAGGCAGGGTCTTGGCGGGCAGCTTCTGCTCGCCGCGGGCAGGCGTTGTCTGCGGGCGTCGGCGGAAGTGGGCGGCGTCGCGCTTCTCATCGATGCCAAGAATGACGCGGTGGCCGGGTGGTATGCGAGTTACGGCGCCGTCCCGCTCTCGGATGCGCCGCTCACCTTGCTGTTGCCGCTGGCGACGGTCGAGGCCGCGCTGAAAGCCGCCGGGAAGCGCTGACGGCTGGCCGGCTACTGAGTCAGATTGAAGGGTATCTCGACTACCGTGGTTACCTCGACAGCTTCGGAATTCACCATGCAGGGGCTGTAGCGCCATTGCTTGACCGCGCCGAGTGCCGCGGGAATCAGTAGAGGGTCGCCCTTGAGTACCTGGACATCGCGTATCTCACCTGTCCTGGCGACGGCCACCCGCAGGCTGACTATGCCCTGGATGTTTTTCCTCCTGGCATCGTTGGGATACAAAGGCCTGACGTAGTGAACGAGCTTGCCGCAGGCGACGGAGTCGCTGATCGCTATCCGCGGACGCTCGGGACCCGCGGAGCCGGTCCCTACTCCTTTGGGCGGAGAAGATGGGCATCCGGCCAAGGTAAGCAGCGTGAAAATGAATAGCCCGGCGCCCGGTCGCACAGGCATTGGAACCCGCCGCCCGTGTCTCGGTTCCCATACGCGTTCCACGCACGTCAGGATTGACGTACGTCAATCTTGACGTACGTCGTTTTTGACGTGCATCGGGGTTTGGGCGGTTTTCAAGGCCCAAAACACGAACGCCCCGCTCGCAGCAGGGCGCCCGTAAAACAGCAACGGCTCGCACCTGCGCAATCTACAGCGAAGCCCTACCCGCTCATCGAGCCCAGAAACTCGCCGTTGGTCCTGGTCTTGCCCAGCTTGTCGAGCAGCAACTCCATGGTCTCGACCGGGCTCAGCGGGTTCAGCACCTTGCGCAGAATCCACACGCGGTTCAATTCGTCCTTGGGCAGCAACAGCTCTTCCTTGCGGGTGCCGCTCTTATTGATGTCGATGGCCGGAAACACGCGCTTGTCCACCAGCTTGCGCTCCAGGTGGATTTCCATGTTGCCGGTGCCCTTGAACTCCTCGAAAATCACGTCGTCCATGCGGCTGCCGGTGTCGATGAGCGCGGTGGCGATGATGGTCAGCGATCCGCCTTCCTCGATGTTGCGCGCGGCCCCGAAGAAACGCTTGGGCCGCTGCAGGGCGTTGGAATCCACGCCGCCCGAGAGCACCTTCCCCGAGGGCGGCACGATGGTGTTGTAGGCGCGCGCCAGGCGCGTGATGGAATCCAGCAATATCACCACGTCGCGCTTGTGCTCCACCAGCCGCTTGGCCTTCTCGATCACCATCTCGGCCACCTGCACGTGGCGCGTGGCCGGCTCGTCGAACGTCGAAGAGATGACTTCGCCGCGCACGCTGCGCTGCATGTCGGTGACTTCCTCGGGGCGCTCGTCGATCAGCAGCACGATGAGCGAAACTTCCGGGTGGTTGGTGGTGATGGAATTGGCGATGGACTGCAACAGCATGGTCTTGCCGGTGCGCGGGGGCGACACGATCAGACCGCGCTGCCCCTTGCCGACCGGCGTCAGCAGGTCCATGACGCGTCCCGAGAAGTTGTCCTTGACGGTTTCGAGCTTCATGCGCTCGTTGGGATACAGCGGCGTGAGGTTGTCGAAGAAGATCTTGTTGCGGGCTTCCTCGGGCGGCTCGAAGTTGATGGCGTCCACCTTGATGAGCGCGAAGTAGCGCTCGCCTTCCTTGGGCGGGCGGATCTGGCCGCTGATGGTGTCCCCCGTGCGCAGATCGAAGCGGCGGATCTGCGACGGGGAGACGTACACGTCGTCGGGGCCGGGCAGGTAATTGTACTCGGGGGCGCGCAGGAAACCGAAGCCGTCGGGGAGGCATTCGAGCACGCCTTCGGAGAAGATCAGGCCGCTCTTCTCCGCCTGCGTCTGGAGGATCTTGAAAATCAACTCCTGCTTGCGCAGGCCGGCGGCGCCACTGATGCCCATGTCCTTGGCCACCTGGTTGAGCTTCTGAATGCTCATGTCCTTGAGCTCCACCAGGTCGAGCGTGGGGGTGCCGTTCTTGACGCCCTGGATGTTCGGCTTGCGGCGATGGTGGCCGGGACCGAGCAGACCGGGAGCGGCGGGTTCGACGGGCGCGGCGGCGGGTTCCGCGGCGGGCGCGGCGGCGGGTTCCGCGGCGGGCCTGGGCTCCGGCGGTTTGGATTCGACGGAGGGCCGGGGTTCCGCGGCCTTGACTTCGGCGGGCGGATCGGCTTTGACGGCTTCCACGCGGGGCGGCCGGAGGGGACGGTCGGCGCGTTCCGGACGCTCGGCGTGCGGTCTCTCCGCGGGCTTCTCGACTTTCTCGGCGTCGGCGGCCCCGGTGGTGGACGCGCCTTCGCGGACGGGCGGTTTCTCTGCGGGCTTTTCGGATTTCTCCGTGGGCGGGGTGTTTACCGCGGCAGTGTTTTCGTTATTGCTTGCCAAATTTCCCTCACTCCCCGGCCGGTAACGGCCGAGAACGGCAGCGGATCGGCGCCTCCCTCGCGGATGGCGCGCAACCCGCGCTTCTGATCGGATTGATTTAATTTGTCGGACTTAGTGGCGATTACCAGGTACGGTCTGCCGTGAACCTCGAGCCACCGTTTGAGATCGAGATCCGTCTCCATCCAGCCACGGCGCGCATCCAGGATCAGGCAGCACAGCGTCAGACTCTGCCTCGTCTCCAGATAGTGCTCAATCAGCTTATTCCATTCCACCACAATTTGCCGCGGAACGCGCGCGTACCCATACCCGGGCAGATCCACGAAGTGCAGCTTCCCATCCACGCGGTAGAAATTGATGGTTTGCGTGCGTCCCGGCGTGTTGCTCGTGAAGGCCAGCTTCCTCTGCCCCGTGAGAGCGTTGATGAGACTGGACTTCCCTACATTACTTCTACCTAAAAATGCGACTTCCGGCAAGTCTCCCGCGGGAAACTGGGCTGGACTGGCGGAACTGGTTATAAACTCTGCGTGCAAGGAACCCACCCGGGGCGCGCTCGAGGCGCAACCCGCGCTGCCTGGCTGTTTAATGCGGAAGAGCTTCTCCCGAGGCCTGAACGTCCACGCCGGTCAGACCCGCCGGCATGGGCAGCGCCACCAGCTCGCGCTCCAGAGCGATCCGCAGGACCTGGTCCATGGATTCGACGAAATGCAACTTCATGGTCCCCTTGATGGCGTCGGGAATATCCGGAAGGTCCTTCTCATTCTCCCACGGGACGATGGCCTCGAGTATCCCATGGCGGTGCGCCGCCATCAGTTTCTCCTTGAGCCCGCCGATGGGCAGCACCTTGCCGCGCAAGGTGATTTCGCCGGTCATGCAGACATCCCCGCGCACCGGAATCCGCGTCAGAGCGCTGCAAATGGTGGTGGCCAGGGTGATGCCGGCCGACGGCCCGTCCTTGGGGATGGCGCCCTCGGGGATATGAATGTGGACGTCCAGATTGCGGTAGAAATCGCGCGGCAATCCGAAGGTGTGGGCGCGCGAGCGGATGTAGCTCATGGCCGCCTGCGCGGACTCCTGCATCACCTCGCCGAGCTTTCCGGTGATGGTCAGCTTGCCCTTGCCCTCCATCAGGGTACACTCGACCGACAGGATCTGGCCGCCGACCTCGGTCCAGGCCAGCCCCACGGCCGCCCCGATTTCGTTCTTCTTTTCGGCCTCCAGGTCGCGGAACCTCCAGGGACCCAGCAGGTCGGGCAGTTTCTCCCCCGCGATCACCTGCTTGGCGAGCGCCTCCTTCCCTTTTCCGCCCTGCTGGTTGACCACCTGCCGCGCCACCTTGCGGCAGACGTTGCCGATCTCGCGCTCCAGGTTCCGCACCCCGGCTTCCCGCGTGTAGTACTGGATCAGGCCGGTGAGGCCCGAATCCGGAAACTCGATGTGATCGGCGGTGAGCCCGGTCTGCTCCATCTGCTTGCGCACCAGGAAGCGCTTGGCGATCTCCATCTTCTCGAGCTCCGTGTAGCCCGAGAGACGGATCGTTTCCATGCGGTCCTGGAGGGCCGGCGGGACGGTATGCAAGACGTTGGCGGTGGCGATGAAGAACACCTGGCTGAGATCGTACTCGACGTCCAGGTAGTGGTCCACGAACATGTAATTCTGTTCCGGGTCGAGAACTTCGAGCAGGGCCGCCGAAGGGTCGCCGCGGAAGTCCGTCGACATCTTGTCCACTTCGTCCAGCATGAAGACCGGATTGCGCGTGCCGGCCTTCTTCATCATCTGGATGACCTGGCCCGGGAGCGCCCCGATGTAGGTGCGGCGGTGGCCGCGGATTTCCGCTTCATCGCGCACCCCGCCCAGCGACATGCGCACGAACTTGCGCCCGGTGGCCCTGGCGATGGACATGCCGAGCGAAGTCTTGCCCACGCCGGGAGGCCCCACGAAGCACAGGATGGAGCCCTTGGGGTTCTTCACCAGGCGGCGCACGGCCAGGAATTCGAGGATGCGCTCCTTGATCTTCTCGAGGCCGTAGTGGTCGTTTTCGAGCACGCCCTCGGCGAACTTGAGGTCGCGGATTTCCTTGGACCGGTTCTTCCACGGCACCCCCAGCAGCCAGTCCAGGTAATTGCGCGAGACGGTGGACTCGGCCGACATGGGCGGCATGTTCTCGAGGCGCTTCAACTCGGCCATGGCCTTCTCGAGCGCCTCGGAGGTCATGCCGGCGGTTTCGATGCGCTTTCTCAGCTCGTCGATCTCGCTCTTCTCGCCGCGGCCCAGTTCCTTCTGGATGGCCTTGATCTTCTCGTTGAGGTAGTACTCTTTCTGCGCCTTCTCCATCTGCCGCTTCACGCGGCCCTGAATGGTGCGGTCCACGCTGAGCTTTTCGATTTCGATGTCCAGCATCTCGGCCACGCGGGTGAGGCGGTCGATGGGGTCGAAGATCTCGAGCATCTCCTGCTTTTCTTCGATGGTGAGCTGCAGGTTGGCGCCCACCTGGTCGGCCAGCTTCCCGGCGTCGTCGGCGCGCAGGGCCGCGATCATGCTCTCGTAGTTCAGGTTCTGGCTGAGCTTGACGTACTGCTCGAAGAGCCCCGTGACGCGGCTGATGAGCGCCTCGAGTTGCTGGCCGGTCTCGACTTTGAAACTGGCCGTGCGCACCACCGCCCGGAAGAAGCCTTCGTCGTCGGAAATCGAAACCACGCGCGCCCGTTCCACGCCCTCCACCAGCACCTTGATGTTGCCATCCGGAAGCTTGAGGCTCTGCACGATGTTGACCACCGTGCCGACCGAGTAGATCTCGTGGGGCTTGGGTTCGTCCACGGAGGCGTCGTGCTGGGTGGCGAGGAAGATCTTCTTGTCGCCCGCCATGGCCTCTTCCAGCGCGCGGACGCTCGATTCGCGGCCCACCACGAACGGAATCATCATGTAGGGGAAGATGACCACCTCGCGAATGGGCATCATCGGCAGACGCTTTGTGTCGGATCTTTCCTTCGAAGTGAGCATTGCCTTCCCCTGGGGAGAAACGCTCCCCCGGATTCGTGTGGGCAGCGGCGGGGACCGGAACCCTCCCGGCCGCCGTTAACCGGCCTTTTCCAATATTGTAAGACTGATTTTCTGCGAGAGCACCATCTCTTTGGTGACCTGGAACTCGCGCACCTTCTTGTAGGAAGGCAGGTAGTACATGAGATCCAGCATCAGGTCTTCGAGGATCATGCGCAGGCCGCGGGCGCCCACCTTGCGCTCCATGGCCAGGTCGGCGATGGCCTCCAAGGCTTCATCGCTGAATTTGAGCCGCACGTTCTCGAACTCAAAGAGCTTCTGATACTGCTTCACGATGGCGTTCTTGGGCCGGGAGAGAATCTGGATCAGGGCCGAACGGTCCAGGTCTTCCAGCACCGCGTTGACCGGCAGACGCCCTATGAATTCGGGTATGAAACCGAACTTGATGAGATCGACCGGCTGAACGTCGTTGAGCAGGTCGATATCGCGGCGTCCGCTGGTGTTGGAATGCCGCCCGCTCCCGCTCTCCTCCTGCAGGAAGCCCATGGACTTCTTGCCGGTGCGGCGGGCCACCACCTTCTCGAGACCCACGAAAGCGCCGCCGCAAATGAACAGGATGTTGGTGGTATCGACGGGCGTGAACTCCTGGTGGGGGTGCTTGCGGCCGCCCTGCGGCGGAACGTTGGCCACCGTGCCCTCGAGGATCTTCAACAAGGCCTGCTGCACGCCCTCGCCGGATACGTCGCGGGTGATCGAAGGGTTCTCGTCCTTGCGGCAGATCTTGTCGATTTCGTCGATATAGATGATGCCCTGCTGGCACTTCTGCACGTCGCCATCGGCCGCCTGCAAGAGCTTCAGGATGATGTTCTCGACATCCTCGCCCACGTAGCCGGCTTCGGTGAGAGTGGTGGCGTCCACGATGGCGAAGGGCACGTCCAGGATCTTGGCCAGCGTCTGCGCCAGCAGGGTCTTGCCCGTTCCCGTGGGCCCGATCAGCAGGATGTTGGCCTTCTGCAATTCCACGTCGGTGTTGCGCATGCGGTTCATGTGAATCCGCTTGCAGTGGTTGTAGACGGCCACCGCCAGTTTCTTCTTGCTGGATTCCTGCCCGATCACGTACTGATCGAGAAACTCCTTGACTTCCAGAGGCTTGGGAATCTTGTTGGGAGTTCCGGAAGGCGCCTCGACCTTGTCGTCTTCCAGAATTGAATTGCAAACCGCAATGCATTCGTCGCAGATGTACGCCCGAGGGTAATCGCTCGGCGACGAGATAAGCTTGCCTACAACGTCCTGACTCTTATGGCAAAAGGAACACCGCAAAGCATCATCGGATCCGGCACGCTTCACGCAGTTTTCTCCTTACCCGCCAGCCCTGTCATCCGCAACCTGACCCACCAGACTGCTCGGTAGGGAACCTCAATCTCTTTCGTCTTCATTATCTCCCGATCCCGCCCATAAGGCAATGTCCCATTAGGAGAACGTCGGCCATGCAGTACCGTTGCCCTTAGCTATACGCCGGCTACTATAGGCTTTTAGTTACTTTCCACACTGAGCAGCGGCCTTGTGGGGCAGGATGGCATCCTGCGGCGCCGCCGCTTCAAGCCGTCTTTCGGGCGTGCTCGAAAAGAAAACTGAGGGTCTTCTCGGTCTGAATGTGATTGGCGATACGCCCCAACGTGCCGTCCTTTTCGAATTTGATCTGAACGGCCGCCACCGGCTCGCGGCTCTGCCGCGCGAGGCGTTCCACTTCGCGATCCACTTCATCGCGGGTGGCGTGTTTGCTTTCGCGCTCGGCGATGCGCGATAGCAGCATGGACGCCTTCACCTCGAAGACCGCTTTATCGCGCTGCGCTTCCCGGATCTTCTCCCAATCCAGCTTGGCGCCGCGCGGATCCACACCTTCGGAAACCATGGCGCGGATGGCCTGCTCGACGCGCGTCTTGATCTGCCGCTCGACGAATACTTCGGGAACCGGAAAGTCGTGCATTTCCACCAGCTTGTCGATGATCTGCTGCTTGGCTTCCTGCTGCGCCTCGTACTGCCGCTGGGCGAAAAGCGCCTTGCGGATAGCCTCGCGCAACTCCTCGACTGTGCGGTAATCTCCCACATCCTGTGCAAACTCGTCGTTCACTTCCGGCAGGTTCTTGCGGCGAATGCCCTTGACCGTGGTGTGGAACATAACCGACTTGCCGGCCAGGCGGGCAACCCCGTAATTGGCGGGGTAGGCGACTTCGAAGTCCTTCTCGTCGCCGGGGGACAGGCCGCGGAGATTGTCGGTGAAGGCGGCCACGGTATCGGCGCCGCCGATCTCCAGCACCATCTCGTCCTGCTTCACCGGCTGGCCTTCGACTCCGGCGAGGCTCTCGAGCGCCACCACCGCGAAGTCGCCGTCCACCAGCGGGCGGGGGTCCAAGTTCGAGTAGTCGGCCTTCTGCTCGCGGATCTCCTCGAGACGCTTGTCCACGTCCTCGTCCGCGATCTCGGGATCGTGATACGGCACTTCGACATCCCGGTAGTCCCCCAGCTCCACCTGCGGGACGACTTCGAACTCGGCGGTGAAGCGCAGCGGCTCGCCGTCGTGGAAGTGGACGTCCTTGATATCGGGCTGGCCGACCACGTTGAGGTTCTGGGCCTCGAACTGTTTCTGGAGGTGCTTGGGAACCAGGCTCTCCAGCACCTTCCGCCGGATCTCGCCGGCGAACTGCTTGCGAATCAACGGCACCGTGACCTTGCCCGGGCGGAAACCGGGGAGCTTGGCGCGCTTCTGGATGTCCAGCACGACGCGTTCCGTCTCGGCGGTCACTTCCGCCACGGGAACGGAAATCTCCAGCGAATGTCTGCAGCCTTCAACTAATGCCAACTGGATTTGACCTCGGGAAAGAAGCGATGGTGTAAACTTCATCATAACACGCTCAATTGGCGTGGTCGCTTCCGGTCAGCCATGTTGAAAGCCATCTCCATTGCGGCGGTACTTCTGTTACTGGCCCTGTGGGCCGTGGCGACCCGGCGGAAGTGATGTGGGGCAGGCTTTCAGCCTGCGGCGGGTTTTTAACCCGCCTGTTCCGGTTGTAGCCCCGGCATCGGGCCGGTTGGAAACCGGCCGCAGGCTGAAAGCCTGCCCCACAAAGGAGTGCACAGCGAATGCTCTTTGCCGACTTGCCGTTGGCTCGCCGCCTGGAAGCCGCCGAAGCGGCCAATGCCCGCGCCTTCACGCGGGCCGGGACGCCGTTTCTGCCTGTGGCGGGAGGCTGCGCGGTCTTTGCGGGCGCCGGCTCTCCGCTGTCCCACGCCGTCGGCATCGGGCTGGACGGGCCGGTGCCCGAAGCCGCCATCCGGGCCATCGAAGATTTCTTCCACTCCCGCGGGGCCGCCGTGTCCCTGGACTTGTGCCCTTTGGCGGACCCCGGCCTCTTCCAGGCGCTGGGCCGGCGCGGCTACCGGATCGCGGAGTTCAACAACGTCCTGGTGAAACGGCTGGCGGGGACCGAGATCGTGCTCACCCCGCGCGTGCGGCGCGCCACCTCCGAGGAAGGCGAGCTGTGGAGCCACACCTTGGGCGAAGCCTTTTTCGAACAGGCCGCCCTCACCGGCGAGGAAATGGACGTGGGCCGCGCCATTTTCGCCTCGAAGAGCTCCCTGTGCTACCTGGCCGCCGCGGAAACCGGCGAACCGGCCGGCGGCGGCGCGGCCGCCTTTCACGGCGGCCTGGCCACGCTGTTCGCCGACGCCACCGTGGCGCGGCGGCGCGGCGCGGGTTTCCACCGCGAGCTGATCGCCGCGCGCCTCAATGAAGCCGTCGCCCGGGGATGCGACCTGGCCACCGCCGCTACCTTGCCGGGCAGCGGCTCGCAGCGCAATTACGAACGCTGCGGTTTCGAAGTGGTCTACACCAAGGTCACCCTCGCCGGCCCCGACCCGGTCTGATTCCCGTCTCCGCGCGGTCCGATACATGAGAAAGACCCGGCCGCCGGGCCACAATTCCAGTTGGGGCGGATCGGCGGCATCCGGCGGCCGGCGCGGATCGCCCGTCCAGCCCTGGGGGACGCTCTTATCATGTGGCTGGATCGCTGGGCTATCGGCTGTCTGGCGCCACTGGCGCTGTGGATCCTGCTGAGCGGGCTGGACGACCTGTTCGTCGCCCTGGTCCGCCTCGTCACCGCGCGCAAGCCCTTTGCCTGGCCCGCGGACTCCGCCCTGGAGGCGGCCGCCGAACGCCCCATCGCCCTACTCGTGCCGCTGTGGCACGAGCACGCCGTGATCGGCCAGATGCTCGACCGCAATCTCCCCGCCATTCGCTACGGCAACTACCACGTCTTCGCCGGAGTCTACCCCAACGACGAGTTGACGACGCGCGCCGTCGAGGCTGCCGCGCGCCGCCACCCGCGGGTACACGTGGCCCGCTGCCCGCGTGGCGGACCCACGTCCAAGGGCGACTGCCTGAACTGGATTCGCCGCGCCATGCTGGAGTACGAGGCGGAGCGCGGCGTGCGCTTCGAGATCCTCATGGTCCACGACGCCGAGGACATCGTTCATCCGGAATCCCTGCGCCTGGTGAACTGGTTCTCCCGCGAGTACGACATGGTGCAGATCCCCGTTCTGGCGTTGCCGACGGGCGCGTGGGAGCTGACCCACGGGGTGTACTGCGACGAGTTCGCCGAGAGCCAGGCGAAGGAGTTTCAGGCGCGCCAGAGCCTGGGCGGATTCCTGCCTTCCACCGGCGTGGGTACCGGCTTCGGCCGCGACGCCATGGACCGGCTGGCCGCCTTGCGCGGCGGCCGCATGTTCGACCCCGCATGTCTCACCGAGGACTATGAAACCGGCTTCGCCTTGCACGCGCTGGGATGCCGCCAGATGTTTCTGCCGGTGCGGCGCGGCGCGGCCGGCCCGGTGGCCACGCGCGAGTATTTCCCGCGGACCCTGGGCGCGGCGGTGCGGCAACGCAGCCGGTGGGTGGCGGGCATCGCCCTGCAAGGCTGGCAGCGCCACGGATGGCGCGTGCCCGCCCGGCAGATCTACTGGCTGTGGCGCGACCGCAAGGGGTTGCTGGCCAACCTGCTGACGCCGCTCATCGTCCTCACCCTGCTGCACGGCCTGGTGCGCTGGCACACGGGAGTGCCGGCCCCCGCCTGGCTGCCGGCGGTGTGCGCGGCCACGCTGGGCGTCTCGCTGGCGCAGGTGGGCGTGCGCGCCTGGTACAGCGGGCGCGTCTACGGATGGCGGTTCGCCGCCGCTACGCCGGTTCGCATGTGGTGGGGCAACCTGGTGAACTACGCGGCCACCTGCGCCGCCGTCCGCCAGTTCGCCGCCGCGCGCCTGCGGGGCCGGTCGCTCGCGTGGCGCAAGACGCAGCACGCCTACCCCGCCCACCGCGCCGCCGAACCCGGCCGCCCGCGGGTGGGCGAGGTGCTCGCCCAGTTGAGCGTGCTGGACCCGGATGGCCTCGAAGAGGCTCTGGCCAGCCAGCCCCAGGGCATGCGCCTGGGCGAGCACCTCCAGCGCCTGCACAAGATCGGCGAGCGCGACCTGTACCGCGCGCTGAGCATTCAGACCGGCCTGCCGCTGGGCGCCCCCGCGCGGGAAGACGTGAACCGCCTGGCCACCCGCACCCTGCCCGCCTCCGCCATGCGGCGCTGGCGAATCCTGCCCTACCGCGTGGACCTGGGCCAGCTCCACCTGGCCACCGCCGAGGTGCCCAGCGAGGAGATGACCCGCGACCTGGCCAGCCTCTCGAACCTGGAGCTGCGATTTCGTTTGGTACAGCCAAGGGAGTTCGAGGAATTGGCCGAGGCGTACTGGCCGAAGCGGTTGAGCGCGTGATCGCGCCGGGCGCGCAGGAAATTGCGGAACACTGCGCACTCTCTCCGGCCCCGAACTGCGTGAATTGCGGGCCTGGCTGGAAGCCTACGAAGACCGGGTCTGGGACGAGGAATTCGAGGCTGAAGTTGCCGCCGGCAAGTGGGACGCGCTCGCCGGGAAGGCGTTGCGGGACCATAGCGAAGGCAACTCCACACCGCTTTGAACCGTCGCGCGGCGCCGGCGTTTTGGGAGGCCTTTGGATCGCTCGATCCGGCGGCACGGAAGGCGGCCAGAACCGCTTTCGAACTCATGAAGAGCGATCCGCGACGTCTCGTACCCTCGAGGCCTCTGCTGCCACTCGTCATGCGGAAACCCGCTGTGGCCCCGGTCGAACACCCAGGCGATGGCCCGCAGGATCGTCGACTTGCCCGACCCGTTCACACCCGCCAGAATGTGCGGCCCCAAGTGAGGCTCGCCCTTTCCGTTGGACAGATCCAGTTCGAGGGATTTGAACGGTCCCACGCCTTCCGCGATGAGGCCCACGAGCAGCATACGGCTGTCCTACCTCAACCGGCGCCCGCCGTCCAATCTCGTCCCCCGGCGAAACCCGTTCACACGCTTTGCAAATGTTTTTATCCCCCGCTCCATCGACCGCTTGCAAGACTTCCGAAGCACCGCGCGGCCCGGCTTTTGGGGGCCCCGTGAGATGGTGGAATCGAGGGGGGCGTGACTAGAGTCTAGTCACGGCCGCGCAGCAAGTCTCCCCATTTCAACTAGTTACATTTTCTCCGAGGCCGGACTCCGGCCCCGGCCTGTGGAAAACCATGAAGAAACCAACTGACGGACATTCGCCGGCTGACGGCGCCGCATTCGAATTGGGAAAGGTCACGGGGCAGAGCGTGGCCTTCGGAACCATCGCCGGACGTGGCTCGGCGGCGCAGGCGGCGGCCCTCCGGCAGGCGCGCAACGAGAAGGCCTACCGGCGCTTCGGGCTGACGTGGAATCAGTTCTGCCCGAGGCACCTGAAGATGAGCGGCACGCAGGCTGACGAGATCGTTCGCCTGCTGCGGGAGTTCGGCGCCGAGTACTTCGAGAACACCGCGAGTGTGCGCATCTCGGCCGGCGCCTACCGGCTGGTTGCGCCGTTCATCCGGGACAAGGCGCTGCGCGTCGAAGGCGAAACGCTGGAGCTGAATCCCGCCAACGTGCGGAAGGTAGCCAGGTCCGTGCGGGAATCGCAGCGCACGCTGCCGCCGCCCGCCCAGCCCGCGCCCGCGCCCATGCCCGCGCCCGCGCCCATGCCCGCGCCGGAAGCGCCCGCCGCCGCGCCGAAGCTCACCGACCGCCTGGAGGCCCTCCACCGGCAGGCCGTGGGAGTCGCCGCCGAGTTCCGGGAAGTCGCCAAGGACTGCCGGGAGGCCGAGCACCGGCTGGCGTATCAATGCATGTTCCGCAGCACGCTCATCCTGGTGAGTGCCGAACTCCAGCGGGTTTCGCTCGAAAACGGCGCGGCGTAAGGCTAAAGCATAATTAGCCATAGATGAACGCAGATAAACACGGATAAGCAAAGAACGTGTTCGATCCGTACTTATCTGTACTACTCGCGGCCGGTTTGTCGTTCTCGCGCGACGAGTTAATTAGGCGGCCTTTGGTTCCGGCAGGTTCACAGTGGCGTTGCATGCTGTAACTACAGCGGTGGCGATCCGGCGTCCGCCGGTTATGTTCATCCGTGGCCAAAATCGTACCCTTTCGTTACTTGGCCAAGCGGCCCTGGCGGATCTGTGTTACCATTCGATTTCCAATCACTCAAAGGGAGGTCGAATCGTGGGCTCCCGCAACGCGTTTCTCGTGACTGCGGCCGTGCTCTGCTCGGGCCGGCTTGCGTTCCCCCAGGTAGTCGCGGTAGGGGCCGTGGGATGTTCTACCGCTCAGGTGCTCGGAGGCAAGAAGCCATCGGTGCACATGATGGGCCCGGAAGGCAGGTTTTTGGCGCCGATTCCCGTCGCCAAGAACCCCGGAGAGTTCATCTATTCGGGATCCAATAACACGCTTTACGTAGTCAATAACGAAAAGGAATCGGAGCACCTGATCAGCGCTCTCAACCTGACCACCAAGCGGGTGGATAAGGAGATCAAGGTGGGCGCTGGGGGCGCGGCGCTGTTTTTGTCACACGATGGACGCCGCCTGTTCTGTTTCACTACCGGTTTCGGCTACCTTTTCGTGCGCAAGCCTCCGCCACCGGAGGGCCAGCCCGCCATCAGCGTTGTCGATACCGGATCGAACGAGGTGGTCGCAACCTACCACTGGCTGGAGGGCTTTCGCGCAGGCGTGCTGGACAGTATCCACGCCAAGTGGCTTTCACCTGGCTTCCAGTTCCTCGCTGCCACCGATCAAGGAGACTTAATCGTCAGATACGCCGCCTTTCAGGAAACCTTTCACGAGCCTAAGCCGGTCAACGATCAATTTCTGGTTTTTTCGGGCCGGTCTGCCCTTCCCGTCTTCACGATCAAGCTAGCGGGGCGGCCCAGGGCAACCATGCAGTCGCGGGACCAGAAGCTCCTCTTTGCGGCAATAGAAGGGGACAAGCACACCGCCGCGTCTCTTCTCGTCGTTGACATTGAGAAGGGAACCACGGTCAGCCACGCCCTGACCGGCCAGCCCACGCGACTCGTTCGCCTTGGACCGAACCAGGAGCCCTGGGTACTGGGTAACCAGGAGATGCGCTCTCTATCCGAAACCGGCGAGCTCGGGGATCGGCGGATCCAGTTCAGCCAACCGGGTAGGGCGGATAAAGGCGACGAAGGCGGCGCATCCGCTTTCCTGGACGGCTTCCCCGGCGAAACGATCGCCTTAGGTGAGGACCATGCAGCGGTACTCATCAGCGGCAAGAATGGCCGCTCCCACCACAAGGTGGCCCTGCTGGACCTGAAGGAGCTTCAGGTGGAGGCCATTGTCACCACCATGGGCGCCGGCGAGAAGACCGGGGTTCTGGCCGGCCGAATCGCCACTTCGGTGCTGTTCTCGGCCGCGACTTTGGGGACGTTCGTCTTCACACCCAACCTCATCCTCGGCAACGAATTCCTCGTGGCGCGGCCGGATGGGCGGTTCCTCTATGCCCTGGACTTGGACGACCACAAAGTCTCGGTCATCGACGCGCAGACGGCAAAAGTGGTGCGGCGTGTCCAGGTGGACGACTCCGTCCAGGGACTTCGGATGTCGTGCGATGGCAAGCACCTTCTCTGCTTAGGGGATGAGATCCAGCGGATGAACTTGGAGACGTTCAGCTTTGAGGCCTTCCTGGACTGAACGGGCGGCAATCGGGCGCGGCACGGCGGCGCCATTCTTTGCGCCAAACACTTCAGGACCACAGCCCCTATCGGGCCAGCCCTATTTGCACGCCGCCGCGGAGTTGTCCTCCTGCGCGGCGGAATCTTAAAGCAGCACCGGGAGTTTCGTCAGCGTGGCGCGACGGATCCAGAAAAACGGAAGAGCGAAAACACCGGCTTCCCGCCAGTTGTATTCCTCCGAGTCGCTCACTGGCCTGAATCGGCCATACGAGACAAAGCGAATACCCGACTTTGATATCGTTCTTCCCTCACCCGCGATCGACTCGTCCGAAACCGTGGGCTTTTTCCAGCGCTGCTCCCGGCCCTGCTTGCTAATGACAGACAAGTACTCCGAGGACGCCGGACAGCGCCGCTCCGAGCACGGGCGGCGCCACGATAGAAAGCCGTTTCAGGATCGACCATCCGGGTCTGATCCGGTTGCCGGATCTCCGGGTCTCATGTCAGCGCACAACGGCCCAGCCGGAAACCGGTCTGCGCCGGCCCCGGGGCAGCGCACGCGCCACGGCGGCTCAATTCCCCGGCGGCTTCTCGACACGATCCACGACCAGGATCTCGACCGGCCCTTTGGTGGTCTCCAGCTTCAATCCCATCCGCTCCCGCAGGGCCGCCGCAAGCGACAGGCCGGGAGCGTCCGCCGGCAATGTCGAGTCGTCTCCGGCAGGGGCTTCCCGCTGCGCTTGAATCATCTCCATCCCCACGGTTTCCCTTTCGTCGGGCGTCCACTCGGTCTGAAAATCGTACTCGCCGCTCAGTCCGGTCTTGTCAAGCACGGTGCGATAGAGCAAGTCGCCCAACATCTTCGCGAGCGACTGCATGGTGGCCCGGCGCCCCACCATTCGCACCCCCCGCGGCCTGGGCGTCACGTAGAGCTGAAACGTCTCATCCGGCTTCGGCGCGCGCAGCTTCGGCCCGCTCTTATCCACCACCAAGGCGTACACCGGCATCTTCCGGCTCTCCCAGCGCACTTGCAACTGGAACCGCTGGGCGAGCAGCGTCCGCAGCATCGCCTTCCGCCGCTCGACGCTGAACCTGTCTTGCGACTTCGCCACCACATCCCAGAAGTCATTGGCTACCCAGGCGGGCGCGCGGGAGATCTGAAACTCGTTCACGCTGTAGGCGTCCTGGATCAGGAATCTTAACGGAACCCTGCTGACTGCGTACTTGTCCGGATCCAATCGAATGCCGAACCGGCTGTCCCCGGAGGAGGGTTTCACGGATGCGACTTCGAACGCCGGCGGCGCGCCTCCATCCTGCGTTTGAGCCGCGACCCCGGGGGCGCTCGCGACCCCGGCCGCCAGCAGGGCCGCCGCCAACAGCCTGCTCACGATTCCCTCGACCGGCTTCGCCGGGTCACTGCCAGGGCCGTTATCGCCACCCCCAGCGCGAGCGCCGGCAGCAGCAGCATGGCCGTGGGCAGGCTCGAGCGGTCCGCGATCCGGGCGATCGCGGGCGAGCTGGCGGCCATCCCCAGGCAGCCGGCGGCGAGCGCCATCCCCATGGCGGCGGCCGGCCAGCGGGGCAACGCTTCGCCCGCCACCGCCAGCAGGGTGGGTAGCACCGGCGCCATGGCGAAGCCCGCCACGAAGGCCGCCACCGCGGACGCCGAAGGGCTGCGCGCCAGCAGCGCCAGCGCCGTCGCGAACGCCATGGCGAACCCCGCGTAGCGCACCATCGCGAGCGGCGCGATGGCCCCCAGGAGCCGCGCCGACGCGGCGCGCCCCGCCATCAGCCCCAGCGGCAACCCGTACGACAGAATCAACCAGGCGGTCTGGCGGTCCAAAACCCGCGCCATGCGCCAATACTCGGCCAGCCAGTTCCACGTGCCGGCCTCGCACGCCGCGTACGGAAACAGCAGCAGCGCCAGAAGGGGTAAGGCCGGCCGCTTCCGTCCCGCCGTTTCGGGCAGCGCGGAGATGCCCGGCGGCATGGGCGCCCAGGCGGCCACGGCCAGCGCCAGGCCGGCCAGCACGGCGGTTGCCGGCAGCGCGATTTCGGGCGCGAGAACCGGGTTGAGGAGGACTCCCAGCGGCATCGGCAGGTTCAGCACATTGAGCGCGGCCGCGCGGTTCGCCGAAGCGGCCCCCCATACCAGCGCGTTGGCGGCCAGGAACGACATCCCGGCGCCCACTCCCAGCGCGCCCGCCGCCAGCCGCATCCAGGTGTCCGAGGGGGGCGCGGCCGCCAGACACCAGAGGGCCGCGCCGAGCAGCGCCAACCCGCCCACCAGCGCCGCCTTGCAGTGGGAGCGGCCGATCAGCCAGCCAGCGGCGAGCGACCCGGCCACCAGCCCGATGGCCGGCGCCAGCCCCGCGCCTGGGGGAGCGGCGGACGGCATACGCAGCCACAGGGCGGCGGCCATGCCGCACGCCAGAATCGCCAGGCTGGCCGCCGTCCTCACGACGCCGCGGCCTGCCCGGCCAGATCCATGGCGCCCGGTTGCACGGGCTCGACCGGCAATTGAATGGTGAAGCGGGACCCCGCGCCGGGAGTGCTGTCCACCGCCACCGTTCCGCCGTGGGCCTTGGCGATCCAGGCCACGAAACTCAGTCCCAGCCCCAGGCCCTGTTCGGGCGTGGGGGCGGTGCCCGAGGCCGTCACGCGGTAGAACCGGTCGAAGATGTACGGCAGGTGCTCGCGCGGAATGCCGCGGCCGGTGTCTTCCACCACGATCTCGACCTGCTCCCCGGAGGGGCGCACGGTCACCCGCACCCGGCCGCCCTCGGGCGTGAACTTGAAGGCGTTCGAGAACAGGTTGGTGATCATGCGCTCGATCTGCACGCGGTCCACCGCGGCGAAGCAGCCGCCGGGGGCTTCGCAAGTGAGGCGGACGCCGGCGGCCTCGGCGGGAATCTGAAACTGCTCCACCAGGTCGCGGACCAGATCGCCCAGATCCAGCCGCGTCTTCTGCAGCACGAGCTGGCCGCTGTCGGCCTGCGACAGCAACAGCAGCGCGCGCACGATCTGCGACAGGCGGTCGATATCCTGCAGCGCGTTGAACATGGCCTCGCGGTATTGGTCCGTGGTCTTGGCCGTGAACAGCGCCACTTCGAGCTGGCCGCGGATGCCGGTGATGGGCGTTCGCAGCTCGTGCGAAACGTCGGTCGAGAACTGCTTCATCTGCTGAAAGGACGATTGCAGCCGCTCGGTCATGCGGTTGAACGTCAGGATCAGGTAGTCCAGTTCGTCGCCCGCCTCGCGCGTGGGGATGCGCAGGCTGAGGTTCGACCCGGAGACGCGCTGCGCCGCCTGGGCCACCTCGCGCACCGGCATGAGCGCGCGGCCGGCCATGATCCAACCGAGCAGCGAGGCCAGAATCAGCGCCGACGGGATGACCACCACGAACGCCGTCCAGGTGTAATTGGAAAGGATCTTCCGGTTGTTCGCGAGCGACACTCCGATCGAGATGTAGAAGGGGACGCGGTGCCGCTCGTCCCAGATGAGCCCCGAGCGGAGCCAGAACGGCTCGCCCTTGGAACTCCACCGCTCGCCCCAGATCAGGGGAGCCTTGGCGCGTTTCCTGGCCATGGAGACGTAGGCGCGAATCTCCTCCGGTTTCTCGCGGCCCAGGTCGTCGTAGGCGGTGGATACGGACGGCTCGCCGGTCTTCGCTTCGGGAATGGGGTTGCCATTTTCGTCCGCGATCAGGAGCACCTTCTTGAGGTTGAGAACTTCGGTGGTCTCGTCGGGATCGTTTTCGTCGTAATACCAATTGGCCGCGTATTTGTTGTCCAGATCGAGAGTCGGCTCGATTCGCAGGTAGCCGCCTTTGATGGCGGCCCATTGCTCGTTCAAGGAGTCTTCCGCGCTGGTTCTCAACTGGCTGGCGAGCTGCGCCCGGAAGACCACCGCGGTGCCCACCAGCATGATCAGGAACAGCAGGGCGTAGCTGACCATGAGGCGGAAGCGCAGGCTGCGCGCCAGCCGCCGGACGTCGCGCTTGCGGAACTTCCAGGTCATGGCTGCCGTTCGGCGGCCTCGGCGGCCGGCTTCTCGGGCACGTCGATCATGTAGCCGATGCCGCGCACGGTCTGGATGAGTTTGTGCTGGAAGCGGTCGTCGATCTTGCTGCGCAGGTGGCGGATGTAGACGTCCACGATGTTGGTGAGGCCGTCGTAGTCCATGTCCCAGACGTGCTCGACGATCATGGTGCGGCTGAGCGGACGCCCCGGGTTGCGCATCATGTACTCGAGAATTCCGAACTCCTTGGGGGCCAGGTCGATGGTTTCCGGCCCGCGCGACACCTTGCGGCGCACGCAGTCGAGCGACAGGTCGTCCACTTGCAGCCGTTCGGGCGCGGGCTGTCCGCGGCGCAGCAAAGCGCGCACGCGGGCCAGTAGCTCGACGAAGGCGAAGGGTTTCACCAGGTAGTCGTCGGCGCCCTGTTCGAGGCCCTTGACGCGGTCTTCCAGGGCTCCGCGTGCGCTCAAAATAAGCACCGGCGGCCCGGCCTTGCGCGTGCGGATCTTCTCGAGCACCTGGAGCCCGTCCATGTCGGGCAGCATCAGGTCGAGGACCACCAGGTCGTAGTTGGCCGAGTGAATGAGGTCGAGGGCGGCGGCGCCGGTGGCCGCGGCATCCACCGCGTAGCCCGCTCCCTGCAATCCCCGGCACAAGAAGTCGGCGATGCGCTTTTCGTCCTCGATTACCAGAATCCTCATGGCACCAGCTTAACGCAACTTACCGGAACCGCAGCGCGATGCGGTTCTCCTTGCCGCCATAAGTCAGTTGCAGGTCCTTCATGCGCGGTTTCTCGAGGGCGAAAAAGAGCAGCCCCTCGGCGGGCTGGGCGGTTGTCCCCTGGGGAACCATGCGGGCGGCCAGCGCCTTTTCGAGCGGGCTGTCCTTCTGGCCGTCCTCTTCGCGGACTTTGACCCGCGACGGGTCGGTGCTGGCGGTATCCGCGGTTTGGCCGCCGCCGAGGCCGAACGGGCCGGAGAGGCGCGGCCGCGACTTGGCCTTCTTCCGGGTGCTGTCGTCGTCCGGCCCCCGCTGAATGATCACGGCCGGGCCCACGATCTGGTTGGCGGCGAACGGCTTGCTGCGGTCGTTGTGATCGGTGTCCAGGAGCACGAAGTCGTCCCACACAACGGCGACTTCCTTGCCGTACTTGGGCGCCACCTTCACCTCGGCCAGCACGAAATGCCCGCCCAGGTCGGAGTCCACCATCTGTTTGATATCGGCGGGGTCGAGGTGAAGGGTGACGGTGAGGGCGACATCGTCGTTCTCGCCGCTGGCGGAGGCCACGGTCTTATCGGTGGCCGCCGCCATCGCCAGGCATCCGGCCAGCAGCAGAGCGGCGAAGCGGGGAGACATGGGAACCTCAAAAATGGCGTCTGACCCCATTTTCCCCAAAAATGGGGTCAGACGCCATTTTCCCTTTTCCTACCGCCAGCGCCGGCCGCCGAAGCCGCCGATGCGGATTCCTACTCCGAAACTCGGTCCCCAATAGTAGGGATAGTAGGGGTAGTAGTAGTAGGGATAGCCGTAGGGATAGTAACCCGGGCCGTATACATAGGTGGGCCGCACCGGAGTGGGCCGCGGCGCCACGTTCGTCACGTTGGCCTGGTAGTAGTCCTCCGGCCCCGCGAAGCGGAACGCCTGGGGCGCGTTGGCGGTGTTGATCGCCACGGGAGTGGTGATATCGAAGGTCAGCGCGCTTTCCGGATAGAGCACCGTGGGGTGGTTGTGGGTCATCAGCACGGCGGCCAGACCGGCCGCTGCGCCCGCGCCCGCGCCGATGGCGGCGCCTTCACCGCGGGCCGCGATGCCGCCCACGGCAGCGCCCGCCGCGGTGGTGCCGACGACGGTGCCGGCTTCAATGCTACCGGGAGTCCGCGGGCCCTGCCTGGCCACCAGTTGCGAGTGGATGGGCGCCTGAGTGCCATCCGCCAGCGTCAGGCTGGTGAGTTCCAGACCCAGCCGCGAATCCTTGCCGCCGTGAGCCTTTTCCGCCTCGGCCACCCGGCCGTACACCATCTGCCCGCGCGGCGCCACCACTATGCCGTCCACGATGACGGGTTGAATGAGGGACGCCGAGAACGTGTCGCCCGCCCGATTGCGGTCGGAGGAGAGCTCCTGGTCGATGCGAACGTTGATGTAGGTGCCTGCCTTGAGCGTGACTTGCGGTGGAAGGCCGTAGGCCGGAAGAGTATGCTGCGGGCCAGCCGCGGGCTGGGGGTTGGGATCGCCGGGGACGGCGCCGCGGTCCACCGGCTCGGGGTCCTGCGCCTGGGTTTGGGCCTGGGCCTGGTCGCCCATGTGGCGCCAGGCGCCGGGGGTTTGCGGCGCCGCCGGCTGAACCTGGGCCCATGCCAGCCCGGCTGCCGTCACGACAGCCAGTGCCATCCCGGGGAGTGCGAATCGAAATCGGTAATTCGAGATCCTTCTCATAAGTGGTGCCTCACTGTGATCGACGCATACTCCCAATGCACCTGTTTCACCAAACTGCAAACCCAGCGAAATAATTGCCAAATATGGACTTGCGGGCGCGCGGAGTTGGCTGGAATGCACCGCCGATGGTGGTTTTCGGCCAGTGGAGCGCGGGCGGAGGCCACGGCAGCGGCGCGGCGGGCGCGGCCCGGCGGGAAGGGCTGAGTTGCGGAAACTCGGTGAAGCTCGCTAAAATCAACGCGTTCGAACCATATCCCAGGAGGAATCATGGCAGTTGAGCAGAAGGTAAAGCAGATCATTGTCGAGCAGCTCGGCGTGGACGAGAGCCAAGTAGACATGAACGCGTCGTTCGTAGACGACCTGGGCGCCGATTCGCTCGATATCGTCGAACTCGTGATGGCCTTTGAAGAGGCTTTCGAGCTGGAGATCCCGGACGAGGACGCGGAGAAAATCGCGACGGTCAAAGACGCGGTGGAGTATATCGACAACAAGACCGCCAAGAAGTAGCCGCGGTTGTCGCCAGGGGGAGTTCTTTTGACGCGAAGAGTGGTAGTGACCGGCGTTGGACTCGTGACGCCGCTGGGGATCGGGACTGAAGCGTCGTGGGAGGCGATCCGCGCGGGCCAGTGCGGCATCGGCCCCATCACGCAGTTCGACGCGTCGGCTTTCTCCTGCAGAATCGCCGGCGAGGTCAAAGGGTTCGACCCCGCCGCGTACATCGAGAAAAAAGAAATCAAGAAGATGGGGCGCTTCATCCAGTTTGCCATCGCGGCATCCGAGTGCGCCCTGCAACATTCCGGGTTGAAGGTGTCGCCGGAGGATGCCGAACGGGTGGGCGTGTACATCGGCAGCGGCATCGGAGGATTCGAGGTCATCGAGCGCGAGCACCTGAACCTGCTGCATCACGGGCCGCGGCGGATCTCGCCGTTTTTCATTCCGGCGACCATCATCAACCTGGCTTCGGGCTACGTTTCCATCCGCTACGGGGCCAAGGGTCCCAACTCGGCGACGGCCACGGCGTGCACCACCAGCGCGCATTCCATCGGCGATTCGTTCCGGCTGATTCAGCACGGCGACGCGGACGCCATGATCTGCGGCGGCACGGAAGCGTGCATCACCCCCATGGGCGTGGGCGGATTCGCGGCCATGCGGGCGCTGTCGACGCGGAACGGCGATCCGGCGCACGCGTCGCGTCCCTGGGACCGCGACCGCGACGGATTCGTGATCGGCGAGGGCGCGGGCCTCCTGGTGCTCGAGGAACTCGAGTTCGCCCGCCGCCGCGGCGCGCGCATTCTGGCGGAAGTGGTGGGGTACGGCATGAGCGCCGACGCGTTCCATGTCACCGCGCCGCCCGACGACGGCGACGGCGCCTACCGGGTGATGCGCAACGCCATGCAGGGCGCCGGGCTGCGGCCCGAGCAGGTGGACTACATCAACGCGCACGGCACGTCGACCGATGTCGGCGACCGGGCCGAATCGCAGGCGGTGAAACGGGCCTTCGGCGAGCACGCCTACAAGGTGGCGGTGAGTTCCACCAAGAGCATGACCGGGCACCTGCTGGGCGGCGCCGGGGGGCTGGAGGCGGGCATCACGGTGCTGGCCATCCGCGACCAGATCGCGCCTCCCACCATCAACCTCGACAACCCGGGCGAGGGCTGCGATCTGGACTACGTGCCGCACCACGCGCGGCCGCTCAAGATCGACTACGCGCTATCGAACAGTTTCGGTTTCGGGGGCACCAACGGGTGCCTGATCTTCAAGAGGTTCGAATGAGCAGCCAGGCGGTTTCGCGGCCGCTTTCCGGCGGATGCCGCCGCGGCGCGGCGCCGCGTTCGTAAGCCGGCGGTCCGCGTGAGGTTCGCATCTCCATGAAAATCGTGGTGGCGATCAAGCAGGTTCCGGCGCGCGATTCGCAGTTGCGGATCGACGGCACGGGGAAGTGGATCGAGGAAGCCGACCTGGCTTACGAGGTCAACGAACCGGACGCCTACGCGCTGGAAGCGGCTCTGCGGCTCAAGGAACGCTACGGCGGCGAGGCCATTGCGCTGAGCGCCGGACCGGCGCGCGCGGCGCAGATCCTCCGCGAGGCGCTGGCCAAGGGCGCCGACCGGGCCATCCACATCGAGGAGGACATGGGGGCGCTCGATCCGCTGGCGGGGGCGCGGCTGCTGGCGGCCGCGGTGAGGACCGAAGCGCCCGACCTGGTCCTGACCGGCCTGCAATCCGACGACCTGGGCTACGGGCAGACCGGCGTCATCCTGGCGGAGCTGCTGGGCCTCGCGCACGCCACCATCGTGATGCAGGTGGAGGTGCGGGACGGCGGCATCCGCGTGAAGCGCGAGCTCGAGAACGGCTGGTTCCGGCACGTCGAGATGCCGCTGCCGGCGCTGCTGGCCATTCAGTCCGGATTCGGCACGCTGCGCTACGCCACCCTCATGGGCATCAAGAAGGCCCGGACCAAGGAGATCAGGCGGCTGACGGCGGCGGACCTGGGAGTGGCGGCGGAAAGCCCCACCGTGACGCTGGACCGCGCCTACGTGCCGGAGCGCGGCAAGCGCGCGCAGATGATCGCCGGAGGGCCGCGGGAAGCCGCCCGGCGCCTGGTCGAGAAACTGCGTTTCGAGGCGCGGGTGCTATGAGCGTCCTGGCGGTCTTGGAACAGCGGCCGGGGCCGCATGGGCGTCCGGAATGGAACCGCATGTCGTTCGAGACCCTGGCGGCGGCTTCCCAGATCGCCGCCGAGCTCGGCGCCACGGCGTCGGCGGCGGTGGCCGGGCGGGGCATCGAAACGCTGGCGCGGGAACTGGCCGGACGCCGGCTCCGGGCGGTGTACGCCGTCGAGCACGATCTGCTGCGCGAGTACACCGCGGACGGCTACTCCGCGGCTTTGCGGCAGTTGATCGAGCGGGTGGCGCCGCGCTTCGTGCTGTTTCCGCACAGCTACCAGGTGCGCGACTTCCTGCCGAAACTGGCGGCGTCGATGGGCCGCGTGGCGGTGAGCGACGCGGTGTCGCACCGCATCGACCGGGGACAGGTGGTGCTGGTGCGGCAACTGTTCCAGGGAAAGCTCTACGTGGATGTGCGGTTCGCGGGCGATGCGCCGCACTTCGCGTCCTTGCAGGCGGGGGCGTACCGCGCGGACCGGGCGGAAGAGGGCCAGGCGCCGGTGGAGAGCTTCGTGCCGCGCCTGGCGCCCGGGGACATACGGACCAGGCCGCTCGAGCGGTTCCGCGAGGGCGCGCGCGACGTGGGCCTGGCGGCGGCCGGGATCGTGGTGTCGGTGGGACGCGGCATCCGGGAAGCCGAGAACATCCCGCTGGTGGAGGATCTGGCGCGCGCGCTGGGCGCGGAACTGGCGGCGTCGCGGCCGATCTGCGACGCCGGCTGGCTGCCCATCGCGCGGCAGGTGGGCAGTTCCGGGCAGACCGTGGCGCCCAAGCTGTACGTGGCCGTGGGCATCTCGGGCGCCATCCAGCACCTGGTGGGGATGAAGGAATCGCACACGGTGGTGGCGATCAACAAAGACCCCAACGCCCCCATCTTCGAAGTGGCCGACTACGGGATTGTGGGCGACCTCTTCGAGGTGGTCCCGGAACTGACGGCGGCCATCGAGAAGATCAAGTAGCGGGCTGGCGGAGGGCGCCACCCGGTCCTGCAGCGACGGCGCCTTCATGCGCCGCCATCGGACTGGCTGGGGACAGTGTGGTCCTTCCCGCGCCACGGGGTTAGAATGTTTGTTCGATGCGCCTCGCCCTCCTCCTGGCCGCGCTTTTCGTCCTGTTGCCAGCCGCCGCACCGCAATTGGGCCCCCAGGAGTTCGCTCTCGCCGGTACCGTCGTGAATCGCCTCAGCGGAGCTCCGGTGCGGAATGCGCGGGTCTGGCTCTCCAGCGGCGAGCAGGTGGAGTCCGATACCACGGGCGCCTTCAGTTTCGCCCATCTCGTGGCCGGGCAATACGGGGTCGCGGCTTTCAAAGCCGGCTTCGAGGAGGGCGAGCCTGTGGCTGTCGATCTGTCTGCCTCGCGCGCCGACCTGGCGATCCGCCTCACTCCCCTCGCCTCCATAGTTGGAAAGATCGCGGACGCGGATGGCGAACCGGTCGCCGGCGTGGTGGTGGTGGCGATGCGCTCCCAGATTGTGGAAGGATGGCGGCGCGGAGTGCCCGCCGGCCAGGCCATCACCGACGACCGCGGCCAATACCGCATTCCCTGGCTTCCAGCCGGCCGATATCTCGTTCAGGCAGCCGGCTACGACGAGCACACGTTCGCGGGCGAGCCGGAAGCGGCGCTCAAGTCTAGCGACGCCTTCGCACCGGTCTACTTCGGCGACTCCCGCGACCGCGCACTGGCGCCTCTTTTGACGCTGGCTCCGGGCGCCGAAGCCCACGCCGATATCTCAATCGCCCTCCGGACCGGCCACCGCATCAGGGGCCGGCTTGTCGGTCTCAAGCCTTACACCCAACCGGTGCTGAAACTGCTGTCCGGCGACGAAGACCTCGGCCTCAACCGCAGTTCCGTCAATTTCGCCACTGGTCATTTCGAGATCCGCAACGTGTTCGACGGCGCCTACCGCCTGCGCGTGACTGGAGTCGGCGCCGACGATCGGCCCCTGGGTGGGGAGCAGGAGATTCAGGTCGCCGGCCGGGATGTCGAGGACGTCTCGCTGGCGCTCGGTCCTGGCTTCGTAATCAAAGGCACCGTGCGCATCGGCGGACCCACCGAGCCGGCCGACAAAGAATCCATTCAGCAGGCCCTCGACGAGTTCTTCCTGGGGCTCGCCTCGCCCGACGGACCCACCCTCAACTCCGAGCCAGCCGTGGATGGAGCGTTCCGGATTCCATCCGCGATCCCCGGCAAGTATCGCGTCGGGTTCTTGCTCCCAGCACCGTTGTACGTCAGTTCCGCCAGGAGCGGCGACACCGATCTCCTTGCCGATCCCCAATTGGTCCTGCGTTCGTCGCCGCCCGCCGATATCGAGGTCGTGCTGCGCGCCGATGGCGGCTCTATCGAAGGAACGCTGGCGCCCGAAATCATGCGGGACGGCCCCGTATGCGTTCTCCTGGTTCCCGAATCCTTGCGCCGGCCGCCTGAGGCGGCTTGCACCGGCGACGGAAGTTTCGACTTCGGCGGCGTCGCGCCCGGGTCCTACCGGCTGCATGCGTGGAACGGCAAGGCCGAGGTGGAGTACAACGCTCCGCAGGTCCTGCGCACGCTCGCCGGCAGCGGCACGCGCGTCGATGTGCAGCCTTCCGCAAGCGCCGAGATTCAATTGAAGACCCTGTCGGAGGTACCCCAGTGAAGCGAATCGCCCATGCGTTTGCCATCGCCTGCTTCCTTGCCGCGCTTGCCGGCTCCCAGTCTACACAGCCGGCCAAGTATCGGATTTCCGGCGTTGTCGTGAACGGCGCCACGCGAGCGCCGCTCTCTCGTGTCCGCATCGTAATGAATCCCGCCGGCGAGAGTTCCAAGGAAACGGAAACCACCACGGGCGCCGACGGGCGGTTCGCCTTCGAAGGTCTTCCCGCCGGCATGTGGACCCTGCATGCGGAGCGCAAGGGCTTCCTGCGCCAGGGCTACTGCGAGCGCCCCGGCGTTCCCGATTCCCTCACCCAGGTGGTCACCGGTCCCGATGGCGCGTCCGAAGGACTGACCTTCCGCCTCGACCCGCCGGCCGTCGTTACCGGCAAGGTCACCGACGAAGCCGGCGAGCCCGTCATGGCCGCGCTTGAAATCATCCTCCGGCTCGAAACCGGAAGAACGATGTACCAGCGAATCCGGAACGCGGCCACCGACGAGGAGGGCAGCTACCGGATCTGGGATCTCCCCGCCGGGGCTTACTACCTGCTGGCCGTGGCGCCTTCGCCGCCGCCCATGGCGCCGAACCAAATCCCCGCCACGTTCGCGCCAACCTACTACTCCAATGCAACCGATCCAAAGGCCGCCACTCTGCTCGACCTGAAACCCGGTGAGGAATACAAGGCCGATTTCATTCTGAGGCGCAGCCACGGCGTCTCCATTCGCATCGCCGGAATGACTGGCTCCTCGATAATGATGCTCTCCGCCGAGGGACCGCGGGGCGCGGATGCGGTCGTGGCTCAATTGGATGCCGGCGAGGGCGACTCCTTCTACAACATCCCTCCTGGGCGCTGCACATTGACCTTGTTCGATGCCCAGACCGGCGCTCAGTCCGCCCGCAGAATCGAGGTCGGAACCGCCGATCTCACCGTCCCGGTGCCTTTCCCGAACCCCCCGTCTGTCACCGCCAAAGTGCGGCTGGTGGATGGCGACGCCAAGCTGCTGAGCAACGTCGCGTTCCTCCTCCACGCCGATGGAGACTACCAGACGCACGCCCGCGCGCTGCAGAAGGACGGCACGGTCACCATCCCCGGCATGGCCGCCGGCCGGTACAAGTTCATGATGGCGGTGAATCCCGATCTCTACGTCAAGAGCGTCGCGTCCGCGAATGCGCGCGTCGTGGATGGGATCGTCGATGTGCCCGACACCGGCGAGGTGAAACTGGATGTCGTGCTGTCGGGCGATGGCGGCCGGGTGGCCGGGAAGGTGCTGGCAAATGGCAAGCCGGTGGCCCCGGCCCGCGTCGTGCTGGCGCCGCGCGTGGATTCCACCAATTCCGTCGACTACCGGTCCTACCAGACCGAAAGCGACGGCAGCTTCCAATACACCGGGATCAAACCGGGCGATTACATCCTGTTCGCGACCACCGATTTCAAGCTCGAATTCGGAAACCCCGCGGCAATCCGGAAACACCTGGCGGCGGGACGCCCGATCCACGTCGAGCCAAAAGGTTCCATCGACCTGAAAATCGAGCCCCTGGCGTTTTAGCCCGTAGAACCGTCACGCCACAGACTCAGCGATTCGACCGGAAGCGGTCCTGCAAACTCGCCGCCTGGTCCTGCAGCGACGGCTTCTCCCGCCGCGGACTGGGCCGCGATGGCACAACTTTCCGTTACCGCCGGGTTTCATGACGTAGGGCTCGCCTGTGCGCAGATTCGGTTCCCTGGCGGTTTGCCTGCTTGCGGCTGTGTCGCCCGTGGCCGCGGCCGGCCTGGCGGTGGTCAACGCGGCCGGGTATACGGCGGCGCTGGCGCCGGAAATCATCGCCACGGCGTTCGGCTCCGATCTGGCGGTTGGCTCCGGCGCCAGCACCACCGTCGCGGTGCAGGACAGCGCGGGGATCGTGCGCGCAGCCACGCTCTTGTATGCCTTCCCGCGGCAGATCGCCTTTGTGATCCCCGCCGCCACCGCGCCCGGCCCGGCCTCCGTGATCGCGACAAGCGGCGATGGAACCGTGTCTTCGGCGGTGGTGCAGATCTCGGCGGTTGCGCCGGGGCTGTTTTCGGCGAACGCCAACGGCCAGGGAGTCGCGGCGGCGGTGGCCGTCCAGGGGCAGACCGCCTCGTTGGTTTTCACCTGCGGCGCGGCGCCCCCGGCCGTGCCGCAGACCTACCCAACTTTCTATTTCTCGAGTTACTGAGGCCGGCCGCGGCTACCCTACCGAGCTCCACTTCAGCAAGCTGTTGCAGGGCCGCGCCAGGGGATCGTCGAAGTGATTCGGGCTCACGCGCAGGGCGTACCCCAGCCGGCCGGTCCGCTCGGGCACGATATCCCGGGCGAACGTCGCCACCCGCTCGTGCCGCTCGACCGGCGGCAGCACCACGACTTCGGTTTCTTCCAGGTGGCCGTTGTTGTCCACGCTGCCGATCACCACCTCGACCTGCACGTCGCTGGGCTCGAGTCCCGCCAGGTCGATGACCGCCCGCACCGGCACCGGCCGCCCGCTGATCACCGGCCCCACCGGCCCGGGTCCCGCTTCGAGGAACCTCACCTTGTCCCAGGCCTCGTGGATTCTCTTGTCCCACGCCGCCTTCTCCCGCAGCAGCGCGCAATCTCCGCTCAGCAGGCGCATGTGCTGCTCGTGCGCCGGGTCGTACAGCTCGGTCATGTATTCGCGGACCATGCGCCGGCAGTCGTAGTGCGGGGTGATGTAGGTCAGCGACTGTTTCATGCGCCGCATCCACTCCCGCGGCGTCTGCTCCTTGCGCTCGTAGAACATCGGCACGATTTCGTTTTCCAGCAGGTAATAGATGGCGCTGGCGTGGAGGGCGTCCTGATCCTCGGAATACGGCTCGCGGTCGCCGATGGCCCACCCGCCGGAGTTTTCGTAGGCTTCGTCGAACCAGCCGTCCAGAATGCTCAGGTTCAACACGCCGTTGATGGCCGCCTTCATCCCGCTGGTGCCGCAGGCTTCCTCGCCGCGCCGCGGATTGTTGAGCCACAGGTCGACGCCCTGCACCATCTCGCGCGCGATCTTCATATCGTAGTCTTCCACGAAGACCACGTACTTCCACAGCTCGGCGTCGTGCGAGAACTGCACCACCTCGCGGATATAGCTCTTCCCCGGCTGGTCCTTGGGATGGGCCTTCCCGGCGATCACGATCTGCACCGGCATCTCTTTGTTGAGGATGATCCGCTTCAGCCTCTCGACGTCGCGGAACAGCAGCGTGGCGCGCTTGTAGGTGGCGAAGCGCCGCGCGAACCCGATGGTGAACGCGTTGGGGTCCAGCACTTCGCCGGATCTCCGGATTTCCGGCGCGGAGGCCTGGCGCCGCACCGCCGCGGAATGCTGCCGCGCCCGCACGAAGCTGACCAGCCGCCGCTTGCGCCGCCGGTGCACCTCCAGCAGCTCCTCGTCGGGGATTTCCATCACCTGGTCCCAAATGCCCTTGTCGTTGAAACGCTGGCGCCACTCGGGCTCCAGGTACTGGTCGTAGAGCAGCCCCAGGTCGCCGTTCAGCCAGCTCGGCACGTGAACGCCGTTGGTGATCGAGGTGATGGGCACCTCCCAAACCGGCAGTTGCGGCCACAGCTCGTGGAACATCTCCTGCGACACCTGGCGGTGCAGCCGGCTCACCGCGTTGCGGTACACCGACAGGTTCAGCGCCAGCACCGCCATGGAGAACCGCTCGTCGCGGTCGTTGACGTTGCGCCGGCCCAGCGCCATGAGTTGCTGGAAATCGATCCCCACCTCGGCGCAGTACCCCGAGAAATAGTGATACATCAGCCCCGGCTCGAACAAATCGATTCCCGCCGGAACGGGGGTGTGGGTGGTGAAGACGTTGCTCGTCCGCGCGGCCACCATGGCTTCGTCGAAGCTCAGGTTGTGGTCCCGCATGTACACGCGGATCTGTTCCAGGGCGAGGAACGCCGAGTGGCCTTCGTTCATGTGGAACACGGTCGGGCTCAGGCCCATGGCCTGCAGCGCCCGCATCCCGCCGATACCCAGCACGATTTCCTGCCGGATGCGCGTATCGATATCGCCGCCGTACAGCGAATCGGTGATGTCCCGGTCCTGCGGCAACTGGTTCTCCGGAATGTTGGTGTCCAGAAGGTACAGCGCGATGCGCCCCACGCCCAGCTTCCAGACCTGGATGTGCACGTCGCCCGTCGGCAGCTTCACCGAAACCTTCAGGTCCCTGCCGCTGGCGTCCTTCACCGTCATCAGGGGCAGCGTGTAGAAGTCGTTGGTGGGATAGCGTTCCTGCTGCCATCCGTCGGGGTTCAGCACCTGGCGGAAGTACCCCTGCTGGTACAGCAGGCCCAGCCCGATCAACGGATAATCCTGGTCGCTCGAGGACTTCAAATGATCGCCCGAGAGAACTCCCAGGCCTCCGGAATAGACCGGCAGGCACTCCGTCAGCCCATACTCGGCGGAGAAGTAGGCCACCAGCTTGCCGTCCGGGGAACTCGAGGCCTTGCGCACCCGCGCGTCGTAGGTATCGCACGCCGTCCGGTAGAGCGCCACGAATCGCGGATCCGCCGCCGCCCGCTCGAGGGTCGCCTGGGACACCCGGCCGAGCATCAGGATCGGGTTGTACCCGCAATCTCTCCACAGCACCGGGTCCAGCCGTCGGAAGACCGAGCGCAGGGCCAGTTCCCATCCCCAGAGCAGGTTGTAGGCCAGTTCCCCCAGGCGGGACAGCGAAGCTGGCAGCGCCGGCCGGACCAGAAACTCGTGCAAGGGCTGAATATGAAAGGGCATGGCAGGGGGCCACCTCTACGATAACAGATCGGCGTTTCCAAGCTGCCGCTCCAGGGCCCCCCGGCGGTTTCCGGAATTCCGCCGGCCTGGGCCCCGGAGCGGTTGAAAGGATGGGAGTTGCGGGACTGACAGGGTCCCCGGGAAGCCGCGCTCAGCCGCTATCGGGCGCGCCCGGCGCACTACCCGGGCGGAACCGGGGCAGCCTACCCTTCTTTATACATGTACTTGATGGCCGGCTTGTAGAGCAGCAGATTCGGCCCTTCCGTGCGGTTCACTTTCAGGCAGCACTTGTCGTACCACTCGATGACCCCGTGCAAGGTCTCGCCGTCGCGCAGCACGAAAACCATGGCTGTCTTCGCCTGCATCTGCTTCACGTAGTAAAAATTCTCGGCGTTGGTCTGATCCGGAGGAACCGGCTTCTTCTGCGGGGGCACCCGGCGCGGAGGCACTATCTGCTCCTTAATTTCATTGAGAGACGGACGGATGAGTTTTCGATTGACAGCTTCCACGACATGCCATCCTTTTGAAGAGAGCTATGGTTGACCGTCGCTACGCAAGCAGGGCGGCTTCCAGTTGGATCCAAGTGTCCGACTTGAACCCATAAATAGCATAACGGGCGCGCCGCCGCAACGTGGGGGGCGGCGCGGGGCCGGTTTCGGAAGTCCGCCGGGCGCGAGACGGCCGTCTTTGCCCTAAACGCCCCGAGGCCGCCGTGCGTCATAATAGCGTACGGGCCCGATGCGCTTCCTGGGACTCATCTTACTCGCGGCCGCTTTCGCGGCGGTCCTCCCGGCCGAGGAGTACGCCGTCTTCACCAGCGGTGCGCGCCTGCGCGTTGACCGCCATGAAACCGCCGATGGCAAGGTGCGTCTGTACAGTGGCGGCGGCTACTTCGAGGTGGATTCGTCCAGGATTCAACGATTCGATCCGGCCGGGGAAGCCCCGCCGGCGTCCGCTCCGGCGCCCGATTCCCCGGTTGCCGTGCCCGCCGCGCCAAATGGCGCATCGTCCCCGCGGGACCTCGCCGACGCGGCCGCCGACAAATACGGCATCCCACGAAAACTGGTCCGCCTGGTGATGGAGGCCGAATCCGGCTCCCGGCAGGAAGCCGTTTCGCCCAAAGGGGCGGTCGGCCTGATGCAATTGATGCCCGCCACCGCGCAGGCCCTGGGGGCCGATGCCACAGACCCGGTGCAGAACGTCGACGCCGGCGCCCGCTACCTCCGCGACCTGTTGCAGAAGTACGACGGCCTGCTGTGGCACGCCCTGGCCGCCTACAACGCCGGCCCGGCCGCGGTCGACCACTACAACGGCATCCCCCCGTACAACGAGACCATCCTCTACGTCAAGAAGATCGACCGGGAGTACCGCCAGACGGGCGAGTGAAGGCAGGCGAGCGAAGCCGGTGGCGCGGCGCAGTGCCAGGGATCCGGGCGGCTCCCGGGCGCGGTTTTCGTCATGCGCGGCAATGCGGTAGTTTTGGAGGGGTCCCGGCCAGTTGACGCGACGGCGACCTCACGGGAGCGATTTCGCAGCACGCCGTTTGTGGCCAATCAACACTCCTCCCGTTTCAATTCAATCCACTCGGTACGTTGTGTTAACCTCAGCTTCTCGGGGCGCTGAGGCCGCCGAGGTTCGACCAGAGGGAGGCGAGATGTCCGGTCCAACACAAGAAAAGCCGCCCGTAGCGGCGGCAGCCGAGGCGTGGGACCCGCTGCAAACAGGCAGCGACGATCTGGAGTTAGTTCTCGCTGCCCAGAAGCGCGAGATCCGGAACATCCTCAAGAGCTACACCGGATACTATGATCTCTTTTCGGAGCTGATCCAGAACGCGCTCGATGCAGTTGAGAAAAGATCTGAGGAGAGCAGCCCCGGCTACCAACCCGAAATCTGGATTACCATCGACGTCGCCAAGGAAACGGTGTCGATAACCGACAACGGCTGCGCCATGACGCTTGCGCAATTCCGTGGTTTTCTGAAGCCGAATTTCTCCTTCAAGCAAGGCGCTTCAACGCGTGGTAGCAAAGGCGTCGGTGCGACCTATTTGGCGTACGGCTTCAATTACTTGGAGATGGCTACAAAGGTATCGGCAGAGACGGTACTCAGTGGCGTGATTGAAAACGGGCGTCGCTGGTTGGACGACACAGACAACATCGTGAGCCGGCCGAAGGTTCAACCCGTGAAGCCAACTCGCGAACCCTTCCTTCACGTTGATCGGGGAACTTCTGTCACATTGTGCCTCACCGGCGATGGCATCCGCCCGCGAAGCCTGCACTATTTCGTTGCCAAGACTGCCGACCAATGGATGTGCTTGCTTCGCGCTCACACGCCTCTCGGTGGCATCTACATCTGCGGCGATGAGCCGCCTAAGATCTGCGTAAATCTGGAAGTATTCCCGCCTCCAGGCAAATCACTTGCGCCCACTAGAGCGCAGATGACGAACGGCCCGCGCTACCTCTTTCCACACGAGGTACTGGGCCGGACCGCAGATCTTCGCGAATTCCTGAAGGACCAGGCAGCGCGCGCGGCACGAAGCCAGGACGTTTCCAAGGTGCCGCCAAAGTTCTCCAACCTCAATGGTATCTGGGGAGAATGGACAGGCGAAGAGATCCTAGCGAACAAGTCCCCAATCAAGCCTAAGGTAGAAGAGCACGAACGGGGACTAATCGAACAGCTGAAGCTTCAGATGTATGTCTTTATGTGTTATTCCACCGATTTGTGGGATGACTACAACGACAACAAGCTGGCGCTTCGAAAAAGCAGCCGGATTTTGAGCGGCGGCTTGCAGCAGGCAACCAAACACATGCCTCAGGGGATACCTATTACCATTCCGCTTACGAACAACATCGGATTTCAGAACATCGCGCATGTCATTGTTCACTTCCAGAACGCAGAACCCGACTTGGGGCGTAAGGGTTTCCAACCAGAACTCACGAAGCTGGCCGAAAAGCTTGCAGTTTCGGCTGTGACCGCCTTTCGACATCACTACGAGAGGCTCCTGCGCCGAAATACCGGGGCCCCGGCCCTCATGCAAGCCATGAAGCTGGAACAATGGATTGAGCAGCAGAAGGAGCACGAGAGAGATTGTCCACTCATAGTGAGCGGCGCCGGATTGTTCGCACCGGAAGAGGAGTTACCGATCCGTTCGCTTCCCCTCGTCGAGCAGGACGTCGTTGCTCTCTTCAATCAAATGCTCTCGGCTGGCCTAATTCGCGGCATTCAGCTCCTATCGTCCAGCCAGTACAAGCAATACGATGGGCTCTATCGAATCAGAATGGATCCCCCGTTCGACAAGTTCATCCGCTCAGCAGATAACCCCCTTGGAATCGAAGCGGAACATTTCGCCGGCGCGGACGAGGCTATCCTGTCACCGGTTCGAGTGTTGGAGTACAAACATTCTTTGGACGCGCTAATCGAGGAACTGGACACCGGATACAAGAGCGCCAGCGAAATCGGCCTCGCGGTCTGTTGGGAACTTGGTGACAAGTGGCAATCAAGTTTTGACATCATTTCGTATTTGGATGACGAAAATGTTCATCACCGCGAGTTCCACGGAATCACGCATGGCCTGACGCACGGCGTGTCTGGCCTGTCGGCGTTTCAACTGATTGTGCTGAAGGATCTCATTTCATACCTTCTTAACGCAAAGAGCGAGAGCGAACGCCAGAAAAAGCTATATTCGGGTGAAGCCGAGGTCTGAGGCCCTCCTCGGGACCGCAAGGGGCCTGTCGGATTACCCCTGGTGGGTCCCCTCGCGTCATGCCGATGAGAAGCTCGATTCACCGACTTGGTCGGCGACAGGCCCCAGAAGTCCCGACCCGGGAAGTCTCCCCAATCCCCCCTTACACGCCGTTCCCTTCAACCGAACCGGCCGTTTCGCCCGCCCGCGGGAAGCCACAAGCCCGTGTCGCCGCCGAGCCGGGCACGCGCTCTTGCCGCGGCCGCGCGCCCACTGGCGCAATCGGCGGTAGCTCAAGCCGCCGCCGAAAGAAGAGGGCCGACCGCCAGATCCTCGTCAATCAAAGGCCAGTGGATGCCATACCCGGAAGGCGAGAGCTCGGCTCGATTGCGTTCCATCCAGGATGCGCGGGCAAGCCGCTCGGAGCACCTCTCCCACGGAATCGCCACGGGCCCGCTGTCCAGAATCAGAATGAGCGCATCCGCGGTAGTCTCGATAGCTCTTGCCAGGACCGGCTTCGTCTTACTCTCCACGGTTCCCTCCGAAGCGTTCCCCCCAGGCGGCCACGATCCGATCGAAATGCTCGAAAATTATCTGGCGCACCTCGCGCCGCAGGCGCGGCGTGCAACCGTGCTCAAAATCCTCGACGATATCGAAACGATCCGGGTGCAGCCAATACTTGCACTCCGCCTCTCCCTTCGCCGCATGAACGTGCATCGGCTCGCCGCCTTCGTTCGAGTAGAAATAGAACCGCCAACCCTGGACATAGAGAATGGTGGGCATCGGTTCGCAATCCCATTATATATAAGGCCCCCGGACTTCGGCGAATCGCCGCCACTTGGCCGCGGACCGGCCGCATCGCCGCCCCGGCTCCTTCAGAACCTCAACCACACCGGTGATGGCTTCGCGGATATCGCGTTCCGGATCGTCCACCGTTTCGCCCTGGGAATAGCAGCCTGGCAGCGCCGGAACCTCTCCCCAATGGCCTCCCTCGGGGTCCTTGTGGATGACTACGGCGTAATGCTTCACCCCCTCGGTTTTCTCACGCTCCACGGCAGCCTCGGCGCCTGCACCCGTATCCTGCCGCCCCGCTCGCGGTAATAATAGGTGAGCCGGAACTTGACGCCAGAACAAGCGTTTGACCAATACCACCAGGCCGTCTTCGGGTTCGCTTACCGGATGACGGGGCGGGCCGATCTCGCCGAGGACGTCACGCAGGAGTGCTTTCTCGCCTTCGTGCGCGCGCCGCGAAAGTTCGATCGGGCGCGCGGGACGGTGCGGACTTTCCTGTTCGCCATCGCCCGCAATCTGGCGCTCAAGCAGTATCGCGACCACCGCGCGGAGGAACCGCTCGCGGAAGATCTCGCGCGCGCAATCGACGTGCACGACGGGTTGGATGTGGCGGCGGCGGTGGCAGCGGCCGTGGCCGGGTTGCCGGTTTTGCAACGCGAGGCGCTGGTGCTCTTTCAGTATGAAGGCGCCACGCTGGAGGAAATCGCGCAGATCTCCGGCGCCGATGTGGGTACCGTGAAATCGCGCCTGCACCGGGCGCGCGAAAGGCTGCGGCGCGAGTTGGCCGCATATCGAAAGGTAGGTAATGCCCGTGGAGCCCTTTGAAAAGGATGAACTCGGCGATTCGGAACTGGACGCCTTGCTCGCAGAGTGGCGCGCCCCTTCGGCGCCGGCGGCGCTGCGTTCCGCGGTGTTCCGGCCCTGGTGGCGCTCCGTGTGGTCCGCCTCCATCCGCATTCCGGTGCCGGCGGCCTGCACTCTCGCGGTGCTCCTCGGCGCCGCGCTGTGGCACTGGTCCCGGCCCGCGCCGGTGCGCGAGATCGTCCGCACGGAGCGCGTCGAAATCCCGGTGGTCAAGGAACAGGTGGTGACGAGGCTGGTCTACCGGGACCGGCCCGTCCCGCTCGACAGACACGAATTGCAACCCGTGGCCGTGCTGCGGCCCGTCATCATCAGGAGAGGAAATGATCGGGAATAGTCTACTGCTCTTCATCGCTTCGGTGGCGCTGGCGCAGACCGGCATTGGGACCGGGCCCTACGACAGTATCCCTTCGCAGGGGAAGGTGATTATGGCCGGAAGCGCCAGCTTGGGCAATCTGGCATCCATTCGCTACAAGACCACCATCACCGGGGCCAGCAACCCGGCGGGCGGGTCCAGCGGCGGCGTGATGACCGGTTCCGACCTGGTGCACCGCTTCATGGTGCGCCAAGACGGCTCGTACTTCGGCTACGACCTGGTGCTGGGGCCGGGCGACGCCGTCAACGGGTTTCAAATCTCATTCCAACCCCTCACCATCGCGGAGCGGCACCTGCAATCCATGGCTCATGGGAAGACCCTGGTCCCCATGCCGCTGCCGCAGTATCCGCCGCCGCAGATCGTCCACGACGGCGACATCGTGGCTCTGGACCTGATGGTGAGCGCGGATGGCACCCAGAAGCTGACCGACTACATCCAGTTCTTCGCCGAGACGCCCGAGCCCCAGGCCGCCGGCAGCACGGCTGCCGCGCGCGATTTCACGCTGGACGATGGGCCGGTCCACCTCCAGGTCGCGGAGGCCCGGTTCTTCGTCGATGGCCAGCCGTATCGCGGAGGCGCGGGCTTCCAAACGCGCTCCGGCAGCACGTTCTGGTTCGCCATTCCCAACCAGGGCCGCTACATTCTTTCGCTGGCCCCGCACGATGGCTTCACCCAAAACGGGGAAGTGCGCGACAACGTGATCCGGTTCGAGGATGCCGGCCACCAGTACGAATTGCGCACCCTGGGGAAGATCGCCGGCGCTGGCGGAGCGTTCCACCTCTATATGCGCCACGACCTCCCGTATCAGCCCAAGCCGGGCAACGAGAACCGCATCACCGGCGGTGTGGACCGCCTGGAGAACCTGCTGCCGAATCCATAGAGGCCGTCGTCCTCCGCACCCTCGACCCAACCCGGTTTTTCCCAAAACCGCCACGCCGTAGCGGTTTTGGTCTGCAACCGATTGATTCTAAAAGACCAAATTTTCAAAACCGCTACCGCGTAGCGGTTTTCCCTTTGTGTGCCGGAGGAATCCGCTCCCAAGGTACACTGAAGATACCCGCGTCCGACTTTTTGCGGATGCCGTGCGTCTACACACCAGGAGCCAGAGTTTGATATTTCGGGCGGTCGAAGATGCCGACCTGATTCAGCGGGCTGCCAAAGGGGACGTGGAGGCCTATAACCTCCTCGTGTCCCGTTGGGAGAAACCTATGTACAACTATCTCCTGCGAATCACCGGCAACCGCGAAGACGCTCTGGACTTGACGCAGGAAGTGTTCTTGAAGGCCTATCGGAACCTCGGAAAGCTGGCCCAGCCGGGACGGTTCGCGCCCTGGCTGTACCGCATCGCGCACAACGAAGCCTACACCATGTTTCGCAAACGCCGGCCCGAAACCGGCGTGGAAGACATGGAACCGCGCGGCACCGGAACCGGCATCGCCGTGGGCGGCAGCTCGGTTTTTCCCCTCGAGCTGAGCCTCTCGGTGGCCAGCGCCCTGGGCCGCCTGTCGGAGGAACAGCGCGAGGCCGTGGTGCTGAAAATCTACCGGGGATTCAAGTTCGAGGAGATGGCCGAAATCCTGGATTGTCCCGTCTCCACCGTCAAGTCCCGTCTGTACACCGCCCTGGATCTGCTCAAAGAGGAACTGGCTCCCTTGGAGGCACGGGGTGTTTCATGAGTTGCTCACCGTTTGATTTGAGGGATTACCTTCTCCGGGAGCTGGCCGAGCCGCAGCGGCGCCAGGTGGAAGCGCACGTTCGCTCCTGCCCGTCCTGCCGCCTGGAGCTGGACCGGTTGCGTCTTACCCAGACCGCCTTGTCGTCGCTGGGCGACGAGGAGATTCCGCGGCGCATCGGCTTCGTCTCCGACAAGATCTTCGAGCCGTCCCGCTGGCGGCGCTGGTGGGAGAGCCTCCACGGGCCGGCGGGGCTGGGGTTCGCCTCGGCCGCCATGTTGTCGGTGGCCCTGATCGTCTCCGTGGCGACCCGTCCGGCGCCCGCGCCGCGCGTGGCGGGGACCGTCAAGACCGTTTCCGAAGACGAGATCCGGCAGCGCCTCGATCGCGGCATCGACGCGGGCGTCGAGCGCGCGGTGGCCGCCATCGAAGCGCGCTATGCCCAGCGCACCGAGCAGTTGGTGAAGGACATCGAGCTTCGCGACCGGGAGGAGCGCCGCGCCATCCAGGCGGCCTACGAACTGCAGGCCGACTATCAGCAGCGCACCCTCCAGGCCTACAAACGCAGCCAATACGTGGCTTCCGCGAGCGATGGAGGATCGAGATGAGAACCGCCGGAATCGTGCTCCTGCTGGCCGCCCTGCCGGCCGCCGCGCAAATGGCCGCGCGGCCGGTGACGGCCCCCGCTCCGAGCGATCCAGCGCGCATCTCGCTGGATACCGTCCGCGGCCTGGAAAGAACATTCGATGCCAAGCTGGACTCCGTGCAGCCGCAGCCCGTCAACGTGATGGGCGCCACCCGCGGCCTGTATCTTCCCGGCTACGGGCTGGTGCTGACCGCCGAGTTGGACCTGACGCTGACGCCCACCGCCGGCGGCCTGCTGCACCGCGTAATCACTCCCGCGGACGCGGCCGCCATTCATCAGAGGAAGCTGGCGCAGTTGCCCGTGCTGCAGAAACTCATGCGGGACATGGTGGCCGCCGCCGCGCGGCAGGTGGATACCATGCCGGATAACGAACGCATCGTGCTGTCGGTCCGCCTGTGGTACCAGGCGTACGAGGACCGCTCCGGCCTTCCCAGCCAGCTTCTCATGGCGGCGGACCGGAAGTCGGCCATGAGCGGCCAGATCATGGAAGTGCAGTCCCAGTGACCCCCGCCCATTCGATGCCGGAATCCGATCCCGGCGCCGTGCGCCGCATGCGGCTGGGCGAAATCCTGATAGAGCGCGGGAAGATCGCGCCCGACGAGCTGGAGCGGGCGCTCGAGCTGCAACGGGAGCGCGGCGACAAGCTGGGCAAGATCCTGGTGGACATGGGCCTCATCGCCCACCGCGACGTGCTGGCGGCGCTCTCCGACCAGTTGGGCCTGCCGCTCGTGACGGTGGACGGCCCGCCGCCCGAGGCGCCCGAGATCGAGGGCCTGTCGCACCGCTTCCTGCGGCAATGCCGGGCCTATCCGGTGGCCCTGGCGGATTCCCGGCTCACCGTCGCCATGGCGGACCCGCTGGATTTCGAGACCGTGGCGGCCCTGCGGTCGTTTTCCGGTCTGGATATCCGGACCGTGCTGGCCAGCGAGCAGGAAATCCTGGACGCCATCGACCGCCATTACGGCGAGGCCGAGCGGGAAACCGTGGGCGGCGCGGGCGACGACGAACAGGCCAACGCCGACCTGGAACACCTGCGCGACATGGCCAGCGAAGCGCCCGTCATCCGCCTGGTGAACGCCATGATCGCCGCCGCCATCGAGATCCGCGCCAGCGACATTCACATCGAACCGTTCGAGAAGGAATTCCGCGTCCGCTACCGCGTGGACGGCGTGCTCTACAACCAGGAATCGCCGCCGCGGGAGTTGAAAGCGGCCATCATCTCGCGCCTGAAGCTGATGGCCAAGCTGAACATCGCCGAGCGCCGCCTCCCGCAGGACGGGCGCATCAAGATCAAAATCCTGGGCCGCGAAGTGGACCTGCGCGTCTCCACCCTCCCCACGCTGTACGGCGAGAGCGTGGTGATGCGCCTCCTCGACCGCTCGGCCGGGGATTTCTACGACCTCCGCAGCCTGGGTTTCGACGACCACATGCTGCGGCGCATGGAGTACTTCTGCGGCCTGCCGCACGGCATCTTCCTGGTGACCGGGCCCACCGGCAGCGGCAAATCCACCACGCTGTACTCCGCGCTCAAGCGCATCAACCTGCCGGACAAGAAGATCATCACCATCGAAGACCCGGTGGAGTACCAGATGGACGGCATCAACCAGATCCACGTCAATCCGCAGATCGGCTTGACGTTCGCCAGCGGCCTGCGGCACATCGTGCGCCAGGACCCCGACGTGATCATGGTGGGCGAAATCAGAGACCGCGAGACCGCCGATATCGCCATCCGCGCGGCCCTCACCGGGCACCTGGTGTTCTCCACGCTGCACACCAACGACGCCCCCAGCGCCATCACCCGCCTGGCGGACATGGGAGTCGAGAACTACCTGATTACCTCGTCGCTGGTGGCCGTGCTGGCGCAACGCCTGGTGCGCGTGATCTGCCCGCACTGCAAGACGCGCGCGGGGACGGCCCTTTCGCCCGACGGGGTGATGGTGGACACCTTCCGCGGGGCCGGCTGCGCCGAGTGCGGCGGCCGCGGCTACGCCTCGCGCATGGGCATTTTCGAGATGATGGAGCTGAACGACGAGATCCGCAAACTCGTCATGAACAACGACGACGCCGGCGTCCTGACCAAGGCCGCGCGCCGCAACGGGATGCGCAACCTGCGCGAGGACGGCTGGATGAAGATCGCAACCGGCGTCACCACCGTGGCCGAGGTGCTGCGCGTGACCCAGGAGTTCTGAGCATGACCACCTTTTTCTTCCGCGCGGTGGCCTCCGACGGCAAGGTCCGCGCGGGCCGTCTGGCGGGCGACAACGAAAAGGTGGTGGCCCGCGAGCTGCGTAAGCAGGGGCTGACGCCGGTGTACGTGGGGATGTCGCCCAAAGGTGCGTCGATGGATGTCAAGCTGCCGTCGTTCGGCGGCGGACGCCGGCGCGACACCCTGTTCTTCACTACCGAGCTGTCCACCCTGCTCAGCGCGGGCGTGCCGCTCGACCGGGCGCTCTCGATCACCGCCGAATTGACGGAAAGAGCCGAATTCCGCGTCATCGTTTTGGACGTGCTGCGCATCCTCAAGAGCGGCCGCACGCTGGCCGACAGCCTGGGGGCGCACCCCGAGTACTATTCCGAGCTGTACACCAACATGGTGCGCGCCGGGGAAGCGTCCGGATCGCTGGCGCCCATTTTCGAAAGGCTCGCCGAATTCGAGCGCACCCGCGACGACTTGCGCAACTACATCGTCTCCTCGATGGTCTATCCCGCCCTGTTGTGCTGCGTCGGCCTGGCGTCCATTTTCATCCTGATGTACTTCGTGGTGCCGCGTTTCGCCCTGATCTTCGCCGACGGGCGCATGAAAATCCCCACGCCCACGCGGCTCATGCTGGACGGCAGCTATTACGTGAAAACGTACTGGTGGGCGCCGGCCTCGGCGCTGCTTGGCGGCCTGGCCTTCTGGCGGGTCTACACCAATACCGCCGCCGGGCGGCTGTGGTGGGACCGCGTGCGCCTGCGCATTCCCCTGCTGGGCGACGCGCTGCTCAAGGCCGAAACCGCGCGCTTCGCCCGCGCCATGGCGACGCTCATCGGGAACACCGTGCCACTGGTGCAGGCCATCGCCATTTCCGCGGCCACCCTGAACAACAAGACGATCGCCTCGGCCATGACTTTCGTGGCCCAAGGCGTGAAGCGCGGCGAGGGCATCGCCGCGCCGCTGCGCAAGGCGGCGGTATTTCCGCCCCTGGCCGCCCACCTGCTGATGGTGGGCGAGGAAACCGGCCGGCTCGACCAGATGTTTACGCGCATGGCCGACATTTACGAAAACGATACGCGGGTCTCCATCCGCCGCTTCACGTCGGTGTTCGAGCCGGCCGTGATCGTGGTCATGGGCGTGATCGTGGGAGGCCTGATTCTGAGCATGCTGCTCGCTATCACGAGCATCAACGACGTGGCGATATGAGAACCAACCGATCTTTACGAAATCGAAAGCGGCGGGCTGCTGCCGGCATAACCCTCATCGAAATGCTGGTGGTGATGACCATCATCGCGCTGTTCGCGGCGCTGGTGGTGCCCGCCATGTTGAAACACGGGGACCGGGCCAGGATCGTCAAGGCGCACAGCGACATTCAGGCCTTCATGACGGCGCTGGCCACCTACAAGCTGGATACCGGCGTGTTTCCCACCACGGAACAGGGGTTGCGCGCGCTGCGCGAAAAGCCCGCCGACGTGGGCCAGTGGGCCGGCCCGTACATCCAGCAGGACGTGGCCAAGGACCCCTGGGACCACGATTACGTGTACCGCTACCCCGGGGAGCACGATCCTTCCGAGCCGGAAGTCATCTGCTATGGCGCCGACGGCCAGCCCGGCGGCGAAGGGATCAATGCCGACATCGTCAGTTGGAAGAGCCAGTAGCACCCGCGGCATCACGCTCGTCGAGATGCTGGTGGTGGTGTGCATCATCGCCCTCATCTCCGCCGTGGTGCTGCCCTCGGTGGCGGCGGGCATCGAGAGCGTGCGCCTGCGGACGGCGTCGGATTCCATCGCCGGCTTCCTCAACTCCGCCGTCAACCGCGCCGAGCGCAGGCAGCAGGCCGTGGTGGTGGTGATCTCGGTCCGGGAGAACCGCCTCCTGGTCTACTCCAGCCAGCCCGGATTCACGCGCGAACTGACCATGCCCAACGGGATAACCATCGAGGCGGTCCTGCCGCCATCGGCCGAAGGAAGCGAGGACGCCGACGGACGCCGCCTGGTGCTTCTGCCCGGCGCCGCCATCCCCGCCATCGGCGTGCGCATCGCCAACCAGCGCGGCTCGCGGCGGGTGATCCACCTGGATCCCATGACCGGCTTTCCGCACACCGAAGCCGTCGGAGCGGAAGAATGACCGGGCCGGCACAGAACCCGGCGCAACCCTCCCGCCGCCGCGCCGCCCGCGGGTTCACGCTGCTGGAGATGATCGTGGCCACGCTCATCATGGCCATCGCGGTGGTCGGGCTGCTGAATGGCATCGCGGGCGCGGCGCGCAACGCCGCGCGGGTCCGCGACTACGACCGCATCGTGCAGCTTTCGCGCCTGCGCATGAACGATCTGCTGCTGGACCCCACGCTGGCCTCGGGAGGCTCGCTGAGCGGCCGCTTCAACCCGGCGGTCTCGGGCGGCCTGGAGGCCGGATGGCAGGCCCAGGCCTCGACTTTCGAAACGCCGCCCAACCCCGCGCCCAACCTGGCGGCCCTCGATCGCATCGAGCTGCAGGTCTGGTGGATGTCCGGGCAGCAACGCCGCACCTTCACCCTGGAAGCCTTCCGCGAGCGCCTGCTGGGGTCCGGCGACTTGCCCCCGGGAGCCCCGCAATGAAGCCAGCGCGCTCCCGGGCCGGCGTCACCCTCATCGAAATGCTGATCGCCGTGACCTTGCTCAGCCTGCTCACGCTCGCCATGCTGATGGCCATGCGGGTGGGCCTGATGGCCTATTCCAAGACCGGCGACAAGCTGATGGAGAACCGGCGCGTCTCCGGTGCGCAGCGGGTTCTGGAAGACGAACTGATGGGGCTGATGCCAGCCACGCCGCCGTGCACGGGCGCGCCGGAGTTGGCCGCCCTGCACTTCAACTTCATGCAGGCGGAGCCGCAGAGGATGCGGATGGTCTCGGGCTATTCGCTGCAGGAGGGCTGGCGCGGCCACCCGCAGATTCTGGAGTTCCTGGTGATTCCCGGCAAGGACGGCCGCGGCGTCCGGCTGGTGGTGAACGAGATTCCGTACACGCCGAACACGGCCGGGAAGGCGTGCGTGGGCACCGCCCAGGATTCGGAGGCCCACGCCACCGTGCCGGTGTTCGCGCCCCTCGAGGCCGGGCCCAATTCCTTCGTTCTGGCCGACCAACTGGACTTCTGCCGGTTCAGCTATTACACCGGGTCGGGGCGGGGAAACGACCCGATCGCGTGGCGCCCGGCGGCGACCGGCCGGGGTTGGCCGCACGGCATCCGCATCGAGATGGCGCCCCTAGAGCCGGATCCCTCGCGGCTGCAGCCGATCACCGTCACCGCGCCCCTGTTCCTGCACCGCTCGCTGGAGGTTCCGTATGAGGACAAGTAGGGCGCGCGCCTTTGTGGGGCAGGCTGGCAGCCTGCGGCCCCGCCCAGAGGGCACCCGCAATCGGCCCAATGCGGCGGTTGCACCCGGGTATCGGAAGGCGGGTCATCAACCCGCCGCAGGTTGCCAACCTGCCCCACATCGGGCCGGCAGTTGCTCCCGCGCCAAACGCCAGCGCGGCAGCGCCTTGCTGTCGGTGCTGTGGCTCTCGGCGGCGCTGTCGGCCATCGCCTTCTCCCTGGCGATTACCGTGCGCGGGGAGATCGAGCGCAGTTCCACGGCGGTCGACAGTCTGCGCGCTTACTACCTGGCGCGTGGCGGCGTCGAGCGGGCCGCCCTGGAGTTGCTCTGGACGCAATCGCAGACCGGGAACCGGCTCATCGCCCAATATTCCACCGAAGTGCCGTACCATTTCGCCAGCGGCGACGCGCGCGTCGAGCTCATCCCCGAGACCTCCAAACTGAACGTCAACCGGGAAACGCCGGAAGTGCTGGACCGTCTGCTGGTGTCCCTGGGAGTGGACCCCGGGCGGGCCGTCGAGATTGTCATGGCGATCGCCGATTGGCGCAGCCAGACCCCCGGCGGAGGGCAACTGGACGGTTATTATTCGCAGCGCATTCCGTCTTTTCTGCCGCCTCACGCGTCTTTTCAGGAGATTGAGGAACTGCTTCAAGTGAAAGGCGTTACGCCCGACATCTTCTATGGAACCTACGTCCAGGGCGCGCCGCGGCGGCTGGGCGGGCCGGCGCCGCTGGTGCGGCAGCCGGGACTGGCGGATTGCCTGTCGGTGTATGGCGCCAGTGGCGCGGTGGACGCGAATACGGCCAACCCCGCGGTGCTGGCCGCCGTGGGGGTTCCCGCCGGCGCCGTCGAGGCGATCCTGGAACGCCGCAAGGCCGCGCCCTTTACGCAGCGGCAACTGGCCGATTTCATGACGTCGGCGGGCATCGCCGGAGCGCCCCTGCGGGTGGAAGGGAATTCCATGCTGACCATCCGGGCGACCGCGCGGCTGCGGGCGGCCAACGGAACTCTTTCGGAACTGCGCCGCACGGTGGCGGCGCAAGTGAAGTACATGCCGCCGGATGCGGATACGCCCATCCACTATCTGCGCTGGTACGAAACCGCCTGGAGCGACTGACCGGATGCCTATTCCCAGGGAACTTCGCAAACTGCTGGCCTTCGGCACGGGCATCGGGGTCGAGGTCGGCGCCGCCGATCTCGAGGTGGTGGCGGTGCGCGTGCGGCCCAACCGCGTGCACGTGGCCGGCCATCTCGCGATCCGCAACTTCGCCGGCCGGCCGGCCGCGGAATGGGGCGCCGAGTACGGACATTTTTTGAAGTCGCTGGGGATGGGGCACATGAGCGCCACGGTGCTGTTGCCGCGGCGGGAAGTGATCGTGCGCCAGGTGCCGCTCCCCGGCGTGGCGGTCCGGGAGATGGAAAGCGCCATCCGGTTCCAGTTGGACACGCTGCACCCCTACGGGGACGACGACGTGGCCTGGGGCTGGAGCGCGGTGGGGGCGGGGGCGGCGCTGGTGGGCATCGCGCGGCGCGCGGCCGTGGAGGGCTACGCGCAACTTTTTGCGGAAGCGGGCGTGGCCGTGGGCAGCTTCACCTTCTCGGCTGCCGCGGTCCACTCCGCGATCCGGCTGAACGGCCACGCCTCCCCGGACGGATTCGTGGCTCTCAGCCGCGGCCCGGCGGGCGCGGTGGAGGTGTACGGCGAGAGCCCCTCGCGCCCGGTCTTTTCGGCGGAATTGGATTTGCCTCCCGAGCGGGCCGCGGCGGTGGCGCTCTCCGAGTTGCGCCTCGCGCCCGGCACGGCTGCCCGGAAGCTGGAGGAACTGCTTCCCCAGCCGGCCGCGAATCCGGTGGAGAACGACCTTTCCCGCAACCCCATGCCATACGCCACGGCGCTGGCGGGGGCGTGTCCCCACCTGGAGCCTCCGGCCAACGTGCTGCCGCCCGAGTACCGGAAATCCAGCTCGCGCATGGTCTACGTGCCCACCATCGTGCTGGCGTCCCTGCTGGCGCTGCTGGCGGGCGGCATGGCGTTCTACTCGAAGTACGCGGAGAACCGCTACCTGAAGAGCATCCATGCGGAGATCGCCCAACTCACCCCGCGCAGACAGCGCGCCGACAATCTGGACAAGGCGTATAACGAGACGCGCGCGCGCACGCAGTTGCTGGACGGGATCCGCGGCCGGACGCGCGCCGACATGGACGCGCTGAACGAGCTGACCAGGCTGCTGGAACCGCCCACCTGGACCAACTCCATCGAACTCGGCCGCGAGACCGTCCGCATCGGCGGCGAGTCCGGGCAGGCCACTTCGCTCGTGAAGATCCTGGATTCCTCGCCGCTGTTCAAGAACTCCGCGTTGAAGGTGACCATGGGCCAGGCGTTCCAGATCGAAACCGCGCGGCGGGTGACGCCATGAACGTCAAATTCGGGGCGGTGGACCGGAAGAGCGTGCTGGTGCTGGTGGGCGGCGTGGCGTTGATTCTGGCGATCCGGTATGGAGTCTACGGCGACCGCGAAACGTCGTCGGTGACGGTCGCCGAGACCGTTCCGCAGGCCGAGCAGCGGTTGAAGAACCTGCGGCTGGCGGCCGCCACGGTGGCGGGCAAGGAAGAGCGGCTCAAGCAGGCCGCCGCCGAGCTCGCCGGACGCGAGCAGGGCGTTCTGCAAGCGCCCACCGAAGCCCAGGCGCAGGCGCAGCTTCTCGAGACCCTGAACAACCTGGCCCGCAACAACGGGATCGCGACGCAGGGCGGCGATTTCCGCGATAAGCCGCTGTCCAAGGACTACGGGGAGATTTCGGTGACGGTGCGCTTCACCTGCGCCATCGAGCAGTTGGTCAACCTGATGGCGGCGCTGGCCGACTATCCGCAGATCGTGGCCACCGATGAGATGCGCATCGCCGGCGGCAACGACAAGAGGAAGAACGTGCAGGTGCTGCTGACGGTTTCGGGCGTGGTGGCGCGCAAACTGCTTCCCGAAAAGAAAGGGGGGACGCTGTTTTGAACCGCAGACTGATGGTTCTGAACGTGGCGCTGGCGGGCGCCATCGTGTATGGCGGAGTGGAGCTGCGGGGACAGTGGCTGGCGGCCAAAGCGCGCCAGGCGCAGATCCAGCGCGGCCAGGAGAAGCCCGCGCCCGCGCCCCCCTTCACCGGGCTGCCCGAGGTGGCCCCCGTAATGGCTTCGGCGTATGCCAACGTCGCCCAGAAGTTTCTGCTGGATCCGTCGCGCGACCCCAATCTGCCGGTCGAGGTGCAGCCGCCGCCTCCGCCGCCTCCGCCCATGCCGGCGCTGCCGTTCTTCCACGGCATGATGAACATCGGCAATGGCCCGGAGATCATCCTGAGCCTGAAAACGGATGCCGTGCACAAGCGCGTGCAGGCCGGGGAAACCATCGGCGAATTCACGCTGGTGGCCTTCAACTCCGAGCAGATCGAGTTGGAATGGAATGGCCAGCGGATTATCAGGTCGCTGGCGGAACTCTCCGGACACGCCGCCGCGCCCCAGGCGGCGGCCGAAGCGTCCGCGCCGGCGGAAGCCGCTGCCGTCAACGTGCGGCCGGAGGTGGTGCAGGGCGACAAGGGCCCCGGACTGGCGAACGATGCCGGGCAGCGTGCGTGCCAGGAAGGCGACACGGCGCCCGCCGGCACGGAGAGGGACGGCGTGGTCAAGACAGTCGGCAGGAACCCGATCACTCACTCCGATTACTGCATATGGTTACCGAAACACTGAGGCCATGGAGCCAGCGCGATTCGTTTAGGAAGAAACCGATGGGACAATTCTTGGTTCGTTCGATTTTGGCCATGTTTGCCGTGGCGTCAACCGTCTCCGCGCAGGGAGGAGGGGTCAGCGGGCCAGCCGGGATAGCACCCCAGAACACGCGGCCGCCACAGCCGCAGGCGCAACAACCGCAGCCGAAGCCCCCGGCCAAACCTGCGCCGGCCACGGCCGCGCCAGCCGCGGCCGCTCCTGCCGCGACCGCTCCTGCCGCGACCGCGCCCGCCTTGACCACCCCCGAGCAGCCGGCTATTCCGGCGTTGAAGCTGGACAGCAACACCCCCTTCATCCTGGACAACCTGTCGCTCACGGAGGTCATCGACATGCTGGCCAAGCAGCTCAAAATGAAATACATCCTGGATCCGCGCGTGAAGGGGTCGGTGACCCTCCACACTTACGGCGAAGTCAAGCCGGTGGAGCTGCTGCCGCTGTTCCAGACCATTCTGCGCGTGAACGGCATGGCCATGGTGCAGGTGGGCGACCTGTGGCGCATCCTGCCGGCGAGCGCCATTTCGAACCTGCCGATGGAACCGGTGCAGGTCACCGATCCGAAGACCCTGCCCGACGACGAGCGGATGATCCTGAACCTGATCTTTTTGAAGTACACCACCGCCAAGGAGATGGACGCGCTGCTGGGCCCCTTCATGGGGGAGCATGCCACCCACCAGGCGTACGATCCGGCCAACCTGCTGTTGATCGAAGACAATTCCCGCAGCATGAAGCGGACCATGGAGCTGATTGCGATGTTCGACTCGGATACCTTCGCCAACCAGCGCATGCGGACCTTCGAAATAGTCAACAGCCGCCCGTCGGAACTGGCGAAGGACCTGGATGCGGTGATGAAGGCATACTCGGTGACCGACAAGAGCGGCGTGCGTTTCCTGGCGATCGACCGCATCAACACGCTCATCGCGGTGGCGCCCAACCCCGGCATCTTCGAGGAAGTGCGGAAGTGGATCGACAAACTGGACATCAAAGCCAAAGTCACCACCGGCACCTCGAGCCTGTGGGTGTACCAGTTGAAATACCAGCGCGCCGAGATTCTGGCGATGGCCATTGAAGCTCTGTATTCCGGGAACACCGCCGCACTGGTGATGATGTCCCAGATGATGAATGCCAACATGTACGCTTCCGGCATCGGCAACAACGGGACCGGCTACGGCGGTGGCGGCTACGGCGGCGGCGGCTACGGCGGCGGCGGCTACGGCAGTGGCGGCTACGGTATGGCTGGCGGCGGCTTCGGCATGGGCGGCTTAGGCATGGGCGGATACGGGATGGGCGGCTTAGGGATGGGCGGATATGGCATGGGCGGATACGGCATGGGCGGTTATGGCATGGGCGGATACGGCAACATGCCGAGTTACGGAAACGCCTATGCGGGCGCGCCCACGAACTTGACCGGGGCTGGAAGCCCGGCCGGAGCGGCGGGAGCCCCGGCCGGCAGCCCCGACGCCACCGGCACCTACCTGGGCGCGCAGGGAGCGGCGGCGGGCGCGCAGCGCATCCCGCACGTGGTCCCCAACCCGTTCAACAACACGCTACTTATCCAGGGAACCGCGCAGGAGTACGAGCAGATCGCCAACCTGCTGCGGCAGCTCGACGTGGCGCCGCGCCAGGTTCTGATCGACGTCAAGATCTTCGAGGTGGACCTGAACAACGACTTCGCCGCCGGAGTGGAAAGTTCCCTGGCGAACCTGGGAAAACCGGGCGGACTGCAGGTGATCCAGTCCGCCGCCGCCGGAGCGGCCGGCATCTCGCTGACCGCGGGCGCGGTGGTGAGCTCGAGCAAACAACTGCTTTCGGCGCTCACCGCCTCGGAGAACCGGGGACGTTCGCGCATAATCTCCTCGCCGAGCATCATTGCCACCGACGGAATTGCCGCGACCATGAACGTGGGATCCCAGGTGCCGGTGCTGACCTCGCAGGCGGCGTCGGGCGTGACGTCGGGTGGCAGTTCGGTGTTCGCCAACCAGGTGAGCAGCGAGAGTTCCGGGGTTACCGTGAGCATCACGCCGCGCATCAGCTCCAGCGGCGTGGTGACCATGATGATCGACCAGCAGGTTTCGGCGCCGCAGCCCCCGGCGGCCAGCGCGGCCATCCAGTCGCCTTCCTTTTCCAACCGGTCGATGGCCACGCAGCTTACGATCATGGACGGCGACACGGTGGCGATCGGCGGAGCCATTCTGGAGACCCACACCGAAAGCTCGGGCGGAGTGCCTCTGCTGCACCGCATTCCGATTATCGGCGCCGCGTTCGGCTCCAAGAGCACCACCACGGCGCGCACCGAGTTGATTATCTTCCTGACGCCCCGCGTCATCTACGACTCCAACCAACTGCTGGACGCCACCGACGAGCTGAAGGGCAATCTGAAGCGGGTGGGAAGGCTGATGAGGGACGATCAATAGCCGCCAGCCTCCGGCTATCACCAGCGCGGGCGGGATACCCCGGCAGGTGCTTCGCGGCGCGCATCGCAGCGCCCCGGCGCTATAGCTTGAACTCGAAACTCATGTCTACTAGCGCGCGAGCGGGCTTTCCGTCCTCCTGGAATGGCGTGAAACGCCACTTCTTCAAGGCTGTCGCGCCGGCCTTCGTGAGCAGCGGATTGCCTTTCAGTGGCCGCACCTCCTCCACACTGCCGTCCTCGGCGACGATAGCCTCGAGTTCAACCCGGCCCGAGATTCTCAATTGCTGGGCGGCTTGCGGGTATTCCGGCGCCGGTTTCGCGACCGCCGCTTTTTTAGCGTCAGCCTCGCTCACCTTCAGCGTCGGGTCCGCGCCGAATAGCGAGCCGGCGGCCAGAAGAAGAGGGAGCCATTTGATGGATGGGTTCACGTCCCTGGCCTCCTTTCCGAACCTCAGCGCAGCGTCCGTTTCCCGGGAGAGGTGCTGGCGGCGCCGGGGGTGCGGATTCCAAGGAATATGATCGGCGGAATCGCCCGGGACTTTAGGGCGAGCTTCTCACCGGGAACCCGCGGAGGCACCCGCGGCGCGGGATCTCCCCCGCGCGGAAGGCCGATGGCTTCTCTAGGATGCCAGCATCCCCAACAGATCCTGCTCGCCAATCACCCGGACGCCCAGCCTTTCGGCTTTCTCGAGCTTCGAGCCGGGGCCGGCGCCGGCGACCACGAAGTTGGTGTTCTTGCTGACGGAGCCGACGACTTTTCCGCCGGCGGCTTCGATCAGGGAGCGGGCTTCCTCGCGGCTCAGCGTGGGAAGCGTGCCGGTCAGCACGAAGCTGAGGCCATCGAGGGCGCCGCCGCGCGCGCTCGGGTTTTCGTACGTGAAAACGAGACCGGCGGCGCGCAGCCGTTCCACCAGGTCCCGGTTGTGGGCTTCGCGGAAGAAGTGGTACACGCTTTCGGCGACCTTGGGCCCGACCTCCTCGGCGCGCTGCAGTTGGTCCACGCTTGCTGCGGCGATGGCGTCCAGGCTGCCGAACTGCTCGGCCAGGAAGACCGCCGTCCGTTCGCCGACGAAGCGGATCCCCAGGGCGGTAATGACCCGCGGTAAGGGGCTTATCCTGGACTTCTCGATGTTGACGATCAGGTTGGCGGCGGACTTCGGCCCCATGCGGTCGAGCGCGGCCACTCGATCGATGGTCAGCGAGTAGAGGTCGGCCAGGCCGTGGACGATCCCGCGATCCACCAGTTGATCCACCAGGGCCTCGCCCAGACCGTCGATGTTCATGACGCTGCGCGAAGCGAAATGCAGGATGGATTCCTTCAGCCGCGCCGGGCAGTTGGTGTTGATACAGCGGCTGGCGGCCTCGCCCTCCTCGCGCACCACCTTCCCCCCGCACACCGGGCAACTGGCGGGCATGGCGAACGGGCGGCGGTAGGAGCCCAGCGCGGAGACGCGCACCACCTTGGGGATGACGTCGCCGGAGCGCTCGATCACCACCTCGTCGCCCACGGCCAGGCCGAGGCGCGCGATTTCGTCTTCGTTGTGCAGGGTGGCGCGGGAGACCGTGACTCCGCCCACCTCGACCGGCTTCAGGATAGCCACGGGAGTGAGAGCGCCGGTGCGTCCGACCTGCACCCCGATGTCCTCGATGGCGGTCACCGCCTGGCGCGCCGGATACTTGAAAGCGATGGCCCAGCGGGGCGCCTTGGCGGTATGGCCAAGGGCGCGCTGCTGCTCCACGGAATCGACCTTCAGCACCACGCCGTCGATCTCGTAGGGCAGCTCCTCGCGGTGGGTTTCCCAGTGGGAGCAGTATCCGATCGCTTCGTCCACCCCGGCGCAGAGGCGGCGATGGGGGTTGACCTTGAAGCCCATGCGGGACATCTCGTCGAGGGATTGCCAGTGGCTGTCCATGGCGGGTTGGCCGCCGGCCAGCAGGAAGTAGGCGTAATAGTCCAGGCGGCGGGAGGCGGTGACCTGGGGCTCGAGCACCCTCAGCGATCCGGCGGCGGCGTTGCGCGGGTTGGCGAAGCGGGAGAGCGAGCGCTCGTCGCGTTCGGCGTTCAGCCGCTCGAAGGCGCGGCGGTTCATGACGGCTTCGCCGCGGACCTCGAAAGCCTCCATAGCGGTGGTGACACTGAGCGGCAGGGAGCGGATGGTGCGCGCGTTTTCGGTGACGTCCTCGCCCACCAGGCCGTCGCCGCGGGTGACGGCCTGCACGAAGCGGCCGCCGCGGTAGAGTGCCGCCATGGAGAGGCCGTCCATCTTCAGCTCGGCCACGTAACGATAGGGAGCGCCGCCCAGAAGTTCGCCCACCCGGCGGTCGAAATCGCGGAGTTCCGCCTCGTTGAGGGCGTTGTCCAGGCTCAGCATGCGGGAGCTGTGGGCCACCTTGACGAAACCCTCGCGTGGTTTGCCGCCCACGCGGCAGGTGGGAGAGTCCGGCGCAGCCAATTCCGGGTGCGCGGCTTCCAACGCCTGCAAGCGGCGCATGAGCGCGTCGTATTCGGCGTCGGTGATCTCCGGCTGGTCGAGCACGTAGTACAGGCGCTCGTGGCGGCGGATCTCATCGCGAAGCTGGGCGATCTCGCGGACAGGATCTTTCATGGCGCTCTCATCTATAATCTAACCAGGAAACCAACCGGAGAGTACACCATTACAAGCTACAGGAAGACCGTCCTGATCTACAATCCCCGGGCGGGCAGGTTCGGACACGGCGGCGGCGCCCTGGTCGGGCGCGTCGCCGATACCCTTACACACAACGGCCACCAGGTCACCGTGGCGCCCACGACGGGGCCGGGGACCGCGGGCGCCATCGCCCGCCAGCACATCGCCGAAGGCGCGGACCTCATTGTCGTGGCCGGAGGCGACGGCACCGTCAACGAGGCCGCCGAAGGCATGGTGCGCACCCCGGTTCCCCTGGCCGTCCTGCCCGGCGGCACCGCCAACGTGCTGGCCATGGAGGTGAAGCTCGGCAAGCGCATGGGCCTGGCGGCGGCGCGTCTGGAGCAGTGCCGTCCCTGCCGCATTTCGGTGGGCCATCTGGGCTGCGCGCCGGACGTCTCGCGCCATTTCCTGCTGATGGCGGGCATCGGCCTCGACGCGCACATCGTGCGGCACGTCAGTTCCGGCTTGAAGGCCAGGACCGGCAAGTTCGCCTATTGGGTGGCGGGATGGAGCCTGCTGGGCCGCAAGCTGGCGCAATTGGACGTCGAGGTCGATGGGCGCGCTTGCGGGCGATGTTCCTTCGCGCTGGTGACCAAGGTGCGGAACTACGGCGGCGATTACGAGATCGCCCGCGAAGTCACGCTGCACGACGATGGCTTCGAGGTGGTCCTGTTCGAGGGCCGATCGACGGTTCCCTACGTGAAGTACTTCGCAGGGATGGCGCTGAACCGGTTGAGCGGGATGCGGGGAGTCACCGTGCTGCGCGGGCGACATCTGAAGCTGCAGCCGGCCGGGGAGCGCCGGGCGTGGGTGCAGATCGATGGGGAACTGGCGGGCCGGCTGCCGGCGGAGATCCGCATCGTTCCGGACGCGCTCACGCTGCTGGTGCCGCCGGGGTACGGGAAGTAGGACGCGCGGACGGTGCGACAATCGACTCGTTCCCATGTCCACATCGAACGGCGTGCGAGATTCAGAAGGGGGCCGCGCGCGACGCAAGAGGCGCCGGAAGGAGATGGAGCCATGAGCGACGAACACATGGGTTCGAGCATCGACGAGTGCCTCCGGGAGGAAGGTATCCTCGACGAGGCGCAAACCCAAGTCATCGAGGAAGTGGCCGCCTGGCAGCTTGCCGGGCTGTTCAAGTCCGCCCCTACCTCGCGCTCAACAGATTCGCGAACAGCCGGAAGGCTCCCGGCACGCCGCCGGGCAACTGCCGGAACCAGGCGTACGCCGTGAAAATGTACACGCCTTTCCCGTAGCGCGTCCACAACTCGCCGCCCTCTAGCGCGTCCTCGCCGGGATCGTGCGACGATAGCACCGTCTCGTATCGCGGGTCCCACTGCGAGGCGAAATACAGGCCGCGCTCCTGAATCCATCCCTCGAAATCCTTCGCGGCGTCGATCCGGTTGGGCTCGCGCAGCAGCGCGCTCGAAGGGTGCGGGAACTCCACCGGCGCTTCCTCCACCGTCACGCGGTAGCGCGATCCCGCGGGTATCGCGATCGGGTACGGCCCCACGTCGAGCGCGCCGTCGCCGGTCTGATACTGCACCACGTAGGTGCCGCCGTTGCGCACGTACTCCAGCAGCCGCGCCTGGTTGGCCCGCACGCCGGCCCGCACGTTGTAGGCGCGCACGCCGGCCACGATGGCATCCAAGCGCGCCAGGTCGCCCTGCGCCAGTTCGGTGTCGTCCAGCAGCGTGACCTCGACGCCGATCTGGCGCAGCGCCTCCGGCATCTCGTCGCCCGCGCCCATGATGTAGCCCACCTTGCGGGCCGTCACCCGGATATCGGCGCGCACCAGCTTCACGGCCGAATCGGGGAACAGCGTCTGCGGCGGAATGTGCGGGTAATCGATTGTCTCCATGCCCGACGAGATCTCGCGGCCGCCCACCGCGGCCACCGCGCGCAGCGTGGCCGTGCTCTGGCCCTCCGGCGGCGTCACGGTGAAGAGCAGCTCGCGCTGTTCGCCCGCGCTGGCGATGCGGAAGGTCTGCGCCGGCGGCTCCGCCTTCCACCCGGCCGGCAGATCCAGCCGCAGGTCTCCCGAGGCATCCGCCACGTTGGCGGCAACCGAAACATGCACCGTGCGCGGGGCCGCGCTGGGAAACACCGCCACGCGGGCGGGCAGGTTCACCGCTACCGCCGGGACCACCACCAGCGGCCGGGTGCGCTCGCCCTGGGCGCGGTCGGCGTAGCGGTAGTGGACCGGGCGGACGATCTCGACGGGCGCGCCTCCGATGGTCAGCTTCAGCCTCACGCGCACCACCGGCGGCGTGTCCGCCAGGCCAACCAACTCCCGATCGTCCACCGTGTACACGTCGCCCGAGGGAGGCTTCGCCAGCCAGTACGGCTGCGAATAGGGCTGCGCCGCCGGCACCGCGCGCGAGAACTCGACCCTGGCGCTCTGGTTGTACCCCAGCCTGGCCGGCTGCACCTCGAGCGGTTCGTTCCAGATGCCTTCGACTTGCGCCCCATCGAGGGCGACCTGCTCCGGCGACCGGTTCATCACCGTCGCGGTCACCTCCAGCGTGGCCCCCGGCGCCACCTCGGCCGCGCGCGCCTGCGCTTCCGCCCAGATGCCCGCGCACCGCGCCATGGTTTCGTCCAGCTCGGCCAGCTTGATGCGCGCCAGCGGATCGGCGATGGCGGCGATCAGCGGCCGCGCCTGGGCCAGCGCCGGAATGGCCTTCTCCGGGTGCGCCGGCTCGAATTCGCGGATGGCCCGCTCCAGAATGAGTCCGATGGCGGCGCCGCCCGGCAGGCGGTTCCAGGTGGTGTCGATGCCGTCGAACAGGTCCTGGGGCGATGGCGCCGCGCTTCCAGCCACCAGGCTGAATGACGATGGGTTGCCGCCCGGCCGCCGCATGGCGCCGGTGCCCTGCGTGTGGTGCATGCTGCGGCTGAGGGTCGCCAGTTCCTCGTACGAGTAGCCCAGGATCGGGTTGTAGGCGCCGGTATCCACCTCGCCCGCCGGCGTCAGCGGCGCCGCCGGCCCACCCCGTCCTCCACGGCCACCGGGAGGTCCGCCGAAGCCGCCGAACCCGCCCGCCCGCACCAGCCGCACGGCCTGCCAGGGAGCCACATACTTCAACTGCTCGGGAAACTGCGCCGCGTCGGCCGCCGCCGTGAAAGCCTCTTTCCCCAGAATGGACGATACCTGGTGCTGCCCGTGGCCATCGCTGGGCGTGCCGCTGAAGACCAGCACGATCACATCCGGCCGGTAGCGCCGGATCACCCACACGATATCCGAGAGGATGCGGTCGTGCCCCCACTTCTGCAACGTTTCCGAGGCCGTCTTGGTGAAACCGAAATCGATGGCGCGGGTGAAGAACTGCTCCGCGCCGTCGATCTTGCGCGCGGCCAGCAGTTCCTGCGTGCGGATCACGCCCAGCTCCGGCCCTTGTTCCGGACCGATCAGGTTCTGCCCGCCCTCGCCGCGCGTCACCGATAGGTACGCCGTGCGCATGTGGCGCCCGCGCGCGAAATACGCCAGCACCCCCGTGCGCTCGTCGTCGGGATGAGCGGCGATCATCAGCACGCTGCCCAGTTGGTCGAGCCGCGCGAGCGATTGTTCGATCTCGGGCGTGCCGGTGAAGGGTTGCTGTTGCGCGAAGCTGGGGAGCGGGCCAAGCGTCAGCGCGGCCAGGGGAAGCAGTTTGAATAAGGTCATGAGGGGTTCACGCGAGGTTGAGGACTTGCTTGACGGTTCCGCTTTGCCCCTGGATCTTCCGTTGCAGGAGCATGAGCGCGTGGATGAGCTGTTCCGGCCGCGGCGGGCACCCCGGCACGTACACGTCGATAGGGATCGCCTGGTTGACCGGCACCAGGGCGTAGTTGTTGAACACGCCCGTCGAGGTGGCGCAGGCGCCCATCGATATGGCCCACTTCGGCTCCGGCATCTGCCGGTACAGGCGGCGGATGACCGGCGCCATCTTCTGCGAAACCCGGCCGGCGATGATGATCAGGTCCGACTGGCGCGGCGAGCCGCGGAATACTTCCGCGCCGAACCGCGCGATGTCGAACCGCGATGCGCTCATCGACATCATCTCGATGGCGCAGCAGGCCAGCCCGAACGACATGGGCCAGATGGAGTTCTTGCGCGCCCAGTTGAGGGCGCTATCCAGTGTAGTGAAAACCAAACCCTCGGAGGCCGCCGCCCCGGCGTTGACGCTGGCATAATCGTCCACCCGAAGGAACAGTTCGGGCATGCTGCTGGCCAAAGGCTTGTCCATGCCCATATTTTCGCATTTGCGGGGCAGCCTGCAAACCGGGGCCAGACTCGGATTTCCGGCGCAGTTTGCCGGAAATCCGCTGTCTGTCCCCCGGTTTGCCCCACGGCGATGTCTCTCGGTCTACCGTGTCCCCCACAACCGTGAAGCACCCGCTGGCATCCCGCGGCCGAGTGGCGCGCGGCCGAGTGGCGCGCGGCCGAGTGGCGCGCGGCCGAGTGGCAAGACCGGTATGCCCGGTTCCCGGTAATGAAGGCCCCGTCATAGTGTTAACCTCAGACCGTAGCCTGTTCTCGATCGGCGAATGACATGACGGAGCCGGACGACAAAGCGCGGCCATCCGGGCGAACGCTCCGCCTGGGGCTTCTCGTGGCGTTCTCCGCGGCGACCGCCGCCTGGGGGCTCGACCCCAAGCTGGCCATCACCCAGTACGGGCATGGGGTGTGGACGACCGCCAGCGGCCTGCCGCAGGACTCGGTTCGCGGCATCGCCCAGACTAGCGACGGGTACCTCTGGATCGCCACCATGGGCGGCCTGGCGCGGTTCGACGGCGTCAGTTTCACGGTGTTCAACTCGGAAAACACCCCGGTTTTGGGCCGCGACGAAATCACCACCCTGACCGCGGACCCCGCCGGCGGCCTGTGGATCGGGACCGGCGGCGCCGGCGTGCTGCGGTATCTCGACGGCAAGTTCACGCAGGCGATCTCGGTCGCCGACACGCAGACCGACAACGTGCGCTTCCTCAAACTGGATTCCCGCGGGGTTCTCTGGATCGGCGCGGACGGCGGTCTCTCCAAGTTCGATCATGGGAAAGTTACCACCCTTTTTCGGGCACGCACCGGCCTGAGCGTTCACTGCGGGATCGAGTCTCCCCCCGGCACGCTCTGGTTCGGAACCGAGGGCGGATTGAAGAAGCTCGAGAATGGATCCTTCACCGCTTATACGGCGCGGGACGGGCTGCCCGCCGGCGCCGTCTGGGGGCTGGCGGAGGGGCCGGACGGCGAGATCTGGATCGGCACGCGGCCCGGCGGCTTGAGCGTGTTGCGCCACGGCGCGTTTCGCACGTTCACCACCCGCGACGGCCTGACTTCCGATGCCGTCATCGCGCTCCTGCGCGACCGTGACGCCAACCTGTGGATCGGAACCGAGGGCGGAGGTCTCGACCGGCTCTCCGGCGGCAAGTTCGCCTCGTTCCCCAGCCGCACGGCGGAGCTCTCCAACAAGGTGATCCGCTGCCTTTTCGAGGATCGCGAGGGAAGCCTGTGGCTGGGCACGGCCGGAGGCGGGCTGTTCCGGCTGAAGGACAACCCCTTCACCGAGCGGTCGAGACGCGAAGATCTGCCCAGCGACGTGATTCGCACCATCTCCCAGGACCGCTGGGGCGATGTCTGGCTGGGAACGGAAAACGGCGTTGTCCGCATCCTTCCGGACGGACGCGTGCTCCAGTACTCCACCAAGGACGGTTTAAGCAGCGACCTGATCGGGTCCGTGGTGCGCGCAGGCAACGGCGATGTGTGGGCCGGGAGCGAGCAGGGGACTCTGTACTGTTTCCGCATGGCGGACTTCGCCAACCCGGCGGCGCGCCGCACATGGACGCTCGATGGGGCCGTCCGTAAGCTCCTCGAGCAATCGGATGGCTCCCTATGGGTGGCCACCACCAACCAACTGGTGCGGTTCCGGAACGGAGAGAAAACGGTGTTCGGGCCGGACCAAGGCCTGGCGGCCGGCGTGGTGACCGCCATCGCCGCACGCTCCGGGGGCGGCTTCTGGGTGGGTACGCGCAGAGGCATTCAGGAGTTCCGCGACGGCCGGTTCCTGCCCCCGCTCGGCCCCGCTCAGCGCCTCGTGGGAACTCCCTTCAGTTTGCTGGAGGATTCGGACCGCAATCTGTGGGCCATGACTTCCGCCGGGCTCAACCGTATCTCCGGCGGCAAGGTGACCGCGTTCAACAGGGCCAGCGGCCTGCCGGGCGCGGGTATGTTCCAGATAATCGAGGATAACTTCCATACCTTCTGGATCGCCACCCGCAAAGGAGTGTGGCGCGTTTCGAAACGGGAATTCGACGACGTCGCAGGGGGCCGCGCGCGCTCTCTCAAGGGGGACATGTTCGGCGCCTCCGACGGCATCCTGGGTACCAGCGATTTCCAGCTCGGCTACTCGCCCACGGCCTGCAAGATGCGCGACGGAACCCTGTGGTTTCCCAGCTTCGGCGGAGTTTTGAGCGTCGATCCCGCGCGCATGACCGCCAACCGCCAGCCTCCGCCCGTGTTCGTCGAGCGGGTGACGGCGGACAACCGGGAGACCGTCGCCGGGCACGGCCGTGTCCTGGCGGGAGGCAACCTGGAGTTTCACTACACCGCGCTCAGCTTCATCTCCCCGGATCGCGTTCGTTTCCGCTACCGGTTGGAAGGGTTCGACAAAGAGTGGCAGGACGCCGGCACGCGGCGCGTGGCCTACTTCACCAACCTGCCCCCCGGCTCCTACCGGTTTCGCGTGGTGGCCTGCAACAACGACGGCGTCTGGAACCTGGCGGGGGCCTCTTTTTCCTTCCAACTGACGCCGCGGTTTTACCAAACCGCCTGGTTCCGCGCGTTGTGCGGCCTGGCCGTCTGCATGGCCGGGGCCGCGCTGTACCGCTGGCGGGTGCGCGGTCTGCGCGCGCGCGAGAAATGGCTGCGCGAGCGCGTCGAGGAACGCACCGCCGCCCTGAGCACCGAAGTCCGGGAACGCCAGCGCGCCGAGGAGGCGGTCCGCCAGGCCAATGCATCTCTCGCCGGCGCGGAACTCCGGTACCGCCGCATCTTCAACGGCGTTACGGATGCGGTCTTCCTTAGCACTCTCCCGGAAGACGGATCTCCCGGAAGGTTCATTCAGGTGAATGACCAGGCGTGCCGCTATCTCGGCTATTCGCGCGATGAGCTGCTTCAACTGGGACCGTACGACATCACGGCCCCCGAAGCGAGAGGTCGGATCGCGGCCACCAGAGAGAGTCTTTCCGCCGACGGCCAGGCTCTTTTTGAGACGATCAACTTGACCAAGGACGGGAACCGGGTTCCCGTCGAGATCAGCGCCCACGTATTCGACATCGACGGCGCCCCGGCGCTGCTCTCCTCCGTGCGGGACATTTCCGAGCGCAAGGCGGCTGAAACCGCCAGGGCCAGGCTCGAAGCGGAATTGCGGCAGGCTCAAAAACTGGAAAGCGTGGGGAGACTCGCGGGCGGCGTGGCGCACGATTTCAACAACCTGCTCACCGTCATCAACGGGTACAGCGGACTCATCCTCAACGGCTTGAATGTCACCGACCCGTTGCGCCCGTATGCCGAGGAAATCGGGAATGCCGGTTCGCGCGCGGCCTCGCTCACCAGGCAACTGCTGGCATTCAGCCGCAAACAGGTCATCGAGCCCCGCCTGCTGGACCTGAATTCCACCATCCGGGACGCCATGCCTATGCTGCAACGCCTGATCGGCGAGGACATCGCGCTCACCACGCGGCTCGGCGATTCCCTGGGACAGGTGATCGCGGACCCCGATCAGATTCATCAAGTCCTCATGAACCTTGCGGCCAACGCTCGCGATGCCATGCCCGACGGCGGGAAACTGGGCGTCGAGACGGCCAACGCCGATCTCGGTCCCGGCGCCGTGGGCACGCAGCCGGACGCCGTCCCCGGCCGCTACGTTCTGATGCGCGTGACCGACACCGGTCACGGCATGGACGAGACCACCCGTCAGCAGGTCTTCGAGCCGTTCTTCACCACCAAGGGATTCGGCAAGGGGACCGGGCTGGGGTTGGCCACCGTTTACGGCATCGTCCGGCAGAGCGGCGGCTGGATCGATGTGCGGAGCGAACCGGGTGCTGGAACGTCGTTCGACGTGTACCTTCCCCGCATGGATGGGCCGCCACTGCCGGAGCGCAAGCCGGCCGGCCCATCGACGGAAGAGGGCAGCGAGACGATTCTCCTGGTGGAGGATCAAGACGCCGTCCGGTCCTTCACCAGCGCGGCGTTGAAGCGGTGCGGCTATCGCGTCATGGAAGCGCCCGATGGCGAGCAGGCCATTGCCATTGCCGGGCGGCAGCCGGGGCCGATTCACCTGTTGCTGACCGATGTGGTGCTGCCGGGAATGAACGGCAAGGAGTTATCGGAACGGCTGAGGGCCTTGCGCCCGGATCTCCTTGTGCTGTTCGTCTCCGGTTACCCGGCGGAGGTGATTGCCCACCACGGCGTGCTCGACCATGGCGTGTCGTTCCTGCACAAGCCGTATAGCGCGCATGAATTGGCGGCCAAGGTTCGAGAGCTGCTGGGCGAGCCATCCGGACCCGCGCCCGAGGCGTGAAGCGCCGCCGGCGCTTCGCCCGGCGCATGTTTCGCGGCACCCTCTACGCTGCCGCCGCACGTTGAATAGCGGCGGCGGTGCTCGGGCTTGGCCCCGGAACCGGTTGCACATTCGAATGCCCGCTCGCCAACGGCCCGCGCCTTCCGGTCCAGTGCCCGCCGCGCGGGGGATCCCGGATTGGCCGCCATCGCCGCCATCGCCGGCTTTACCTCACGAATCAAGCCGGATCGGCTCCGAGGAGCGGACGCCCGGCGGTATTCCGGTCGATTCGCCAGGAGCTTGCGGAACGAGACGTCCGCGCTACGGCCGCAAGAGCCTTTTCCGCAGCCAGTAGACGACGACTTGACAGAAAGGCTGAAGCTCGTCGGCGCCCGATTCCCCGTTCCACTCCCGGAGCCGTGTCTCCAGGGTGGCCCGTCGCAACGGGCCACGCTTGCCCAAGCCCGCTAGAAACGCCTTCAGCGTCGCCTTGCGGTTGTTCATCAGAAATGCTTGGTTGAGGTTCAACACATCGTTGAGTTCGGCATCGAAGGCCGGATCGCCCGAGACGATTCGTCCGTCGCCCACGAACCGGATCGTATCTTCGACTCGATGCATCGGGTTTGCCGGATTTCGCGACAGATCCCGATCTCCTTTCCGGGTATCGCAGGTTCGATCCCTGCCTGCTCTCCCCTCGTTCCCAATGCATGCGCCAAGCAAGTTAGAGTAATCGAGCTGCTCGGCAACGTGATTAGCCTGGCAGTGCCAGTGCTCGATTTTTGCCGAGCCGCGTTCAGCGCGAATCCGCGAGAGGCAATAGCAGCAGAGCCCTCGCTGCTCCTCCACTAAGTAGGCTCTCAGGGTGTCCTTATCGCGGTAGCCTCCATAATCCGAACCTGGAGCCGAACGATGCTCGGTAAGGCTGGCGGGCTCCCTGCCCTTCAGGATCGTCCTCATACCGTCGATTCCAGGAAGGTCATCAGTGCGCGGGCTCGTGTCACCTCTGGATCGTCCGAGCCGAGCTTTGCCTCCACCTCGCCCAGCAGGCGCCGGGCACCATCGAAGTCTTCGTCGTCGATCGACCGGAACAGACGCGTCAAAAGGTCTTCAACCGAACCGTTGCGGGACCTGGCGCCCATTACCTCTTCCAGGACGCGGCTGGAATCGACGCCGAACGAACGTGGGGGCGTCGTTGTCTCATCGCCGTCCAATAACCTGATCTCATCGGGTTGAGCCTCGCCAACAAGCTGTGGCGAATGCGTTGTGGCAATGAACTGAACCGAGGGAAACGTGTCCTTCAGGTCGTGGATCACGCGCCGCTGCCACTTCGGATGGAGATGCAGATCTAGCTCATCGACCATCACAACGCCAGGTGTGTCCCGCAACGCGCCATTCGCCAGGTGCGGGTTGAGAATCGCGGCTCGCGATGCCAGGTCGCCCACAAGCGTCAGCATGATACGTTGCCCGTCGCTCAGGTTCTTGAAAAGTTGGGGTCCATAATTATCCAGCACGATAACTAGGTCGTCGTATCGGCCGTCATAATAGAGAGACTTGGCCCCCTCCACGCACTTGGTAATGGCACTCTTGACCACACCGAGGGCAACCGTGTCCTGCTTTGACGGCAGGGAGACCGTAGTCTGATCTCGAATCCAGGCAAGGAGTGCCGTTTCCTGAATTGTGAAATTAAAACAATCGCGATAGCCGTCAAGTCGCGACGGCTTGCTCCTGGTCCTATCCCCTCCCGTACTACGGATGTGATGACCCTTTTCAAACCACAATCGCTCGGTGCCATAGGTGCAGATGAGCGGAAGTGTGATATCCTCTCCGGCCCTCACGCGTCGCTCGGCCTCGCTAGCTGCCTCGCTGATAGCCTTGGCATCCACTACCGTCGTTCGGCCGCCCTCGCGTTGCAGTTCCCTGGCCCAACTAACGCTCCGGCCCATTACAACGCCACTACATTCGATGCGCGAAGCGAACTGCCTTTCAAAGGTGTAACTATCCAAGTGCGCGTGTGCTGCAACGCGGACCTGCTCGGCGCCGATGCCCGGACTCTTCTCGAACCCTCTAAGGCCGAGAAACCAGCTCCCGACCCCAACGGCAAGGGCGTCAATCACCGAGCTCTTCCCGGTGGCGTTGTCACCTACGAGCAGATTGAAGCGTGGATTGAAACTGAATTCCCGGTGTGCAAAACCGTTGAAGTTCTCGATTGCGAGATGGTCAATCTGCACTTGCGATCCTCCTCTGTGCCGTCGATCATAGCTTAGCGAACCGGGGCCATGCGCGGCTAGGGCAACCACCCCGCCGTTGGGGCCCGAAAGGCTTGGACGCAAGGCGCTCCGGCGCCCGGCCAGCAGGCGCGGACGGCACGCATTCGCCAGTCCAAATGTGCCAGGTTCGCCCGGATCACTCCGCGCGGGGGCCCTCGCAACCCGCCACCCCACTTTTCGCGTTGACGAAGTCCGCCCCGGTTGCACACATGACCGCCCCGTTCCGTCGCTCCCCACGTCCCTCCACCAAATCCTCCATCCCTCGAATCCCTTTCACAAATCCGCGAGACCGTTAAGTCCTTTGCGCTCTTCCCCATCCAGCGCCGAATTTAAGACTCCAGCCCACCCCTGTGCTATTGATGAGAGCGAAGGGATCCATGCCCGCCGTCACCGGAATCGTTCCTCCCCGCCGCCTCGCGCCATGCGCCCCGAAGTTCTCCGGCATCATACCAGCAAGTCCAATGGTCTCTATCTCTTCCGCCGATTCAAAACGCCCAGCCTACCTCAGCCATGCAAATTCACCGAACGAACCCGTTTTTTGGTCTCAACCAAAAGAAAACACGTGTGTTATGCGCCAAAAAACGAACCCGATTCCAACCCTCGCGCCCGGCCCGGCAACTGGCCCCGTTACTCCCGCTTCATCCCCCGCCCGGGACCATCATCCGCTCCCACCGCGTGGCTTGCCAACCCGCCGCCCGCGCCCGGCCCCAACACCAATTCCTGATTCCGCCCCAACCTTCGCTAGAATCAAGGTTACCCGTCTCTCCATGCCATCCGAGACATTCGAGCAACTGCTGGACCGCGCCGCTTCCCTCTGCGGAATCGAGCCGGGCTTCTGGGACATCTGGGGCCGGTATCACCGGACCGGTGTGGAAGCCAAGCAGGCGCTGCTGCGCGCTCTCGGCATGGACGCTTCCGGCCCCGCCGAACTCGAGCGCGCCCTGGCCCTTCGCACGCGCGCGGCCTGGGAGCGCCTGGTGGATCCCGTCACCGTGGCCGCCGAATCCGCCGCCGCGGAACTGCCTCTCCACATTCCCGCCGAGTGCCTGGGAGACCGCGCCCGCTTCACCGTCACCCGCGAGGATGGCCAGACCGCGGAGTTCCACTTGAATCTCTGGGATCTGCCGCAAACCGGGTCCATCGAGATGGGCGGCCGCACCTGGGTGCGCAAACAGGCGCGCCTCCCCATCGCCCTGCCCCTGGGTTACCACGAGATCGCCGTGCGCGTGGGAAACGCCTCGGCCGCGACGCGCTACATCGTCACCCCGGAGCGCGCCTGGTCGGACCCCCACCTGGGACGGCATGGCCGCGCGGCCGGAGTTGCCGTCAGCCTCTACGGCGTCCGCTCCGCCCGCAATTGGGGCTGCGGCGATTTTCGCGACCTGCTCGACCTGGTGGACTGGGTGGCCGAAGAGCTGGAAGCCGGCTTCGTGGCGCTGAACCCGCTCCACGCCATCCACAATCGCCGCCCCTTCAATACCAGCCCGTATCTGCCCAACTGCAGCTTCTATCGGAATTTCCTGTACCTGGACGTGGAAGGCATCGACGATTTCTTCGGCAACCGGCGCGCGCTCGAGTTGCGCGCAAACCCCGCCGTCGAACTCGAGATCCGCGAGCTGCGCGCCACGCCCTTCGTCGAGTACGAGCGGGTGAGCGCCCTCAAACTTCGCTTCCTGAAACTGCTCTTCGCCGGATTCCTGCGCTCTCACTGGCGTAAGGCCACGCCGCGGGCCACGGAGTTCCAGGCGTTCCTCGCCCGCGAGGGCCAACTGCTGGAGCGTTTCGCCACCTACTGCGCCCTGGACGAGCACACCCACCGCCGCGACCCCAACGTGTGGACGTGGACCGAATGGCCCGAGCCCTACCGCGACCCCGCCAGCGGCGAAACCCGCGAGTTCCGCCGCAAACACTGGCGCCAGGTTCTGTTTTACCAGTACGTGCAGTGGCAGATCGATGCGCAGTTGCGGCGCGCGCAGCAGCGGGCCCGCGACCGCCGCATGGCCATCGGCCTCTACCACGACCTGGCGCTGGCCACCGACAGCTTCGGAAGCGACCTGTGGGGCCACCGCCCCTTCTATGTGTCCGGTTGCCGCGTGGGGTCGCCGCCCGACGATTTCTGTCCGCACGGCCAGGACTGGAGCTTTCCCCCGCCCAACTCCGAAACCCACCGCCAGGACGGATACCGCCTGTTCGCCGAGTCCATCCGCAAGAACTGCCGTCATGGCGGAGCTCTGCGCATCGACCACGTGATGCGCCTGTTCCGCCTCTATTGGATCCCCGATTCGTTGGATGCCACCCAGGGAGCTTACGTGCGCGAGCAAAGCGAGGATTTCGTGCGCATTCTGGCCCTGGAGAGCGTCCGCAACCAGGTGGTCATCGTCGGCGAGGACCTGGGGACCGTGGAGCCGGCCGTGCGCGAAACCCTGTCGCGCTTCGGAATTCTCAGCTACCGGCTGTTCTACTTCGAGAAGAACCCCGGCGGCGAATTCCGCCGCTACGACGAATATCCGGCGCAGGCGCTGGTGTCCTCCACCACCCACGACCTGCCCACGCTGGCCGGCTACTGGGTGTGCGCCGATATCGAGGCGCGGCGCGGCGCCGGAACGATCGACGAGGCCGCCTACCGTTCGCAGATGGCGCAACGCGCCGAAGAGAAGCAGAAGATGCTGAACGCGCTCGTCGCGCAAAGTCTCATGCCGCCCCATATGCCGCGGGACGCGGCGGCGTACCCGGAAATGACCGGCGACCTGCACAACGCCGTGGTCGGGTTTCTGGCGCTGACGCCCTCGCAGCTCCTGGCCATCAACCAGGAAGACCTCACCAAGGAACTGGAGCAGCAGAACCTGCCGGGCACCACCTGGCAGTATCCCAATTGGAGCCGGAAGATGCGGTTTACGGTGGAGGAACTGCGCTCGAATGCCGAGGCGCGCGGCTTCACCGCCATGTTCCGGAACTGGATCATAGCTTCGGGCAGAAAAAATGGGCTTGGAGAGTAAACCTTGAAGACGCGCTGGTTCTTTCTCTTTTTTTTGGTCTCGGGATTCTGCAGTCTGGTCTATGAAGTGGTCTGGCTGCGTCTGGCCATGGCGCGCTTCGGCGTTACCACGCCCATGGTTTCCATCGTCCTGTCGGTGTTCATGGCCGGGCTGGGGATCGGGTCGTGGGCCGGCGGCCTGCTCATGCGGCGCTGCCGGCGGTGGCCGGCGGCCGTTCCGCTCCGCCTGTATGCCGGGGTGGAGATTCTCATCGGCGTCTCCGGCCTCGCGGCGCCGTGGATGATGGAAGCCGGCTACGACTGGCTTCGCTCGGGCGGCCGGGAGATGGTCTGGGGGTCGTCCTCTTACTACCTGGTTTCGGGCGGGTGGATCCTGGTCTCGCTGCTGCCCTGGTGTACGTGCATGGGCGCGACGTTCCCCTTCGCCATGGCGGCCATCCGGCGGCTGGCGCCCGGTGGAAGCGAGCGCTCGTTCAGTTATCTCTACGTGGCCAATGTGCTGGGCGCGATCCTGGGCACGCTGGTTCCGGCTTTCGTCCTCATCGAGCTGTTCGGATTCCACGGCACGCTGGCGATCGCCCGGACGATGAATTTCGCCCTCGGCGCGGGGGTGATCCTGCTGAGCTTCCGGGTGCTGGCTCCCGCGCCGCCGCAAGAAGCCGCCCCTCCGGCCGCGGGCGTCCGGGAAGCCGCCGGCTCGCCAGCCGCGGCCGTCCCCGAGGCGCTCTCCGGGAGAACCATCCTCTGGTATCTGTTCGCCACGGGCCTGTGCAGCATGGCCATGGAGGTGGTCTGGGTCCGCCAGTTCACGGCGTACCTGGGCAACGTAGTCTATGCGTTCGCCGCCATCCTGGCGCTGTACCTGGGCGCCACGTTCGCGGGATCGCGCTGGTACCGCCGGTCATCCGAAACGGGGGATGCGCAGGCCGGCGTGTGGGCCTGGATCCTGCTGGGCGTCTACGCCCTGGCGCCGCTGGTGGCGGCCGACCCGTTCCTGATTCGAATGCGCGGATTCGGCGCGGGCGCGCTCCGCGTGGCGCTGGGCGTGGGCCCCTTCAGCGCCCTGGTGGGCTACCTGACGCCCATGCTGGTGGACCGCTGGTCGCGTGGGGATCCGGACCGCGCCGGCAAGGCGTATGCCGTGAACGTGCTGGGCTCGATCCTGGGTCCGCTGGTGGCGGGGTTCTGGATTCTTCCGTGGCTGGGAGAGCGCCGCGGACTGTGCGCCATCGCGCTGCCCCTGTTCGCCATCGGTCTGGCGGCGGCGTGGCGGCCGTCGAGCCAACGCGTGAAGCTCGCGGGACTGGCGCCCAAACCCCTGTTCGCCGCCACCGTGGCGGCGTCGCTGCTGCTGGCGTTCGCCACCCGGGGATATGAGACCCTGTTCCCCGACCGCCTGGAACTGAGGGACTACACCGCCACCGTGATCGCCAGCGGCGAGGGCTTGTCGCGGCGCCTGCTGGTGAACGGAACCGGCATGACCACGCTGACTCCCATTACCAAGGTGATGGCGCACCTGCCGTTGAGCTACCTCGACAACCCGCCCTCCAGCGGCCTGGTGATCTGTTTCGGCATGGGAACCACCTTCCGCTCCATGATGTCGTGGGGCATCCGCACCACCGCCGTGGAACTGGTGCCCAGCGTGCCGCGCACTTTCGGGTTTTTTCACGCGGACGGCCCCGAGCTGCTGAAATCCCCGCTGGCGCGGATGGTGATCGACGACGGCCGCCGGTACCTGGACCGTTCGCGGGAGCAGTTCGACGTGATCGTGGTGGATCCCCCGCCGCCGGTTCCCACGCCCACCTCCAGCCTGTTGTATTCGCGCGAGTTCTACGCCGTTCTGAAGCGGCATTTGCGCGCCGGCGGGATCTTGCAGATCTGGTTCCCCGGCGGCGACGCGTACTATCCCTTGGACCCCGTGACCCAGGCCTCGGTAGCCAAGGCGCTTCGCGATTCGTTTCCCTGCGTGCGCGCCTTCCAATCCATCGAAGGTTGGGGAATCCATTTCCTGGCGCGCATGCAGCCGTTTCCCGTGGTGGAGAACGGCGACATGCCCCGGAAACTGCCCGCCGCCGCCGCCGAGGACCTGGTCGAGTGGAACGGCGACGTGACGCCGCGGCAACTGCTGGCCGACGTTCTGAGGCGCGAGAAATCGCTGGACAGCCTGATCGCGCCCGCGCCCTCGGTCCCGCCCATCGGCGACGACCGGCCCATCAACGAGTACTTCCTGCTGCGCAGGCTCGGCCGCCGGCTGGGCCTGTCCATGTATGCGCCAAACGGCCGCCGGTAGAGCCGCCTGGCCCGCCGCTACTCCACCCGGTAGTTCGGCGCTTCCTTGGTGATGATCACGTCGTGTACGTGGCTTTCCCGCAGACCGGCGGGCGAAACCCGCAGGAAGCGCGCCTTGTCCTGCAACTCCCGGATGCTTCTGGCGCCGCAGTAGCCCATGCCGCTGCGCAGGCCGCCCACGAGCTGGTACACCATGTCGGCCAGCGGACCCTTGGCGGCCACCCGGCCCTCGATTCCCTCGGGCACCAGTTTGCCGCTGGGGTCCTGCTCGTAGCGGTTGGCGTTTCCCTGCGACATGGCGCCCATGGAACCCATCCCGCGATAGGTTTTGAAGGTGCGGCCCTGGAAGAGAATGGTCTCGCCGGGGCTTTCGTCGGTTCCCGCCATCAGGCTGCCGATCATGACCGCGTCGGCTCCCGCGGCGATCGCCTTGGTGATGTCCCCCGAGTACTTGATGCCGCCGTCGGCGATCAGCGGCACGCCGGCCTCCCGCGTCGCCCGGGAACATTCCGAAATGGCCGTGAGCTGGGGCACGCCGGCGCCCGATACCACGCGCGTAGTGCAGATGGACCCCGGACCGATGCCCACCTTGATGCCGTCCACCCCCAGCGAGATCAGGTCGCGCGCGCCTTCGTAGGTGGCCACGTTGCCGGTGACCAGGTCCACCTCCGGCAGCTTGCTCTTGATGACGCGCACCGCCGCCAACACGCGTCCGGTGTGGCCGTGCGCGGTATCGATGGCCAGCACGTCCACCTTGCGCTTCACCAGTTCCTGGGCGCGCTCCAGGTAGTCGCCCGTGGCGCCGATGGCCGCGCCCACCCGCAGCCGGCCCTGGCTGTCCTTGGCCGAGTTGGGGTATTTCAACTTCTTCTGGATGTCCTTGACGGTGATCAGTCCCTTGAGGTAGTACTGGTCGTCCACCACCAGCAGTTTCTCGACGCGGTGCTGGTGCAGGATGGCCTCGGCCTGTTCCAGCGTGGTGCCCACGGCCACGGTGATGAGGTTCTCCTTGGTCATCACCTCGGCGATGGGCAGATCGAAGCGCGTCTCGAAGCGCAGGTCGCGGTTGGTGAGAATGCCCACCAGCTTTCCATCCTGCGTGACCGGCACGCCGGAGATGCGATACCGCCGCATCACCTCCTGCGCGTCGGCGATGGTCTTGTCCGGGCCGATGGTCACGGGATCCACGATCATGCCGCTTTCGCTGCGTTTCACGCGGTCCACTTCCTCCGCCTGCCGCGCCACGGTCATGTTGCGGTGAATGATGCCGATGCCGCCCTGCTGCGCCAGCGCGATGGCCAGGTGCGACTCGGTCACCGTGTCCATGGCGGCGGAGACGATCGGTATGTTGAGCGCGATCTTGCGCGTGAACAGCGTGCGGGTGTCGACCTCGGCCGGCAGGACGTCGCTGCGGGCCGGTTCGAGCAGAACATCGTCGAAGGTTAGACCTTCGGTGAGCGGGTCTCGAATCATAGGGATTCCTCCATGATAGCGTGAGTCGGTGGCGGAGCAGGCGGCCGGGGCGCCTATCCCGCCTTGCGCACCCGCAGACCGCTCCACTGCTCGGCCACCACGATGGAGTTGGCGGGATTCCGGGGATCGTACTTCACCGACACCGGACCGACCTCCGAGTAATCGCGGGGCAGATACTCCTGAAGCATGGTCACGTCCTGCGACGCGGTGTACTCCACGCCGCGCACGCCGTAGGAGTAGAACAGCACGTCGTCGCGGATCTCGGCCAATTCGGCGTCGGCCATTTTTCCGCGGGCCGCCAGCGCCTCGCGCCGCCGCCGTTCGCGTTCCTCCGCGGTGACGAGCGAACGCCGCCACGCCCGGAATACGAAAATCGCGCCCGTTACCAGGAGCGCTCCGGCCAGGGCCAGCGCAACGGCCCGCACGGCCGGGTTGGAGAGCGACCCGATCCACATGTCCGCGCGCCGTCAGCCCGCCCCGGGCGCCGCCATCATGCCGTTCCCGATGCCCCAAAGCGCGCCCCTTCGGACGTCGTCCAGGTTCGCGGTGTCGAGGAGAAACTGCATGGCGCCCTCCCTCAGGTCCCATTGACAAGTTTAGCAAAGGACCCGGGCGGGAACCGCGCGTGGCGGCCGGGCGTGACGCCGTTCGACGCCCCGCATTCCCCCTCAGGCCGGCTCGCGCAGCCACCCGCGCAGCGCCTCGCGGTGAAGCGTGATGCCTTTCCGCGAATACCGCAGGTACCCTTTCTTGCGGAACTGATTCATGTAGTGGGTGACGATCTCCCGCGAGGTGCCTACGTACTGGGAGAGCAGTTCGTGCGTGAAGGGCGACATGCGGACGCTGCCGTCCGCTTCCAGGGTGCCCAGCCGGTCGGAAAAGCGCAGCAGGGAGCGCGCCAGGCGGCGCGCGATGTTGTCCATCGAAAACCCTTCGATCCGGCGCGTGAAATCGATGGTGCGCTGCGTCAGAATCTGCAGCAGGGCCACGGCCAGCAGCGGACGCTTCATGACGATGTCCTCGATCTCGGAAGCCGCCCACCCCATCAGCCGCGCGTCCTCGAGCGCGGTAGCCTGTTCGGCGCGGTGCGGAAGACCGAGGAACGCCGATTCCCCGAAGAACTCGTCGGGCTGGTAAATGTCCACCACAACCTGGTGCCCGTCGGCCGCCAGACGCGAGACTTTCACTTTGCCCTGGATCACCAGATAAACGGTGGTCGAGGCCTGGGCCTGGTTGTAGATGACCTCGCCTTTGCGGTACTCCACGATGCTGGAGCACGGCAGATATGCCAGGGGGTCTTCCAGTTGCCGTTGTGGCGCGAACGCTAAACCGCTTGCCATTGTCTCCTCCAAAGACGGATTCAGTTAACCGCTACCGATGGGGTGCGCAAACGTCACTGACCGCTTCGACGCTGCGAACCCTGAACGTGGGAGCGGCGCCGGCCGAGTTCGATATCCCTCGCACGGTCACCTTGTGTCCCAAATATTTCGCGAAGGCTTCGGTGGGGAAACCTTCCGCTTCCAGTCTGGTTATCGGCGATAAATTCCGATCGTCAACCAGCACATAATGCCCTTCGCTCTCATCCACGCAACCGGTGAGAGCGGTCGTTTTCTCCTGGCTTCCGGATTTCGGTTGCGGCTGCTTGTCCTGCGCGGCAGCTCCGGGAGCCGGCGGCGTCCCCGCGCGGGCGGCGTAGCCGGAAAACGCGAGGACGGCGACGATTGTGGGCAGCGATACCAATGAGCCACCGTACTTCATCGCACCTCGCTTTCAGGAGAACCAAATCAGCACTTCGCGTGCCAATTTATACAGCTATTTTAATGCTTTCTCCGATTTAGCCTATATACTCCTTCGTAAACTAATGCTATCCAAAACGTGGATTTTTACATACGTTTCGGCTGTCAATTCCGGTGTATCCCCGAGGGAAACTTCTGCACACCGCGCAAATACCGCCGGCCCGGTTCGTGCCCGGCGATTCCGGCCACCCTGCGGAATCGGCGAAATTCCCGTGCTATGAGGTGGTTCTATGATGAAATGGTGCCCGCCCTAAGGCGAACGCCATTGGCGCTCCTCACGCTAGCCGTTTCCCTGGGCGCCGAATCCTTCTATGCCCCACCGGCCGGAGTGCGGCCTCCGATCCGGCGCGCCGGTGCGTCGGTTTTACCCGGCGGCCGGGTCATTGCGCCTCTCGGCGACGAATATGTGACAGGGCCGGGAGCGTTCGGACTGGCGCTCAGCCCCTCGGGGCGCGAGATCGTAACCGCCAACGGCGGACCGTTCCGCGCGTCGCTGACCATTCTCGAGCGCACGCGCGACGGCTGGGACGTCCGCCAGGTGGCCGCGTCAACCGGCCCGGACCAGGTCTTCCCCGGCGGGCAACCGGGCGCCGCCGATTGGCGAGGCGTCTCGACCGGCCTGGCGTTTTCCGGCGACCGCAACGTGTACGTCTCGGAGGGGAACAGCGGACGCATCCTCCTGTTCGACTCCCACGACGAAGTCCGCCGCGCGATCGACCTCGACCAGGGCGGCTTCCACGACAGCTTCACGGGCGACCTGGCGTTCGATTTCCAGCGCAATATCCTCTACGCCCTGGACCAGGCGAACCAGCGCGTGGCCGTGATCGACGCGCGCACCCGGCAGGTAGTGGCCTCGGTTCCGGTGGGCCGCCTGCCCTTCGCCATGGCGCTATCGCCCGACCGCCGGAAACTCTATGTGACCAACGCCGGTACGTTCACGTACCAACTGCTTCCCGGCGCCGACCCCGATCGGGCGCGCGAGACCGGGCTGCCGTTTCCGGCGTTCGGTTTCCCCAGCCCGGAGGCGACCCGGGGCGCCCAGCGCCAGCGGGCCGGGGGCAGCGTGATGGTCCCCGGGCTGGGCGATCCCAACGCTCCCGAGTCGAATTCGATGGCGGTTCTGGACGTTTCGCAACCGGCCGCGGCCAGGGTGGTGGCCTGGGTTCGCACGGGCCTTCCGGCCGGCGGAAGCGGCCCGTCGGGAGTGTGCGCCACCGCCGAACGGGTGTTCGTGTCCGATGCGAATCGGGATTCCATCGCGGTTGTGAACGCCCGCACCGATCGGCTGGAGGCGGAGATACCCATTCGCATTCCGGGCCTGGAATCCCTGCGCGGCGTGCTCCCCATCGGCCTGGCGTACCACGAGAAGTCCGGCTGGCTGCTGGTGGCCGAAGCCGGCATCGACGCCATCGGGGTGATCGACGTGGGCCAGCGCCGCGTGCTCGGACATCTGCCCGCGGCGTGGTTTCCCACGCGCGTGGCGGTGGACGAGGACACGGCGTACGTGGCCAACGCCCGCGGTCACGGAACCGGCGCCAATGCCGCCATGGGCGAAACCCCGCGCGACCAGTTCCGTTTCAGCCAGCTCTACCAGGGCACCCTGTCCACGTTTCGCATCCCGGACGCGCGGGATTTGCCTGCGCACACCGCCTTCGTGCTCGAGGCCAACGGCTTCCGGCCCCGCCCGCCGGGCGCCGCCGCGGGCGAACTGCCCGGCGCCATCCGCCACGTGGTGCTCATCGTAAAGGAGAGCCGCGGCTACGACGAGATGCTGGGCGACGTGGCCGCCGCGGCCAACGGACCGGCGATGGGCGCGCCGCAGCTTGCGCGCTTCGGCGCGAACGGCTACGTGAACGGGCGGCGCCAGCGGATCAGCCTGCGCGGGGTGGATGTGGCGCCCAACCATCGCGCCATGGCGCGCCGGTGGTGCTTCAGCGACAACTACTACTCGGAAGCCGATGGCAGCGCGGGCGGGCACCACTGGCTCACGGGCGCCTATCCCAACGCCTGGGTGGAGACCAGCCTGCTGGCGGTCTCGGGCGATGGCAAGGATTTCCGCGCTTCCGCCGGAGCTCCCGGCCGCCTGGCGTTCGCGGGAAGGTCGGCGTCCGTGCAACCGGAAGATCTGCCCGAAGGCGGCGGCATCTGGAGCCACCTGGAGCGCCACCGCGTCGCGTTCCTCAATTTCGGCGAGGGCTTCGAACTGGCGGGCGTTGCCGAAGGCGCCGGCCTGGAGCCCACCGGGGCGCGCTTCCTCACCAACATCCCCATGCCCGATGCGCTGTACCGCAACACCTCGCGCGCCTATCCCGGCTTCAACATGCACATTTCCGATCAATACCGCGCGTCGGCTTTCATTCGCGAAATCGAGGAGCGCTACGCCAGGACCGGCGCCGCGTTGCCGCAATTCCTCTACGTGTGCCTGCCCGGCGACTATCTGGCGCCCGCGCGCCCCGAGGACGGCTACCCCTACGAGGAGTCGTTCCTGGCCGATAACGATTACGCCCTCGGCCGCATCGTGGAATACCTGTCGGGCACGAAATGGTGGCAGCAGATGGCCGTGTTCGTGACCGAGACGGACGGCTCGGGCGGCTACGACCACATCGACGCGCGCCGCACCCTGCTGCTGTGCGCCGGCCCCTGGGCCAAACGCAATTACGTCTCCCACACCAACACCAGCATTCCGGGGCTGCTGCATACCATCTTCCGCCTGCTGGGGCTTCCGCCGCTCAACCTGTTCGACGCCGCGGCCGCCGATCTGAGCGACTGCTTCGCCGCGAGCCCGGACCCGGCGGGTTACCGCGTGCTGGACGAAGACAAGCGGCTGTTCGACCCGGGAGTGAAGGGGCGGTGATGGCGGCGGCGGGTGGGACAGAGGGGCCGGGCGGCTGGTCACCCGCGTGGGCGAGGCGCGCTCGCCTGGCGGGTTGACGGCCGCCCGTTGGTGTTTAGAAAGAGCCCCGGCCTCAGCCGAAGGTTGCTCTCTCACCGGGCGTACGCTTCACACAGCCGGGATTCCCGGATGTGTCGCCGGCGGCAGTTGCACCGGCCGGCAGTCTCCTGGACGCGTGAGTCTGCGAGCTTCGGCCAAGCTTCCGTGGGCGGCGTGTCAAGGAATCTATCTACGTCGAGCGGCAAGACGTGACGGGGAGGATGCAGATCCGCAGCCTCGTGCGGTTGACGAAGGCCTTCTCGAGGATGCGGGAAAACGTGCCACTTCCGGAGTTGAACCGGGCGTCACGGATCGAAACTGGACAAGCCTTGAGCCACCGGCAGAAATTCGGTGGCAGGTCGATTATAGACACCCGGCGTCTAGTGGCGTAGTATGAGGCAAGCGCCTGCCCGGTGGAGTTTCCAGCCGAAAGGTTCGCTGGGCTGCTCGAACGACCCCCGAGGGGTTCCCTTTTCGGGCAGCCAAGCGGGCGGACCACGGGCAGGAAGGAGATGCCCTGCCGGGGCGAATAGCAGAGGACCAGTCGATGGCGAAGATCCTAGCGGATAAAGACATCCTAAGACTCCTGGGAACCGTGATCCTCGACGCCGAAAAGGAACGAGTCAATCCGAACGGAATTGAAATCCGCCTCGGTAAACATGTGCTCTTTCACTCCACGGACGAGGAAAAGGAGCTGGCGCCCGGGACATACTTGAAGGTTCTCCCGGGCGAGACCGTGACAATCACGAGCTACGAGAGTTTCGCTTTCACCCATGACGCGATTGACAGGATCTTCCCGGGGTGTGATCTAATGGCCCTGATCACGCCAACTACGACGATGATGCGAGAGGGGATTATGCAATCCACAACAAAGGTGGACTCTGGCTGGGGCGGGACTCTCAACTGGGGCTTGCGAAACAGTTCCATGAGGGACTTCATTCTAGGGTTCGGCGAACCCATCTTTAAGCTGACCGTCTTTTTGTTGGAAGGCGGTGAGATCCCAGAGATTCCTTACGGCCAGCGAGCCGATGACCGCTACCAGAACACTCAAGGAATAGCTCGGTCCACAAGGAAGGTGCCGGCCAGCATTCCGAAGAGGAATCTTGTCGGTTCTTCCGTGGAGCGCCTTGATCCGGCCAAGCAACTGCGGGAGGCTGGATACCCATTCGATCACATTAGTACGGAGTTAACCGATCTTCACGGCAAGTTCGAAGTGGTATCAAAAGACGTCCTCCTCCTGAAAGAAACCATTGCAGGCGAGACGGAGAAGCTCTCCAAGAAAGTAGATGAATCGCAAAGGCTGACTATTGAGAAGGTGGAGGGCTTGTTCGATCGGAAGTTCTTGGGGATCTCGGGGGCGATCGTCGGTTGTCTTTCAATCATGTTCGGGGTCGTCACGTTTCTGAAGAGCAATGGAGTCAGTGGTACGGCGCTGGGATGGGTCGCCCTTACCGGAGGGTTTTGCGTCCTGCTAGTCGTATACCTATTGGCACGACGGAGATCCCAATAGCCCCCAACGCGCTTTCTGGACGTCGGTGCCCCTTTGGGCTGTCGAGTTGCTTCGGGCGTGAACGGCGTGTGACGGGAGTGGCCGGTGTGGTGTCGGTCACAGCTTATGCCGGTCTTTCGGCAACCCTCAGAACCCCGCCTGCGCGGCGGGCGGCGCCAGGGCCCCCGGAAGCGTCATCGCGTTAGAATGGTGGCCGTTCTATGTTACGTGAACTCCGCCTTAGGAACTTCCGTTGCTTCAGCGACCAGACTGTCGCATTTCGGCGGACAACCGTTGTCGTGGGTCGGAACAACGCAGGAAAGTCGACGATTGTCGAGGCACTCAATTTGGTAGCGGCGGTCGTCAACCGCAAATCCGCGACCTTCACGACCGCGCCGAGGTGGTTGGGCGTGTCGAACTTCCGAACAGTTATTGCCCCCCGAATCTCACACCTCAATCTGAATCTTAGCACCGCTTTCCACAGGTACGGCGACCCCCCAGGCGTCATTACTGCGTCGTTCGAAGACGGAGCTATTGTAGAAGTCTTTGTGGGCCGTGAGGACACGGTTTATGCCACTGTCCAGGCCAGAAAGGACTGGGTCACTTCGTCAGGGCGGTTCGCCGCCCTCGGAATTCCGTGGATTTACGTATTGCCGCAGGTTGGGCCCGTCCAGAGTGAAGAGAACCTGCTCACTGACGCCTACGTCTCTGACAACCTCTACACGCGCTTGTCCTCACGACATTTTCGCAACCAGATCCTGCGTTGTCCTGCAGGATTCGCTGATTTCAAGCGCTTGGCGGAAGCAACATGGCACGGGCTGCGCGTTGAGCCGGTTGAGAGGATCACAGCGAAGGGCACACCGCTATCCATGCTAGTGCAGGACGGCGATTTCGTCGCCGAGGTCGGCTGGATGGGGCACGGTCTCCAAATGTGGCTTCAAACGATCTGGTTTGTGTCACGAACTCCCACTACAGCCACCGTCGTGCTGGATGAGCCCGATGTTTATATGCACCCTGATCTCCAGAGAAAGCTCTTCCGGTTGGTGAGGGGCAGGTTTGCGCAGGCTATTATCGCTACCCATTCGGTCGAAATCATGGCCGAAGCGGACCCCGGAGAGATCCTGATCGTTGACAAGAAGCAACGCCGCTCGGGGTTCGCGAATACTGAGCCGGCTGTGCAGATGCTGGTTGATCGGCTTGGTGGAATCCACAATGTGCACCTAGCGAGGCTCTGGAATGCCAAGAAGGTTCTGTTGCTTGAAGGCGAGGATCTCGCGTTGCTGCGGTGTTTCCATGAACTCCTCTTCCCAGATTCCGAGACGCCTCTCGATGCGCTCCCCAACCTTTCCCTGGGCGGATGGGGAGGTTGGTCCTATGCCATTGGATCCTCGATGGCCCTGAGAAACGCGGTAGGCGACGAGATCATCACCTATTGCATACTCGATTCTGACTATCACACAGCCGTCCAGCGGCACGGCCGATACCGTGAAGCCGCTGATCGAGGTATCCGCCTCCATATTTGGAATTCCAAGGAGATTGAAAATTATCTACTTCACACGGGTGTGATTCGGAGATTGATCAGGGAGAGGCTCAAGTCCGGTTTCCCGCCGTCGGCCGAAGACATTACGGTTGAGATACTTCGGATATGCGAGTTAGAGAAAGATAACGTTTTGGATGGTCTCGCGGCTGAGATCCAAGCTGGGGATAAGAAACTCGGCACTGGTGCGCACCGCGTCGCTCGGGAACAGTTAAAGCCGCTGTGGGACGATCCTCAGCAGCGCCTTGCGATGGTGTCAGGAAAGGCGGTCGTTTCTCAACTGAGCGCGTGGGCGCAACGGGAATTCGGCGTGTCTTTTGGCCCGGCGGCAATAGCCAAGAGGTTTACCATCGACGAAATCCCGGAGGAAATCAGGGCGGTATTGCTGTCAATTGAGGAGGCGCGACCATTTCCAAGCATGAAATCGCTTCCGTGAAGTCCCGTTCACCTCAATAACGCCATTTGCTTCCGTAGCACCCCGACCGCGGAAGCGCAGCCAAGGGGGCCCCGGATCCCGAAATGGCTTTGGACCGAAGACCGGTCCTGCCAGCGGGACCATGCTTTGCCGCCTATGCCGGGTCCGCCGCGGGCTGCGGCCCGCTTGACTAAGACGGCCGCGGCGCCGATGGGCGGCAGCGCCGCGACCGCACGGGACGACTCAGCCGCCGTAGGGCATGGGGGGCACTTTTCCGAGCTGGCGGGAGTAGACGGTCAGGGCGCCGCGGTGATGGGCGGTGTGTTCGACCATGGCCCATACGATTTCGCTAATGGGTTGGCCGCCCATGACCGGGCCGGGCGGGAGTGGGCTCGCCAGATCCTGCGGGCTGCGCGAGCGGAGAAAGTGGACGGCGTTGGCGAACGCCGTGGCGAGCGTCTCGCGGGCGGCGGTGAGCGAGGTCACGGCCTCCAGGGCAGCGGCGTGTTTGGCGAAATCCAGGTCGAAACCCTCGGGCCGGGCTGCGCCTTGGATGAACCAGTCGAGAGTCTGGGCGGTGTGGGCGACCTGCTGGGCGACGGTCATCATGCCTTCCACAGGACGGAATCCGGAGTCGGCCTCATCGAGGACGCGGGTCGAGCGCTGGAAGAAATCCTGGCTGGCGAGCAGTTGGTTGGCAAAGTCGTACGGTTGCAGTTGTGGGCTCATGGACGGCACTATATCATAAGGCGAAGAAAAAGGGAATAGGGTCCCTCAAAATTCACCGCCCGAGCCGCACTAATGCCGCTGGGGACGCGGGCCGAGGCTCCCTTCGAGGTGGTGACTTGGCCCGCTGGGTTGGGGGCGCCGGCGGTGGTGAAGGGTCCGTGGGGAAAGGGCTCGGGCGGGCGGTGGGTAGCCTTCCTGCAATCGGAGACCCGCCACCTATTGACACCGCCCCGGCTTTCCTGTACAAATAGAGTATAGGCGAACAAAAGGCGAATATGGGCGCGGCGGCTCTGCGGCAACAATTCGATTCCTTTCTTGGCGGTCCACTGGACTGGCGGGCGCGCCCACTCCCCGATACCGTCCCCAGCGGGATTGCCGAAATCGACCTGCCTCGCGGCGGGCTGGTCGAAATCGTGGGGCCGGCTTCCTCGGGGCGCACCAGCCTGTTGCTCGCGATTCTGGCGGCGGCCGGCGCGCGGCGGGAGGCGTGCGCGCTGGTGGATGCCGAGGACGCCTTCGATCCCGCTTCGGCGGCGGCGGCCGGGGTCCGGCTGGAGGGGCTGTTGTGGGTGCGCTGCGGCCACCACGCGGAGCACGCGCTGAAGGCGGCCGATCTGCTGATCCAGGGCGGCGGATTCGGGCTGGCCGTTCTGGATCTGGGCGATACGCCGCTGGAGGCGGCGCGCCGCATTTCGCTCACCTCGTGGTTCCGGCTGCGGCGGGCGGTGGAGCACACTCCCGCGGTGCTGGTAAGTGTGGCGCGGCACTCGCTGGCGGGCGCCTGCGCGTCCCTGGTGCTGGAATGCGGGCGCGAGTGCGCGGCGTGGTCGGGGGCGGCGGCCTCGGCGGCGCCGGCATCGCGGCTGCTGCGCGGCATGCGCGCGCGCGCGACTTCAACTCGTGGGAGCCGGACATGTTCGCCTGTCTTCACGGTGGCGGCGCTCTGACACGCATTTCCGGCACGGGACAAGCGGAGGTAGCCGCCGGGGGCGAAAACCTCGGGGACAGACGGCTCCGTCCACGCGGCACTGAAGGATTCGGAACTTCCACTGAAGACGATGTGCGCCTTGGGACGGAGGTAGTCGCCGGGGGCGAAAACCTCGGGGACAGACGGCTCCGTCCACGCGGCGCCGTGGAACCCGGGGCTTCCGCGGTAGACGGTGGGCGCCTTGGGACGGAGGTAGCCGCCGGGGGCGAAAACCTCGGGGACAGACGGCTCCGTCCACGCGGCACTGAAGGATTCGGAACTTCCACTGAAGACGATGTGCGCCTTGGGACGGAGTCGTCTGTCCCCGCGTTTTCGCGGAGTCTCGCCGGGAAACGCCCGCTGACGGCGCTGGCGCTCGAGTTCTCGCCGGTGGTGGAAGAGACCGGGCCGGGAACCGTCGTGTTCGACGTTTCGGGGCTGGACCGGCTCTTCGGACATCCCCAGGAGCTGGCGGCTGCCATTGCGCGGCGCGCCGCGGAGGTGCATGTGAAAGCCAATCTGGCGCTGGCCGATAATCCGGATGCGGCCATCTGCGCGGCGCGCGGCTTTTCGGGCGTACACGTGATTCCGCGCGGCGACGAAGGCAAGTTTCTGGGCGAGTTGCCGCTCGATCTGCTGGAGCCTTCCGCGGAATTGCGGACCACGCTGGAGCGGTGGGGCATACGCCGGTTCCGGGACCTGGCGGCGCTCGCTCCGCTGGGCATCGCCGAACGGCTGGGGCCGGAGGGGCTGCGGTTGCGCGAGCGGGCGCGCGGCGAGGCGGAGCGGAAACTCGCGCCGGTGGAAGAGCCGGCGCGTTTCGAGGACTCGATCGAGCCGGAGTGTCCCGTGGATTTGCTCTGTCCGCTCGAGTTTCTGCTGGCGCGGCTGCTGAACGGGCTGGCCACGCGGTTGGCCACGCGCGGCCTGGCGACCGACGAACTGCGGCTGCGGCTGACGCTGGAAACGCGCGCCATCGACGAGCGCACGCTGCGCCTGCCGGCGCCGACGCTCGATTCCAAGGCCATGCTGAAGCTGATGCGGCTCGACCTGGAGGCGCATCCGCCTCCGGCGCCGGTGGTACACGTGTGGCTGGGGACGCGCCCGGTGAAGCCGCGCGCGGCGCAGGGCGGGCTGTACGCGCCCATGGCCCCGGAACCGGTGAAGCTGTGTCTGACGCTGGCGCGCATCCGCATGGTGGTGGGGGATGGCCGCGTGGGCACGCCGGAGTTGCTGGATACGCACCGTCCGGACGCGTTCCGCATGACGGAGTTTGGGGCTGGGAAGCCGCGCCCCGGCGGGCGGCCGCGGGTCCAGGCCCGGCTGGCGTTGCGCCGGTTTCGTCCGCCGCGGCGGGCGCGCGTGACCATCGCGGACGGCAAACCGGGTTTCGTGACGGCGGAAGGCATTCGCGGCCAGGTGCTGGACCTGGCCGGTCCGTGGCGGACGTCGGGCGAGTGGTGGACCGCCGGGGCGTGGTCGCGCGACGAGTGGGACATCGCGCTCTCGGATGGGGCGCTCTACCGGATCTACTGCGAGGAGAAGGGATGGTTCGTGGAGGGAAGTTACGACTGAGCGTTCAGCGCTTCATGTGGGGCAGGCTGGCAGCCTGCGGCGGGTTGTCAACCCGCCTTCCGATGCGTCAACCGGATCGCAGGCGAGCTTGGCTCGCCGGGCCGATTGACAATCGGCCGCAGGTTGAAAACCTGCCCCACAAAGCTGGTAGCTAATGGCCGATGACTTATGGCGGAATTCGTCGAACTCCATGCCCGCTCGGCGTTCAGCTTCCTCGAGGGGGCTTCGGTCCCCGAGGATCTTATCGAAACGTGCGCGCAATTCGAGATGCCGGCGATGGCCATCGTCGACCGCAACGGGGTTTATGGCGCGCCGCGGTTTCATATGGCGGCGAAGAAGGCCGGCATCCGTGCGCACATCGGGAGCGAGATCGCGTGCACCAACGGGCTGGCGTATCCCTTGCTGGCGGAGACTCGCGAAGGGTACCGGAACCTGTGCCGGCTGATTACCCGGATGAAACTGCGCGCGGCCAAGGGGGAAGGCGCGGCCACCATGGACGAAATCGCGGAGTTTTCGGGCGGGCTCGTCTGCCTCACGCGCCACCCCGACGAGCGGTTGCTGGAGATTTTTGGCCGCCGCAATCTGTATGCCGAGTTGCAGCGGCACTACCATCGCGAGGAAGAGGCGCGCAACCAGGCCATCCTCGAGCGCGCCCGCCGGCTGGGCATTCCGGTGGCGGCGTCGAACGGGCCGGCGTATGCGGCGCCGGAGCGGCGCGAACTGCTGGACACGCTCACCTCGGTGCGCCACAAGACCACGCTGGCCGCGGCGGGGCGTCTGCTGGAGCGCAATTCCGAACGGCACGTCAAGGCTCCGGCGGAGATGGCGAGCCTGTTCGCCGATTGCCCCGAGGCGATTGCGCGCACGCTCGAAATTTCCGCGCGGTTGGAATTCACGCTCGCGAATCTGGGCTACGAATTCCCGCGCTACCCGGTGCCCGAGGGGCAGACCATGGCCTCGTTCCTGCGCGGCCGCGTGGAGGAAGGCGCGCGTTTCCGCTACCAGCCGTACCACGAAAAGGCGCGGCGGCAGATCGAGCGCGAGCTGGCGCTCATCGAGAAGCTGGGCCTCGCGGGCTACTTCCTGATCGTGTGGGACATCGCCCGTTTCTGCCGGGCGAATGGCATCCTGGCGCAGGGCCGCGGATCGGCGGCCAACAGCGCGGTCTGCTACGCGCTGGAAATTACGGCGGTGGATCCGGTGGGCATGGAGCTGCTCTTCGAGCGCTTCCTATCGGAAGAGCGCGGCGAGTGGCCCGATATCGATATCGACCTGCCCAGCGGCGCGCAACGCGAGCGCGCCATTCAATACGTCTACCAGCGGTTCGGGAAGCTGGGCGCGGCCATGACCGCCAACGTGATCACCTACCGCGGCCGTTCGGCGGCGCGCGAGGTGGGCAAGGCGCTGGGCTTCGAGGTCTCGACGCTCGACCGGCTCTCGGGCCTGGTGCGCGCGTGGGAATGGAAGGACCCCGGTGACACCACCGAGCGCCAGTTCGGGGAGGCCGGTTTCGACCCCGGCAACCCGCGCGTGCGCAAATTCCTCGAGTTGTACCGGATGGCGCAGGACCTGCCGCGCCACCTCGGGCAGCACTCCGGCGGCATGGTGATCTGCCAGGGCCAGCTCGATGGCGTGGTGCCGCTCGAACCGGCCGCCATGCCCGGCCGCGTGGTGGTGCAGTGGGACAAGGAAGATTGCGCCGACATGGGCATCGTCAAGGTGGACCTGCTGGGGCTGGGCATGCTGGCGGCGCTCGAGGAGACGGTCAGGCTGGTGCCCGGAGCGTACGGCGGCGCCGTCGACCTGGCGCACCTGCCGCAGGACGATCCGGCGGTTTTCGAGGCCCTGCAAAAAGCCGATACCGTGGGCATGTTCCAGGTGGAAAGCCGGGCGCAGATGGCGTCGCTGCCGCGCATGCGGCCGCGGCGGTTTTACGACATCGTGGTGCAGGTGGCGCTGATCCGCCCGGGGCCGATCGTGGGGAAAATGGTGCATCCGTATCTCAACCGGCGGCAGGGCCGGGAGGCGGCCGATTGCCTGCACCCGTCGCTCGAACCGGTGCTGCGGCGCACCCTGGGCGTGCCGCTGTTCCAGGAACAGTTGCTGCGCATGGCCATGATCGCGGCGGGCTTCACTGGCGGCGAGGCCGAGGAGTTGCGCCGCGCCATGGGTTTCAAACGGTCGGAAAAGCGCATGGCGGAAATCGAAGTGAAACTGCGCGCGGGCATGGCGCGTAACGGCATCGCGGGCCAGGCGCAGGACGACATTGTCCGCTCCATTACTTCGTTCGCGCTGTACGGATTTCCGGAATCGCACGCCGCCAGTTTCGCCCTGCTGACGTATGCCAGCGCGTACCTGAAATGCCATTACCTGGCGGCCTTCACCTGCGCCCTGCTGAACAACCAACCCATGGGGTTCTATTCGCCGGCCGTCCTGATCAAGGACGCGCAGCGGCACGGGTTGCGCGTGTTGCCGGTGGACGTGGCGGCCTCCGACTGGGGGTGTACGCTGGATGGGCCAATGGGCCGGCCGCGCCTGCGCCTGGGGTTGCGCTACGCCAGGGGACTGCGGGAAGAGGCCGCCCGCGCCATTCTGACGGCGCGCGCTGCAGGCGCGTTCAGCGGCATCGACGACCTGGCGCTGCGGGTCCGCGAACTGCGCAAGGACGAAATCGCCCTTCTGGCGGAGATCGGGGCGCTGAACTCGCTCGAGGGGGGCCATCGCCGCGATGCCCTGTGGCAGTCGCAGAGGGCCATTCTGCCGGTGGGGCCGCTGCTCGAGCCGCTCGAAAATAGCGGCCAGGCTTCGCCGCTCGACGCCATGACCGGCGAGGAGCGCCTGGCGTGCGACTATCGCGGCACCGGCCTGACGGTGGGCCGGCATCCCATGGCATGGCGGCGCGCGGAGATGGGTGCGCTGGGCGTGACGCGCGCCGCGGATCTGGCCAGGGTGCCCGACGGCCGCCTGGTGCGCGTGGCCGGATCGGTGATCGTGCGGCAGCGTCCGGGCACCGCCAAGGGCTTCGTGTTTCTGAGCATGGAGGACGAAACCGGCATCCTCAACGCCATCGTCAACCCGGATACGTTCGACCGCTATAAGCGCGCGGTGCTGGGAAGCCGGTTCCTGTTAATAGACGGTTCGCTGCAAAACCGGGACGGGGTGGTTTCCGTAAAAGCCGGCCGCATTCGGGCGCTGCCCGCGGGCGCGGCGGCGGAGTCGCACGATTTTCATTGAAGGGACGGGGCTGCCGGCGGTTACGGGAGGCGCCGGACCCGGGTGGATGAACTGGTAAACTGGGTTGTTCCGGATTCGAGCCGGGAGGAGGCGGGCGGGCGCGGCGGCGCCGCCGCTCATGAAAGGCGCACGATGCCGTTGACAGTGGCCAATTTGACGGGCCGCCTGATGGAGTCCTATGCTCGCGCGGGCGGAATCAATCACGTGGACGGCAAGAACCTGCCGTCCAAGCGCGCCATCGCCGGTATCGCGGCCGATCTGCTGCGCCTGCTGTTCCCCGGGTTCTTCGACGAGACGCCCATCCACACCTCGGAAATCGAAACCGTAACCACCGCGCTTCTCGACGGCGTGCTGGCCCGTCTGGAGACCGAGATCGGGAAGAGCCTCGAATACGCCCCGCCCGCGGGGTTTGAAGGCGCGGACCCGCGCGCTCTGGCGCGCACGCTCACGCTCAAGTTCCTGGGCAACCTGCCGCGAATCCGGGAACTGCTCCAGACCGACACCGAGGCCGCCTACAACGGCGACCCGGCGGCGTTCAGCAGGGAAGAAGTCATCGTTGCGTACCCCTTCATCGAAGCGATTGCCGTGCAGCGGCTGGCGCACGAGCTGTATCTCGATAACATCGCGCTGATTCCCCGGATCATGACCGAATGGGCGCACGCCCGCACCGGCATGGATCTGCATCCGGGGGCCCGGATCGGCACGCATTTCTTCGTGGATCACTGCACGGGGACGGTGGTGGGCGAGACCGCCGATATCGGCAACCACGTCAAGATGTACCAGGGCGTCGGTCTGGTCGCCAAGTCGCTGGCCGCGGGGCAGGCGCTGCGCGGCCGGAAGCGTCATCCGACCATCGGGGACCGGGTGACGGTGTATGCCGGCGCCACCATCATGGGCGGCGACACGGTGGTGGGAGAAGACAGCACCATCGGCGCCAGCGTGTTCCTCACCTCCAGCGTTCCGGCGAATTCGCTGGTTGTCCTGGAGGCGACCAACGTGAAAGTGGTCCCCAAGAAGTCGCGCGAAGGCTACGTGGCGGACTACCAGATCTGAGGCGGCCGCGGCCGCCGCCCCTCAACCGCCCTGCAGATAGACCACGTGCGTCTGCGTGAACTCGTAGAGCCCGTGCTTGCCGTCCGCTCCGCCGATGCCGCTCTTGCGCCAGCCGGCGTGGAAGCCCTGCATGGCTTCGAAGTTCTCGCGGTTGATGTAGGTCTCGCCAAAACGGATTTCCCGGCAGGCCCTCAGCGCCACATTCAGGTCGCGCGTGTAGATGGACGAGGTCAACCCGTAATCGGAGTCGTTGGCGAAGGCGATGGCTTCATCCAGGGCGTCGAAGCGGACGACGGGGATGACCGGGCCGAAGATCTCGCGGCGCACGACCTCCATGTCCTGTTGGCAACCGGCCAGCACGGTCGGCTCATAGTAGTAGCCGCCTTCGACGGGCGCGCGCTGGCCTCCGGTCACAACGGTAGCCCCGGCGGCTACGGCGCCGCGCACCAACCCGTCCACCTTGCGGTATCCCGATTCATTGATGAGCGGCCCGTATTCCACGGACGGATCGGCCAGCGGATTGCCGAACTTGGTGGCCTGCATGGCTGCCGCCAACCGCTCCACGAACCGGTCGGCAACGGAGGCTTGCACATACACCCGCTCGGCGCAGTTGCAGACCTGGCCGCCGTTGATGATGCGCGACGCCCGGATGGCCCCGACGGCCAGATCGAGATCGGCATCGCCCATCACGATGGCGGGCGCCTTTCCGCCCAGTTCGAGGTTCACCTTGGTGATATTGGGGGCGGCCGCGGACATGATGGCGGAACCGGTTTCGACGCTGCCGGTGAAACTGATCATGCCGGCGCGCGGCGACGACGCCAGCGCCCTGCCGGCCACGGCCCCGCGCCCGTGCACGACGTTGATGACGCCCGGAGGCAGGTCCGCCTGCGCTATCAGTTCGCAGAACTTCACGGCGTTGTGCGGCGTCTCTTCGCTGGGCTTGATGACGATGGTATTGCCCGTGACCAGCGCGGGCGCGGCCTTGCGCGCGATCAGGAAGAACGGAAAGTTCCAGGGCAGAATGCCGCCGATCACCCCGATCGGCTGGCGGAACAGGAAAATGGTTTCGCCGGGCCGGTCGCTTTCGAGAATCTCGCCTTCGATGCGGCGCGCCCACTCGGCCATGTAGTCGAAGTAGTCGGCGGTGAACGCCACTTCGACGCGCGCCAGGCCGAGCGTCTTGCCCTGCTCTTCGACGATGACGCGGGCCAGCGGTTCCACCCGGTCGCGAATTCCGGCGGCGATGGCCCGCAGCGCCTGCGCGCGTTGAATGGCGGGGCGTTTCGCCCAGTCCGGCTGCGCCGCCGTGGCCGCGGCCAGGGCCTCTTCGACATCGCCGGCGGTGCTGTCGGGCACGGTGCAGATGGCCTGGCCGTCGGACGGATTCACCACCGCGATGCGGTCCTTGCTCTCGGAACTTATGAATTTGCCGTTAACGAAGTTGTCGTAGTGGTACAAGCCGTGCTCCTCCCTCGCAACTGCCATTATGGGACAAAGCGGCGGGCGGCGGGCGCCATGGAAGCGGGCGAGACGCCGCTGGGAGGCTGCCAGCTTCGCGGTACGGCGGGTAAGATCGAGGGGTCCGCGCCTGCCGGGGCCGCCGCCCGGGAGCTGCCTGGCGCCCGCGTGCCGCCGGGTTCCCGCAACGCCATTCCGTCTATAATGGAATTGCCGGAACGGCCAGCGTAGCTCAGTCGGCAGAGCAGCAGTTTTGTAAACTGCGGGTCGGGGGTTCGATTCCCTCCGCTGGCTCCACTCTCTTGCCCGGCGCCGGCCTCTACCGCGGATTGCCGGCGGCGCGCGCCTTGCGCGTCAGGATCTCGCGCACGGCGTAGATCTTCCGGTCCTGGCTCTCGAAGTAAGTCCGCATCATCATCTCGCCCATCAACCCCGTGCTGAACATCATCAGCCCGGCCAGCAGCAGCAGGCCGCCCGCCATCATCAGCGGACCGTGGTCCACGATGATGTCGTGCCCCAGGATCTTGTCGCACAGCAGGTACGCCATGATGCCCCCGCCGAGCGTCGTCCCGATGAGGCCCAGCAGGCCGAAGAAGTGCATGGGCCGGGTGAAGTACTTCAACAGGAACTTGATGGTCAGGATGTCGAACATCACGCGGAACGTGCGGCCGATGCCGTAGTGCGAACCGCCCGCCGAGCGCGGGGTATTGCGAATCGGCACCTCGGCGATGCGCGCCCCGTAGAAGCTGGCCAGCGCGGGAATGAAGCGGTGCAGCTCGCCGTACAGGTTCACGTCCTTCAGCACCTCCGCGCGGTAGGCCTTGAAGGTGGTGCCGAAGTCCCGCAGCTGGATGCCCGAGGCTTTGGCCATCAGCCAGTTGGCGATGCGCGACGGGATCTTGCGCATGATGGGGTTGTCCACGCGGTGCTGGCGCCAGCCGCTGGCGATATCGAATCCCTCGTCGATCTTCTTGAGCAGCGCGGGAATGTCCTCGGGCGCGTGCTGCAGGTCGCCATCCATGGCGACGATCACCTCGCCCTGGGCTTCGTGGAACCCCGCCGAGAGCGCGGCCGTCTGGCCGAAGTTGCGGCGCAGGCGGATGACTTTCAGGCGCCCGTCGGTCTCCACCAGGTTGGACAGCAGATCGAAACTGCGGTCCGTGGAGGCATCGTCGACGAACAGGATCTCGTAGGGCTGCTGCACCCGATCGAGCACCGATGTCAGGCGGTCGTACAGCGGAAGGATGGAGCGTTCTTCGTTGTGGATCGGGATGACAATCGACAGCATGGCCTGGAAACGTTCAGTTTAGCACTGCCGCGGGCCGGGAACGCCGGGTGCGGCACTATCTCCGGCGTGAAACGCCGCCAGCGGGACAACCGGCCCAGCATCGTAGACGCTGCGGCCGTGGCGGGAGTTTCTTTGGGCACCGCGTCCCAGGCCCTGAACAACCGGCGCGGCGGCGTGCCGGGATTCTACAACCTGCTGCGTGCCATCGGCGACCCGGAGCACGACCAACACGACGAGATGCTGGGTTGGCTGGGCGACGATTTCGATCCGGAGGCGTTTTCGGTGGATGAGGTCAACCGCGGGCTGGCACATTGACCGGCGCATTTCCCGATTCCCCGTAACGTGGTTTTGGAGGGATGCGTTCCGACTGCCGGGATCGTCACCTGTCCGACGGTTCCCGGCTTGAGCCGGCCAATCCGAGAGTGCCCGAGTCTCCCCGCATAGCACAGGCCGTTTTCAATCGGTCCAATGGATTTGGAGACTCTTGCGGGGTCTCGGTTGGACGGCCATGCGGCTTGGGCGCGGGCCCTGCCGGATCGATCCTTGAGCATACTACGCTCAACCAATAGTTGACAATATCACGCTAATATTTGATAATGGAGTTGAGCTTAAGGCAGAGAGGCCTGAGCTAGTCCGAAGGGACACCGCGCCGCCGCTGCCAGGAAGTGCGGCGGGCGGCATCAATCAGCATCGGGAGGCATCATCAGCATGGGAAAGATCATTGGCATCGACCTGGGAACGACGAACTCCGTGGTAGCGGTGATGGAAGCCGGCCAGCCCACGGTCATAGCGAACCAGGAGGGAGCCCGCACCACGCCGTCGGTCGTGGCCTTCACCAAGAGCGGCGAGCGGCTGGTGGGCCAGGTGGCCAAGCGCCAGGCCATCACCAACCCGGAGAACACGGTTTTCTCCATCAAGCGTTTCATGGGGCGCCGGTTCGACGAAGTGACCGAGGAAATGAAGATGGTGCCCTACAAAGTGATCCGCGGCGACCAGGGCGACTTGCGTATCGACGTTTCCGGCAAGAGACAGAGTCCGCCCGAGATTTCCGCCATGATTCTGGGCAAGTTGAAGGAAGCCGCCGAGAGCTACCTGGGCGAGAAAGTCACCCAGGCGGTGATCACCGTGCCGGCGTATTTCAACGATGCGCAGCGGCAGGCCACCAAGGACGCCGGCAAGATCGCCGGCCTCGAAGTGATGCGCATCATCAACGAACCCACGGCGGCGGCGCTGGCCTACGGGCTGGACAAGAAGAAGAGCGAAACCATCGCGGTTTACGATTTCGGCGGCGGCACCTTCGACATCTCCATTCTGGAAGTGGGCGACGGGGTGGTGGAGGTGAAGAGCACCAACGGCGACACGCACCTGGGCGGCGACAACATCGACCAGCGCGTGATCGACTGGATCGTCGCCGAGTTCAAGAAGGAGAACGGCATCGATCTGGCGCGCGACCAGATGGCCTTGCAGCGTCTGAAGGAAGCCGCCGAGAAGGCCAAGATGGAACTCTCCACGCTGCTCGAATCGGAGATCAATCTGCCGTTCATCACGGCCGACGCCAGCGGCCCCAAGCACCTCCAGATGAAGCTCACGCGGGCGCGCTTCGAGCAGATGGTGGAGGACATCCTGCAGCGCTCGACCGGCCCCTGCAAGCAGGCCATGCAGGATGCCAATGTGACGCCCTCGCAGATCGACGAGGTGGTCATGGTGGGCGGCCAGACGCGCATGCCGCGCATCCAGGCTATGGTGCGCGATCTCTTCAACCGGGAGCCGCACAAGGGCGTGAACCCGGACGAGGTGGTGGCGGTGGGCGCGGCGGTCCAGGGCGGCGTGCTGGGCGGCGAAGTCAAGGACGTGCTCCTGCTGGACGTCACCCCGCTGTCGCTCGGCATCGAGACCATGGGCGGCGTCTTCACCAAGCTCATCGAGCGCAACACCACCATTCCCACGCGCAAGAGCGAGGTGTTTTCCACGGCCAGCGAAAACCAGCCGTCGGTCGAGATCAAGGTGTCCCAGGGCGAGCGCTCCATGGCGCGCGACAACCGTCTGCTGGGCGTCTTCCAGCTCGGCAACATTCCGCCCGCTCCGCGCGGCGTTCCGCAAATCGAGGTCACCTTCGATATCGACGCCAACGGCATTCTGAACGTGACCGCCAAGGATCGCGGCACCAACAACGAGCAGAAGATCACCATCACCAGCTCCAGCGGCCTCTCCAAGGAAGAGGTGGATAAGATGGCCAAGGACGCCGAGTCGCACTCCGCCGACGACCGCAAGCAGCGCGAGACCATCGAGGCCCGCAACCGCGCCGACGCCATGGTCTACAACGTCGAGAAGACGCTCAAGGACCATCGCTCCAAGGTCGGCGATGCCGAGGCCAAGGAGATCGAATCGGCCATCGAGGAAACCAAGAAGGCCATGGCCGATAACGACGCGGCCAAGATCACCTCCGCGGTGGACCGCCTCACCACCGCCAGCCACAAGCTGGCCGAGGCCATGTACAAGTCCGCGGGGACCCCGGGCGCCGGCCCGGCGCCCGGCGGCGGCGCTCCGCCTCCGGGTGGCGACGCCGGCAAGAAGGGCAAGGACGACGTGGTCGACGCCGAATTCGTGGACGTGGACGACAAGAAATAAGCGGAAGGCTCCGGGGCCGGGCGCGCCGCCCGGCCCGAGCTTCATCATGGCTTCCTCACCCAAGCACGACTATTACGAGACCCTGGGGATACCCCGCAAGGCTTCGGCCGACGACCTGCGCAAGGCGTACCGCAAGCTGGCCCGCAAACACCACCCCGACCTCAACCCCGGAGACAAGGCCTCCGAAGACCGCTTCAAGAACGTGCAGGAAGCTTACGACGTCCTGGGCGACCCCAAGAAGCGCAAGATGTACGACCAGTACGGTTTCTATTCCGAGAGCGGCATGCCTCCACCCCCGCCGGGCGGCGGCCCGCGCGGTCCCAGCCCCGGGATGGATTTCAGCGGTTTCGATTTCTCGGAGGCCCCTTTCGGCGCGGGAGGCGGCCGGCGCACCGAAACCGGCGGCTTCCGCGACATCTTTTCCCAGTTCTTCACCGGCCGCGAAAGCGCGCACCAGCCCCAGGCGGAAAAAGGCGGCGACCTCGAATACGGAATGTCCATCGATTTCTGGCAGGCCATCCGCGGCACCCAGTCCCGCATGGAAATCACCCGCTACGAAGCCTGCGGCACCTGCCACGGCTCCGGCGCCACCGGCGCCGGCGAGGTCGCCTGCCCCCAGTGCAAGGGCTCGGGCAACGTCTCGCAGATGGCCGGGGCCATGAAGTTCAACCTCACCTGCCCCCGCTGCGGCGGCTCCGGGCGGTTGCGCAACTCCTGCCCCGAGTGCGGCGGCGATGGCCGCGTCACCCGCAAGGAAACCGTCGAGGTCCGCATCCCCCCGGGCGCACGCACCGGCTCGCGGCTGCGCGTCCCCGGCAAGGGCAACGCCGGCACCATGGGCGCGCCTCCCGGCGATCTCTATATCACCACCCACGTGGAAGACCATCCGTTCTTCGGCCGCGAGGGCGACGACATCGAGATCGAGCTGCCCATCGCCGTCTGGGAGGCGGCTCTGGGCGCCAAAATCGAGGTGCCCACCATCGACGGCCGGACCCTGCTCAAGATTCCCCAGGGCACCCGCAACGGCCAGAAGTTCCGGCTGCGCGAAAAGGGCGTCCTCAACTCGCGGACCAACCAGCGCGGCGACCAGATCGTGGAGGTCGCCATTCAAGCCCCCGACCAGCGCGACGAACGCACCCGCGAACTGCTGCGCGAACTCGCCAAACTCCACCCCGAGGACCCGCGGGCCGGGATCTGGTCCAAGGTGGGCGAGGTCTAGCCATGGCCAAAGCCAGGTCCAAAGCCGCCTACATGATCTCGGCCGTAGCCGAGCAATACGGCATCCACCCGCAAACCCTGCGGCTGTACGAACGCGAAGGCTTGCTCAAACCCTCGCGCAGCGAAGGCAACACGCGGCTGTACACGCAGGAGGACGTCGAGCGGCTGGAGGTGATTCTTCACCTCATCCGCGACCTGGGCGTCAACCTGGCGGGCGTCGAGGTCATCCTCAACATGCGCGCCAAGATGACCGAGATGCAGACGCAGATTCAGGAATTCGTCGCCACGCTCAACCGCGAGCTGGTTTCGCGCGCCGCCGCGGGGGCCTCCGCCGAAGAGCGCAACAGCCTCATCCCGGTCGTCAATGCGCGCGTGCCTGCGCCAACCGGGCGCCGCAAGAGCTGAACCCGGAGCCGCAAGCGTTAGGGAGCGGTTGCCGGCGCCGCGCGGTACTCGTAAACCGTCCAGGAGGACTCCGCGCCGCCCGCCGGTCCCAGCCACAGCACGCGGCGCCACGATGCCGGGTAGCGCCGCAGCATCTCGCCCAGGATGCGCGTGTGCGCCGGGAGCGCCTCGCCGGGGCTTTCGCTCCGGACGATCAGATTGACCGGGTTCCGGCGGAAATGCTCCATCATCTCCTCGGCGGTGGCGAAGGCGGACGAGTAGTTGCCGCCGAACCAGTCCGAATGAGCGGTTTCCTTGCCGGGGCGCAACAGGTAGTGGCCGGGCCGCTGGCGGCTCTGAGCCACAAACTCGGCAATCACCGGCCCTTCCAGCGCCGCTGGAACCAGGATGCGCTGGCCAGCCCGCGCGGGATCCCGTGCGATGAATGCGACCACCTCCGCGATCCGGCCCGGAGGGAACCGCGGAACGCGCCCGAACTGCCAAATGGCGAACGCCACGGTCAAGACCGCGGCGCACACCGGCACGGCGCGCGCCCAGCGTCCGCCGGGCGGCATCCATGCCAGCATCTCCGACCACCCGGCGAAGGCGGCCACCAGCAGAACGGCGGCCAGAACCAGGAGATAGCGCTGCTCGGGGCCGACCGGGGACACGAGTAAGAACGCCAGATGCCCGGCGCATAGAAGACTCAACACCACAAGATCCTCCCGCCATGCCTTCCACCGGACCAGCAGCACGATCAGGCCGACCACGACGGCGCCCATCAACACCGGCGGGAACATCCGGAAAGTCTCCAGCACGAAGGACGCCGCCCGGTTCGCGGTCAACGCCTCCCGCCCGGACGGAAGGCCGTAGAAAACCAGCCCCCGCGACCAGATGGCCCATGGCCCGATCATCAGCGCCACCACCAGGGGCTGCACCAGGAGGCTCGGTTTCCGCAACAGCTCGAACCTTCTCAGCACCACCACCGCCGCGAAGGGCAGCACGGGAGTGTAAGCGGCGCTGTACTTCGAAAGGATGGCGCACCCGCACACCGCCGCGCAGAGTATCCCATTCCCCATTGCCGGCTGTCTGAGATAGCGAAGCAGGCAAGCCGCCACCCCGAGACACAGGAACGCCGTCATGTGATCCACCATCACCGCGCACATCCAGCGCTGAACCGTCGGAAGACTCAAGTACAGCGCGCCGGCGCAGCAGCCCGCTACCATGCCGGCGCGCCGCCGCACGAACCCGAATACCAGCCAGCCCGTGCCGGCCGCGCAAACCGCCGGGATCAGCAGAGCCTGCACCCGCCCGACGCCGGCCGCCAGCATCCAAAGTCCCGCCACGAGGTTGAACAACGGCGGCCAGTAACCGATGGCGAAGAAGGGATAGTGCTGGTAGTAGTTCCGCGCGAACTCGAGCGGGGCGAGCCACCGGCCCGAAACCAGCCAATCCCTGACCATCACGGCGCCCACGAAGTGCGACGGCTCGTCGGGATAGGCGACGAACGCGGCCGGCCACGCCCCGCACAGGCCCTGCACCCCCAGGCAAAACGCCACGCACGCGGCGGCCACGCCGGCCGAGGCCAGCGGCGCGCTCCCATACGGCGGCAGGAGCCGGCGCAAAAAGCCGGGCGCGGGACGCCCGGAAAACAGCAACGCCTTGCGGGCGCCGAAATTCCACAGCAGGACGATGGCGGCGCTGATCGTCTTGGCCACCAGGTAATGGAAATGAATCCGCTCCCGCACGAACCAGACGATGGCTTCGTTCATTCCGAGGCCAACGATTCCAATGAGGGCAAACACCGCGAACTCCGCCGCCACGCTGTCCAGGGTGCGCCGGTCGAACACCCAGACCCGGCTCAACACGTAATTAAGGGTTAGCCCGAGCAGAAAGCCGATCGCGGCCGAAACCAGGTAGTGAAGCCGGGCGAATTCGGTCAGCGCGTACAGCGTGCCGAAATCCGCCGCGAAAGCCGCGCCGCCCACCGCCACGTAGCGCGCGAACTGCGCCGGCAGGTTGCCCGTCGATTCGAACAACAGGGCGTGCAGCGCGCCGCGCGCCGGCTGCCGGGCTGGGCCGCCGGCCCCGGCCGTCCCGTAGGCTTTTTGAGTCACGTGGAGTTGCCGCCCCCCTCGTGGTACTCATCCTCGGTATTGACTTCCCACAGGCCGGTCTTGTCCGTCTTGCCGGCGGCGATATCGTCCACCGCCATCATCGCCGTCAGCATCGAGTGGTCCTGGTTATTATACCGGTGCATGCCGTTGCGCCCGATAAGAAACAGGTTCTGGTACCGGTCCACGTGCTCGCGGATTTCGGCGAACCGGCCATAAGTCCCGAAATACGCCGGATAGGTCTTCTCCATCCGCAGGACCGTCGAATCGAGCACGTCGGCGGCGTCGATGATACCGATCTTGGCCAGTTCCCCGGCGGCCAGGGCGGCCATCCGATCGTCGGAGAGGTTCCAGATCCCGTCCGACTCGTTGCAGAAATACTCCAGGCCCAACCAGACGGTCCCCGCGTCCGCCACCATGAACGGGCTCCAGTTATTAAAGACCTGGAGCCGGCCGAGCGACACGTCGGGTTCCTGGATATAGATCCAGTTATCGGCGATCGGCTTCTTCCCGAGCGGCGAATCGTCGTGGATGCGAAGCGAGCGAACCAGCAGGCCGACCGTTATGAAGTCCCTGTAGACCAGGCCGTCCGACACTTCCAGAGCGTTCGGGGGCGGCGCTACGTCGAACCACCTCATCAGTTCCCGGACCGGAGCCGTGGAGAAGAAGTAATCGCCCTCGAAGGTCTCCGTTCGTCCGGTTGCGGAATCCACGGCCTCGACCGCCCGCACGCGCCACCCATCGGTCACAACGCGCCCGGCCCGGTAACCCGTGCGAATCTCCCCGCCGGCTTCCCGGATGCGGCGCGCCACTTCGTCCCACATCTGTCCGGGACCGAACTTAGGATACAGAAACTGTTCGATCAGCGAGGTCTCGGTATTCTTCTGGGCTACGTCCGCCTTACCGCGCCGGAGCGCCTTCTTCAAGGCGTGAGTCAGGGTGGCCCAGACCGACAGTCCCTTGATGCGTTGGGCGCCCCACTCGGCGCTGATCCGGTCGCACCCCACGCCCCACACTTTCTCGGTGTAGGATTTGAAAAACGTGCTATAGAGTTCCCTTCCAAAACGGTTGATGAAGAACTGCTCCAGGGTCTTCTCCGCCTTGAGCGGGAGCACGGCCGACTTGACGTAACTCAACCCGATCTTGAAGGTTCGCCACAGGCCGAGTTTGAGAATCGTATCCTTGCTGAGCGAGATGGGGTAATCGAAGAAGCGCCGCAAGTAATAGATCCGCGACTTGCGCTGCCGCAGCAGCATGACGCGATCGGCCGCCGCCGGGCCGGGACCGGCGGGCGAGGGCGCAACCGCCCGCTCCATGCGGCGATATCGAATGGCCGTGGGACCGCTGAAGGAGGCTTCCAGGGGCAGCATCCGCAGCCACCACTCCATCACCCGGTCGGACTTCGAAAAGAAGCGGTGGCCTCCGATGTCGATCCGGTTGCCCTTGTAGTTCACCGTGCGGGAGATCCCGCCCATGCAACCGCTCTTCTCGAGGACGACCGGCTTGATCTGGGTCCGCGCCAGCAACTCATAGGCGGCCGTCAGCCCGGCCGGACCCGCTCCGATGATGATGGCAGACTTCCCCCGCATGCGCCCCCACAGCCGGCAAGACCCATTATACCCGCGGCAATCCGGGCCTCCGGTTCCGCGGCCTGGCGCACTTGCGGGGGCGGACGGCCCCCTCACGCTCGCGGCTCGGAGCGGCGCGGCGGGAGGGAGCGGTCCCAGGCCAACCGGCCCGATTCCGGGCGCAGTTTGTCCTTCCAGCCCTCCGTGCCGATTGCCGGCGGCAGGCGGTCACTTCCACACCGGACGCGCGGAGGGTGCGCGACGCAGAGGTGGATTCGTTCCGCGTTGTGTGGGGCAGGCTTCCAACCTGCGGCGCCGCCCAGGGTGCGCCCGCAGTCCGCCTGGCGGCATGGGTGGCCGCTCGCGGGAGGCCGATTAGAAATCGGCCGCAGGTTGAAAACCCGCCCCACAAGGGCGCGCCGGGCCTGGCGCACAGGTACGCTCGGATTCGAGCGGTTTTTCGGGCGAACCGCCGCGGCGCCCACTTCTCGGTCGCACGCCCACGCGCGGACTGGCATTCGACTCGCGTTGGGCGGGGTTGCTATCATAGCGTCTAGCCGTTACATGACGCCCGTCAACGCAATTCCGCGGAAGGGGCAACTTCCCTGGGCTCCCATCGCATGGTTCGCCGCGCTGGCGATTGGCTGCTACGCTCCCATCCTCTACCGCCTGGCTGTCCAGTGGAGCGTGGACCCCGACATGGGCCACGGGTTTTTCGTGCCGCTGGTGGCGGGATACATCGTCTGGCAGCGGCGCGAGGAGCTGGCCGAAATCGAGGTCCGGCCGAACTGGTGGGGGCTGCTGGTGGTCCTCTTCGGCATGGCCCAGATGATGCTGGGGACCCTGGGCGTGGAACTGTTCACCTCCCGCGCCGCCTTCGTGGTCACGGTCATCGGATCGGTCTGGTTCCTGGGCGGCACCGCGCTCCTGAAGAAACTGGTTTTCCCGCTGGCGCTGCTGTTCCTGATGGTTCCGATTCCCGCGGTGGTGTACAACCTGGTCACTTTCCGTCTGCAGTTGCTGGCCAGCCGCCTGGCCGGCGGCTCGCTCGAGCTTCTGTCCGTCCCCGTGGTGCGCGAGGGCAACGTCCTGGAACTGCCCAATATGCATCTTCAGGTGGTGGAGGCATGCAGCGGCATCCGCTCCCTGCTGACCCTGACGTTTCTCTCGCTGGTTTACGGATATTTCTTCGAGAAGCGGCTGTGGGTGCGGGTGGCGCTCTTTCTGTCCACCATCCCCATCGCCATCGTGGCGAACGCCAGCCGCATCACGGCCACCGGGATTCTCTCGCAGGTGAAGCCGGAGATGGCGGAGGGTTTCTTTCACGAGTCCACCGGCTGGATTCTGTTCCTGATCTCTCTCGGGCTGCTGGCCGCATTCCACGGAATACTGGTTCTCGCCTGCCGCTGGATGGAAAGGCGGAAACCCGCGTGAGTTTTCTTCGGAACCGGTACGCGATCGTCCTCACCGCCGTCCTGGTCCTGCAGACGGGCTTGTTCTATGCCGTGGCTTCGCGTCCCGAGAAGATCCCCGACATCCCGCCGCTTTCCTCGTTTCCGGAATCCATCGGCGGATTCACCTCCGTCCGGAGCGTTCCGCTGGACCAGGAGACCAGGGACCTGCTGAAGGCCGACGACATCCTGGACCGCGTCTACCTCGATTCCACCCGCACCCGCGAGATCGTTTTGTTCGTCGCCTACTTCAAGACCCAGCGGTACGGTCAATCTCCGCATTCTCCCAAGAACTGCCTGCCTGGCTCGGGATGGGAGCCCATCTACACCGACCGGCCCGCCATTCCGGTTCCCGGCTGGTCCACTCCCATCGTGGTCAACCGCTACCTGGTGGAGTTGGGCGACCAGAGAAGCGTCGTCTTGTACTGGTACCAGAGCCATAGCCGCGTGATCGCCAGCGAGTATTCCGCCAAGTTCTGGCTGGTGGCCGACGCGCTGCGGTACAACCGCAGCGACACCGCCCTGGTCCGCATTTCGGTGCCGGTGGGCAGGGACGGCGGGGATGCCGCCACGGGTCTGGCGGCGCGGTTCGCCCAGGCGGTGTTTCCCGAACTGCTCAAACAGATGCCGCTGTAGGCCGGGAAGCGGCCAGATCCGTGGCAATGACCGGATGCCGCGGGTGCAACTCGCTCAACCGGATCGGGCAACGGTCCGCCAAGCCGGGCTTGCGATCCGCTTGCCGCTCCGCCAGTTCCGCCAGCCGCCGAAAATATTTGCGGAAACCCGCGAACTTCTCCTCCGCTCCCGACATTACCCTGGTAGAGTGGCGCTATGCTGAGCGACGAAACCCTGATCCTGGAATTCCAACGCGGGTCGCGCGACGCGTTCGAAGAGCTGTTTGCGCGCTATCGCGAGCCGGTCCACGGCTTCTTCCGGCGCCGCCTGTCCGACCGGCAGCGGGCGGAAGACCTCACCCAGGAGACCTTTTTGGCGGTGATCCGCGCCACGGCCCGCTACGAACCGCGGTCGCCGGTCCGCACCTACCTGTTCGGCATCGCCTTCAAACTGGTGGCCGCCGAGCGGCGCAGCCTGGCGCGGCAGGGACCGGCGCCGCCGCCGTCCGCCGAACCCGCGGCGAACCCCGCGCCGGACGCGGCCCTGTGGGTTCGAGAAGCCATCGCGCGGCTGGACCCGTCGGAACGCGAGATCCTCATGCTGCGCGAGTATGAGCAGCTCAGTTACGCGGAAATCGCCGGTATCCTGCGGATGCCGCTGAACACCGTGCGCACGCGGTTATTGCGCGCGCGCCTGGCCTTGAAGGAGCAATTGCATGCAACCCGTTAATCATCCCCTGGCCCCCGAGAGTGTGATGGCGTACCTGGATGGCGAACTGCCCGCCGCCCAGGCCGTGGACTCCGCGGCCCATTTGCGTCAGTGCGCCGAGTGCCGCGAGTTGGCGGACGGACTGCGTTCTGTGTCGCAAGCCCTGCCGGCGTGGGAGGTGGAGGCGCCCGGCGAGCGCGTGGCGCGGGGCGTGATGGAGGCGCTGACGGAGCGTTCGCCCGCGCCGGCGCAGCGCAGGTGGTTCGGTTTGCCGCCGTGGGCCTGGGGCTTGGCGAGCGCGGGTGCGGTGGTGCTGGTGGTTGTCGGCGTAACTCTGGTCCGGCCGTTGATGCAGAAACTTCCGCCGCCTGCGGAGGCGCTATACAAGCCGGTGGCGGGCATAGCAGACTACGGCTCCCGAGGCAAGCTGGGCTTCGCCACGGAACCGCCGCCTGCGGCAGCCCCTGCGCGCAGGTTCATCGCCGAGGGCGCTGGGGGCGAGGCTGCCGAAATCGTCCCGAACCCCGACGGCCCGATGATCGCGCGCACCGCCAGTCTCCAGCTATTCACGCGCGATTTCGACCACATTCGCGCGCGCCTGGACGACATCCTCAAGCGCCGCGGCGGCTACTTCGGTCAGCTCAACATCGACAGCCCCACCGGGTCAGCCCGCACGCTCTCCGGCAAGCTGCGACTCCCCGCCGCCCAGCTCGATGCCGCTTTGGCCGAGATCCGGGCGCTGGGCCACGTGTATACCGAATCGCAGAACGGCGAGGAAGTCACGGCGGAATTCACCGACCTGGAAGCCCGCCTGGCCAACTCGCGCCACACCGAGCAGCGCATGGCCGACCTGCTGCGCGAACGCACCGGCAAGCTCTCCGACGTGCTGGAGGCCGAGCGCGAACTCGGCCGTGTGCGCGGCGAGATCGAACAGATGGAGGCCGAGCGGAAGGGTCTGCTGAAGCGCGTGGACTACGCGATCATCTCGCTCAGCGTCAACGAAGAGTACAAGGAGCAGCTTCACGCCGGCTCGAGCGCGTCCACCCAGTTCCGCAACGCGGCGGTGGACGGGTTTCGCGGCGTGGAGGGCAGCGTGATGGGCATCGCCCTGTTCCTGCTTTCGGACGGCCCGGTGCTGCTGCTGTGGGCCGCGATCCTGTTCTTCCCCGCGCGCTTCGCCTGGCGCCGCTGGCAAGCCCGGCGGAGGGGGTAGCGCCGCCGGGGCCTCAAAACCGCTACGCGCGTAGTGCCGCCACGGCCAAAACCGCCAATCGATTGGCGGTCCTTACCCTGTAAGATATTGATTGCATGTAAGTTAGCGTTTTCAAAACCGCTACGCGTGGCGGTTCGTGGGTCCGCCCGCCGCTCAGTACCGCATCAGCTTCACCCGGAAGATAGCGCCTTGCGACGGGAGCGGAACGCTGGGCGGGCCGTAAGACCCCTGGTAGGTCCGGCCGCGGTTGGTCATCTTCCAGACCCCGTTTTCGTACACGCCTTCCTCCACCTGGAGGAATTGGGCGGCGGTAAAGCCCGAACCGACCGTGGGCCGGAAATCCACCGCCGCGTTGAAGCCCATGACGAGATACTCGTCCGGTCCCAACTCGCCCACCAGCACGCGGCCGGAGGGCACGGGCGCCTGCCCGGCCGGAGCCGGCACGGGGAGGAAGCGCGCCAGCACGTGGTAGCGGTCGAAGATCAGGTTCTTTCCGCGGATGGTGTCTTCCTCGATGGCGGCCTTCAGCTTACCGGCCGCTTGTAAGTCGACGATGGCGGGCATGGTGGCTTGCACCAGGCGGTAGTCCGCGCCAAGGTCCGCGAAGCGGGCCTCCAGTTCCGTGCCGCCGGAGTCCACCCCATAAGCGCCGAAGCCGATGGCGTCGAAATCCGCCAGCGCGTAGAAGAACGCGCGCGCGCCCGACATGGTCCTGCCGGCCTCGGGGCTCCAGTAGGGGTTGTCGGGGCGGACGTAGCGCGCATTGATCCTGCGGAAGTTGCCGAAGGGCTGCACGGAGGTGTCCGAGGACAGGATGTCGATATCGGGCGCGGCGGCTTTCCACAGGTCCAGCATGTGGGATACCGGGCCGCCGCTGGGGTACGTCTCGCCCGGACGGTCGAAGAGTTCGAACTGGTCGGCGGTGTCTTCGCCGCCGTTCCAGGCATTCACGTAAGTGACCAGCGGGTAGACCTGCTTGCCGGCCTTGGCCACCTCGCCGATGTAAGAGGAGACGTAGTAAGTGGTGAAGGCCTCCTCGGCCAGCCGGCTGCCGAAGACCTCGGTCCAGGTCCCCGGTTTCTTCTTCAGGGCCGTCACCAGCGGCGCGGGCACCGGGCCGTCGAACAGTTTGGTGGATTCGGCGGAGTAGTCGCGCACGCTGCCCAGCAGGCCGGATTCGTTCTCGACCTGCATCAGGATGACGGTGCGGGCGGCCTCGTCGATCTGGCGCAGGTGGGTCATCATGGCCACGTAGGCCTTTTTGTCGGCCTCGAGCGTGGCGCGGGAGTGCGGCGAGAGCACGCGGATGGGTTTGCCGCCCGAATCCAGAACGCGCGGGAAACGCGCCACATCGGTCTTCACCCAGTTGGGCGCCCAATCCATGGCGCCGTTCTTCCAGGTGCCGAACCACAGCAGATCGACGCGGAAGCCCTCGGCGCGCGCCCGCAACAGGATGCGGTCGAAGTCGCGGAAATCGACTTTGCCTTCCTCGCGCTCGATCTCGTTCCAATACACCGGGTACTCGATGGTGTTCGCGCTCATGCTCCGGAGTTTGGGCCAGGTGCGCTCGAGGCGGTCCGGGAAGGCGCCGTCGTTGTTGACCTGGCCGCCCAGAACGATGAACGGCTTCCCGTCCACCATGAAGGTGAACTTGCCGCCGGTCTTCACCAGTTGCGGAATGGGCTTCGCTTGCGCGGCGGCCAGGGAAGCGGCGGCGGCCAGAATCGACGCCAGCCGGACGAGTTTGCACGGCACAAAGCCGGTTTTCCGTGTCATCCGGACAGGGTAGCACCCTGACGGGTAAGTTGCCCGCCCGGTAAGCCGCCCGGGCCGGCGGTGCGGCTAATCCTCGCCGGTCACGATGCGGGAATCGGCGGAAAACTTCTTGTAGCCGCTGAAAACCGCATCGCCTTCTTCGCGGAGTCCCTTCAGCAGCAAAAGGCGGCCGGATACCCGGAAGCTCATGTGCTTCGGCAGCCACACCTCGCCGTTCACGTACGTGAACTCGACGTGTACGCGCGTACCTTTGTAAATGCGCGCGAGCACCCCGCCGAAGGAGATGGTGCCGGTGGTTTCGGCGTCGATCCGCACCGGCTGGTAGTCGCTCTGGGAGACCCAGATGCGGCCCTTCAACTTGCTGACGACGGCGGCAAACTGACTGTTCGTGAACTTATAGCCTTCCCGCGGCGCGCCCTCGATCGCCCACACCGGAACGCCGTCGATCCGCTCATCCGCCAGCAGGCGCAGGTCGAAGCCTTCGACCACCTCGTCGATGTCCCGTTGCTCGTGCTGGCGGGCGCGTTCCTTGGCCGCCAGACGCTTCTGGCGCTGCTCGGGAGTTTCGGCGGCGCGCTTGGCTTCCGCCTCTTTCCGGGCCGCTTCCCGCTTCTGCAGGGCCGCTTCCTGCTGGCGCTCCTCCTTGGGCGAGAGCGGTTTGTCGTCGCGTTGGATCAGCCGCCGGTACATCGCTTTCTCGAGCGGCGTGACATCCCACGTGGTGGACTCGCGATGCTTGACCGCGCCCTTGCCGTCCAGCGTGCGTCCCTCATTGCGCTCGAGGTAGGTGTAGGTGCGCTCCAACTCCCGGTTGTGCGCATTCATCCGCAGCGCCCGGCGGAGGATCTCCTTGGGATCGTCGGCGGCGCGCAGCAGCGGCGCGGCCAAACCGAGCAGCCCGCACAGACCCGCCAACCAGATCCGTCTTGAGCGATGCGCCATCGTGCGTCCTCCCCGGCCCGAAACCGTGTCCCAACTGGCACTGTGTTGCCGCCGGAACCCTGCGCCCATGAAGCCAGCCTATCGAAAAAGCGGCGTTCCGGCGCAGGGGTTCATGCGAGTGCAGGTTTCATTCCACCCGGTGGCTCGGGGTTGCCGCAGCCGTTGGTGGCGTGATTGCCCAGGCGGTGCGCGCCACGCCCGCAAACTCCACCCGTGTGCATCGAGTGTACGTCTGTATGCAGGCGATGTACGCGCCCCGCGCCGCTCTTAACGGCCAGCCTGCGGAAGCCATTGAAAAGACGGGCCGATTCCGCTGGGCATAGCCGTGCCCTATGGGTGGCAGGGAGCGAGCCAATGAAGATCCTGCTGATCCTTCCCGCCGGCGAGAACGTGCGTGTCACACCCGAGCGGCCGGAGGTGCCCAAGCGGGCGATGCTCCGCTTCAGTGTGCTGTCGCTCACCATCGTAGCGGCGCTGACGCCGCGCCGACACGAAGTCCGGATCGTCGACGAAAACGTCGAGCCGCTCGATTTCGACTCCGACGTGGACCTGGTCGGAATCACCTTCATGACCGCCCTGGCGCCCCGAGCCTTCGAGATCGCTCGACGGTTCCGCGCCCGCGGCAAAATCGTGGTGGGCGGCGGATTCCATCCCACTCTCTGTCCCGAGGAGGCCGCCCAACATCTCGACGCCGTGGTTGTGGGCGACGCCGAAGGCGCCTGGGAACGCCTGTTGCAGGACGCCGAGGCCGGCCGGCTCGACAAGGTGTACACGGGCAATGCCTGCCCCGGCACGGAACTCCGCACGCCAGTGCCGCGCCGCGACCTGCTCGAGCCCACGGCCAAACACTACGTCACGATTCACGCCGCGCAAACCGGGCGCGGCTGCCAGCACGCCTGCCGCTACTGCTCGGTGTCGGCCTTCCACGGGCGGAGCTACCGGCAGCGGCCGATAGCGGATGTCATCGCGGAGTTGCGCGGCATGCCGCGGGATTTCATCTTCGTGGACGACAACATCGTCCGGTCTCCCGAGTACGCCCGCGAATTGTTCACGCGGATGATTCCCCTGCGCAAGCGCTGGGTGGGCCAATGCTCGATCGAGGCCGCGGACGATCCGGAACTCCTGCGCCTGGCCCACGCCGCCGGGTGCCGCGGCATGTTCATCGGCATCGAGACCGTGAACCAGGACAACCTGGCAAGCGTGGGGAAGCAGTTCAACGACAGCGGGCGCTATGGCGAACGCCTGCGCGCCATCCGGCGGCGGGGGATTGGCGTGGTGGCGGGCATGATGGTGGGGCTCGACCGGGACGATCCCGGCATCTTCGAAAGCAGCTTGCGGTTTCTGCGCCGCCACGGGATCGACGCGCTGCAACTGAACATCGTCACCCCGCTTCCGGGCACGCCGCTGTTCGACGATATGCGGCGCGCCGGGCGCATCGCGGATACCCGCTGGGAGCGTTACGACTTCCGCCACGTGGTGTTCCAGCCCGCCCGGATGACGGCAGCCCAGTTGCAGGATGGCGCGGACTGGCTGTATGCGCAGTTCTACCGCGCCGACCGCATTGCCGCCCGGTTCGTTCGAACGCTATTCACGTGCGGATGGGTCCCGGCAGTGTTGGGCCTGAAACTGAACCTCACGTACCGGTACGACAACCGCCGCGAGCGGATCGAGGGGCGCAATCCGGCGGCGTGAGCGGCAGGCTATTCGGCGACGATGAGGCCGTCGCGCAGCAGGACGCGGCGGCCGGCGCACTGCGCCACCGAGGATTCGTGGGTGACCAGCACCAGGGTAGCGCCCTGCTCGCGGTTGAGTTCCACCAGCAGATCGAGCACCATGCGGCCGCTGGCGCTGTCGAGATTGCCGGTGGGCTCGTCGGCCAGCAGGATGGACGGCCGCCGCGCGAACGCCCGCGCCAGCGCGACGCGCTGCTGCTCGCCGCCGGAGAGCTCGACGGGGTAGTGGCCGCGGCGGTCCGCCAGGCCCACGCGATCCAGCAGGCCGCGGGCGCGCGCCGCATCGCCAGGCGCAACGCCAGCCAGCTCCATGGGAAGCCGCACGTTCTCTTCGGCCGTCAGCGTGGGAATAAGGAGATGCGACTGGTGGACGAAACCGATCTTGCGGCCGCGCAACACCGCCATCCGGTCTTCGGAGAGCTTCGCGATATCCTCACCGTCCAGCAGGACCTGGCCGCTGGTGGGCGAGTCCAGGCCCGCCAGCAAACCGAGCAGGGTGGTCTTGCCGCTGCCGGAGGGGCCCATGATGGCAACGATCTGACCGCTCGGGATATCCAGGTCGATGCCCCGCAGGATGTCCACACGCCGGGTGCGGGTATCGAGGGACTTGGTGAGGGCGCGGACCTGAATCAAGCATCTATTATGACATTGCGCGCCCGGAGCGCCTTTGTGGGGCAGGATGCCATCCCGCCGGTCGCGGTAGGGACGCCGGTTGCCCGACGGCCCCCGCACAGATCCGTGCGAGCGCTCCTCACGCACACGGTTCTTACCTTGGATGCTTTGACGCAAAGCGTACCTCCGGATATGGATGCAGGATCTCGACTTCCGGGATCGAGTGTGCGAGCTTCGCCTGAAAGCGCCCCCAGGTCCAGCGGCTCGGTTGACTCCGCCGGCGAAGTTGCCGCCACCGCATGTGCAGCACTTCCCGTCGGAACGCCTTCAGCCGATCCTCGTTGCGCGGTACTGCGTGATATCGGAAATATCCGCGAACCACCGATTGGAGCCACTCCGCCGTGCCCTGGATCCTCTCGTGCAGGCGTCCGCGCAACTTCCGCCGAATCTCCTTCAGCGCTGACAACCCGCCCCACACAACCCCAGCGAATCCGCTTCCACGCCGCGCACCCACAAAAGCCGGCGGCCACCGTCTGTGATACGCTGTGAATTCGACGGCACCCATGCGTAACGTGATCATCATCGGCTCCGGCTGCGCCGGAAACACGGCCGCCATTTACGCCGCGCGGGCGAATCTGAAGCCGCTCGTCGTGAGCGGCCACGAGGCCGGCGGTCAGCTCTCGCTCACCACCCTGGTGGAGAACTTCCCCGGGTTTCCCGAAGGCATCGACGGCCCCGGCCTGGTCGAGAACATGAGGCGCCAGGCGCTGCACTTCGGCGCCGAGTACGTGGACGGGGCCGTCGTCGACACGGATCTCTCCGCGCGTCCCTTCCGCGTTTCCGTCGAGGGCGAGTGGATCGAAGCGCGCACGTTGATCGTCGCCTCGGGCGCGTCGGCGCGGTGGCTGGGCCTGGAATCGGAACGGAAGCTGATCGGCCACGGCGTGAGCTCCTGCGCCACCTGCGACGGGTTCTTCTACCGCGGCAAGAGAATCATGGTGACCGGCGGCGGCGACTCCGCCATGGAAGAGGCCAACTTCCTCGCGCGTTTCGGGAGCGAGGTGGCGCTGGTGCACCGCCGCGAGGGATTCCGCGCTTCGAAGATCATGCTCGACCGCGCGCGCGCCAATCCCAAGATCAAGTTCCTGGTGAACACCGTGGTGGAAGAGCTTTACGATGTGTCGAAGCGGCTGGTGACCGCCGCGCGCCTGCGCAACGTGAAGACCGGCGAAGTGTGGGAACAGCCGGTGGACGGTTTCTTCGTCGCCATCGGCCACATCCCCAACACCAAGATATTCAAGGGCCGGATCGAGACCGATTCCGGCGGCTACATCGTTTCCAAGGGCGGCGCCCGCACCAGCGTTCCCGGAGTGTTTCATGCCGGCGACGTGCAGGACCGCGCGTACCGCCAGGCCATCACGGCCTCGGCCGCCGGGTGCATGGCCGCCATCGAGGCCGAACGTTATCTGGAAGCGGGTGACACCGACTCATGATCGAGCGCGTATCTCCGTCCGGTGTTCCCAGCCCTCGCGGCCCGTACTCGCCGGCGGTCAAAGCCGGCGGGTTCATTTACGTATCCGGCCAGATCTCGGTGGATCCGGCCACCGACCAGGCGCATCTGGGCGACGTCGCAACGGAGACGCGCCAGGCGCTCGCGAACATACGGACCAATCTGGCGGCCTGCGGCGCCAGCATGGCCGACGTGGTCCGCTGCACCGTGTACCTCACGAACATCGCGGATTTCGCCGCCATGAACGCGGTCTACGCGGAGTTCTTCGGCGACGCCAAGCCGGCGCGCACCACCATCGGCGTGGCGTCTTTGCCGCTGGCCGGCGCGAAAGTGGAGATCGACGCCATCGCGTACAAGCCCTGAGGGGCGCGCGCCCCGCCCCTACGCCAGCCCCAATCTCACCAGCAGCGCGCGCGGATCGGGCTCGCGGCCCATGAAATCGCGGAACAGCACGGCGGGGTCCTCGCTGTCGCCCCTGGCCAGAATTCGCTCGCGGAACTGGGCGCCCACTTCCCGGCTGAAAATGCCCTCGGCGCGGAAACGGGTGAACGCGTCGGCGTCCAGCACTTCGGCCCACTTGTAAGAGTAATACGCCGCGCCGTAGCCCACCGGGCTGGCGAACAGGTGCGTGAAGGCGGCGGCCATGGCGTGTTGCGGGGGCAGCGGCGCGGGGCTGAATTCCTGGATCAGGCGCCGGCTGTAGGCCACCGGGTCGCCGTCGCGCGCGGGGTCGTAGCGGGTGTGCAGCAGCAGGTCCACGAACCCGAAGCCGAGCTGGCGCATCTGGGCGTTGGCGGCACGGAAGGTGCGCGCCCGCTGCATCTTCCGGAACAGGACTTCGGGCAGGCGTTCGCCGGTTTCCCAGTGGGCGGCGAAGAGATCCAGCGCCTCGCGTTCCCAGCACCAGTTCTCCATGATCTGCGAGGGCAGCTCGACGAAGTCCCAGGCCACGCTGGTGCCGGCGAAACCGCGGATCTCGACGCTGCTGAGGAGGTGGTGCATGAGGTGCCCGAACTCGTGGAAGATGGTCTCGACCTCGCGGTGGGTCAGCAGCGCGGGCCGGCCGCCGATGGGCGGGGTGAGGTTGCCGCAGATCAGCCCCAGGTGCGGGCGGAATTCGCCGGGGGCGGGGCCGCCGGTGATGAGCGCGTCCATCCAGGCGCCGCCGCGCTTGTTCTCGCGCGGGTACCAATCGGCATGGAAGCCTCCCAGCAAGGCGCCATCGGCGTCGTGGACGTTGTAGTAGCGAACCTGCGGGTCCCAGGAGGGGACGCCGGCTTCCTCGGTCACGCGAATGCCATACAGCCGGCCGGCCAGCGCGAAGAGGCCGTCCACCACGCCCTCCAGGGGAAAGTACGGGCGGAGGGCTTCTTCGTCGAAATCGTATAGCGCGGCGCGCTGTTTTTCGGCGTAATAGGCGACGTCCCAGGGCTCCAGCTCGGGTGCGGCCGGGCCTTCGAGGGAGCGGCGGAACTCGAGCAGTTCCCGATTCTCGGCGCGGAAGCGGGCTTCGGTCCTGGCTTTGAGGTCCTCGAGGAAGGCCAGGGCGCGTGCGCCGTCGTGGGCCATGCGGTCTTCCAGCACGAGATCGGCGAAATCGCGGAAACCGAGAATGGCCGCCTTGGCGCGGCGCAACTCCAGAATGCGCGCCACGATGGGCCGGTTGTCGCGCTCCGGCTCGGTGGCGCGGGCGGTGAAGGCCTCGTAGAACTCGCGGCGCACAATGGCGTTGTCCAGATAGGTCATGACCGCGAGATAGTCGGGCGCCTGGAGCGTGAGGCGCCAACCATCCAGGTTTTTGCGGGCGGCGCTCGCGCGCGCCGCGGCCAGGGCGGTGGCGGGCAGCCCCGCCAGGCCGGCCTCATTGGCGAAGACGCGTTCGAAGGCGTTGGTGGAGTCGAGCACGTTCTCGCCGAATTTAGTGGCGATGGTGGCGAGCTCGACGTCGATCTCCTCGAGCCGCTTCTTGCGCGCTGGGTCGAGGTCGGCGCCGGCGCGGCGGAACGCTTCGACGGTCTTGACGAGGTAGCGGCGGCGCGCCCCGGTCAGGGCAGCGCCTGCGGAAGTTCCGGCGTAGGCCTTGATGGCCTGCCAGAGTCCGGCATGGAGGGGGATTCCGGCATAGAACGCGCTGATCTCGGGCTGGACGGCGTTCAGGGCGGCGCGCAGCTCGGGGTAGGTGGCCACGGATTCCAGGTGGCGCACCACGCCGTAGGCGAAATCGAGCGGCTCGGTAAGGGTGTCGAGCGCGCGCATGGTATTGTCCCAGGTGCGCTCGCCGTCCCCGGCGGCGATGGCTTCCAGACGCGCGCGCGCGTCGCCCAGCAGGCTGGCCGCGGCCGGTTCCACGCCGGCGGCGCGAATGCGATCGAAGGGTATACGGAAGCGGATCTCGAGAAGCGGATTGGCGTCGGCGGGGCCCATTTACTCGATCGTATCAGGCCCGCCGGCCCACCGGCGCCCCGTCCCCGGCCCTCCCGCCGGAAGATTCCCCTGAGCGGACGGCCCGGAAACCGCTACCATATAGAAGGATGGCTTTGGATCTGAAATGGCAACCGGGCGCGATTCCCGCGGAGGAACGCCTCAACGTGTTTGCACTGGTGATTTACATACCCGGTCCCCTGGGACTGTTTCTCGACGATCTTCGCCGGGATCTGGTGCCGGATTACGATCCACACGCGCACGTCAGCGTGCTGCCGCCGCGAACGCTGGCGGTGGGGTGGCAGGCTGCATGCGAAGAAGCCGGGGCGCTCACCGCGTGCCGGGCGCCGTTTGACATCGAGCTGACCCACGTGTCCGTCTTTCCCGTGACGGGTGTGGTCTACCTCGAGATCGGCCAAGGCGGCGAGGAACTGCGGCGGATGCATGCCGCCATGAACTCCAACACGCTGGGGTTCCCCGAGCCGTTCGCCTACCATCCCCATGTCACCCTGGCGCAGGAACTCCCCATGGAGAGCGTTACCAAGGTCCGCGACCTGGCCACGCAGCGCTGGCGGGACTACCCGGGCAAACGCACCTTCCGGGCCGATCGCGCGGTTCTGGTGCAGAATACCTTGAGCAATCGCTGGATCGACCTCAGAGCGTGCTTGTTGGGGTCGAAGAACTCCCATTAGCCTCCCTGCATCGGGCGGAATGCCCGGCCGGAACCGATTCTTGAGACATCCGGTTCCGGGCGCCACTACTTAACTCCAACGTGCTTGCCGATAGAAGAGAAGCCGGGACGATGTGCGCGTTTTGGTGGCTTAGTGGAAACTATTGCGGTTTGTGACACGGAAGCGATCGCTATCGAGGGGCTCCGCAGCATGCTCGAGCAGACGGAGGGGTTGCGGGTTGTCGCCGCCGAGACCTCGCTGATCGACGGCATGGATGCGGTGCGCGATTTGCGGCCCTCTATCCTGCTGGTGGATAAGGCCTTCGGCGCGCACGCCATTATCGATTGGCTGGCCACCCTGCGAGCGATGGGGCCGAAGTCCTCGGTGATCGTGTGGAGCGGCGCGATCTCGCAACCCGAGGCGCTGCGCTTCCTACAGGCGGGGGCGGCGGGGGTGGTGCGCAAGACCGCGCCGCTGGCGACCATCCTGAAGTGCCTGCGGACGGTGGCGTCGGGCGCCAACTGGATGGAAGAGGAGCTGCTGTCCGAGACCGACCGGCCGGTGCGGATGGCACACTCGCCGCTCACATCGCGCGAATCCCAGGTGATGGAGCTGGTGGAGCGCGGGTTCAAGAACAAAGACATCGCCAACAGCCTCGGCATCCGCACGGGCACTGTGAAGATTCACCTGAAGCACATCTTCGAGAAGACCGGGATCCGTGGCCGCTATGGGCTGGCGATTTCGGGTCTCAAAGAGAAAGGCCTGCTGACCAGGGCGTCTCCCGATTGACAGGTTGTCAACCCGCCGCCCGCCCAAGGGCACCCGGCAACCGGCTCCCCCGCCGTGAGCCGGCACGACGGCCACGGACTGGCCGGAAAAAAGAAAGAGGGCCCCGATGGGCCCTCTCCCGGTTGTCGGATTGGAAACCGCCTCAGACCTTCAAGACGTTCTCGGCTTGCAGGCCCTTGGGCCCCTGCTTCACCTCGAACTCCACCTCGGAGCCTTCGTCCAGGCTCCGATAACCGGCAGACTGGATCGCGGAAAAGTGAACGAACACATCGTCGCCGCTCGCCCTCTGGATGAATCCATAGCCTTTGGCGGCATTGAACCACTTCACAGTACCTTTTTCCTTCACTACACCTTCTCCTATGACTTGTTCGTCGTGCTCTTGGGTTCCCACGAGGAAAGCGAACTTCCATGGCTTACTAGAAGGATCCAGGCGCGGCCAAACAACCTATCGTTTCAAACTGCGTAGGTATTCTCTCAGATGGCATGGATGGGGTCAAGTAGGGGATGATGGGGTGGAAACCATGGCCAGCGAACTGGAATTGGTCGAACGCATCCGCCGCCGCGCCCTCCGGACGCCGTCCCCCGGATTGGTACTGGGCATCGGCGACGATTGCGCCGTCTTCCGCCCCCGCGGCTCCGCCGAAGATCTGCTCTTCACCACCGACCTGCTGGTGGAAGGCACCCACTACCTGCGCGCCACGCACACCGCCGAGGACGTGGGATGGAAGGCGCTGGCCCGCGGTTTGAGCGATATCGCCGCCATGGGAGGCGAGCCGCGTTTCTGCCTGCTGTCGCTGGCCCTGGCGCCCTGGCAGAACGACGAGTGGATCGACGGCTTTTACCGCGGACTGCTGCGGCTTGCCCGGCGCGAGCGGACTCCCCTGGCGGGCGGCGACCTGGGGCACGGCGCGCTGGGGGTGTGCGACATCGTGGTTTGCGGGGCCGTCCCGCGCGGCACGGCGCTGCTGCGCGGCGGCGCGCGGGCGGGAGACGCCATTTACGTCTCGGGAGCGCTGGGCGGATCGGCTCTGGGGCTCGCCCGCGGCAACACCCGCGGCCGCGATGCCGCGTGGAGAAGACACACGCGCCCCGCGCCGCGCCTGGCGCTGGGACGGTTCCTGCGCGAGCGGCTGCGCGCCACCGCCGCCATGGACCTGAGCGACGGCCTTTCGCTCGACCTGCGCCGCCTGGCGCTCGAGTCGCGGCTGCAGGCCGAAATCGGAGCTCCGCCGCGCTTTCCCGGAGCTTCCCTCGAGCAGGCTCTCCACGGCGGCGAAGACTACGAGCTGTTGTTCACGGTCTCCGCCAGCACCCGCGTCCCCGCCGGGTTCGCGGGCGTGCCGCTGACGCGAATCGGCATTCTCCGCAAGGGGAGTCCGGGAGCTGTGATGCTGGATGGCAAGCCGCTCCCGCCGCTCGGTTACGACCATTTTCGGGAGCCGTGAGCGTCCCCGGCCGCCCGGCGGCCACCGGGCCGATCGCCAACCCGGTGCGGGGCTTCGGCGCTCAGCCGTGCCGGATCACGAGCACGTCGCCATCCTTGACGATGTACTCCTTGCCTTCCAGGCGCAGCAGACCCTTTTCGCGCACGCCGGCGTAGCCGCCGCGATCGACGAGGGCCTGCCAGTTCACCACTTCGGCACGGATGAACTTCTTTTCGAAATCGGAGTGGATGGCGCCGGCGGCCTTCACGGCGGGACTGCCCGCGGGGATGGTCCAGGCACGGCACTCGTCCTCGCCGGCGGTGAGAAAACTCATCAGGCCGAGCAGGGCATAGGTGGCGGAGATCAGGCGTTCGAGGCCGGATTCCTCCAGGCCGTAACTGGCCAGGAAGTCGCGCTGCTCCTCGCGGGGCAGTTCGGCCAGCTCGGCTTCGATCTTGCCGCAGACGGCGCTGACAGCGGTGTGGCGCCGCGCGGCCAGGGGGCCTTCGCGGAATTCGCGCTCGCGGCCGTGCAGCGATCCGGCTTCCTCCTCGCCCAGGTTCAGCACGTAGAGCATGGGCTTCTGGGACAGGAACTGGAAGCCGCGCAGGCGCTTCTCGTCCTCGCCCTCGAGTTCGAGCTGGCGCAGCGGCTGGTTTTCTTCGAGCACGGCCATCGAGCGCACCAGGAGATCGAATTCGCGGTCGAGCTCGGGGTTTTTGATTTTCTTGCGGTCCTTTTCGAGGCGCTCGAGGCGCTTCTCGATCACCACGAGGTCGCTGAGAATCAGCTCGGTTTCGACATCCTCGAGATCGCGGACGGGGTCCACCGAGCCCTTCTCGTGGGGGACGGTTTCATCGGCGAACAGGCGCAGCACGTGGGCGAAGGCGTCGACCACCCGCAGGCTGCCGACGTAGCTGGCCTCGCGGAGGTTCTCCTTCGAGATGGCCGGCATGTCCACGTACTCGACGGTGGCATGCGTCACCTTGGGCGGAGCGAACAGGCGGCCGAGCGCTTCCACGCGCGCGTCGGGCACCTTGGCCACGCCGGTGCGGACCGCGGTCGCTCCGATGCGGGTCTCCTGGTGGACGCCGGTGAGGATGGTGAACAGCGAGGTCTTGCCCACCATGGGCAGACCGATGATGGCAGTCTTCATAAAAGGATCTATCTACAGGGGCACTTCCACCTGGCTCAGAATTCCGGCGATGATGCGCTCGCCCATGTCGGCGCGGCGCTCGACCAGGGTGGTGCGCGTATCGATCACCACGCGGTGCGCGAACAGGGGCACGGCCAGCCGTTTGACGTCGTCGGGCGTGGCGTAGTCGCGGCCCTCCAGCAGAGCCAGCGCCTGCACCGCCCGGTACAGGGCCTGGGAGCCGCGCGGGCTGACGCCCAGGGCCAGCGATTCGTGGTTGCGGGTGCGCTCGACGATGGCGAGCATGTAATCCACCAGGGACCCGTCCACCGCGACGCCCTGAACCGTATCCTGCAGCCGCAGCACATCGCCGGCCACCAGGGACGAAGGGACGGCGCCGGAAGAGAGCGGCTGGGCGTGGCGCAGGATCTCGCGTTCGCTGGCGCCGTCCGGGTAGCCAATGCGCAGGCGCATCAGAAACCGGTCGAGCTGCGATTCCGGCAGCGGGTATGTGCCGTGGTGTTCCACCGGGTTCTGCGTGGCGACCACCATGAACGGCCGGGGCAGCGGGTACGAGTGCCCGTCGATGGTCACCTGGGCTTCGTTCATGGCCTCCAGCAAAGCGGATTGCGTTTTGGGCGTGGTGCGATTGATTTCGTCGGCCAGCAGGAAATTGGTGAAAATGGGCCCCGGTTTGAACTCGAACGTTTCCGACTGGACGTTATAAATGGTGACGCCGACGACGTCGGACGGGAGCATGTCGCTGGTGAACTGCAGCCGGTGGAAGCCGCCGGATACGGAGCGGGCGAGCGCCTGGGCGAGAGTGGTTTTGCCGACGCCGGGAACGTCTTCGATGAGCAGGTGGCCGCGCGCCAGCAAGCAGACCAGGGACAGACGAACCACCTCGGTCTTGCCGCGAAGCGCCGTCCCGAGGGCGGACTCGAGTTCAGCCAGCTTGGGGAGGATTTCGGGCGAGAATCCGGACGGCGGGGCCATGGTCGATTCCCGCTGGGACATTACAGTTCATGATACTAAAGATCGGCGCGGGAGGCCGGCGGTGGGCGCGGCTATCGATCTTTCTCCCAACCGATGCCGACGCGCCCCGGCAACATCTTCGCGGCCGGGTTCGGACCCATGTTCTGCAGCACGATCCCGCCGGCGAGACAGACAAGCACCAGCGCCGCCACGCGAAGCGCGAGCGGGCGCAAGCGCGCCGGGCCCGAATTCTCCCAAGAACACACCACGCTGGGGACCGAAGAAGGCTGGAGCAACGGCAACGGAACAACGGCAACCGGGGCACGGCGCGAACAGCCCACAGGGAACGGGGTGCGCGGCGGGCTACAATGCCATTTGCATGAGCCAGCGCTCCGTTTTCCGGAACCGGGCCGAGTACGCCATGGCCGTGGCCGTGGTGAAGTCGCTCGAATGGGCGCCCCTGCCTCTGGCCCATGGGCTGGCCCGTTTCTACGTGCGGCTGCTGGACCTGGCGATTCCCCGCTTGCGGCGGGTGGCGCTGCGCAACCTGTCGTTCGCCATGCCCGAGCTCGATAGCGCGCGCCGCGCCCGGATCGCCGACGGCGTTTTCCGTTCCATCGCGCGTCTCCTGGTGGCGTTCGCCCGGCTCCCGTCGATCCACCGCGGCAACCTGGACGCTTGGATCCGCGCCGAGGGCGCCGAGCATTTCCAGGCGGCCATCCGCCGGGGCCGGGGAGTGCTGTTCGCCACCGCGCACCTGGGCAACTGGGAGTTGAGCGCCTTTGCGCACGGGCTGCTGACCGGGCCGATGAACGTGGTGGCGCGGCCGCTCGACAACCCGCCGATCGACCGCTTGGTGGAGCGCCGCCGCGCTCTCAGCGGCAACCGCCCGCTGTTCAAGAAGGACTCCGCCCGCGCCATCCTCAAGGCCCTCGCCGCCAACCAGGCCGTGGGCGTTCTCATCGATCAGAACGCCTCGCCCGATTCCGGCGTGTTCGCCGATTTCTTCGGCGTGCCGGCATGCGCCGGAACCGGCTTCGCCAAGATCGCCTGGCGCAGCGGGGCGGCGGTGATTCCCGGTTTCGCCCTCTGGATGGAGAATGAGCGGCGCTACGTGCTGCGCTTCTACCCGGCAGTCGCAATGACCGGCGACGCCGCGCGCGACACCCGCGAGTTGCAGCGCCAACTGGAGGCCGTGGTCCGCGAGTATCCCGACCAGTGGTTGTGGATTCACCGGCGCTGGAAGACCCGTCCGCCGGGCTCGCCGCCGCTGTACGAATCGCTTTGACCGGGACCAGCCATGCCTCCTGTCCACCACTTCATGCTTGCAGACCTGTCCAGGAGTCTGCTGGCGGCGTGCCCGTACCCGCCGTTCGTGGCCGTGCCCGGATACTCGCTGGCTTGGCTGCCGGATCTATTGCGAGTTTCGCCGGTGCAACTATGCGCAACGCGAGACCTATGAATGGCGGAACCGGAATTCGGCCCCCGAAGGCCGGGCAACCGGCGCCGGCGGCCATTGCGGACACCTGCGGCAGTCTGCCCATCGACGTCCTGGTGGCTCAAGGATGCCGGCCCGGCCCGGCGTGACCCGCGACGCGGCCGTAGCGTTGCAAGCGAGTCACTCCCGGGCCGCCCGCAACTTAAGCCCGGAATTCGGGTATGATAGTCATGATCTTGGAAGCCGATCTCCTCAGAGAACTCGTCGCGGGCCCCGTCGAAAAGCGCGCCATCACCAACCTGCGCGTGCTCAACGAAGCCTACGACTATGCCAAGCCGAGCTCCTTTTCGCGCGGCATGCGCATCGATCTCAATGGGTTGGCCATCCTCCTCATCTCCGGGACCGCCAGCATCGACGAAAACGGCCAGAGCGTCCACATCGGAGACTTCCGGGCACAGATGCGCCGCACCCTTTACAACATCACCGCCCTACTGGAGGCGGAAGGCGCCACCTGGAAAGATGTCGTCCGTACCACCTGCTACCTGCGCGACATCGAACGCGATTACGTAGCCTTCAACGAGGAACGCACCAATTTCTACCGGGAACAGGGCCTAGACCCGCTCCCGGCGTCCACCGGAATACAGGCGATTCTGTGCCGGCCGGAACTGCTGATCGAAATCGAAGCCATCGCCATGTTCCGCACGGAACCCAGGGCGTAGCCCATGCGCGGCAACTCCTCCTTCCGGCTCCGGCTGGGGGGCGGAGTTCTGTTGCTCGCCGCCGCCACCGCCGCCGGCGCGCCCAAACTCAAACTGGCCTCGGTTCAGGTGGCCCCTGGCGATTTTTCGCTCGACGGCCGTTGGGCCTCGCAACGCCTGGTGGTCACGGGCATCCTGGCCGATGGCTCCCGCCGCGACGTCACCCCGGCGACCAGTTTCCGCTCGGCCGATTCCAAGATCGCGGCGGTGAACAAGTCCGGTCTGGTCACGCCCGTGCGCGATGGCACTACGGCGATCTCGCTTTCGGTGGCCGGCCAGAAGCGGAAGCTCCACGTCACCGTCACCAACGCCAGCCGGAAATTGGCTTCGTTCCGTAATTCCGTGGAGCCGGTCCTCGGGCAGGCCGGCTGCAACTCGGCCGCCTGCCACGGCGCGCAGCACGGCCAGGGCTTGCTCAAGCTTTCCCTGTTCGGCGGCGAGCCCGAAGCCGATTACGACGCCCTGGTCCGCAGCGCCAGCGGGCGCCGCGTCAACCGCACCGAGCCCCGCCAGAGCCTGGTCCTTTTGAAAGCCGCTGGAGGCGTGCCGCATTCCGGCGGCGCGCGGCTCGCCCCCAATTCCCGCGGGTACGACATCCTCACTACCTGGCTCGACCAGGGGGCCACCTGGGATTCCGAAGCCGACGCGGCCATCGTCTCGGTCGCCCTCTACCCCGGCGAGCGCACTCTGCGCAAGGGCGAGACTCAGCGCCTGCTGGCCACCGCCACCTTCGCCAACGGCGCCAGGCGCGACGTCACCCTCGAAGCCGTTTTCCACAGTTCCGATCCGCGGGTGGCCTCCGTCGCGGATGGCGAAGTGAAGGCCGTGGGCACCGGCGACGCCGCCATCGTGGTCACTTACCTCCGCAAAGCCGCGGTGCTGCGCGTGGCGGTTCCGCAAACGCCGCCCGCGAACTTTCCGCCGCTGCAGGCCAACGACCAGATTGACAGTCTGGTTTACGCCAAGCTGGTGGCCATGGGCATTCCGCCATCGGAGCTGTCCACCGACCCTGAGTTTCTCCGCCGCGTCTACCTCGACACCATCGGCATTCTCCCCACGCCCGCCGAGGCGCGCGCGTTCCTGGCCGACCGCGACCCGCAGAAGCGCGCCCGCCTGATCGACCGCCTCCTGGCGCGCGACGAGTTCAACGATTTCTGGTCGCTCAAGTGGGGCGACCTGCTGCGCATCAAGAGCGAATACCCGGTGCGTGTGTGGCCCAAGGCCGTGGCGGTCTACTACCAGTGGCTGCACCAGAGCCTGGCCGAAAACAAACCCTACGACCAATTCGCCCGCGAGCTGATCACCGCCACCGGCAGTAACTTCCGCGTGGGGCCGGCCAACTTCGTGCGCGCCGTCGCCAACAAGGATCCGCGTACGGTGGCGGAGTCCGCGGCCCTGGTCTTCATGGGCGCGCGCCTGGGCTGCGCCCGCTGCCACAGCCATCCTTACGAAAGCTGGACGCCCGAGGACGTGCTGGCGCTGGGCGCCTGGTTCGGGCGCGTCAATTACAAGTCCACGCTGGAATGGAAAGAGGAGATCGTCTACCTCGATTTCAAGGCCAACCTGCGCGACCCGCGCACCCGCCAGGTGGTGCAGCCGCGCGTGCCCGCGGGCGAACCGGTCAAGGTCGGCCCCGAAGAGGATCCGCGCCTTCGCTTCGCCGCCTGGCTCACCGCGCCGGATAACCCCTGGTTCGCCGCCAACATCGTCAACCGCATCTGGTTCTGGCTGATGGGCACCGGCATCGTCAACGAACCCGACGATATGCGTCCCACCAACCCGCCCACTAATCCGCAACTGCTGACTTACCTTCAGAAGGAACTGGTGGATCGCCACTACGACCTGCGCCACATCTACCGCCTGATTCTGAATTCCCGCACTTACCAGCTCTCCTCCGAGCCGAACGAGTGGAACGCCGCCGACACCGCGCACTTCTCGCGCTACGCCGCCCGGCGTCTCTCCGCCGAGCAGATGCTGGACGCCGTTTCGCAGTTCACCGAAACCAGCGAAGCGTTCCGCAGCATCATTCCCGAGCCGTTTTCGAACTGGCCTTCCGACACCCGCGCCACGCAGATTTCCGACGGCAACACCGAGTGCGCCTTCCTCGACATGTTCGGCCGCCCGCCACGCGACACGCCGTACGAAGAGGAGCGCGACAACACGCTGACCCTGCGCCAGACGCTCTACTTCCTCAACTCCGAGCAGTTGGAAGGCAAGCTCTCGAGCAGCCCGCGTCTGAAGCGGCTGCTGGCTTCGAAACTGAGCGACGCGGAGATCGTGGACGAGATCTACCTGGCGGCGCTCTCCCGTTTCCCGTCCGGCGAGGAACGGAAACGCGTTTTGGAATACCTGGGTGCGAGAAAGGCCGCCCGCGCGCAAGCCGTGCAGGATGTCGCCTGGGCGGTGCTGAACGCGAAGGAGTTTCTCTTCAACCACTAATGCCGCCACTAACTCAGTTACAAGTCGGGTATGTGGGGCAGGTTGTTAACCTGCGGCGGGTTGGTAACCCGCCTTTCGATCCTGGCGCCCAGGCCGGGCCGCTCACTGACGTTCGCGGTTCCGTGCCGGGGCCAATGGCCGGCCCGCGAAGATCGACAAGGAGGTACTAAGCGATGTTGGATATCCGAGGACAAACCGCCGAATGGACCCCCAGCGGAGTGGCGCGGCGCGATTTCCTGCGCGTCGGCGCCGCCAGCCTGATCGGGTTGAGCATGGCCGATTGGTTCCGGCTGCGCGCCACGCCGTCGCCCGCGCGTAGCGTCATCCAGCTCTGGATGGCCGGCGGACCCACCCAGACCGATACCTTCGATCCCAAACCTTCGGCCGGCGAGGATTTCACCGGCCCGTTGCGCGGCGCGCTCTCCACCAACGTGAGCGGCGTTCAGATCGGCACGCTGCTTCCCCTGCTGGCCAAGCAGGCGGATAAGTACACCATCATCCGCGGCATGACCCACAATAACAACGGCCATGAAACCGCGGCGTATATCATGCAGACCGGGACCATGCCCACCACCGAGCTGGTCTACCCGGCCGTGGGCGCCATTGTGGGGTATGAGAAGGCCGAGGCGGTTGCCTCGAGCGGCCTGCCGCCCTACATCACCCTAACCAGTCCGCTGGGCCGTTTCTCGGAAGCCGGATTCCTCGGCAACCAGTACAAGACCTTCGCTCCGGGCGGCGACCCCAACTCCGCCAACTTCCGCGTGCAGGGGCTGGCGCCGCCCAAGGGCGTCACGCCGCAGCGCATCGAGGAACGCCGCGCTTTGCTCGCTTCGGTGGAGGCGCTGGCGCGCCAGGCCGACCGCCTGGATCGATCCGGCAGCCTCGACGAATTCCAGCAAAAAGCCTACGGCCTGATTCTGGGCGACGCCAAGAAGGCCTTCGATCTCACCCAGGAAAAGGACGCCGTGCGCGACCGTTACGGCCGCAACCAGTACGGCCAGTCCTGCCTGCTGGCCCGCCGCCTGGTGGAAGCCGGCGTGCCGTTCATTACCGTCAACGATGGCGGCTGGGACACCCACAAGGACAACTTCGAAGCCATGCGCCGCAAGCTCCCCATTCAGGACGCCGCCGTCTCCGCGTTGCTGGACGACCTGGCGCAACGCGGCCTCCTCGCGACCACCATCGTCACCTGGTACGGCGAGTTCGGCCGTACGCCGCGCGTGGCCAACGAGCCGCCCTGGTTCGGCGGCCGGCACCACTGGGGCCAGGTTTTTTCCGCCCTGGTGGCGGGCGGCGGTTTCAAGGGCGGCCGGGTAGTGGGCTCCTCCGACGCCCGCGGCGAAGCTCTCCGCGACCGCCCGGTATATCCCTGGGATCTCTCCGCCAGCATTTATAAATTGCTGGGCATCGACCCGCACGGCAGGCTGCCGCACCCCCACGGCTGCGTGGCCTACGTCAGCCCGGCCTCGGGCGGCGCCATGCCTGGCGGCGGCTTGCTCACGGAGATCATGTGAAGGCCGCGGTCCTGTTGCTGTCCGCGCTCACTCTCCCGGCCGCCCAACTCCCGCCCCCGCCCGAGCCCGTCACCGCCCTGGCCTTCTCGCCGGATGACGCGTGGCTGGTGTCCGGCGGCTACAACCAGGCCCTGGTGTGGAACGGCGCAACCGGGAAACTGGACCGCAAGATCGCGGGGCTGCCGGGACGAGTCCGGGCCCTGGCCTTCAGCCCCGATGGCAAACTGCTGGCCGCCGCGGGAGGGATGGCCGGCCAATCGGGCGCAGCAGTCCTGGTGGACTTCTCGACCGGCGCAGTGACGCCCCTCGCCACCGCCAGGGACGAATTGCTCGCGGTGGCCTTCAGCCCGGACGGCAAACTGCTGGCGTCCGGCGGCGCCAACAACCTGGCGGAAGTGTGGAACGTGGCCGACGCGAAGCCGGTGGCCACGCTCGCGGACCACACCGGCTGGGTCACTGGCTTGGCCTTCAGTCCCGATGGCAAGCTGCTGGCCACCTCCAGCGCCGATCAACGCGTGCGCGTGTGGTTCACCTCCACCTGGAAGAGCGATTTCGCGCTGCCGGAGCCCGCCGCCGGTCTGGTCACCGGCGTGGCTTTCGCGCCCGAGGGCGACTTCCTGGCGTTCTCGGTGGCCGGTGACGACGAGCACGCCATCCGCACCTGGAAGCCGCAAAACGCCTTCGTGGAACCGGATCCCAACCGGCCCAACCTCCACGCCACGCTGGTGCAGACCCGCCCCATCGATACCGGCGGATGCGTGCCGCTGGCGGTGGCCTTTTTCAACGCACCCAAGCCGGCCAAGGGCGTGCCGCCGCATTCGCGGATTCTGGCCGCCTGCTCCGATCACACCGTGCGCCTGATCGGGACCGGCGGCAACACGATCTCGACGCGCCCCAGCCACGCCGATTGGGTCTACGCCGTGGCGCCCGCCGCCGATGGCGTCCGCTACGCGACCGGTGGCGGCGATGGCGTCATCAAGATCTGGGGCGCCGCGGACAAGCCACTCTTCGTACTTGCGGAGGGTCCGAAATGACGCGGACGCTGCTTCTCGCCAGCCTCGCTTTGCTCACCGCCGCCGCGCAGGCGCCGCCGCCGGCCAAGAAGGCACCGGCTCCGCCGCCTCCTCCGCTCGAACCGCCGCAGGAAGTGGTGGCGTCGATCTACCCTGCCGGCGGCCAGCGCGGCCACACCGTCGAGGTCACCGTCACGGGCACGGGCCTGGCGCCCGAAGAGGTCCTGGTCTCGGGCGGCGGCGTCACCGGTCGCGTCCTCGAAACCAAGTCCGCCACGCTGGCGCGCGTTTCCGTCACCATCGCCGACAGCGCCGAGCCGGGCGAGCGCGAGTTCCGCCTGCGCAACGCGGGCGGCGTTTCCAACCGCGCGCGCTTCGTGGTCGGCACGCTGCCCGAAATCAACGAAGTGGAACCCAATTCCACGCCGGCGCAGGCGCAGAAGATTGCGGCTCTGCCGGTGGTGATCAACGGCCAGATTCTGCAAGCCGACCGAGACTATTTCCAATTCCACGCGCGCGCCGGCGAGACGCTGGTCTGCGCCGTGGAAGCGCGCAGCCTGCTGCCCTTCATCGCCGACGCCGTCCCCGGCTGGTTCGACCCGATTCTCGCGATCTACAACTCCGAGGGGCGCCAGATCCGTTACGCGGACGATTTCGGATTCAAGCCCGACCCGGTGCTGTTCTTCAGCCCGCCCGAGGACGGCGACTACATCATCGAGATCCGCGACATCGTTTTTCGCGGCCGCGCCGATTTCGTGTACCGCCTCACGCTGGGCGCGGTACCGTACGTCACCGGCGTTTTTCCGCTGGGCGGCCGGCGCGGCGAAGCGATCGACGTGCAGTTGCGCGGGGTGAACCTGCCCGAGCGTACCGCGCGGGTAATCGTCCCAACGGATGCGCCGCGCGTGATACGCGTCACCTCGGGCGCCATCCCCTTCGCGGCGAGCGACCTACCGGCGGTGCAAGCGAACGATTTCAACCACGCGCCGGAACAGCCGCAGCGCGTCACCGCGCCAGTGGCCATCGACGGGCGGATCGCCAATTCCGGCGATTCCGAGTACTTCGTCTTTCATGCCGACAAGGGGCAGAAGCTGCTGATGGAGGTGATGGCGCGGCGCCTGGATTCGCCGCTCGATTCCATCCTGACGCTGTACAACGCCAAGCGCGAGGCGGTGGCCGAGAACGACGATTGGACCGACCCGCTGGAATCGCAGTTGACCCACCACGCCGATTCGCACCTGGTCTACACCTTCCCCGCCGCGGGCGACTACTCGCTGCGCTTGCGCGACATCCAGGGCAAGGGCGGCGACGAGTACGCCTACCGCCTGCTGATCGCCCCGTTGAAACCGGACTTCGCGCTGCGCGTGACGCCCGACAACCCCCGCCTGGGGCAGGGCGACACAGCCGCCATCACCGTGACGGCGCTGCGCCGCGACGAGTTCGCGGGCGACATCGCGCTTTCGGTGGAGGACCTGCCGCCGGGCTTCCTGGCGAGCGAGGGAGTGATTCCCGCCGGGCAGACCGAGGGCCGCCTGACCATCACCGCGCCCATCGACGCAGTACCCGGCGTTCTGTCGCCCACCATCGTGGGGACCGCGACCGTCGGCACCGACACCGTTCGCCGCCGGGCCGAGACCGCCGAAGCCGTGATGCAGGCCTTCGCCTACACGCATTACCTGACCACACCGCGGCTCCTGATGGCGGTGACCCCGCCGGCCGCGTTCACGCTTTCGGCCGAAGTCCCGCCCGGTGAAGCGCTCGAGGTCAAGCCCGGCGCCGAGACGCCCTTCGTGGTGAAAGTGCGGCGCAGGCCCGGCGCCGCCAACGCCGTGACGATTGGGGCGGTGCGCCTGGCGAACAACACCATAACCACTAAGTCGATTCAGGTAACTGCGGACAAGGACGAAGTTACGATAGCGGTGGCGGCAACGAAGGATGCCAAGCCGGGGCTGCGGCAGGATATCATCATCAGCGGCTTCATGCGGGCGGGGGGCCAGACCATTACGAGATTCACGCAGGCGGTGCCGGTGAAGGTGGCGCAGTAGCGGGGGCGGGACACGATGGCCGGGGCGGGATCGCGCCCATTGACGCCGCGGATTGCGCAACCCTGCGGCCAGGGCCCTTACCTGACAAGGCGTTGTTTCGACCGAGTGGACTGTTTCCGGGTGTCCGGCGTCCCGACGGCAGGGGGATGGACGCTTTCAGTAGCGCCGTTTGTGACAATTTCCGAGTAGGCGACAATCCACTCGGAGTCGGTAGCGCTACAACGTCGATCGTGACTGAAGGGTCCCAATGCAGCCAACTGCGGGGAATTGGATCGCTCTGGAACGTGTCTGGCACCTCGATGCGACATCGTGGCAACCTGGGCAGCGTCTATCGACGCGCTTTGGAGTCCCTACGTAGTTTCCGACGATTCCGAAACGGCGTGCCGCCTTTCGATAACAGCCTAAGTGCGATCCGTGGGGCCAATCAATCGAGTTGCTACGCTGCGCATTTCCGCGAACTCCCGAGTGGCATCAGTCCCGGAGGACTGCTTCTCGATCCATCGTCCCACAGCTTCCACGAGTTCGGATACTAACTGGTCGTCGATGTGCCGATACAGCTCATTCCGTTCGTATGTAGAAGTGCCTGCCCCCCCTGCGTCGCGGATGTCGTTGAGAACTGACTGGCAGATCCCGACACACTCGTCGCAGATGAATACTCGTACATCGGCGCTTGGACCTCCAATCAGCTTCTGGACGGCATCCTGACCTTTGCCGCAGAAGGAACAACGAGGGGGCCCTGAATCCGGGCGATTTCGTCGCCACATAATCTCGGAGCTTTAGTCTACTACGCTGAAGCAAGCCGATCAATGGTCGGGGCCATGATCGGGCCGGTCTGCCGACCATGGAGCCCAGGCGGCGACCGCACGCGCGATGTCACCCAGTGTCTACCGACTGTGGCCGGATGACGGGCTACTCGGAAACAGTGCATGCATCTGGACGCCAGCCGGCCTGCCGAAGTGAGCCGTCCCACACGATTCGGAAAACGACGGTGCCTTGTGACCGTCGCTCCAAGACGCGGCCAGTTGGGCCGCAAACGTCCGTCACGGCTCCAGGGCGTCCAACACCGCCCCGCGGTTCTTCGAGATAACCGCGAGGTAGGCGCGGGTGGTTGCATCGGGCTTCCTGCGCCCTTGCTCCCATTCCTGGAGCGTCCTTGGGTTGATGCAAAACGCGCGCGCAAACTCGGCTTGCGACATTCCCACCTGGCTGCGGATGCGTTTCACGTCGACTTGATCCGGCAGCACGATTCGCCGTGTGGCCAGGTTCGTCTCGCCCCTCACGTGAGCGAGAATCTGCTTGGCGCTCTCTTCCAACGCCAAGCCGAGCTTGGTTCGCCGCCTGGCTCCGGTGCTCCGAACACGTACGCTCATGGTCATCGCCCTCCTTTGGCTGCTTTCTTGATCTGCGAAGCGAGCTTTGCGCAAACTCCCGGCAGGCGGGTTGACAACCCGCCGCAGGTTGACAACCTGCCCCACACAACCCCGGCAAGTGCACTTCCGCGGCCGATCCGCCTAAACCAGCGTGCCGGTCCCCACCAGCTTCGCCGCCATCCGGGCATGCCGCTTCAATACCGGGCCCATGCGGACCGTCAGCAACGCGCGGTCTTGCACCACCACGCGGCCCTCGATCACCAGCGTCTCGACGCCCGCCGGCGCGCACAGCAACAGCGCCGATACGGCATCGGTCGCGCCGCTGTAGCCGGCCTCCCGCAGGTCGAACAGCGCCACGTCGGCGCGCTTGCCAGGCTCGAGCGTGCCGATGTCGTCCCTGCCCAGGCACCGCGCGCCTTCCACCGTGGCCATGCGTAGCGCGCCGTGCACGTCGAGCGCGGCCGCGCCGTGACTCACGCGGTTCAGCAGCAGCGCCTGCCGCGCTTCCGCCAGCATGTGGGAGCTGTCGTTGGACGCGCTGCCATCCACGCCCAGGCCCACCGGACACCCCGCCCGCCGCAGCGCCAGCACGGGGGCGATCCCCGATCCCAAGCGCATGTTCGACGTGGGGCAGTGCGCCACGCCCACGCCGGCGCGCCCCAGCCGCACGATCTCCCGCGGCTTGAAGTAGATGCCGTGCGCCAGCCACGTGGCGCCGCCCAGCCACCCCGAGTCGCTCAGAAAGTCCAGCGGACGCCGCCCGTAACGGCTCAGGCACCAGGCGTCCTCGTCGCGCGTCTCGGCCAGGTGGGTGTGCAGGCGGACCCCGCGCCGTGCGGCCAGGTCCGCGGTGGCTCGCATCAGAGTCTCCGACACCGAAAACGGCGAGCACGGCGCCAGCGCCACGCGCAGCATCGAGCCGGGGCGCGGGTCGTGATAGCGCGCGATCACCCGCTCGCAGTCGGCCAGAATGCGGTCCTCGCTCTGCACCACCGAATCCGGCGGCAGCCCGCCGCGGCTCCGTCCCACGCTCATGCTGCCGCGCGTAGGATGGAAGCGGATGCCGATGCGCCGCGCCGCCTCGACTTCCGCGTCGATCATGCCCTCCCGCCCGCGCGGGAACACATAGTGATGGTCGGCGGTGGTGGTGCATCCCGAGAGCATCAGCTCCGCCATGCCGGCGAGAGCGGCCACGTGCAGCGCCTCTTCGTCCAGCCGCGCCCACAGCGGGTAGAGAATCTTGAGCCAGTCGAATAGCTCGACGTCGGCCGCGGCGCGGCAGGCGCGGGTCAGCGTCTGGTAGAGATGATGGTGCGCGTTCACCAGGCCGGGAATGGCGATGGCGTACGGCGCGCGGATGGTGCGCCGCGCCCGCAGCCCCGCCGGCACGCGCGTGCCCACGCGGCGGATTTCGCCGTCTTCGGCGTAAAGGAACCCGCCGCGCAGGACGGCGCCGCGCGCGTCCATGGTCACCAGCGTGTGGATGTCGCGGATGAGCAGCGAATCGGTCATGATCGCTCCACCAGCTTGCGGCGCCGCAGAATGGCGTCGAGCCCCGCGCCGTTCGGCCCCACGTCGAAGGGCTCGCCCGCAGCGGCGCGCGCCGATTGCGTATCCTTCAGCCCGTTGCCGGTGATCATGGCCAGCGCGATGGCGCGGCGGCTGATCGCTCCCTTCGCCACCGCCCGGCGAAGCCCGGCCACCGAGGCCGCCGCCGCCGGCTCCCCGAACACGCCCGCGAGGCGCCCGGTCGAGCGCATGGCGTCGAGGATCTCGCCGTCGGTGACGCCGATCATGTGCCCCTCGGATTCCCGGATCGCCGCCAGCGCCTTCCGCCAGTTGCGCGGCACTCCCACGGCGATGCTGTCGGCTATCGAATGCGGCTCCATCGGCTTCACGTCCCGCCCCGTGCGATACGCCTCCGCGATGGGCGCCGCGCCTTCCGCCTGCACGCCCAGCATGTGCGGCGTGCGCTCGATCAGACCCAGCGTGTGCATCTCCCGGAAGCCTTTCCAGATGCCGGCGAGCGTGCAGCCGTCGCCCACCGAGACGGCGACCCACTCGGGCACGTCCCAGCCGAGTTGCTCGCAGACCTCCAGCCCCGCGGTCTTCTTGCCTTCCACCAGGTACGGATTGATGGCGCAGTTGCGGTTGTACCAGCCCATTCGCTCGCAGGTCCGCTGGCACAGCCGGAAGGCGTCTTCATAACTGCCGCGCACGCGCAGCACCGTGGCGCCGAAGATGAGCAGTTGCGTGACCTTCGGCTCGGGCGCGCGGGCGGGCACGAAGATGACGCTCCGCAACCCCATCGACGCCGCCATGCCCGCGCAGGACGACGCCGCATTCCCGGTGCTGGCGCAGGCTATGATGTCCCGCCGCTTCTCGCGCGCCTTCACCACGCCCACCGAACTGGCGCGGTCCTTGAGCGATCCCGAGGGGTTCCGCCCGTCGTCCTTCAGATACAGCGTGCGCACGCCCACGTGCCGGGCCAGAGAGCGGGCGTCGATGATCGGCGTCCACCCCACCGGCACGGCGGGCAGTACTGCGTCCTCGCGAATGGGCAGCAACTCGCGGTAGCGCCAGTGATCCAGTGCGGGGCGCGCGGCCAGTTGCCGCCGCGTGAGCCGGCGCGCGATGGCCTGGTAATCGTACAGCACGTCCAGGATGCCCTCGATGCCGCACGCCGGGCAGGTGTACGGCACGCGAGTCGAGTAAGTCGCGCCGCAGCAGACGCAGCGAAGTCCGCGCACGTACTTCATGATGTGTTTTCGATTGTAGCGCCGAAACCCGGGGACAGACGAAACTGTCCCAAGGCGGACGCCGCTCCGCGCCGAGGCCACTGAAACCGCTACGCCGCGTGGACAGTTCCGTCTGTCCCCGGGTTTCTGTCTGTCCCCTGGTTTTCGTTGCCCGCTGGCGCTACCCTCGACAGTGTGCAGACCATCATCGAGCCGTTCCGCATCAAGAGCGTCGAGCCCCTGCGCCGGACCACACCCGAGGAACGCCAGCGATTCCTCGAAGCCGCCGGGTACAACCTTTTCCTCATCGAAGCCCGCAACATCCTCATCGACCTGCTCACCGACTCGGGCACCAGCGCCATGTCCACCGCGCAGTGGGCCGCCATCATGCGCGGCGACGAGAGCTATGCCGGCGCCGAGAGCTTCTTCCGTTTTGAGCGCGCCGCCCGGGAACTCACCGGCTTCCGCCACATCATCCCCTGCCACCAGGGCCGCGCCGCCGAACGCATCCTCTTCGGCGTGATGGCGAAACCCGGCCACGTGATTCCCTCCAACACGCATTTCGACACCACCCGCGCCAACATCGAATTCAGCGGCGCGCGCGCCATCGACCTGCCCATCCCCGAGGCCGCCGATACGCAGGCCCGCCTGGATTTCAAGGGCAACATGGATGTTTCCGCGCTGGAGGCGCTCATCGCCGCCGAGGGCGCCGGCCGCATTCCGCTCGCCATGCTCACCATCACCAACAATTCCGGCGGCGGGCAGCCCGTTTCCATGGCCAACATCGAGGCCGTCCGGGCGGTCTGCGCGCGGCACGGCATTCCCTTCTACCTGGACGCCTGCCGTTTCGCCGAGAACGCCTGGTTCATCCGCGAGCGCGAGCCCGGCTATGGCGACTGGCCGCCGAAACGCATCGCCCGGAAGATGTTTTCGCTCGCCGATGGCTGCACCTTCTCCGCCAAGAAGGACGCCTTCGCCAACATCGGCGGCCTGCTGGCCACCAATGACGGCCGCGTGGCGCAGCTCGAAACCGACCTGCTGATTCTCACCGAAGGCTTCCCCACTTACGGCGGGCTGGCCGGCCGCGACCTGGAAGCCATCGCCGTGGGCCTGGAGGAAATACTCGACCCCGACTACCTGCGCTATCGCATCGTCTCGACCGGTTACCTGGGCCGCCACATCGCCGACCACGGCGTACCCATCGTGGAGCCGCCCGGCGGGCACGCCATCTACATCGACGCCGCCCGCATGTTACCGCACATTCCGCCGCACCAGTTTCCGGGGCAGGCCCTGGCCGTGGAACTCTACCGGCACGCCGGCATCCGGACGGCCGAGATCGGCTCGGTGATGTTCGGCGCCGCCGCGCGCCACGAACTGCTGCGCCTGGCCATCCCGCGCCGCGTCTACACGCAGAGCCATATCGACTATGTAGTGGAGGCCATCCTGGAAGTGAACGCCAGGAAGCGGGAGATCCGCGGCATGGAGATCGTCGAGCAGCCCCCGTTCCTGAGGCACTTCAGCGCGAGGTTTCGGATGTTGGCGGGGTAAGGCGGCGCGCGCGGGGTGGCGGGCTGCCGGTGGCGAGGGGATATACGACACGAATCGCGCTGATGGGATGGCGGCGCTTCCCCGATCGGCGTTTGAACTAAGCCACTGGCGCGGCGGACGCTACGCGTGTGGTAAAGGGCTGGCGTTCGGCTTCGACGGGAGATAAGTCTGGGTCACAAGGAGGTCCCTGTGACCCAACTTCGAGAAACGATGCTGGAGGAACTCCAGCGTCGCAACTATGCACAGAGTACCGTAGAAGCGTATATCCACGCACTATGGGAGTTCACCAAGTACTTCAAGCGTCCGCCCGATCGACTCGGGCCGGACCACATCCGGCAGTTCCAACTCTACCTGCTCCGCGATCGAGAGTTGGCAACCAATACGGTCAAGCAACGAATGGCCGCCATCCAGTTCTTCTTCGCGCACCCTCAAGCGCCCGTACCTCCGGGATGATTTCCCGTATCCGAAGAGCCCTCAGAGACTGCCGGCCATCTTGAGTCAGGAAGAGGTCACCCGGCTGATCGATTCGGCGAGCAATCTGTCCCACCGGGCGATGCTGATGACTCTCTATTCGACCGGCGTCCGCCGTGCGGAGTTGGTGCATCTGAAGGTCGAGGACATCGACAGCCAACGCATGGCGATTCACGTCCGGCAGGCCGATGGTTGTGATCGAAAGGCTGACTGCGGTGCAAGTCCTCTCGGAGTCGGCGAGGCAGGCCGCCATTGCAGATACGTCGTGACCGCACTTCATCCACGGCTTTACAAGCGTGCCGCGCAGCACGCCTGCTACTCGTGTGCCAGCTCGCCAAAATTGCGCCACCGGGCGCCCTCCGGACCCGCTCCATCGTCCTCCCAAACCCGGCCTCGACGTGCGCCGATGCGCAACGCAATTCGCCGCACCTTCGCAAGCCAGCAAGACACCAAGGTCCGGAGCCGGACAAACCGATTGAAGGCCCATAGCTCTGCCGCATCCGCCGCAAACGCCAGCGGCTTCCTTCAAACGGCCCTATGGGAAGCGCCCCTGCGTCAAGCCGCCGCACTTCGTTCGGGGTCCGTCTGCCGGGGCGCTTCCGATAGGGTCCTGCCGTTTGCTGCCGGCGGAGCGCAGCTCACCCCGCCGTGGGAGTGGAACTTCAAGGCGCCACTCGCGAACCGCTCCAACAGATCTTAGGAATCTCGGAACTACCCGAGGTATGGTCCCGTAGTAACTCATGGTTGAGCTACCGGCTCAGGCCCTCTGTGCAACGGGAGGTAACGGAATGAAAACATGGATGCACGCTGTCGTGATAGCCGTAGTGCTGGGCGCATGTCTGCCTCTCCAGTTGAGCGCTGGCGATGCCATCGATGAGTACGTATACCACGAGATGCAGGCCAAGCAGATCCCCGGGCTGGCTTTCGCGGTGATTCAGCACGGCCAGGTGACCACCAAGCGCGCCTACGGTCTCGCCAATCTCGAAACCGGAACCCCCGTTCAGGCCAGCAGCGTCTTCGAAATTGCCTCCGTCACCAAGCCATTCACTGCGACCGCGGTGATGATGCTTGTCGAAGAGGGCAGGCTCCAGCTCGACGATCCGATCGGCAAGTTCATCGAGCACACGCCGGCCGCGTGGAAGGAAATCACCGTCCGGGAGTTGCTCTCTCACACATCGGGTTTAAGCGGCGGCGGCTGGGTGGAGTGGGAAGGCTCACCGCTGCTGCGGATCACCACGCAGCAGATGTTCGCCGACATCGCAAAAAGGCCGCTCCTCTATAGTCCGGGGGGCGACGCTTCGTACAGCGATCCGGGGTTCTTTCTGCTGGGCATGATCATCGAAAGGATCTCCGGGATGCGTTATGCCCAGTTCATGGAACGGCGCGTCTTTGCGCCGGCGGGGATGGAGAACACGCGCATTCTGGACCGCAGAGCCATCGTCAAGAACCATGTTTCGTGCTACGAACTGCGCGACGGCCAACTGCAAAACGACCGGCGTGTCTGGGAGCACGAGCTCCCGTCCTATTTCGGCATGCTGAGCACCGTGGAAGACCTGGCGAGGTGGAACCTCGCCCTCGATCAGGGACGGGTTTTGAAGCGCGAGACACTGGCGCAAATGTGGACGCCCACATTGCTCAAGAGTGGCGCGACGGCGCGCGTGGATGGAGAGCCCTACGGACTCGGCTGGATCGTCGACGACCTGAGCGGCCATCGCGTTGTCGCCCACCCTGGATTTACGGGCTGCATCATGATCCGCTTTCTCGACGACGATTACGCGATCGTTGTTCTGACGAATCTGGACATCACGTCCGGCCCGGCGCACCAATTGACGCTGGCGCTAGGCATCACAGCCCAACTGCGTCCCGACATTGCCAAGTTGCTTCCGCACTGACCGCTTCAGTGAGGTCTAACCGGCGACGCGCCGTACGCCCAGTGAGGATCGAGCCGCAGGCACCGTTTGGGACACGAAATCGAAATCCCGCGTGCAGATCCTCTTCTCCCTCTGGCGTGCGGGGATCGTGCAACAGAACAGGTGGGCGCCACAGGCCGGACCATGTTTGTCTTGCGCTGGCGGCCAGTTCCCGATAAGTCCCGATGTGGGAAGCTTGAGCCTCCGCGCCAGCGCCTGAGGGCTCTCCCCATGGCATGCCCCGTGCGCCCTCTACCCCACCTCGCCGCGCGCCAGGATCTCGGCGCGCAATTCCACCCGCCGGGCGTCGTTCATCGCGAGCACCAGCACAGTCGCCCGGCCAGTGGCTGTCAGCCCTTCCATACGCGGACCCCGCCACGCAAAGTGCCCGGTCCAGCGGTCGCGCCGCAGGTGAAAAAGCGGCACGATCCGGCCGCTCTCCCGGTCGGGGCCCGAAAGATCCGGTCCCAGCTTACTTCCGCAATCATCCCGGACGGCCGTTGACGACCTACGCCGCCTCACGATGGCTCCGACGTCTAGCCCGGCGGCCCGGGAATCGACAGCTTACTGCAAATCCTCTTTGCCGGAAGATTCGCGATCTCCGCGTGGCGAGGAACAGCCTCGGCGTGACCGGTCTGAGGGTTCTCCCACAACGTATGTTCCTTGCCCTCCCGCCGCACCACGCAACCGTACCGGCGCGGGTGCCGCAGGAACCCTTCGCGTTTCATGCGACGACTACAAGTTCCCGGCCTGCGTCCGGAGGGAGCGAGCGCAGAGACTCCTCGCGCCGGTGTTCGAGAATGAGCGCAATCGCCTCACGCAGGTTTGAGAGGCATTCTTCACGCGATTCGCCTTGGCCGTTGGCTCCTGGAACCTCCGCGCAGTACGCGATGTACCAGGGGCCGTCGCGGTCGACAATCGCCGTGAACTCGTTGCGCACGACTCGACTCTACCGCCGGCGGGGTGTTGCGGGCCGGCCGGAGGCAACGCCGCGTCCGCGCCGCCAAAACCGCCCGTGAAGCCATGGTCATATAATGTCAGTCATCATGCCACTCATCGATCGGGTTCAGAAAGACATGGTCGCGGCCATGAAGGGCCGGGAGGAAGCGCGCCTCGGCGCCCTGCGGATGATCAAGGCCGCCTTGATGA
>Ga0326728_10000442_pt1 | contig 162235 bp, 145 predicted proteins | sample MB3enrmetagenome_FD_207602 | JGI IMG/M metagenome (GOLD analysis project Ga0326728, IMG submission 207602) | Lab enriched peat soil microbial communities from McLean, Ithaca, NY, United States - MB31MN | ecosystem: Environmental > Terrestrial > Soil > Wetlands > Peat | place: USA: New York... | reverse complement strand
GGGGTTTTGTGCCGGGGGGGGGGGGCCCCCCCCCCACGGCTCTCCGGAACCCATGGTGCGCATGTTCGCGGCGCGATCGATCATTTGTAGCCGCTTACCTAACTTGCTTTATCCCCTTTATCCTTTTTATCCCCGGCCAGAATTCCTTCCATCCATGCCGCAGAGACCACGGTCCAGGCCAGGCGCTCCAGATGTTCCAGGACTGCCGGATGCTTTGGTATGGCCAGGTTCCATCGGTGTCCACCGGCACTGGACCGCCGCACGCCATCGGCCTGGACCCGCGCCACGGCGCCGCGGACCATTTCCGCCTATCCGCGCCCTGTCTCTGTTGAGATAATGGTTCCGTTCCTTTCCCGAGGCGCCCGCATGCCCATCAAGATCCTCATCGTCGAGGACGACCCAATAAACGTTAAGTTCATGCGGGTGGTCCTGACCCGGAAGGGGGGGTACGAGGTGCTGGTCTCCGAGGACGTGGATGAGATCGTGAGCCTGGCCAAGTCCGGCGGACTGTCGGCCATCATCATGGACATCAGCCTTTCCCACACCATGTACCAGGGCCGGAAGGTCGATGGGATTTTCATTACCAAGCTGCTCAAGGGGGATCCGGCCACCGCCGGGTTGCCGGTGATCCTGGCCACCGCCCACGCCATGACCGGGGACCGGGAACGGTTCCTGGCCGAGACCGGCGCGGAGCACTACCTGTCCAAGCCCATCCACGACCCGGACCTGTTCCTGGATCAAGTGCGCAAGGCCCTGCCGGAGGCCGGGTGAGGCGCACGGAGCGCTCCGGGCCCGGGAACGCCTTCCGGCTGCTGGTGGAGTACGACGGGTCCAGGTTCCAGGGCTGGCAGAAGCAGGGACCGGCCCAGACCGTCCAGGGGGTGCGCACCGTGGCCGGGGCCCTGGAGCGCGTCCTGCGGGAGGCGGGGGTGGCGGTGGCGGCGCTGGGCGGGGCCGGGCGCACCGACGCCGGCGTGCACGCCCTGGGGCAGGTGGCCCACCTGCGTCTGGACGGGGAGCCCGTCCACCGGGCCCGGGACCTGCAGCTGATCTTCGACCAGGGCCTGCCGGGGGACGTGGCGGTGCGCCTGGTGTCCCCTTGCAGCCCCGGGTTCCATGCCCGCCACGACGCGGTGAGCCGCACCTACCTGTACCAGCTGAGCCTGCGCCGCAGCGCCCTGGCCAAGCCGTACATCTGGTGGGTGAAGGGAGCCCTGGACCTGGACCGCCTGCGCATCGCCTGGGCCGCCTTCCCGGGCGCCTGGGACATGTCGGCGTTCGCGGACCTGGAGCCGGGGGAGGATCCCCGCTGCCGGATCCTGCACACCGAACTGGCCCCCTGCGGCTCCCTGGTGCTGCTGCGGGTCGCCGCCGACCACTTCCTGCGCCGCCAGGCCCGGCGGATGGTGGGCGCCGCGGTGGCTTGCGCCCTGGGCAAGGACCGGCCCGAACGCCTGGCCCAGGACCTGGCCCTGCCCTCGGGCGAGGCCACCCGCCTCTGGGGGGCCGCGGCGGCGCCGGCGTCCGGCCTGTTCCTGGAGCGGGTGCGCTATCCTGGAGATCCGGCGGACCCGCCCCTGCGGCCGGCGATGCCGGTCGTTTAGGAGTTCGACGAGTGGGCATCTTGGACATCATCGGCCCGGTCATGGTGGGCCCCAGCAGTTCCCACACCGCCGGCGCGGTGCGCATCGGCGCCTTCGCCCGCAGGGTGCTGGGCACCGAGCCCGCCACGGCCCTGGTCCAGCTCCACGGGTCCTTCGCCGCCACCGGCGAAGGGCACGGCACGCACCTGGCCCTCCTGGCCGGGCTGCTGGGGCTGGCCCCGGACGACGAGCGCATTCCCCGCGCCGAAGCCCTGGCGGCGGAGCGCGGCCTCGCCTACCGGTTCGAGCCGGCGGACCTGGGGAATGTGCATCCCAACTCGGCGCGGCTGCAGCTGGAGGCGCCCGGCGCGAGCCTGGACCTGGCCGCCAGCTCCACCGGCGGCGGGCGCATCTCGGTCTGGAACATCGACGGGTTCGCGGTGAACCTGGACGGGCAGTACCCGACCATCCTGCTCACCTACCCGGACCGCCCGGGGGCGGTGGCCATCGTCAGCGCCATCCTGGCCAACGCCGGCCTCAACATCGCCACCATCAAGGCGCGCCGCGCCGCCCGGGGGGGCGATGCGCTCATGACCGTGGAGCTGGACACCGAGCCCCCCGCCAGCGTGCTGGAGAGCCTGTGCTGCCTGCCCCAGATCCAGCAGGTCCGGTTCATTCCCAGCCTGGACTTCGGAGGTTGAATGGATACCCCGTCCCGCCGTCCTGAAGGCACCCTGGAGGCCTACCGGACCCAGGCCGCCGAGGCCGGCGTCCCCTTGTCGGAAGTCTTCATCCGCCTGGAAGTCCAGCTCACCGGCCGCCCGGAGCCCCAGCTCCGGGACATGATGCGGGACCGGGTGCGGGTGATGCGCCAGGCTCTGGAACGGGGGCTGGCTGCGCCGCAGATCTCCCGCAGCGGCCTGGTCCAGGGCGGGGCGGCGCGCATGCACCGGTGGCTGGGCCAGGGCGGGTCCCTGCTCGGACCGTCCTTCTCGCGCATGATCGCGGCGGCGCTGGCGGTGGCGGAGGTGAACGCGTGCATGGGGCGGGTGGTGGCGGCGCCCACCGCCGGGGCCTGCGGCGTGCTGCCGGCGGCCATCCTCACCGTGGCCGACGCCCGGAGCGCGGACGAAGAGGCGGTGCTGCGCGCCTTCTTCACCGCCGGAGGCATCGGCCTGGTGATCGAGAAGCTGGCCACCCTGTCCGGGGCCGGGGGGGGCTGCCAGGCCGAAGTGGGCTCCGCCTCGGCCATGGCCGCCGGCGGCCTGGTGGAGCTCCTCGGCGGCACCCCCGCCCAGGTGGACCACGCGGTGGCCTTCGCCCTGGCCAACGTCCTGGGGCTCATCTGCGACCCGGTCGAGGGGCTGGTCGAGGTTCCCTGCGTGCAGCGCAACGTCATGGGCGCGGTGAACGCCGCCGCCTGCGCCGAGATGGCCCTGGCGGGCATGGAGAACATCTTCGGGGCCGACGCGGTGATCGAGACCATGGGCAAGGTGGGCCGGCGCCTGCCGGAGGAGTTCCGGGAGACCGCCCGGGGCGGTCTGGCCACGGCGCCCAGAAAAACCTGAGACGGGTTCTCGGGCCTGTGACCATCGTCACGGCGCACTCCATCGACCTGCCACCATGCTCCTTCGCAACCGGCGCCAGCACTCGGTTTCCGGGCATTCCCGGGGTCCCGCTTTACAAGTTGACAATCTTGCCAACTATAAATGCGCGCCGTACGCTTCATGAACATTCGCGCCAGGGGGCACTGACAATGAGCGACCAGGTCTCGGAACGCAAGGGCAAAGGCACGGTCTTCGTGAAGAAGGAAGTGTGCAAAGGCTGCTCGTACTGCATCGATTTCTGCCCGACCCACGCGCTGGAGTTCTCCCACGAGTTCAATGCCAAGGGTTACCACGTCCCGGTCCTGGCGCGGCCCGAGGACTGCACCGGCTGCGACAACTGCGGGCTGTACTGCCCCGATTTCGCCATCTACGGCGTGAGATGGAAAGACATCGACGAGAAGCGCAAGAAGGCGTAGTCATTTCCGTGCCCAGCCGCACCCGAACCATGGAGGCAACCTTGCAAGCGGATCCCAGAGGAGTCCTGACCGGTGTGCACTTCATCGACGGCGACCACGCCGCCTGCGAAGGCGCCCTCGCAGCCGGGTGCCGGTTCGTGGCCGGCTACCCCATCACCCCCTCCACCGAGATCGTGGAGCGCTTCGCCTCCCGCATTCCCACCGTAGGCGGGATCTTCATCCAGATGGAGGACGAGCTCGCCGCCAGCATCGCCATCCAGGGCGCGGCCTGGGGCGGCAAGAAGGTGCTGAACGTCACCAGCGGCCCGGGGCTGTCCCTGATGATGGAGCACCTGGGCTACGCCTTCATCACCGAGACCCCCTGCGTGTGGGTGGACGTCCAGCGCGGCGGCCCTTCCACCGGGCTTCCCACCGGACCGGCCCAGGCCGACATGATGCAGATCAAGTGGGGCTCCCACGGCGACTTCGAGGTGATCGCCCTGGCGCCCAATTCCCCCCAGGAGTGCTTCGACCTGGCCATCCGGGCCTTCAACCTCACCGAGACCTGGCGGGTGCCGGTGTTCCTCATGATGGACGAGGTGGTGGGCCACATGACCGAACGGGTGGACATCCCCCCCGCTGCGGAGATCGAGGTGGTGGAGCGCAAGTGGACCCGGAAGCGCCCGGGCGAGTACCAGGCCTACGGCACCACCGCCGAGGACCCGGTGCCCGAGATGATCAAGGCGGGGGACGGCTACCGGGTGCACATCACCGGCCTCACCCACGACGAGCGCGGCTACCCGAACCTCACCCCGGCCGCCCAGGACAGGATGGTCAAGCGCCTGGTGAACAAGATCCGCCTGAACGCCGACAAGATCGTGGACGTGCGCGAGGACGGGGTGGAAGGCGCCGACGTGGTGGTGGTCTCGTTCGGCATCACCTCCCGGGTGGCCATGGCCGCCATCGACCAGGCCCGGGCCAAGGGCGCGAAGGTGGGCTCGGCCCGCCTGGTCATCACCTGGCCCTTCCCGGCCGGGAGGATCCGGGAGATCGCCAGGCGCGCGAAGGCCATCATCGTGCCCGAGATGAACATGGGCCAGATGGTCCTGGAAGTGGAGCGGGCGGTGGCCGGCGCCACCAGGGTCATCTCCCTGCCCCACGCCGGGGGAACGGTGCACGAGGTCGAGACCATCCTCAATGCGATCATGGAGGCCGCGCGATGAGCCAGGACCTGGACGCCTCGCTGGAACTCGAGTACGGAACGGAGAACGCGGTGCTGCCGTTCCTGCGCCAGGACCGGATCCCGCACATCTGGTGCCCCGGCTGCGGCATCGGCACCACCGTCAACTGCTTCTGCCGGGCCCTTTCCGATTCGGGCCTGGACCTGGACAAGGTGGCCATCGTCTCGGGCATCGGCTGCACCGGCCGCACCGCCGGCTACCTCAACCTGGACAGCTTCCATACCACCCACGGCCGGGCCATCCCCTTCGCCACCGGCCTCAAGCTGGCCAATCCCGACCTGAAGGTGGTGGTCTATTCCGGCGACGGCGACCTGTCGGCCATCGGCGGCAACCACCTGATGCACGCCGCCCGCCGCAACATGGACCTGATGGTGGTGTGCGTGAACAACTACACCTACGGCATGACCGGCGGCCAGGTGGCCCCCACCACCCCCATCGGCCCGACCCAGACCACCATGCCCTTCGGCAACTTCGAGAGCCCCTTCAACCTGCCGTTCCTGGCCGACGCCTGCGGCGCCGTCTACGTGGCCCGCTGGACCATCTACCACGTGCGCCAGCTGGCCAAGGCCATGCGCGAGGGCCTGCAGAAGAAGGGCTTCGTCTTCATCGAGGCGCTCTCCCCCTGCCCGACCCTCTATTCCCGGCGCAACCGCCTGGGCGACGGTGTGGACCAGGTGAAGTACTACAAGGAGCGCTCCACCATCAAGAACGGCGCCGACACCAAGGAAGTGGGGCTGGGCTACCAGGGCGACATCATCGTGGGCAAGTTCGTGGACCGGGAACGGCCCACCTGGCTGGATTCCATGAACAGCCACCTCACCAAGGTCCTGGGCGACCGGTTCCAGACTTACGGAGCTCCCAATGGCAAAGACTGAAATCCGCGTCGGCGGTCTGGGCGGCCAGGGCGTCATCCTCTGCGGCTCCATCATCGGCAAGGCCGCGGCCATCTACGGCGGCAAGCACGCCACCCTGATCCAGGCGTTCGGGCCCGAGGCCCGGGGCAGCGCCTGCAGCGCCCAGGTGATGGTGTCCGACGACGTGATCGGCTACCCCTACGTCAAGGAGCCCGACATCCTGGTGCTCATGTCCCAGGACGCCTTCACCCAGTTCATCCCCAAGCTCAAGCCCGGAGGGATGGTCCTGTACGAGAACGAGCTGGTGGACCCGGACGGGCACCTGCCCCCGGGGGCCAGGGCGGTGGGCGTCCCCGCCACCCGGTTCGCCGAGGAACTGGGCCGGCGTCTCGTGCTGAACATCGTCATGGTGGGGTTCTTCGCCGGCGTCACCGGGCTGGTCCCCATCGAGGCGGTCGAGAAGGCGGTGCGGGATTCCGTGCCCAAGGGCACCGAAGATCTGAACATGAAGGCCCTGAGGAAGGGGTATGATTATGGCCGTCAACAAGCGACTCTGAACAACTAGGGGAGTTACCGATGGCTCTGGATAGTTTTCCGGTGAGCGTCACGGTGCGGGACGGCACCCTTGTCACCATCACGCCCATGCAGCCCGCCTGCACCAACGCGTTGCTGGCCTTCTACCGGCACCTTCCGGAGGAGGACCGGCGGGTCCTGAGGGACGATGTCACCACCACCGACTGGGCCGAAGGGTTCATGCGCAAGGTGGAAGCCAAGGAAGTGGTCTCCCTGGTCGCCAAGACCGGGGGCAAGGTGGTGGGAGAGGCCTCCCTGTACCGCACCCTGCGCGGCTGGACCCGGCACGTGGGCGAGATCCGCGTGACCGTGGCGGCGCCGTACCGCCGCAAGGGCCTGGCCACCCACCTCTGCTCCGCCCTGGTGAAGATCGCCACCGACCTGGGCATCGAGAAGATCATCGTCCAGGTGGTGGACAACCAGGTGGGCGCCCGCCGCATCTTCGAGAAGCTGGGCTTCCACAAGGAAGCGGTCCTGGCCCACCACGTCATGGACATCGCCGGCATGAAGCGGGACCTGATCGTCCTGGCCAACGACGTGTCCCAGATCTGGGCCGCCATGGAGGCGGCGAACCAGGACTACGCCCCCCACCTGGGCTGAGCTCGGCCCTGGGGCTGCCGGGGCGCCCGTGCCCCGGGCGGCGGCAGGTCCGCCGTCCGGGTTCCGGACGCCTCGCGCCGCGCCACCGGTGCTCGGCTTCGCCAGGCCGCGCTAAGCGCGGTCTGACGAAGCACTCGTTGGCTCGTCGAGGCCGACCAGAGATGACAGGTATTGGCGACTTCGGGGCGGACTGCAGGAATCGCTTCCGCGAAGGCCACAGGTCCTTCCATGCCAGCAGGGCCAAGCGGATTCGCCAGGCCCGGTCAGCCTAAGAATTGGTAACAAAACCCCTTGTACCATGCCTTTAAGGTGCATAGTGTACTTGGATGGCGCGAGAAATCCTGCCCTCTGAACTCTGGGAACGTATCGCCCGCTTCTGCCGCCGCCAACGCCGAAGCCAAAGGGGGGGCGTCCTCCTGTGCCCAATCAGAATGCTCTGCGTTGGATCCTGTTCGTGCTGAAGGCTGGCATTCGCTGGGCGGATCTGCCCAGAGAGACGGGATGCGGCAGCGGCATGACGTGTTGGCGTCGTCTCCAGGAATGGCATGACCTCGGTGTCTGGGAGGAACTCCATCGAACCTTGCTCGAGGAACTGAACGACGCCGGCAGGATCGAATGGGAACGAGGTGCCCTGGATGCTTCGAGCATCAGGGCAAAAAGGTCCTTGGATATCCGAGGGCTCATGCGCCCTCGGATGGGGGCCAAGCGATCGGCCCGAACCCAACGGAACGTGGAAAGAACGGAACCAAGCATCACCTGACCACCGATGCCAACGGCATCCCGATGGCTGTGCGGGTGAGGCCAGCGAACCAGCACGACGCTGTCCCCTTCGAGAAGCTGGTGGACGCCGTACCTGGGATACGCCATGGCCGAGGAAGACCACGGCGCCGATTCACCAAACTGCATGCGGACAAGGCCTACGAAAGGCGGGCGGATATCCATCTGGCATTGCTCAAGCTCGCAGCCAGCCTCATCTGCTTCTCAGCCCTGGGGTGGTGACGGACGAAAGGGCTACAAGAAGTCATGAAGGCATTTCTCCGCGTACCTCCGCGAGATCTCCGCGCCTCCGCGTCCAATTGGTTGTTGGAGTGTGTCGGCGCGACCGTCCACTGACGCAAGGCGCCGACCCACCTGGAAAACCACTTGGACGCGGAGGCGCGGAGGACTCGCAGAGGGTCACAGAGTATGAAATCCAGGCTCTAATAGGCAGGTAGGCCGAACCCAGCTTGCAGGTTTTGCTACCACTTCTAAGTCCCGGAAGGCATCGGCGCGCGGCGGTTGGCCAGGATCGCCAGGGAGCCGGCGGCCACGGCCCCCAGGGCCGAGAGGAGGTAGGCCACCGCCAGGTGCAGGTTGGCCAGGCCCCAGCAGGCGATCACGAAAAAAGTCATGAAGGCCACCGAGCCCACTGCATTGCCCCGCACCACCTGGGCCGCGGCCCGGCCGCCCTGGTGGCGGTGGGTGAACGCCGCCAGCACCACCCCGTAGGTGGGGAACGGGGCGATCAGGCCGCTCAGGCGCGGCCCCAGCTCCTGGGCGGTGGCGGTGAGGGCCAGGACGAAGGCGGTGGCCACCACCATGCGCGCCGGCAGGTCCCAGCGGGGCGGGGCGGCCGGAGCGGCCGGGACCTCCTGGTGGGGGAGAGTCCGGGTCACCACCAGGATCATGGCCGCCAGCAGCAGGCTGGCGGAGAGGATGCTCCAGGGGAAGGCGTTCAGCAGCACGGTGCTCAGGCAGAACGCCAGCAGCGACACCGAGGCGCAGAACGTCCAGGGCCGGCGCCGGGCGGCGAGCCCGTAGACGAGGTAGAACACGCAGGCGGAACCCTGGCCCGCCACGTTGGCGGCCCCGGCCCGGATCGCGAAGGCCGGCCCGTACTGCAGGGCCAGGAACACGGAGATGGGCCCGGAGGTCAGGGGAATGCCCATGAGCATCCCGCTCACCGCCGGGCCCCAGCGCCGTCCCGCCAGAGTCACCCCGCCGATGAAGAGGGGGGTCATGATCAGCTTGAAGAGCAGGATGACCACCGGCGGTACTCCTGGGTGGAAGGCAACGGAAAGGCCGGCCGGAAGGGACAGCCCGCTTCCGGCCGGCCTGGCCGAGCGAGGATGGTTCCAGTCTACCCGGCCGGGGCCGGTTCAGGCTCCGGCCTTGCGCAGGGCCGCGTCCGCCAGGCGCCCCAGGTCCGAGCTGCCCTGGGCGTTGGCCAGGGACTTGGCCAGTGCCTCCAGCACCGCCTCCCGGGCGTGGGGCGGCAGATGCTCCTGCAGGTCCGCGGCGGCGGCCACCGCCAGGATCTGCTGGCTGTGGTTGAACACCGGGTCGTTGGTGGCGGCGGCCTCCGCCAGGGCCTTGAGCACCGGTTCGGGCCCGTCCCGTCCCAGCAGCTCCCGGGCCAGGGCCATGGCCGCCTGGGGTTCCCCGTCCAGGACCGCATCCAGCAGCCCCGCGCCCAGGTCCTGGGGCCAGCTGGGCGAGGGGGCCGGGCGGGGGCGGTCCTCCGCCTCGCCGGTGGGGAAGAGGTTCACCAGAGCCGCCGCCTGCACCCAGGAGGCGGGGGCGGTGGCGCCGGATTCCCGGGCGCGCTGGGCCAGGGCCGCCAGGTACACGAAATTCCACGAGGTCTTGCCCTCCAGGTCCCGGCGGGCGTCCAGCTGCTTCTCGGCCGCGGCCAGGGCCAGCGCCGCCAGCAGGTCGCCGCTGGCGCCCCCCGCCTTCACCCGGGCCGAGAACCGGTCCAGCAGCTCCACCAGGCCCGCGTCGCAGATCTCCCGGGCCTGGGCCAGGTGCGCCCCGGGCTCCAGGACCGGGGCCCCGGCGGGCACCAGAGCGGCCTCCCCCAGCCGGTGGCGGGCCCGGTCGTGCCAGAAGGTGTCGCAGGGCTCCGCGGCGCATTGCCACGCCGCCAGGGCCAGCAGCATCCGGCCGGCGTCCTGGGGCTCGCCCAGGGTCCGGAACAGGTCGCCCAGGGACCGCGCCGCCACCGGCTTGTGCCCCACGTTGGCCATGTCCGGCTCGGCGGCGCTCTCCAGCTGGAGGAACTGTTCCCGCCGGACCGCCGCCACCGCCCCGGCCTCGCCCCAGGCGATGGCCGGACGGTGCTGGGCCAGGGCCAGGCGCAGGTTGTCCCAGCTGCCGGACCCCCGGCCGATGGCGCCCAGGCTGCGGGAAGCGGGGCTGCGGCTGGCCAGGGCGAAAGCTTGGAGCTGGGTGGCCAGGAGCCGCAGGAAGCTGCCTTCCGCCAGCAGGGGCCGCAGCCGGAGCACGGCCCACAGGCCCAGGAGGCCATGGGGGACGTGAGGCAGGTAGGCCGCCCAGTCCACCGCCGGGGTGAGGCGCAGCACCGCATCCAGGGCCGCCGCCCGGGCCCCTCCGGGCCTGGTCGCCACGGCGGCGAAGCTCCGGAAGAAGTCTCCGGTGGGGTGTTCCAGTTCGCCGAGCCATTCGCCGCCCCCGGGTCCGGCCATGGAGCCTCCTTTCGGGACCCCAATCTTACAAGGGAATGCCCCAGGCTTCGCACACCATGCGGCTCCAGTGGTGGTCCCAGGCCCGGCGCCAGACCAGGGTCCCCTCCTCCAGGCGGGACTCGGCCAGGCGGGCCGCCAGCTGATCCCGCAGGGCCCCCCCGCCCGCCCCCAGGCGCCCCTCCGCCTGGGCCACCACGTCCCGGAAAGCCTTGCGTTCCTCATCATAATGGTCCAGGAAGCCGGGGGCGTCCGGGGCCGGGGCCGAGGCCTGGAGGCGCTTCCAGTCGGCGAACAGGGCCCGGGCCCGCAGGTCCGAGCGCAGCGGTTCCTTGACCGCATCCCATCCGGCTCCCGCCCCGGGGGCGCCGGCCCGCTCCAGGGCCGAGCGCAGCTTGGCGGCCCGCGCCACGTCCTTGGCCAGGTGGCTGAGGGCCACGAAGGCGCGCCCTTTGGCCCGCTTCTCCCGCCGGGCGAAATAGGACTCCATGGCGGTGACGACGGCGTCGGCGGGAATCCCCTCCCCCGCCCAGGCCTGGAGCTGCAGGAAGTCGTCCCGGCTCATGAAGGCCGAGCGCCCGTGCAGGTGGAAGGCCCATTCCGCCTCCATCCAGTCCAGCTCTTCCCGGGTGTAGGCCATGGCGGCGGTCACGCGCGCGGATCCCGTGGTTTCATGGCACCTCCCTCTGCTCTGGATTCTAACGCCTCGCGGTAGACTGGGTTCAGGGAGCGCACGGTGCCGATCCGCGAACAGATTCGATACAAGAGCCGGAAGGAGATGGATAAATTGCGGGAGGCCGGGCGCCTGGCCGCCAATGCCCTGCGGGTGGCGGCCCGGACCGCCAGGCCGGGCGTCTCGCTCCTGGAACTCGACCGCCTGGCGGAAACCTACATCCGCAAGCAGGGCGGCACGCCCAACTTCAAGGGCTACCACGGCTTCCCCGGCACCCTGTGCACCTCCGTGAACGACCGGGTGGTGCACGGCATCCCCGACGGCTACGTGCTGCGGGAGGGGGACATCATCGCCATCGACTGCGGCGCCAAGCTGGACGGCTACCACGGCGACACCTGCCTCACCGTGGGGGTGGGCAAGGTGAGCGAAACGGCCAGGGTGCTCCTGCAGTCCACCCAGCTGGCCATGTTCCTGGGCATCGACTACTGCCGCCAGGGCTACCGCCTGGGCGACATGGCCACCGCCGTGCAGACCTTCGCCGAGGAGCGGGGCTACAGCGTGGTGCGGGAGTACATCGGCCACGGCATCGGCCGGGACCTGCACGAGGACCCCCAGGTGGTCTACGCCGACGTGCGCCCCGGCACCGGCTTCCGCATGGAAGTGGGCATGACCATCACCATCGAGCCTATCTTCAACATCGGCTCCCAACGCTGCCTGGTGGAGCCGGACGGCTGGACCGTGCGCACCGCCGACGGCTCCCTCAGCGCGCAGTTCGAGCACGCGGTGGCCATCACCAAGGACGGCCCGTGGATCCTCAGCATGCCCGACCCGGAATTCGAGCTGGAGGACGGCCTCTGACCTGCTTCCATGGAGGTGCTCCAGCCGTGCTGACGCTCCAGGCTCCCGCCAAGCTCAACCGTTTCCTGGCCGTGCTGGGCCGGCGCCCGGACGGCTACCACGACCTGGAGCTGGTCACCACGGTGCTGGACGGAGTGCCGGACCTCACCGACACCCTGGAGGCGGAACCGGCCCAGGACCTCACCCTGGAGCTGGAAGGGCCGGACGCCGCGGGGCTGGCGGCGGACGAACGCAACCTGGTGGTCAAGGCCTGGCGGCTCCTGGAAGCGGAGGCGGGGCGCCCCCTGCCGGCCCGGATCCGCCTGCGCAAGCGCATCCCCCACGGCGCCGGGCTGGGCGGGGGCTCCAGCGACGCCGCCGCGGCCCTGAAGCTGGGCGACGCCCTGTTCCGCCTGGGCCTGCCCGGGTCCCGGCTGCTGGAGCTGGGCGCCCGCCTGGGCAGCGACGTGCCCCTGTTCCTGGTGGGCGGCACCGTGCTGGGCCTGGACCGGGGCGAGCGGGTCTTCCCTCTGCGCCCCATCCCCCTGGAGCCCATCCTGGTGGTCCACCCCGGCCTGTACGTGGCCACCGCCAGCGTCTACCAGTCCATCGCCCAGGTGGGCTACCCGGTTCCGGACCCTTGCGCCAGCCTCGGCGAGGGCCAGGTCCCGGACTGGCGCAACGACCTGACCGGCGCCGCCATCTGGGCCTGCCCGGGCCTGGCCCAGGCGCGCGCGGCCCTGGCCGGGAGCGGCGGGGAACCGCTCCTGTGCGGTTCCGGCAGCTGCTGGGCGGCGCGCTACCGCGACGCGGCGCAACGGGACGCGGCCCGGGAGCGCCTGGACGCGGCCCATCCCGGATGGCGCTCCTGGGCGGTGGGAGCATGACGGACGCCGGCCCGGCCCTGCGGGTGCGGGGCATCCGCAAGGCCTATCCCAAGGTGGTGGCGGTGGACCGCCTGGACCTGGACGTGGAGCGGGGCGAGGTGTTCGGCCTGCTGGGCCCCAACGGCGCCGGCAAGACCACCACCCTGGAGATGATCGAGGGCCTGACGCCCCCGGACGCCGGCCGGATCCAGGTGCTGGGCCTGGACTGGCGACACCACGGGCGCGCCATCCGCGCCCGCATCGGGGTGCAGCTGCAGAGCACCAGCCTGTTCAACAAGATCACCCCCCGGGAAGCCCTGGCCCTGTACGGCAGCTACTACCCGCGGCGCCGGAGCGCCGTGGAGCTGCTGGAGCTGGTCCAGCTCCAGGACAAGGCCGACGCCTACCACGTCACCCTCTCGGGCGGCCAGATGCAGCGCCTGGCCCTGGCCCTGGCCCTGGTGAACGACCCGGAGCTGGTGTTCCTGGACGAGCCCACCACCGGGCTGGACCCCCAGGCCCGGCGCGGGCTGTGGGACGTGGTGCGGCACATCAAGGCCGAAGGGCGCACGGTGATCCTCACCACCCACTCCATGGACGAGGCGGAAGTGCTGTGCGACCGCCTGGCCATCATGGACCATGGGCGCCTGCTCACCCAGGGCACCCCCATGGGCCTGGTCCGCCAGCTGGCCATCCCGAGCGTGGTGGAGCTCACCTTCGAGACCGCCGCCCCGGACCCGGCCGCCTTCCAGGCGCGCCTGGACCTGGCGGTGGCCGGGCGCAGCGACGTGTGGGAGATCCCCACCCACGACCCCAAGACCCTGCTGCCCCGGCTGCTGGAGGCGGCCGAGAGCCTGCAGGTGCCCTACCGCCAGATCCACGTGCGCCGGGCCACCCTGGAGGACGTCTTCCTGCAGCTCACCGGCCGCAGCCTGAGGGATTGAGCCATGCTGCTCCTGCGCCAGTACCTGATGGAATGCAGGCTCTACAGCCGGGACCGGGTGGCCCTGTTCTGGAACTTCGCCTTCCCCATGCTCATGCTGCTGGGCTTCGGCACCATCTTCCGGTCCGGGTCCATGCCGGCGGCGACCGTGGTGGTCACCTCCGCCGCCGCCGGCTCCCAGGCGGGGCGGGACCTGCTGGCGGCCCTGGAGCGCGGCCCGGTGAAGGTGCTGCGCCTGGACGCCCAGGAGGCGGACGACCGTTGGCGCCGGGGCGAGACCACCGCCCAGCTGGAGCCGGACGGCGCCGGGCTGGCCCTGAAGGTGAACACCTACCTGGCGGCCCAGGGGCAGATGGCGGCCCATGCCGTGCAAGAGGCCAACCTGGCGGTGCAGATCCGCCGGGACGGACACGAGCCCCGGCTCGTGCCGGTGCGCATGGAAAGCCCGGGGCACGCCCATTCGGCCAACTACGCGGCCTTCCTCCTGCCCGGGCTGCTGGGGCTCAACCTCATGAGCATGGGCCTGTTCGGCGTGGGCATGGTGAACGTCTCCTACCGGGAGAAAGGCAAGTTCCGCCGCCTGGCGGTGACCCCGCTGCCCAAGTGGATCTTCCTGATGGGGCAGGTGCTGCACCGGCTCACGGTGACCCTGGTCCAGTCGGCCCTGATGCTGGCCCTGGGCTGGCTGGCCTTCGGCATCCGCAACCAGGGCTCGTACCCCCTCCTGGGGGTGGTGATGGTGCTGGGCACGGCCTGTTTCATGGCCATGGGCTTCGCCCTCGCCAGTTTCGCCCAGACCACCGAAGGCTACGCCGCCATCGCCAACGCGGCGTTCTTCCCCATGATGTTCCTTTCCGGGGTCTACTTCACCCTGGACGCGGCGCCCCGGTGGATGCAGCAGGCGGTGGTGGTGCTGCCCCTGTCCCCCTTCCTCAAGGCCCTGCGGGCCGTCTTCAACGACGGCGCCGGCTTGTCGGGGCACTGGGCCGGGCTGGCGGCCGTGGCGGCCTGGACCGCCGCATGCTTCCTGGTGGCCGTGAAACGCTTCAAATGGGCCTGACGACCCAGTGACTTTGGCCGGCGCCTGGGTTACGGTAGAGCGATCCCCATGGCGGAACGGTCGTACCCCTCCTCGGCGCTCTCCGGCTGGTTCCTCCGGCCCATCCTGGCTGCCTGCTGCTGGGCGCTCCTGGCGCTCCTGGCCGGCTGCGCCCGGCACCCGGCCGCCGTGCCCCAGGCACCGCCCCTGGTCCAGGCCCTGCCCCGCCTGGGCTTCACCATCCAGGCCGGGGCCTTCGCCCAGCCGGAGAACGCCCACCGCCTGGCCGAATCCCTCCGGGCCCGGGGGTTGGACGCGGTATTCTTCACCGCCCCGGCGCAGACCTCGGAACAGAAGCTGTACCGGGTGCGGTTCGGCGACTTCCCCACCCGGGAAGCGGCCCTGGCCCGGGCCGTGGCGCTGCGCGACGCCGGGGTGATCCAGCACTTCATCATCGTCGCCCCCCAGGAGCCGCCCCTGCTCCGGGCCCGCCCCGAGGACGAGGACAGCCTGCGCGCCAACCTGGTGGAGACGGCATCCAACTACCTGGGCGTGCCGTACCTGTGGGGCGGCACCGGCGAGGCGGGGTTCGACTGCAGCGGCCTGGCCATGGCCGTCTACCAGCTCAACGGCCTCAGGCTGCCCCGCTCCTCCCGGGAGCAGTACGCCCAGGGCACCCCGGTGACCCTGGGGGAGGCCCGCAAGGGGGACCTGCTGTTCTTCGCCACGGGCAAGAGCGGCGCCGTGTCCCACGTGGGCATCTACGTGGGCGGCGGCAGCTTCATCCACGCCCCCAAGCACGGGCGGAGCATCAGCAAAGAGAAACTGGCTGGCTACTACCGGGAGCACCTGGTGGGGGCGCGGACCTATATTTAGAGTCCGGAGGGCACCATGGAGATCACCAGGATCCACGTCCACCAGACCGGCCTGCCCCTGCGGGAGGGGCGCTACAACTGGTCCGGCGGCAACTCCGTGGAGGTGTTCGACGCCACCGTGGTGGCGGTGGAGACGGACGCGGGGATCACCGGCTACGGCGAGTCCACCCCGCTGGGGCCGGCCTACCTGCCGGCGTTCGCCCGGGGCGTCCGGGCCGGCCTGGCGGAGCTGGCCCCCCACCTCATCGGCCTGGATCCCACCGGGCTGGCGGTCCTGAACCGGCGCATGGACGCCCTGCTGCGCGGCCACCCCTACGTGAAGTCGGCGGTGGACGTGGCCTGCTGGGACATCCTGGGCCAGGCCGCCGGCATGCCCCTGCACCGGCTGCTGGGGGGCGGCCACCCGGGAGACCTGCGTCTGTACCGGGCCATCTCCCAGGAGGAGCCCGAGGCCATGGCCCGCAGGATCGCCGGCTACCGGGCCGAGGGCTACGCCAAGTTCCAGCTGAAGGTGGGCGGGGAACCTGACCAGGACATCGAGCGCATCCGCCAGTGCCGGGCCCTGCTGGACCGGGGCGAACTGCTGGTGGCGGACGCCAACACCGGCTGGACCCAGCATGGCGCGGCCCGGGTGGTGGCGGCGGTGAAGGACTTGGACGTGTACATCGAGCAGCCCTGCCGCACCTACGAGGAGTGCCTGGCCATCCGCCGGCGCACGGCCCTGCCGTTCATCCTGGACGAAGTGGTGGACGGCGTCCCGGTCCTGCTCCAGGGCCTGCGGGACCACGCCTTCGACGCCATCAACCTGAAGATCTCCAAGGTGGGCGGCCTCACCCAGGCCCGCCTGATCCGGGACCTGTGCGCGGCCACCGGCGTGGCCATGACCATCGAGGACACCTGGGGCGGCGATTTCGTCACCGCCGCCATCGCCCACCTGGCCCAGTCCACCCCGGAAGCCCTGCTCCTGTCCACCACGGACTTCAACAGCTACGGCACCCGGGAGATCGCCACCGGCGCCCCCCGGCGCCGGGACGGCACCCTGCGCGCCAGCGACGCGCCAGGGCTGGGATGCCGTCCCATCCCCGAGGCCCTGGGGGAGCCGGTGGCGACCTATCCCTAGAACCTGGCGGGGTCATTGCGCGTTTTCCGGACGTTCTTTGCCGGGCGGGGCTTGCTGCCGCCCCGCTGGGCTCCATTGCGAGGTTGCTGGCTGTCTACGTCATCCTTCCTCCTCGCCCAGGCTTGACCTGGCGCACTCCCCGTCCATCCCCTTCATCCCCGTCGAAAATAGACGCTGGGTGCTTGGGCGCGAAAGGTTCCAGGGTCTCGGCACCATCCTTGGCCTTTATTCGACGGGGATGAAGTGGATGGACGGGGATAGGAAACAGGATAAAAGCAGATATTGGTTCACCGAATTACAGGTTCCAGAGCCGAGCCTTCATGACTCGACTGCAGAATCCGGGCTCAGAGCCGCTCCGCCAGTGCCAGCGCCATGCGGCCCTCCAGGTCCCGGTAGACCACGAACTTCCAGGTTTCCTGGCGGCCGGCGTCCAGGGCATTGCTGATGAGCTTGATGTTGAGCCCAGCCACCACCTGGGTGTAAGCCACTTTCACGTCCACGAGGGCCAGGGACGGCAGCCGGTCCTGGACGAAGGCCTTGGCGTCCTGGACGTCCGGGGCGTCCACGGGCACGGGCGTGTAGGCGCCCAGCAGGATCGGCGGCTGGGTGGCGGGGTCCTGGGTATCCGCGGCCGGGCCGGGTACGGCGAAAGCGAGGGCGGCGAGAAGGACAGCCGAGCGGAAGATGCGGTTCATGGAACGCTCCTGAATTTTGAAAAAGATCTCTATGGGCCGAGGACCATTCGGGCCATTAGCAATTGTTGCGGACACTGAAAGTTCGACTCAGTCCACGGGGAAATATTGAATCCACGGAAAATGATTGTCAATGGTTAAAAATCGTTAAAAATAAATTTCATTTTCAGGTATTCCGGGCACTTTGACAGGCGGACAGGCGAATTGCATGAAAGCCATGTTTCGATGATAATCATTTTTAGTGATAACTCTTATGCCCAACTCACAGGGCCCTGGCGGCAGGGCAAACGCATGTCCCAATCATGGGCCCAATGCCGATTAGCCTCGTTATTTGTTTAAATGCAGCGTGACATTCAAAAAACAGCATGAGGAATCGTACGTTTATGACGACGATGGCAAACCCTTCCGGGGTGGGTGCATGCCATGGGATCCAAAGCCAAGACTCTTGCCGAGCGCCTCGCCACGGCTCCAGATCCTTCCATGGCCCGGCTGATCAGGCCACGCCCCCACCTTCCTTGCCGCGATGATGCCGGAGGGCGCCACGGTGAGGGAGCGGGCGGCGGAACGGACGCACGGCCGTAAGGCCATGCGGGAAAAGCAGGAGCAGGAAGTTCTCGCGGCGGACTCGCGCCGTCACAGCACTTCGTCGCTCCGGCAGCCGTGGCCGCGCTCGCAGGCTTCGGCGTGGACCTCCTTGGCGTCGGTGATGACCACCGGGGCCACGGGCATGTCCATGAGGCCGGTCTTGACGTTGCGGATCTTGTCGACGGTCTCCATGCCCTGGACCACCCGCCCGAACACGCAGTAGCCCCATCCGTCCTGGCTCGGGGGGTCCAGCAGGGGGTTGTCCACCACGTTCACGAAGAACTGGGCGGTGGCGCTGTTGGGATTGCTGGTGCGGGCCATGGCCAGGAAGCCACGGTCGTTGCGCAGGCCCTTGGCCAGCGCCTGCCTGGCCTCGTTGGCGATGGGCGGCCGGGTGGGCTTCTCCGCCCCGGCGGCGGTGAAGCCGCCGCCCTGGATCATGAAATTCGCGATCACCCGGTGGAAGGTGGTGCCCTTGTATTGGCCGGACCGCACGTAGGCCAGGAAGTTGGCCACGGTCTTGGGGGCCGCGTCCGGTTCCAGTTCCACGGTGAAGCTGCCCAGGGTGGTGGTGAAGACCACCTGGGGCTTGGGAGCGGACGCCCAGGCCGCCAGGGCGATGAAGGTGCAGAAGAGGGCGCGCAAGCGCATGCGGAGACTCCTATGGGTCAGCCCCTGCCTATTATGCCTTGGCAACCGGAAAGATGAGGGGAAACATAGTGGCTGAATGACTTGTTACATCAATGAACTGAGCTATAATTATTACATCAACCGTTTGGGTTCTTAATTTTCAAAGTCGGTCCTTGCCTTCAGCTCCAAGACTCCTGTGCCCTCCCAGCCCGCTCATCTCCCAGGAGGTCCCGCCGTGCCACCCCGGTCACTGGCCCATCTGAGCGAAACCATTCTATGCGTTGAAGATGAAGCGATGACACGGACGCACCTGGTGCGGATCCTCCAGGAGCGTTTCCCCCAGGTGCTGGTGGCCAGGGACGGCCAGGAAGGCCTGGAAGTGTTCCGCGAGCACCGCCCCGGCCTGGTCATCACCGACATCCGGATGCCCAGGCGGAGCGGCATCGACATGGCCCGGGTGATCCGCTCCGAGGCCCCGGAGACCAAGATCATCGTCCTCACCTCGTACGGCTCCGCCGACCTGCTCCTGGCGGCCATCGAGATCGGCGTCACCGACTACATCCTCAAGCCCCTGTCCACCGAGCGGGTCCTGGAAGCCATCGAGAAGTCCATGCAGATCGCCCTCCTGGAGCGCCAGCTCCTGGAGGCCAAGGCCCAGACCGAGAACGTGCTGGAGAGCATCCGGGACGCCTTCTTCGCCCTGGACCACGGGGGCCGCTTCACCTACGTGAACGCCATGGCCGAAACCTTCTTCGGCCAGCCCCGGGACCAGATCCTGGGCAAGCTCCTGCTGGACCACCTGCCCGAGGACGCCGCCGCCCGCCACGCCTTCGTGGAGGCCCTGGACGCCCAGGAGATCCGCTCCTTCGAGTGCCACTCCTCCAGCCGCAACGTCTGGCACGAAGCCCGCGTCTTCCCCCTGGAGGGGGGCATCTCCGTCTACCTGCGGGACATCACCGAAGCCAAGCGGGCCCAGGAGGAGATCCGGTTCCTGGCCTTCTACGACCGGCTCACCCACCTGCCCAACCGCTCCCTGCTCCAGGACCGGATCATGCGCACCCTGGCCCGCTGCAAGCGCGGCGACCACCAGGGCGCGCTCCTGTTCATGGACCTGGACCGGTTCAAGAACATCAACGACTCCCTGGGCCACGACGCCGGCGACCGGGTGCTGCAGGAGGCCGCCAAGCGCCTTCAGAGCTGCATCCGGGAGTGCGACACGGTGGCGCGCCTGGGCGGGGACGAGTTCATCGTCCTGCTGGACGGCATCGAGCAGCCCCAGGACATCCACTGGGTCGTGGACCGCATCCTCAACTCCCTGGCCCAGGAGCACCAGCAGCACGGCGTCCCCCTCAGCCTGACCGCCAGCATCGGCGTCAGCCTCATCCCCGGGGACGGCCAGACCGTCGAGGAACTGCTGCGGGCCGCGGATACCGCCATGTACTTCAGCAAGCGGCGGGGAGGCAACGGCTACCATTTCTACCGCCCGGAGATGAACGCCCGCACCCAGGACCTCCTGGTCATGGAGAGCTCCCTGCGCAAGTCGTTCCAGAACCACGATTTCACCGTGGAGTACCAGCCCCAGCACGACCTGCGCACCAGCGCCCTGCTGGGGTTCGAGGCCCTGATGCGCTGGAGGCACCCGGAACTGGGCCTGATCATGCCCAGCGACTTCATCCCCCTGGCGGAACAGACCGGCCTGATCCTGCCCCTGGGGGAATGGGTGCTGGAGTGCGCCTGCCGCCAGGGCAAGGCCTGGATGGACCTGAGCGAAGCGCCCCTGCGCATGGCGGTGAACGTCTCCGGCCGCCAGTTCTGGCAGGGAGACCTGGTGGACACCGTGTCCCGGGTGCTGGCGGCCACCGGCTTCCCGGCGGTCCAGCTGGAACTGGAGCTCACCGAGAGCATGCTCATGACCGACGTGGAGCTGGCCATCGGCACCATGGTCAAGCTCGCGGACATGGGCGTCCGGCTGTCCATGGACGACTTCGGCACCGGCTACAGCTCCCTCTCCGCGCTCCGGCGCTTCCCCATCCACGCCCTCAAGATCGACCGGTCCTTCGTCCAGGACGTCAGCACCAACCCCAACGACCTGGCCATTTCCAGGGCCGTCATCGGCCTGGCCCACGCCCTGGGGCTGGAGACCATCGCCGAGGGCATCGAGCGGGACGACCAGCTGGACCGCCTGGTGGAACTGGGCTGCCAGCACGGCCAGGGCTACTACTTCAGCCCGCCCCTCACCCCGGAGGAGGTGGCGGGGCGGTTCAGCCAGTTGTCTGTCTGAATTTCCCTCAAAGAACAATACATAGTCACACGCTCGGGCCGGAAGGGTCTAAAGTAGGCACTTGGAATTCCTGCCGTGTCCTCGTTGGTGGCCTGTCCCGAATGCGATCTGCTGCACCGGGTGTCCCGCCCCTCGGGGGGCACCACGCAACTGTGCCGGCGCTGCGGCTGCGAGATGGGGCGCGCCGTCCCCGCCGGCCAGGACCTGGTCCTGGCCCTGTTCGTCACGGCGCTGATCCTGTTCGGCCTGGCCCAGGCCTTCCCGCTGCTGTCCCTGCGCCTGCACGGCACCACGCGGGACGCGTCCATCCCGGGCTGCGTGCGCATCCTGGTCGCCCTGGGGTGGCCGTGGCTTGCGGCCATCCTGCTCACCACGGTGGTCCTGGGACCCCTGGTGCACCTGGCCGGCATGGTGGTGGTCCTGGCCCAGGCGGCCCGCGGACGCACCCGGCCCTGGACCGGGCGGGCCTTCCGGTTTCTGGAAGAGTTCCGCCGCTGGGGAATGGTGGAGGTGTTCCTGCTGGGGCTGCTGGTGTCGTACGCCAAGCTGGCCAAGATGGCCACGGTGATTCCGGGCCCCTCCCTGTACGCCCTGGCCGGCTTCATCCTGGCGTCGGCCCTGGCCTTCTCCCAGCTGGATCCGCGCCGGGTTTGGGCCGCCGTCGCCCCCGACGCGGCCGCCGGCGCCAGGCCCGGCCTGCGGCCCGGGCTGAGCGCCCGGCGCGCCGCCCTGCAGGCCTGCCCCGCCTGCGGGCTGGTCACCGCCCTGGGCCAGCGCGGCTCGTGCCGGCGCTGCGGGGCCACCCTGCACAGCCGCAAGCCGGACAGCCAGGGCCGGACCCTGGCCCTGCTCGTCACTTCGGCCATCCTCTATTTCCCCGCCAACGCCCTGCCGGTGACCCGCGTGCTGTCCCTGGGGCATCCCCACGAGGACACCATCCTGAGCGGCGTGAGCTATTTCCTGCGCACCGGCTCGTGGCCGCTGGCGCTGGTGATCTTCGTGGCCAGCGTGCTGGTGCCCCTGGTGAAGTTCCTGGTCCTCAGCCTGCTGCTGCTCTCGGTGCGGTTCCGCTGGCGCCGGCGGCTCCGGCTGCTGACGGGCCTGTACCGCCTCACCGAGGAGGTGGGACGCTGGTCCATGGTGGACATCTTCGCCGTCACCCTGATGGTGGCCATGCTCCAGGCGGGCCAGCTGGCCTCGGTGGTGCCCCGCCCGGGCGCCATGGCCTTCGCCCTGATGGTGGTGGCCACCATCCTGGCGGTGCGTTGTTTCGACCCCCGCCGGGTATGGGACACCCTGGAGCCTGATCATGGCTGAACCCGACCGGGACCCCGCCGCCACGCCCGGGTCGGACCTGCCGGAACCCCCGCCAGGGCAGGACCTGCCGGAACCGATGCTGCGGCGGCACCGTCCCAGCATCATCTGGTTCATCCCCCTGGTGGCGGCGGTGATCGGCGCCTGGATGGCCTTCAAGTCGTACACCGAGATGAGCCCCACCATCACCATCACCTTCCAGAGCGCCGAAGGCCTGGAGGCGGGCCAGACCCGGATCAGGCACAAAGAGGTGGAAGTGGGCCGGGTCACCGCCATCAACCTCAGCCCCGACTTCAGCCGGGTGGTGGTCACCGCCGAACTGACCCGGGAGGCCTACGCGCGGCTGTCGGAGAACAGCCGGTTCTGGGTGGTGCGGGCGCGCATCAGCTCGTACGGCATCTCCGGCCTGGGCACCCTGCTCTCGGGCGCCTACATCGGCCTGGACCCGGGCCCCCGCGGGCACAAGCAGCGGAACTTCAAGGGGCTGGAGACTCCGCCCGTCCTGGCTTCGCCCCAGACCGGAGAGATCCTGGAGCTCCAGGCCGACCGGCTGGGGTCGCTGAACCTCGGCACCCCGGTCACCTACCGGCAGTTCCCCGTGGGGGAGGTGGCCGGCTACACCCTGGACCCGGACGGGCGTTCGGTGCTCATCAAGATCCACGTGAACGCCCCGTACGACAAGCTGATCCGCCGTGACACCCGGTTCTGGGACGCGGGCGGGGTGGACCTGAGCCTGGATTCGGGCGGCCTGAGGCTGCACGCGGACTCCCTGGTCCAGGTGCTGCTCGGCGGCATCGCCTTCGAGAACCCGGCCGTGCAGGAATCGTACGCCCCCCCCGCCCCGGGCCGGCCTTTCACCTTGTTTCACAACCGGGACAAGGCCTTCGAGAAAGGCTTCCCGGACAGCCAGGATTTCACCCTGTACTTCGACGAATCCATCCGCGGCCTGACCCGGGGGGCGCCGGTGGAGTACCGGGGCATGAGGGTGGGGCAGGTGGAGGACTTCCGCCTGGAATTCGACCCCCGGCGGCTGGAGGGCCGCCTCCCCGTGGTCGTCGCCCTCGAGCCGGACCGGTTCGGGCTCAAGGACAACCGCAGCGGTTCCCTGGAATCCCTCATGGACCGCATGGTGCGCAAGGGCTTCCGGGCCCGGCTGCAGACCGGATCGCTGCTCACCGGCAACCGGTACGTGGACCTGGGGTTCTATCCCAAGGCTCCGGCCCGGACCCTGGGCCACGCGGGATCCTACCCGGAGATCCCGACCCTCCCCTCCACCATGGGTTCCCTGGTGGACAGCCTGACCGCCCTGTCCGAGCGGCTGGAGCGGCTGCCCCTGGAGGACCTGGTCGACCAGGCCCGGGCCACCCTCCCGGCCCTGCGGGACACCCTGAACCAGATCCGGGCCCTGGCGGCGCGCCTGGACACCGAGACGGCGCCCCAGGTGCGGGCCACCCTGGCCCAGGCCCAGGCCACCCTGGGAGCCCTGGAGCGCGGCCTGGGCCCCGGCTCTCCCGCCCAGGGGGACCTGCGCCAGGCCCTGGAGGCGTTCGCCCAGGCGGCCCGCGCCTTGCGCGACCTGGCGGACACCCTGGAGCGCCGACCCGAAACCCTGATCTTCGGCAAAGGCGGCAACCCATGATCCGGCTTGGCCTTCTCTTGCCCCTGGCCCTTCTGGCCGCCAGCCTCGGCTGCCTGCGGCCGTCCCCCTCGCCGCCGGTGGTGTTCTACACGCTGCAGCCCCTGACCCTGACGGGTGCCCCCCCGGCGCGCACCGGCCTGGCGGTGGAAGTCCTGCCGGTGCGCCTGCCGGAGGTGCTGCAGCGGCCCCAGATGGTGGTGGCCCGGGGATCCGGGACGCTGGGGCTCCTGGAGTCCCACCGCTGGGGCAACCCCCTGGACCAGGACATGCAGCGGGTTCTGGCCCAGGACCTGGCCCTGCTGCTGGGCAGCGACGCGGTGGTGCCCAGCCCCTACGGGGACCAGGTGGGCGCCGCCTTCCGGGTGGAAGTTGACGTCCTGAGCTGCGACGCCCGGGCCGGCGCCGGGCTCACCCTCGAGGCCCTGTGGCTGGTGACCCGCGCCGGCGGCGGTCCCGCCCTGGCCGTGCGCCGCACCACCCTGGTGGAACCCCTGGCGGGTCCCGAGGCCGAGGCCCTGGCGGCGGCCTACAGCCGCCTCGTGGCGGCCCTGGCCAGGGAGATCGCCTCGGTGCTGCTGGCCGCCAAGCCGGGCTGAAAACGCCGGTACGGACCAGGTCGTTCCTCTCCGGGGCCTCCTGATCCCCGGGTGTTCCAGAATCGGCTGCCTGCTTCGGGTTGCCAGGGCGACCGGGTCCCGCTAGTTGAGGATCTCCAATCCGGTGTTGGTGACGCTGGTGCCCTCCGCGCTCTGGGCGTCCACCCCGAACCATACGCCCTGGGTGTCGCCGGTCTGGCCCTGGAAGGTGATGTTGTCGGTGGTGCCGCCGCCGCAACAGCAGATCGCCGCCTGCATCCGGGCGCGAAATGCCATCTTTCCTCCGACATTTCGGATGTATTTAGTCTTTAGTTTTTGTTGATTTTTCGCTGAAAATCATACTCCCCAACCCTGGAACGATGTTGTGAATTAATCAGTAAATTTAGGCTCGGGCCAAGCCGGACTGGACATCGGCCGTGCTCTCCCTGGCCGGGGAGTCTTCTTGTCCCTGGTCAGGAGCCTGGCGGCCCCCCTTGCCAAATCGGGCTTGACCCCCATCACCACCGGAGGCTCGCCTGCCATCGCCCCCACTGGCCGAGATCCAGGGGGAATGGCCCGGGAAGGCCCCCACCGGCCTTCTGGGCCCGCCGGAGTGGTCCCGAAGGTGGAAACGCAGGTGCGGCGGTGGGCTGGAGCCCCATGGCCGGGCTTTTACAAAGCCTCAGGGATCCAGGCGCATCCTGGATCCCAACCCATTTCCAGCCCCCCTCCTGCAGAGGCCGGGCCCGCTCGTTTCCCGGCGGATGAACGACCTTGAGTCCGGCGGGCCCTTCTGGAACCGGTTCAGAACCGAAATAAATGGCCGAATACTTTGCTTCCTTGACCAGACCTAGCGCCTTATATCTGGTGCGATAGAGCGTACGCAATACTCGGATAAATATAACGGTAAATTTTATAAGACAAATAATAATAATATTTATGTCAATTTTTAGCCACCTTCCTAGCTCTTTGTAATTAACGACCTACAATTCCATTGTTCCTTCCCAACCCAAGCGAGCTTTCCTGCCCCGGAGGTCGGCCGATGCTCAAGTCCCTCAAGATTGATCCCAGCAAATGCACGGGCTGCCTGCAGTGCGAGATGGCCTGCGCGTACAAGCACCACAGGACTTTCAACACCGGCAGGTCCCGGATCAAGGTCTTCTCCTTCGAGCGGGAAGGGCGGAAAGTCCCCTATACCTGCACCCAGTGCGATGAAGCCTGGTGCCTGCATGCCTGCCCGGTGGAAGCCATCCGCCGAGATCCCAAGACCGGGGCCAAGGTGGTCCTGGAAGACCGGTGCGTGGGCTGCAAGGTCTGCACCATCGCCTGCCCCTTCGGCACCGTGAACTACCTGGCCAAGGCCGGGAAGGTGCAGAAATGCGACCTGTGCGAGGGCGAGCCCGCCTGCGCCGCCGCCTGCCCCACCGGGGCCATCACCTACGTGGACGCGGATTGGACCGGCCTGGGCAGGATGCGCCAGTGGGCGGCCAAGACCGATTCGCAGCCGGCGACGGTTTGAGGGGGATGCCATGACCTACACCAAGAAAATCCTGCGCGTGAACCTCACCCAGGGCACCTGCTGCGCCGAGCCGCTGAACCTGGAATGGGCCGGCCAGTACCTGGGCCAGCGGGGCCTGGCCACCAAGTACTACTGCGCCGAGGTGGATCCCAACATCGATCCGTTCGCCCCCGAGAACAAGCTGATCTTCGCCACCGGCCCCCTCACCGGCACCGCCGCCTCCACCGGCGGCCGCTACTCGGTGATCACCAAGGGCCCGCTCACCGGCGCCATCGCCTGCTCCAATTCCGGCGGCTACTTCGGCGCCGAGCTGAAGTTCGCCGGCTGGGACATGGTCATCTTCGAAGGCCGCGCGCCCAAGCCGGTGTACCTGCTCATCGAGGACGACCAGGCCACCCTGGTGGACGCCTCCCACCTGTGGGGCAAGACCGTGTGGGAGACCGAAGAGGAGATCAAGAACCATCACCAGGATCCCCAGATGAAGGTGGCCAGCATCGGCCGGGCCGGGGAGAACGGGGTGCTGTTCGCCTGCATCGTCAACGATCTGCACCGGGCCGCAGGGCGCTCCGGGGTGGGCGCGGTGATGGGCTCCAAGAACCTCAAGGCCGTCGCCGTGCGGGGCACCCGCACCGACGCCTACGCCCCGGCGGACCCGGAGGCCTTCTTCAAGGCCGTCGACGCCGGCAAGGCGGTCCTCAAGGCCAACGGGGTCACGGGCCAGGCCCTGCCCACCTACGGGACCCAGGTGCTGGTGAACATCGTCAACGAACTGGGCGCCTTCCCCACCCGCAACGCCCGGGAGGTGCAGTTCGAGGGCGCCCGGGCCATCTCCGGGGAGGCCATGCACGAGAAGCGGCCCACCGACGGCAAGGCCAACCTGGTCACCAACGCCGGCTGCTTCGGCTGCACCATCGCCTGCGGCCGGATCTCCCGCATGGACCCCGAGCACTTTTCCATCAAGGGCAAGCCCCTGTACCAGGGTGCTTCGGGCGGCGTGGAGTACGAGGCCGCCTGGGCCCTGGGCGGCGCCTGCGGGATCAACGACCTGGAAGCCCTCACCTACGTGAACTTCCTGTGCAATGAAGACGGCCTGGACCCCATCACCCTGGGCTCCACCATCGCCGCGGCCATGGAACTCTATGAGGCCGGCGCCCTGACCAAGGAAGAAGCCGGACTCGAACTTCCCTTCGGCTCCGCCGAAGCGCTGGTGAAATTGGGCGAACTCACCGCCCGGGGCGAAGGCTTCGGCAAGGTCGTCGGCCTGGGCTCCAAGCGCCTGTGCGCCAAGTACGGCCACCCGGACCTGTCCATGAGCGTCAAGGGCCTGGAGTTCCCCGCCTATGACGGCCGCAGCCTCCAGGGCATGGGCCTGGAGTACGCCACCTCCAACCGGGGCGCCTGCCATGTGCGGGGCTACATGGTCTCCCCGGAGATCCTGGGCATCCCGGTGAAGCTGGAGCCCGCCGCCACCGAGGGCAAGCCGGGCATGCTCAAGGCTTTCCAAGACTTCACCGCGGTGGTGGATTCGGCCGGCATCTGCCTGTTCACCACCTTCGCCTGGTCGCTGGCCGACATCCAGCCCCAGATCCAGGCCGCCTGCGGCCCGGAATGGACCCCGGAGAAGCTGCTGGAGACCGGCGAGCGGATCTGGAACCTGGAGCGCGCCTTCAACCTGGCCGCCGGCTTCACCGCCAAGGACGACACCCTGCCCAAGCGCATGCTCACCGAGGCGTGCCAGACCGGCCCCCAGAAGGGCAAGGTGGCCCAGATCGGCGTCATGCTGCCGGAGTACTACCAGCTGCGCGGCTGGACCGCCGAAGGGGTGCCCACCCCCGAGACCGCCGCCCGCCTGGGCATCTGAACCGCAAGGGCGGCCCGGGGCCCGCGCCCCGGGCCGCCGACTCGGGAGTCCCATGAGATACCTGATCATCGGCGCCGGCCCCGCCGGCGTCACGGCCGCCGAGGCCCTGGCCAAGGCCGACCCCGCCGGGGCCATCACCCTCCTCAACGGTGAACCGGGCGCGCCCTACGCCCGCATGGCCATCCCGTACCTCCTGGCCGGCAAGATCCAGGAAGCCGACACCCACATCCGCCCGGACCTGTCCCACTATTCCCGCCTGGGCATCCGCCTGGACCACGGGCGCGCCCGGGCCGTGGACGCGGCGGCGCACACGGTGGCCCTGGAGGACGGCCGCACCCTGCCCTACGACCGGCTGCTGGTGGCCACGGGCTCCACCCCGGCCCTGCAGAAGATCCCCGGCATCGACCTGCCCGGGGTGCACACCTGCTGGACCCTGGAAGACGCCCGCACCATCCTCGCCAGCGCCCGGCCGGGCCTGCGGGTGGTGCAGATGGGCGCCGGCTTCGTGGGGTGCATCATCCTGAAAGGTCTGGTGTCCCTGGGGGTCGACCTGACCGTGCTGGTGCGCAGCGGGCGGATGGTGTCCCGGATGATGAACCCTGAGGCCAGCAGCCTGCTGCGCCGCTGGTGCGAGACCAAGGGGGTGCGGGTCCGGGTCAACACCCTGCCCCAGGCCATCACCCGGGAAGCGGACGGGCTGCGCGTCCATCTGGGCGGCGGCGAGACCCTGGCGGCCGACTGGTACCTGTGCCTGGTGGGGGTGAACCCGGCCCTGGGGTTCCTGGCCGGAAGCGGCGTGGCCACCGGCTCCGGGATCCTCGTCGACGAGACCATGCGCACCTCCGTTCCGGACATCTACGCCGCCGGGGACGTGGCCGAATTCCTTGACTGCCTCACCGGCCAGCCCATGGTGAACGCCATCCAGCCCAACGCCGTGGACCAGGGACGGGTGGCCGCCCTGAACATGGCGGGCCGCCATGGCGCCTCCCGGGGCGGCTTCGCCTTCAACGTGCTGGACACCCTCGGGCTCATCTCCTACTCGTTCGGCGCCTGGCAGGGCCTCCCGGGCGGAGAGCACGTGGAGACCTGCGACCCGGGGCGGTTCCGCTACCTGCGCCTGGAGTTCCAGGAGGACCGCCTGGTGGGGGCCAACACCGTCGGCTACCTCGAGCACGCCGGCGTCCTGCGCGGCCTGATCGAAGGCAAGGTGCGCCTGGGCCCCTGGAAGGAGCGGCTCAAGAGCCATCCCACCCAGCTCATGGAAGCCTACCTGGCCCAGGCCCAGCAGACCGTGCCAAACTGACCGGATGCAGGTCACCTTCAAGCTGTTCGCCACCCTCAGCGCCCACCTCCCCCCCGAGGCCCGGCGCCTGGGCCAGGCGTCCGTGGACACGCCCCCGGGCACCACCGTCCTGGACCTGGTGGAGCGCTACCGGGTGCCGCCCGGGCAGTGCACCCTGGTGCTGGTGAACGGCGCCTTCGTCCGCCCGGGGGACATGGGCGGGCGGGTGCTGCAGGAGGGGGACGTGCTGGCCATCTGGCCCCCGGTGGGCGGTGGCTGAGCAGCGGTCCATGGAGATGTCCATGACCCGGGAGGCGTTCCTGCGCCAGTTGCCGGCGGCGGCGGGCGGCGTGCCCTTCCTCCGCCGGGAGGCGGCGGACGGCGCCGTCCTGCTGGAACACGAAGATGCCGGCCGCCGCTGGCGGATCCGCCTGGACCCCCTCCCGGACCGGCGCCTGGGGGCCCTGAGCCTGGAGCGCATCCGGGTCGAGCTGGCCCTGGAAGGCTACTCCCCCCGGGAGGAAGAAGCCTGGCTGGAGCGTTTCCGCACCCACTTCCAGCGGGCCGGAGGCTGATCCCTCAAGGCTTCATGTACTTGGCCAGGAACCGCGCCATGGCCGCGTAGAAATCCAGGCGGTTCTCCTCGTTCTGGAAGCCATGGCCTTCGTTTTCCTTGACCATGTATTCCACCGCCACCCCGCGCCGGCGCAGGGCCTCCACCATCTGGTCCGACTCGGCCTTGTTCACCCGCGGGTCGTTGGCGCCCTGGGCGACGAACAGCGGGGTCTTGACGCGGTCCACGTGGAAGACCGGGGAACTGGCCGCGAGCATGGCCTGGTCCCGCTCCGGGTCGCCCACCATCTCGTGCATCATGTCCAGGTACGGCTTCCAGTAGGGCGGGATGGTGGCCATGAAGGTGAACAGGTTGGAGATGCCCACGTAGTCCACCGCCGCCCGGTACAGGTCGGGAGTGAAGGTGATCCCGGCCAGGGCGGCGTAGCCCCCGTAGCTGCCCCCGTAGATGGCGATGCGCCGGGGATCGGCGATGCCCTCGCGGACCAGCCACTGCACCCCGTCGGTGAGGTCGTCCTGCATGGCGCGTCCCCACTGCTTGAACCCGGCCTCCCAGAACGCCCTGCCATAGCCCACGGAGCCCCGGTAGTTGGGCTGGAGCACCGCGTAGCCCCGGTTGGCCAGGAACTGCACTTCCGGGTCCCAGCCCCAGGTGTCCCTGGCCCAGGGGCCCCCGTGGGGGATGACCACCACCGGCAGGGCCCTGGGGGCGACGCCCCTGGGCAGGGTCAGGTAACCCTGGATGGCGAGCCCGTCCCGGGCGGCGTAGGACACCGGCCGCATCTCCGCAAGGTCCCGCTCCTTGAACCAGGGCGAGGCCACCGCCAGGAATTCCAGCCTGCCGGTGGCCGCGTCGTACAGGTAGCGCCGGCCCTGGGTGCGGTCGCTGTAGGTGGCGACGATGTACTTGTCCTCGGCGCGGGTGGTGGCGGTGAACTCCACTTCGCAGCCCGGGAGCCGGGCCTGGACCCGCTCGAACATGGCCCGCGCCGACGGATCCAGGAACTCCCGCTGCTCCTTCCAGGTGGTGTAGCGGATGGTGGTGAGCACCTTGCGCTTGCGGGAATAGGCCAGGCGCTCCACGTCCACGTCGTCGCGCTCGTACAGGAGGCGGCCCTCCCTGGCCGTGACCGGATCGAACTCGAACAGGGCGGTCTTGTCCCGCCCCCGGTTGGAGGCCACGTACAGCCGGCGGTCGTCGAAGGTGAAGAACAGCGGCGCCACGGTCTCCCTGAAGCTGGTGGTGAGGAGGGTCCGGAACGGCTCCGGCTCCTGGTCGCGGTACAGCAGGGACGTGCTCACGCCGTCGGTGGCCACCGCCACCAGCAGCCGGCCGGCGTGGTCGGTGAGCCAGCCGGTGACGTTGCCGGGGTTCTGGGCCACCAGGCGCTCCTCCCCGGTGGCCACGTCGATGCGGAACACGTCGAACACCCGGGGATCCCGGCGGTTGTGGGCCACCAGCAGGTGCCGGTCGTCGTCGGGAAGGTCGTCCACCACCTGGGCCTGCACCCGGGCCCCGGGGGTGAGGTCCTTGAGCCCCCGCCCGTCCAGCCCCACCGACACCAGGTGGAAGTTCTCGTCGCCGCCGAAGTCCTTCGTGTAGAGGATGCGGTTGCCCTTCCAGAAGTAGTCGTCCAGGTCCCGGGCGGTCTCGGCGGTGACCCGCCGGGCGCGGCCGCCGCGCAAGGGCCGCACGAAGACGTTCAGGCGTCTCCGGTAGGGTTGGAGCCAGGACAGGTACCGGCCGTCCTGGGACAGGTCGAACCCGGACCGCTCGGGGTTGCGGAAGAAGTCCCGCAGCGGGTAGACCGGGGCGGGAGCCGCGGCCAGGGCCAGGCCAAGGGTCAGCAGGCAGAGGAGGAGGATCCTGGGCATGCCCCAGGATATTACAGATGGCCGGACGCTGGAGTCCGGCAAGCCACGCCGCCGCTGCCGGGGCCAGGAAAAAACTTGCAGAAATGATTGATTGAAATAAAATTGATACCGCGTCACATTCTCTTTTCAAGCCGCACCCCAAGTTCTGTCAGGCCCGTCCGACGCCGGAAAACCTGACAGACTCCGCCCGTCCCGGGCGCTCTTCATCCATCCCGGGGGCTGCAAGCCCTCCGCACGCGGCCGCGGCCGCCTGGAGAAGTCATGACCCATTCCGTGAAGACCCTGTTGTTGGCCGCCGCCGGCACTGGCCTGATGAGCGGCGCCGCCACCGTTCCGTCCAATCCCCAGCCGGCGCCCCTCGACGGCAGCCGCACCCTGTCCCTGGACGCCCTGGGCCAGAGGCCCGGATTCCTGGCCCAGACCCCGGCGCCCAAGCACGCCTGCAAGGGCCAGAATTCCTGCAAGGGCCAGGGCGGCTGCAACACCGGGGACATGGGCTGCAAGGGCAAGAACAGCTGCAAGGGCAAGGGCGGCTGCAAGACCGACATGTAGCCCGACGGGAGGACCTGTGGCCGGCAACCGCTTCAACGCATTCAGCAGCCTGGGCGTGGGGCTGGGCCTGCGCACGGTCCACTACCCGCACATCCTCGAACACTGGCCGGCGGTGGGCTGGTTCGAGATCATCTCGGAGAACTTCCTGGTGGACGGGGGCCGCCCCCTGGCCATCCTGGACCGGATCCTGGAACACTACCCGGTGGTCCAGCACGGTGTGTCCATGTACCTGGGCTCGGCGGACCCCCTGGACCGGGGCCACCTGGCCCGGCTCAAGGCCCTGGCCCGCCGCACCCGCACCCCCTGGGTGAGCGACCACCTGTGCTGGGGCAGCGTGGACGGCCGCTACACCCACGATCTCCTGCCCATGCCCTACACCTGGGAAGCGGTGCGCACCACCGCCCAGAAGATCCGCCAGGCCCAGGACACCCTGGAGGTGCCCCTGGTGGTGGAGAACGTGAGCAGCTACGCCGAGTTCGTGGACTCGACCATGACCGAGTGGGAGTTCCTGGGCGAGGTGGTGGAGCGGGCCGGCTGCGGCATCCTCCTGGACGTGAACAACATCTACGTCACGTCCCAGAACCACGGGTTCGACCCCTTCGAGTACCTGGAGGCGGTCCCGGCCCACCGGGTGGCCCAGATCCACATCGCCGGACACTCCCGGCTGGAGAAGTACCTCCTGGACACCCACGACCACCCGGTGCTGGACCCGGTGTGGGCCCTCTACGGGCGCGCCCTGGAACGCTGCGGCCCCACCCCCACCCTGCTGGAGTGGGACGAGCGCATCCCGCCCTTCGCCGAACTGCACCGGGAGGCCCTCAAGGCCGAGCGTTACCTGCCCGTGCCGGTCCAGGCGGCCGTCTCGTGAGCGCCGGCGCCCTGAAGGACTTCCAGCGCCGGGTGGCGGCGGCGGTCATGGCCCCCCTCACCCGCCGGGAGACCATGTCCCGGCGGCGCCGGGACGGGCTGGATCCGCAGGCGGAGGCGGCCGGGCTGGTCACGCCCAACGACCGCTTGAGCGCCTTCGAGCGCCTGGAGATCTACAACCGCCAGTACTGGTTCCGGGTCCTGTCCAGCCTGGCCGACGACTTTCCGGGCCTGCGGGCGGTCCTGGGCCGGGCCCGGTTCGGCCGGATGACGCGCGCCTACCTGGTCCAGTGCCCGTCCACCAGCTTCACCCTGCGCAACCTGGGCGCCCGCCTGGAATCCTGGCTCCGGGACCACCCGGCCTGGGCCCAGCCCCGGGCGGCCCTGGCCCTGGACATGGTGCGCCTGGAATGGGCCCACATCGAAGCGTACGACCTGACGGACCGTCCCGCCCAGCCCGCCGCCCTGGCGGCGGTGGGGGAGGACACCCGCCTGGCGCTGCAGCCCCATGTGCGGCTGGTGGCGGCCCGCTACCCGGTGGACGAGCTGCTCCTGGCGGTGCGCCGGGAAGAGCGCGCCGGCGCCCTTGCCGAAGACCGGGGAGCGGTCCTCCGGCTGGGCCACCTGGCCCGCCGCATGGCCGCCCTGCCCCCGCGGCCGGTCTACCTGGCCGTGCACCGCCACGACCTGAGCGTGTACTACAAGCGCCTGGACCCGGAGGCCTACCGGATCCTGGCGGCGATCCAGTCCGGAGCCACCCTGGGGGCGGCCCTGGAAGCCGGTTTCGCCGACAGCCCCATGGCCGAGGCCGACCGCCCGGCCTACCTGCACCAGGCCTTCCAGGAATGGGCCCGGTTCGGCTGGTTCACCCGTCCCTCCCACGACCAGCGAGGTTGCGATGCCTGACGCCATCTTCTCCCGCCCAGGCCGCTTCCTGCCCTCCTGGTGCTTTTCGGCGGTGCTGTGGGTCCAGTCGGTGTTCCTGCTGGCGGTGCGTCTGTACTGGGGCTGGCAGTTCATCCAGACCGGGTGGGGCAAGCTCCACAACCTGGCCAAGGTGACCGCGTTCTTCGCCAGCCTGGGGATCCCCTTCCCCGGGCTCAACGCCCCCTTCGTGGGGACGGTGGAATTCCTGGGAGGCTGCCTGCTCATCCTGGGCCTGGGCACCCGCCCCGTGGGCCTGGTGCTCATGGTGAACATGCTGGTGGCCTACGTCACCGCCGACCGGGAGGCGCTGCTGGCGGTGTTCAGCGACCCCGGCAAGTTCTACGGGGCCACCCCGTTCACGTTCCTGTTCGCGGTGATCATCGTGACGCTGTTCGGGGCCGGGATCTTCTCCCTGGACCGCCTCGTCGCGAGGCTGCTGCACCTGGGCAAAGCCTGAACCTCAATGGTGGAACAGCCTCACCCCGGTGAAGCACATGGCCATTCCGTATTCGTTGCACGCCTCGATCACCGCGTCGTCCCGCACCGATCCGCCCGGCTGGGCGACGTAGCTCACCCCGCTGGCCTGGGCCCGGTCGATGTTGTCCCGGAAGGGGAAGAAGGCGTCCGAGCCCAGGGCGACGCCCTGGCGCGCGGCCAGGTACGCGCGCCTGGCGGCCGGGTCCAGGGGTCCGGGAACCACCTCGAACGGCTCCGCCCACATGCGCCGTTCCGCGTCGGACAGCCAGTCCTCCAGGTACTGGTCGATGGCGTTGTTGCGCTCGGCCCGGCCCACCCCGGCCTTGAAGCGCAGCCCCAGCACGTCCGGGTGCTGGCGCAGGAACCACTTGTCCGCCTTGGCGGCGGCGAGGCGGGTGCAGTGGATCCGGGACTGCTGCCCGGCGCCCACGCCGATCACCTGCCCGTCGTAGGCGAAGCACACGGAATTGGACTGGGTGTACTTGAGGGTCACCAGGGCCAGGACCAGGTCCCGCTGGGCGGCCGGGGGCAGATCCTGACGCACCGTCACCACCCGCCCCAGCAGGTCGAAGCCCGGGACCAGGCTGTTGCGTTTCTGCTCGAAGGTGATGCCGAAGATCTCCCGCCGCTCCAATTCGGGCGGCGCGTAGCCCGGGTCGATGGCCACCACGTGGTACTTCCCGTCGCGCTTGGCCTTGAGGATGCGCAGGGCCTCCGGTGTGTAGCCCGGGGCGATGACGCCGTCGGACACTTCCCGCTTGAGCACCAGGGCCGTGGCTTCGTCGCATACGTCCGAAAGGGCCGCCCAGTCCCCGAAGGAGGACATGCGGTCGGCGCCCCGGGCCCGGGCGTAGGCCGCGGCCAGGGCCGTCAGCTCAAGGTCCGCCACGAAGCAGGCGCGCTTCAGGTCCTCGCCCATGGGCAGGCCCAGCGCGGCGCCCGCGGGGCTCACGTGCTTGAAGGAGGCGGCGGCCGGCAGGCCGAGGGCGGCCCGGAGCTCCCGCACCAGCTGCCAGCCGTTGAGGGCGTCGCACAGGTTGATGTAGCCGGGGGCCCCGGACAGGACGGCGATGGGCAGGTCCCCCTGGCCGGTGAAGACCCGGGCCGGTGCCTGGTGGGGGTTGCAGCCGTAGCGGAGCTGGATCTCGTTCATGGGGGCGGTCTCTCACCTGTAGAACATAGGAGACCACAGGCCCGCCCGTTCCTGGAACCCAAAAAACGGGACGGCGCCCGCCTTGGGCGCCGTCCCCAGAGAGCCGGGGGCCGGTTCAGCCGATGCTGATCTTGTGGGGCCGGACCTCGGGGCTCTTGGGCACCATCAGGTGCAGCACGCCGTCCCTCAGCTCGGCCGCGACCTTGCCCGATTCCACTTCCTCCGGAAGGGTGAAGCTGCGGGTGAAGGTGCCGAAGGAGCGCTCCTGGGAATAGCAGGTGGACTCCTGGCTGGAGGTTTCGGCCTCCCGGCGGCCGCTGATGGTCAGGCGGTTGCCGGCCAGCTGGATGTCCAGGTCCTCCTTGCGGATCCCGGGCATGTCGGCCACGAAGTGGTAGGCGTCGGCGGTCTCCTTCACGTCGAAGGAAGGCAGGAAGGTGCTGCCGGTCTCCTCCAGGAAGCCGAAGTCCCGGTAGGGATCCCAACGCAGGAAGTTGCGCATGAGCCGGAAGGGCTCCAGGACATTGCTCTGGACCGGGGCGGTGCGGGGTTCCCGAGTGCGGATGAGGTTCATGACTATCTCCTTTCTCCTCAAGGGGGTTATCGAGTGGCTTGGTTAGCCGCAGATAATATGAGTCAATTCATGTAACCTGGCAAGCCCCCCTCTCGAATTTTTTGGCTGACCGTTCGCCGGCAAGCCTTTCAAGATTTCAACGATCCCTGACCTTGGCCGACACCATCGCCAAGATGGCCAAGAAGGCCGGCTGAACTTTCTCCTCCCAGGCGGTTGTCCCGGTCCCGATCCTGCCCCATGTTGAGGCTTGCAAGGCGAGGTCACGAACTCGCCAGCCAGGATCGCACCCCCCAGGAGACCCGGAATATGACCTTGCGCCCGGACCCCATGCCCTTCACCAGCTCCCTGCTTCTGGCCTTGGTCGGCGGTGCCGTCCTCGGCGCCGTCGCCATGGCCCTCACCACCCCCAAGACCGGCCGGGAGGTGCGCGCCACGTTGCGGGGCGTCCTGCAGCGGGGCGGGGCGGGGGATCTGGACCTGGAAACCTTGGACGACGACCGCCTGGAGGCCCTGTTCATCTGATAGGAGCGGCAGCAACCCCCGTGGTATCGTGGTTTATTCCACAGATACCCAGGAGCGCCCCGGATGGAAGGCCATGTGATCGACCTGCGCAGCGACACCGTCACCCGGCCCACCCCGGGCATGCTGGCGGCCATGGCGGCCGCCCGGGTGGGTGACGACGTGTGGGGCGACGACCCCTCCGTCATCCAGTTGCAGGAAGTGGTGGCCGAACGGTCCGGCAAGGAGGCCGCCCTGTTCATGCCCAGCGGCACCCAGAGCAACCTGGCGGCCCTCATGGCCCACTGCGAGCGGGGCGACGAGTACATCGTCGGCCAGATGGCCCACACATACAGGTTCGAGGGCGGCGGGGCGGCGGTGCTGGGATCCATCGTGCCCCAGCCCATCGACAACGAGCCGGACGGCTCCCTGCCCCTGGACAAGGTGGCGGCGTGCATCAAGCCCTTTGGTCCGGGGCTCGGGGTCCACTTCGCCCGCACCCGGCTCCTGGCCCTGGAGAACACCTTCCACGGCCGGGTGGTGCCCGCCGGCTACCTCCAGGAAGCGGCCCAGTTCGTGCACGGCCGGGGCCTGGCCATCCACCTGGACGGCGCCCGGGTCTGCAACGCCGCCGTGGCCCAGGGGAGCACCCTGGCCCAGGCCTGCGCGCCGTTCGACTCGGTGTCCATCTGCTGCTCCAAGGGGCTGGGCGCGCCGGTGGGGTCGGTGCTGGCCGGTCCCCGGGACTTCATCGCCCGGGCCCACCGCTGGCGCAAGGTGCTGGGCGGGGGCATGCGCCAGTCGGGCTTCCTGGCGGCAGCCTGCCTCTACGCCCTTGACAACCACTTCCAGCGCCTGGAGGAGGACCACCGGAACGCCACGAGCCTGGCCGTCGGCCTCACGGGGGTAGGTGAGCTCACCGTGACCGGGCATGCCACCAACATGGTGTTCCTGAGTGTCCCCAAGGCCCACTGCGCGCCCCTGGAGCGGCACCTGGCCGGATGGGGCATCCTGGCCCAGGTGGCCCCCGAAACCCGCCTGGTCACCCACCTGGACGTGAGCGAAGCGGACGTGAATGTCTTCGTCTCGGCGGTGAAGGACTATTTCAGCCCGGGACAGGCCACCTGAGCGGCGCTCACAGGAAGAACAGGGCCGCGACCCCGGCGATGGCGAGGACGGTCCCGGCCACGGCCAGGAATCCCACCCGCTCCTTCTCCACCAGCACCGAGTAGGGCATCAGCAGCACCGGCGCCAGGGACATGATGGTGGAGGCCACCCCCAGGTAGCGGGCGTGGTTGATGGCGTACAGGCTCATGACCACCCCCACCACCGGTCCGGCCAGGGCGCCCAGCCCGATGAGCATGGCGGCGTGGCCGTCCTTGAGCTTGCCCAGGTTGAGCGCCAGTTCGCCCCTCAGGGACTGCCAGGCCCACAGGGCCAGCGCCCCGACGCAGACCCGGATGAGATTGGCGCTGACGGGACTGAAGCCCCCGGCCATGCCCACCTTGCTGAAGAGGAAGCCCACCGCCTGGCCGCCGGCGCCGGCCAGGGCCAGGGCCAGGCCCAGCACGAACCGCCGGGGCTTGCCCTGGCCGGGCTGGGCCTGGCTCTTCTCCGCCACCACCATGGCGATCCCGCCCAGGGTCACCCCCATGGCGGCCGCCTTGCCCAGGCCCATGCGCTGGCCCAGGCAGGCCCAGGCCATGAGGGCCGCCAGCACCGGCCAGAGCGTGAACACCAGGGCCGTCAGGCGCGCCCCCAGGAGCACGTAGGCCTCGAACAGGAAAGCATCCCCCAGGGTGAAGCCGATGAGCCCCGATGCGCCCAGCCAGGCGAACCGGGCCAACCCCGCGTGGACGGGAAACCAGGTCCCCGACAGGGCCAGGTGCAGCAGGAACATCACCACCAGCGCCACGCCCAGGCGCACCGCGTTGACCGTGGTGGAACCCACCCTCCGCCCGGCCCGAACGAACAGGACCGCGTTGGCGGACCAGCACACGGCGGTCATGAGCGAGGCGATTTCGCCGAGGTAGGGCATGGAGGCCTTGGGGAAAGTCCAGAGACAAACTTGTATTGTTGCATAAAACTATTTAAATTACAAGCACTTAGGTACTTTGGCACGGGTTCGCGCCGGACTAGTCACGGAAGCGTAGGCTGCCTGAGCCTCTCGCGGCGTTCGCCAGAGAAAGGGTGCAGCGCCGTTTGGTCTAGTTTTTCCATGCTTCCGTCATAGGTTTGGTCGCCGGCCCATCGGGCGAGCAGGACCGGGTACCGGGATTTCCGCAGTTCCTGTGCATTTCAATGGCTGTGCCCCCCCGCGCCTCCGCATCCCCAAAATCGTCAAGTTTCCGGGAATGGAAGCCGTCGGCCCCAGAGAACCACTGCAACTTCCAGGAGGTGAGCAGGTCCACTTGTCACGCAGGCGGCGTGGAAAACCCCGTGGGCACCATGTGGTGCGCGTACGGGTTCGCCGCCATCGCGCTCATCAGCCTGCCCGAGGCCATCCTGGCGGAAGCCGTGGAGATCCAGAAACATCTCCTGGCCCAGGTCGCTTCCCGCGCGGTTCTTTGCGCGGAATTGACATGGGCTTCATGCCCAGGCAACGCCCGCCTGGGACTCTTTCTCCATTCCCTACAACTTCCTGGAGCCAACCATGAAAACCCTCACCCTGACTGCCCTCGCTCTGTGCGCGGGCCTGCCCGTACTGGCCCAGTCGCCGAACCTGACGCTCACCAGCGCCAACGGCGATTCTTCGCTGCAGTTCTACGGCGTCCTGGACGCGGGCGTGGCCAGGATCTCCCATTCCGCCACCTTCAGCGACATGTACGGCAGCACCAGCGACCCCCGCCCCACCAGCCTGGCCACCAATTCCGCCACTGGCATGATCAACGGCGGCATTTCCGGGCCCCGCCTCGGTTTCCGCGGCGCCACCGCCATCGGCGGGGATTTCAAGGCTGTGTTCACCCTGGAGGCCGGGCTCAACATCATCAGCGGCCAGCTGAGCAACGGCGTCGGATCCATCGCCCAGAACATCAAGCCCAGCGGTTCCCAGGTCATCGGCGAATACCCCGCCGACTCCTCCCTGAGCGGGCAGCTGTTCGGCCGCCAAGCCAACTTCGGGGTCAGCTCCCCCACGTGCGGCACCCTGCTCCTGGGCCGGAACACCAGTTTCTTCGCCGACATCATCCCCGGCTACGACCCCACCAACGGCGCCCAGTTCTTCTCGCCCATCGGCTACTCCGGCGCCTTCGGCGGCGGCGGCCAGACCGACAACGCCAGGGTCGACAACAGCCTCAAGTACCGGGTGAAGATCGCCGACCTGGTCACCCTCGGCTACCTGCACAAGTTCGGCGGCGTCAGCGGCGACAGCGGCGCCCGGAGCGCGGACGAGTTCCAGCTGGGCGCAGAGTCCGGTGAATTCGGCATCATGTTCGCGTACCAGAATTTCAAGGACGCCACCAGCGTCGGCGCCTACATGACCGACACCCAGGCCACCACGGGCGGCACCCCCTCCGGCGGCGGCAAAGTCACCAATACCATCACCAACCCCAGCCAGGTGGCCGTGACCTTCACCGACACCAAGGCCTACATGCTGGCGGCCCGGTACAAGATCGCGGGGATCGCCCTCCGCGCCGGCTGGCAGCACCAGGAGATCTCGGATCCCAGCAACCCCACCTCCGACGCCACCTTGACCAACATCTATGGCTACCTGGTCGGCCAGGTCATCACCAACTCGCTCTACATCGGCAATGCCGAGATGACCAAGAAGCTGGACATCTACTGGATCGGCGCCTCCTATGACGTGACCGACCAGTTCAACGTCGCCCTGGGCTACTACAACCTCCATCAGAACAACTTCGCCAACGGCACCAACACGCCCAAGGACACCGCCGGCACCGGCAAGTTCAGTTCCGTCCTGCTCGACTACCACTTCACCAAGGCCTTCGACCTGTATGCCGGCTGCATGGCCACCGACTACTCGGACGGCCTGGAAGCCTCGGTCCTCCCCGGCTTCGGCTCCAACAACGTCACCGCCATCGGCGCCCGGTACCAGTTCTAGGCCGCCGTTCCCGGAACCCCCAGGGCCCTCCGTCCGGAGGGCCCTTTCTTCATGCCCATTGCGCCGGGGCCCCGGGCGCGCTACTTGTAGAGGACTTCAGGAGCCAGCATGGCCGACCTGCACCTATCGGTGTTCTCCGAAATCGACCCCCTGCGGCGGGTGGTGGTCCACCGCCCGGGCCCCGAAGTGGACTACATGGTGCCGGACATGATGGAGCAGCTGCTGTTCGACGACATCCTGTGCGGTGACCTGGCCCGGGCCGAATTCGACCAGTTCCGCCAGGTGCTGGCCCGGGTGGCGGAAGAGGTGCTGGACATCCAGGACCTTTTCGCGGAGGCCCTGGAGGAGGAGGGCACCAGGCTGGCCTTCGTGGAGGACCTGCGCCGCCTGGTGGACCTGCCCGACGACACCTGCAGCCTGCTGCGGGACCTGCCCGGCGCCGGCCTGGCCCGCAGCCTCATCACCGGCATCCCCTGGACGGACGACCAGGTGCACACCCACTGGCAGAAGCCCACCTTCGACTACCGCCTGCGCCCGGTCCCCAACCTGCTGTTCATGCGCGATCCGGCGGCCGTGGTGGGCCAGGGCTACAACATCAACTTCATGGCCACCTGGGCCCGGGAGCGGGAGCCCCTGATCCTCAGCTACGTGTTCCGCCACCACCCGCGCCTGCGCCACCTGCGGGAGGAGGACCGGCTGTTCGACCAGGTCACGCCGCTCCTGGAGGGCCGGATCCGCCTGCCCCAGAGCCTGGAAGGGGGCGACACCCAGGTGCTGTCCGGGAAGGTCCTGGCGGTGGGCTGCAGCGAGCGCACCTCCGCCGACGCGGTGCACATGCTGGCGGAGCGGCTGCGCCAGGACTACCGCCGGGGCGCGGGCGGCTTCGAGACCCTGCTCATGGTGCTCATGCCCAAGACCCGCAGCGCCATGCACCTGGATACCATCTTCACGCGCATCAGCCAGGAGGAGTGCCTGATCTATCCCCCGTACTTCACTGACCGCAGCCGGGTGCTGCTGAACGTGGTGCGCTTCGACCTGCGCCGGGACCACCTGGCCACCCGGATGATGCCCAACCTGCTCGACGCCCTGCGCCTGGACGGCATCGACCTGCGCCCCATCCCCTGCGGCGGCGCCGACCCCATCCTGCAGCAGCGGGAGCAGTGGACCGACGGCGCCAACGCCTTCGCCCTGGCCCCCGGGGTGATCCTGCTGTACAGCCGCAACCAGGCCACCGCCGCCCAGCTGGACGCCGCGGGCTACCGCATCCTGCGCGCCCGGGACCTGCTCGGGGACGGCTCCATCGACCTTCTGGACGGCCGCAAGTACGCCATCCTCCTGGAGAGTTCGGAACTGAGCCGCGCCCGCGGCGGCCCCCGGTGCATGACCATGCCCCTGGCCCGGGGATGAAGCCCGGAATCGGCCTGGCGGCCTCCGTTCAGCCGCCGGCCCGGGCCCGGAACCCCTCCGGCACCGGGCGCACCGCCTGGGCCTGGTAGTCGAAGAACACCAGGCCGGTCTTGGCCCGCGCCAGCTCGGTGCCGTCCTCCTTGTCCAGCCGGTAGAACAGGTCGCAGCCCACCCGGGAGAACTCGCCGGCCGCCACCGCCACGGTCACCCGCTCCCCCAGGAAGCCCTGGGCCTTGTAGACGATGGCGCAATCGCTCATGAGCATGCCCACTCCGTCCACGTCCTGCTCGGTGTAGCCCAGAGAGGCGAGGAATTGCACCCGGGCTTCGTGGATCAGGCCCAGGAGGGCATCGTTGCCCAGGTGGCCGCCGTAGTTCAGGTCCGTGACCCGGACCGTGAGGGCGGTGCGGAACGGGAAGGATGGGGGAAGATCGAGCCTGATGCGGGCCATGGGAACCTCCGGGAACGGGTGACGCCCGGGCTCTCAACAGTCTAAGCGGGGTTTAGTGCGGAGGACGCGACCCCTTCCCTCCCGTGGTCCTTGGCGATGAGCATGTATATGGACGGCACCACGAACAGGGTGAACAGGGTCCCCACGAACATGCCGCCCACCAGCACCAGCCCGATGGAGTTGCGGGCCGCGGCGCCGGCGCCGGTGACCAGGGTCAGGGGGAAGTGCCCGGCGATGGTGGCCGAGGTGGTCATCAGGATCGGCCGAAGCCGGATGGTGGCCGCCATCCGGACCGCCTCCAGCTTGGCATGCCCCTCCAGCTGGAGCTGGTTGGCGAACTGCACGATCAGGATGCCGTTCTTGGATACCAGGCCCACCAGGGTCACCAGGCCCACCTGGGAATAGATGTTCAGCGTGGTGGTCCAGCCGTGGGTCCAGAAGGGCACGTTGGGGTCGGGCATCTTGAGGAAGGTGAAGATCAGGGCGCCGAACATGGCCAGGGGCACCGATCCGGCCAGGATGACCAGCGGGTCCCGGAAGCTGTTGAACTGCGCGGCCAGCACCAGGAAGATCATGGTCAGGGCGAGGCCGAAGGCGGGCAGGAAGGTGTTGCCCTCCTTGCGCAGCTGGCGGGATTCCCCGGTGTAGTCCAGGACGTAGCCCTTGGGCAGGATCCGGCCGGCCTCCCCTTCCAGGAAGCGCAGGGCCTCGTCCAGGGGCCGGAGGGCCACGCCGGAGATCTTCACCGAGTTGAGCTGCTGGAAGCGGTTGAGGGAGCGCGCCACCACCGAATCGCGCAGCGTCGCCACCGTGCTCAGCTGGATCAGGTTGCCGTTCGGGCCGGTGACGTAGATGTCCTTCAGCTGGCCGGCGTTGAGCCGCCCGACCCGCTGGATCTGGGGGATGACCTTGTAGCTGCGTCCGGAGACGTCGAACCGGTTGACGAAATTGCCCCCCACCATCGCGCCGAGGTCGTTGCCGATCTGTTCCAGGTTCAGGCCCAGGGAAGCGATCTTGTCCCGGTCCAGCCGGAACTCGCTCTGGGGCTGGTCGATCTTGACATCCAGCTGGGGGGGGAAGGCGAACATGCCGCTGGCCGTGGCCTTGGCCTGGATCAGCTTGGCGAAATCCAGGACCTCCGGCGTGTCCGCGGTGGAGCTGAGGACGAATTCCACCGGGAACTGGCCTCCTCCGGGCAGGGACGGCGGGGTCACCGGGAACACCTGCACCCCCGGGATGGCCGACAGCTTCTGTTGCACTTCCGGCATGATCTGGAAGATCGTGCGATGGCGCTTGCCCCAGGGCTTGACGACCATGCCTCCGATCCCGCTCGAAGGCTGGGTGATCTGGAAGGTGAATTCAGTCTCCGGGACACTCATGAAAGCCTTGTTGATCTGCGCCGCATAGCGGCTGTTCTGGTCCAAGGTCGAATCGGCCGAGGCGTCCACGATCCCGAAGATGACGCCCTGGTCCTCGGCGGGAGCCAGTTCCTTGGGCGACATCATGAACATGGGTACGGTCAGCAGGCTGATGACGATCCAGACCGCGTACACCGCGGGACGGGCGTTGAGGGTGGCGTCCAGCATGCGCCCGTAGGTGCCCCTCAGCCGCTTGAGGTCCCGGGAGATGCGTCCGGCCAGGCCGTGCTGCTCCACATCCGCCTTGAGCAGGCTGGCGGACATGAGCGGGGTGAGGGTCAGGGCGACGATGCCGGAGATGGCCACGGCCCCGGCCAGGGTGAAGGCGAATTCCCGGAACAGCGAGCCGGTCAGGCCGCCCTGGAGGCCGATGGGCAGATAGACCGCCGCAAGGGTGATGGTCATGGCGATGATCGGCCCCACCAGCTCCCGCGCGCCCAGCAGCGCGGCGTCCAGGGGGGACTTGCCCTCGCCCAGGTGCCGTTCGACGTTCTCCACCACCACGATGGCATCGTCCACCACCAGCCCCACCGACAGGACGATGGCCAGGAGGGTCAGCAGGTTCAACGTGAAGCCGGCCGCCTGCATGAGGAACACCGCGCCCACCAGCGAGATGGGGATGGCCACCACCGGGATCAGCACGGAGCGGAACGAGCCCAGGAATAGGAAGATGACCACCATGACGATGAACAGGGTCTCCAGGAGGGTGTCGAGCACTTCGTGGATGGAGTCGCTGATATAGCTTGTGGCGTCATAGGCGATGCGCGCCTGGATGCCGTTGGGCAGGTCGCGCCGGACCCCCTCCATCTCCCTGCGCACCAGCTTGATGACGTCCAGCGAATTGGCGTCCGGCTGGGGGTAGATCCCCATGAACACGGCGGTCTGCCCGGAGAAGCGCACTTCGGTGTCGTAGTCCTCGGCTCCCAGCACCACATCGGCGATGTCGCCCAGCCGGACGATGGCGCCGTTCTTGGTGCGCACCGCCAGGTCCTTGAATTCCTTCACCGTGGTCAGGTTGGTGTTGGCGGTGAGGTTGACCTGGATGTATTCGCCGCGGGTGGAGCCCACCGCGGCCAGGGCGTTGTTGGCCACCAGGACAGCGCTCACCTGGGCCGGGCTCACGTTGAGCGCCGCCATGCGGTCCGGCTTGAGCCAGATGCGCATGGCGAAGGTGCGGGCCCCGAGGATGTCGGCCCGCTGCACGCCGTGCAGGGCCGACAGGCGCGGCTGGACCGCCCGCACCAGGTACTCGGTGATCTGGTTCTGCTGCAGGACGTCCGAGGTGAAGCTGAGGTAGGCCGCGGCGAACTGGCTGTCGGCCGAAACGATGTTGATGGCCGGGATCTCGGCCTCGGGAGGCAGGTTCTGGAGCACCTGCTGGACCTTGGCGCTGATCTCGGCCAGGGCCTTGGTGGGGTCGTAGTCGAGCTCGAGCCGCACATTGATGGTGGACATCCCCAGGGTGCTCTGGGACTCCATGTAGTCGATGCCGGCGGCCGCGGCGATGGCCTGCTCCAGGGGCGTGGTGACGAAGCCGCGCACCAGGTCCGCGCTGGCGCCCACGTAGACCGTGGTGACGGTCACCACCGAGTTCTCGCTGCGCGGGTACTGGCGCACATTGAGGGTCTTGATGGCCTGCAGCCCGGCGATGACGATGACCAGGTTGACCACCAGGGCGAGCACGGGCCGGCGGATGAAGAGGTCGGTGATGTTCATGGGCGGTCAGTCGTTGGCGGGGGTGGGAGACTGCCGGAAGATGGGGGCGGACTGGTTGTCCACCACCACCGGCATGCCGTTGCGCAGCTTGAAGACCCCCGTGCTGACCACCCGTTCGCCCGGTTCGAGCCCTTTGGCGACGGCCACCAGGTCGCCCCGCTTTTCGCCCAGCGTGACCAGCTGCTGGCGCAGCACCTGGCCTTTGCCGCCAGGTGCCGGGCCGATGACGAAGACCGAGTCGCTGTAGGGGGCGTAGAGCACCGCGGTGGCCGGGATGGCCTGCACCGGCAGGGACACGTTCCGGCTCAAGGTCACATTCACGAACATGCCCGGCCGCAGGGTCTCGGCGCGGTTGCTCACGGTGGCCTCGATCCGGATGTTGCGGGTATCGCTGTCCACCAGCGGGTTGATGGCGGTGACGGTGCCGCGCACGGCCTGGCCCGGGAGGGCGTCGCAGGTAACCTGGACCGGCAGGCCGACCCGCACCTGGGCAAGCTGCTGCTGGGGGAGGCTGAAATCCACGAAGATGGGGTCGAGGGCCTGCAGGGTGACGATGGCGTCCCCCTGTCCGAGGAGCTGTCCCAGGTTCACCTGGCGCACCCCCAACCGCCCGCTGAAGGGCGCGCGCAGGGTCTTCTTGCCGATGGTGGCCCGGATGCTGTCGGCCGTGGCCAGCGCCTGCTCGTAGTTGGCCACTGCCGTGTCGTGATCGGACTGGGAGATGATCTGGTCCGCGAACATCCTGTCGGCCCGCTCCCGGTTGATGCGCGCCAGATCGGCGGCGGCCACGGCGCCCGGCAGCTGGGCCTCCTCGAAGGAAGTGTCCTGGCGGATCAGCAGGTCCCCCTTGCGCACCTTCGCTCCGGGCTCGAAGGCGATCACCGTGACCTTGCCGGTGAGTTCGGCGGCGATGGTGACCCCCTCCACGGCGGTCAAGGTGCCCACGGCCTTGAGTTCCGCGGGCCAGCTCTCGGCCTTGACCTCGGCCGAACTGACGGTCGTCGGCGGCGGGACGAAGGACTTGCCATGCTTGATCAGGGCTCTGATCTGCAGGGCTTTGGTGGCGGCGAGGCCGATGATGATCAGCGCCAGCCCGCCCGGGACCCACAGGAGGTGCTTTTTCATACCAGATCCCACCCTGCCATGAAGTGTTAAAAATCGATCATCAGGTTGTCAATTTCCGGCCCCTTCGATCATTCGCCTGCCCGGTAAACTGGCATGACTTTGCCTGAGCGCCAGGGACAGCGCAAGAGATAATCATTTCCTTTCCGAGACGGCCCAACGGCCATCCCGCACCCGCCGGACAGGCTCCAGGAGCAGGGATGACGGTTTTGCTTCGGGCTACAGCACTCTCATCCCCTGATCCAGGGCTGCCTGGTTCAGACGGTCATGGAAGCAGGCAAGAGATGCTTTGCCGGGGCTGATGGTTCATCCGGCATCCAGGATCACCGGTGACGCTCGCCCAGGACCCTGGCCACGGCGGCCACGGCCCGGTCCACCTCCCGGGTGCCGGTCTGCCAGTTGCACACGGAGACCCGCATGCAGCGCCTGCCCCGCCAGGTCGTATTGCTGAAAAAGGCTTCCCCCGTGCCCAGCACCGCGCGGGTGACGGCGTCCGTCCAGGCATCGTGCTCCGCCTCGGTCGCCGCCGGCCGTGGATCGCGGAAGCGGACCAGCCCCTGGTTGACTTGCGGTTCCCAGACCAGCTCCGCCCCAGGCAGGGCGGCGATGCCGAGCACCAGCCGATGGGCTGCGGCACAGCAGCCGTCGATCAAGGCCGCAACCCCCTGCCGGCCGAGCTGGCGCAGCGCCGAATAGACCGCCGGGCCGCGTCCCCGGCGCGACCACTCGGGATTCCAGTCCTTCTGCTCCCGGACCTGGTCGTTGTGGGAGATGTAGCTGGCTTCGTAGGCCATGGCGGCCCGATGGGGCCCGGGCTGGGCGACGAAGGCGAATCCGCTGTCGTACGGCACATTCAGCCATTTATGGCCATCGGTGGCCCAGGAATCGGCCCGCTCCACACCCTCCAAAAGATGTTTGTGCCGGGGGCTGGCATTCACCCACAGTCCGAAGGCGCCGTCCACGTGCACCCAGGCGCCGTACCGGTGGGCCAGCGGGATCAGTTCCTCGAAGGGGTCATAGGCTCCGATATTCAGATCGCCCGCCTGCAGGAGCACGATCGTCAAGGCATCAGGAGCTTCCGCCAGGGCCTGTTCCAGGCCCGCCCGCTCCAGCTGCCCCGCGGCGTTGACCGGCAGACCGATCACCGACCCGGTGCCCAGCCCAAGCAGGCGGGCGGCACGGGTGATGCTCCCGTGGAACTGATCGCCGCTCAGGATGCGGATGTGCGGCGCCCGGCCCAGACCATCCCGCTCCACATCCCAGCCTCGGCGCGCCAGGAGCGCATGGCGCGCCGAGGCCAGGCCGGTGACATGCGCCATCTGGCAGCCGCTGGTCAGGGCGAAGCTGGCCTGGTTCGGCAGCCCGAGCAGATCCTTCAGCCAGCCGCCGCACACCTCCTCGATCACCGCTTCGGCCGGGGCGCAGGCGTAGGAGGCCGCATTCTGGTCCCAGGCGCTGGTCAACCAGTCCGCCCCCAGGGCGGCGGGCAGCGAACCGCCGATGACCCAGCCGAAGAAGCGCCCGCCGGCAGAACCGACCACCCCTCCTGCGGTGTCGGCGACCAGATCGTCGATCACCTGCTCGGGCGGCAGGCCCGCCTCGGCGAGCGGCCGGCCCACCCGCTCGCGCAGGGTCTCCAGGCTCGCAGTGTCGGCCAACGGACTCTGGTCCAGGTGGTCCAGATAAGTCAGCGCATGCTGCAAAGCGCACTCGAGGACCGGACGGAAGGATGAAACCTGGCTCATGGATCGCCTCTTTGGATGGGCACCTGACCTCCCCATCATCGGCTCCGGGTGCCCGCCCAGGCCACCCGGTTCTTGCGGCGACGCGGCAGGCGCGAGGGTGCGCAGACCCATACCGTGAAACCGAGGATCAGTGGACCTTCGGTTTGACTCAGCCAGAAGGGATTGGAATTCTCAATATTGAGACCTAGTTTCATAGTTTTTTTGACCCATATTTGGAACGTCATGGGCCGTCTATCGCTTTCATACCACTCGGAAGGAACCGCATCCCAGGCAGTCCTTGCGATCAAACGTTGGGCCCTGGGCGGAGAGGGGCGGGATGGACGGGTCTTTTTCTCCGTAGGACCCAGGCGGATCGTGGAAAGCGTTGCCTCCATCGAAGGCAGATGCTGGGGGTGGAAGCCGACCGAGGTCCAAGGCAGGGACCTTCTGGACTTCATCTCGCCAGAAGACCAGAAGGTCATCCTCCAGACCATCGAGGCGGTTCGCAGCGGCAAGGATCCTCCTGGCAATTCCGTCAGGTTCCTGGGGAAGGATGGCAAACCCTCCTGCCAGGTCTGCCGGTTCGCCGCAGACGGCCCGGGCGGGGTGGTCCTCGGCTATTCGCGGGAATACGTTCCCCGGAAGGAAGACGATTCCCGGACTCTCGCAGCCTTGAAGGAGCTCAGGGATTTCAAGCATGCCCTGGATCAGCATGCGATCGTCGCCGTCACCGATGCCAAGGGCAGGATCACCTACGTCAACGACCTCTTTTGCGACATCTCCAAATACCCGCGGGAGCAGCTCCTGGGCCAGGACCACCGGATCATCAACAGCGGGCATCACCCCAAGGCGTTCTTCCGGGACCTGTGGACCACGATCAAGTCCGGGAACGTGTGGAAGGGCGAGATCAAGAACCGCGCCAAGGATGGGACCTTCTACTGGGTGGATACCACCATCGTCCCGCTCTTGGACCCTGCCGGAGTCCCGGAGCGGTTCGTTGCCATCCGGGCCGACATCACCGCAAGGAAGGATGGGGAGGAGGCGCTGCGGCAATCCCAGAAACTGGAAAGCCTTGGGGTCCTGGCGGGGGGCATTGCCCACGACTTCAACAACCTCCTCACCGGTATCCTGGGCAACAGCAACCTGGCCAGCCTGCTGCTGCCGCCGGGAAGCCCGATCCAGCCCTACCTGGAACAGGTCGAGCAAGGGGCGATGAGGGCGGCGGAGCTGACCCGGCAGATGCTCGCCTACGCCGGCAAGGGCAATACCCTGATCGTTCCGGTGAACATGAACCAGCTCGTCACCGATATGGCCAAACTCCTTTCGATCTCCATCTCAAAGAAGGCCACCATCCGCTGCGAACTCGCTCCGGGCATTCCCGAAATCATGGCCGACGCCACCCAGATGCAGCAGGTGGTCATGAACCTGGTCACCAACGCTTCCGATGCCCTGGGGGATAAGGCCGGAGGCGTCATCACGATCCAGACCTTCGACCGAACGATCGACGCTACGGACATCGCCGCCCTGTCCCCTGTCAATCCCATCAAGCCGGGCCGCTATGTGACCTTGGAGGTGACGGACAACGGCTGCGGAATGTCACAGGAAACCGCCCTGAAGATTTTCGACCCGTTCTTCACGACCAAATTCACGGGGCGAGGTCTGGGCCTCTCCGCCCTGCTGGGGATTCTCCGAAGTCATGGCGGGACCATCAAGGTCTACAGTGAGGTTGGCCACGGTACCTGCATGAAAGTCTTCCTGCCTGCCTGGGGAGGCGTGGCCGAGTCCACGGTGGAACCGGATCCGCCCGCCGACACGGGTGCGGTGCATGGAACGATCCTGGTCGTCGATGATGACCCTGCCGCCCGCGCCGTCGCCAGCGCCCTCTCCGCTGCGGTCGGGCTCAAGGTTCTGGAAGCCGCGGACGGGCTGGAGGGAGTCCGGGTCTTTGCCATGAGGAAGGCGGAGATCTCCCTCGTCCTCCTGGATCTCACCATGCCGAACCTGGATGGGAGGGAAGCCTTCCAGCAGATCCGGGACATCTCACCGACGGTGCCGGTCATCCTTTCGTCCGGCTACAACGAGAATGAAGCCGTCGGCGACCTGGGCAGGATGGGGCTCGCGGGATTCCTCCCGAAGCCTTACCGGCACCAGCAATTTGATGCGGTGGTCAGGAAAGCGTTGCAAATGGCCGGGCCCACCAGCCACTGATCGACAGGCTTTGACCTTCCTTTTCCTACATGGGCTTGCGCACGGTGACCCGTTGCACCAGGCCGAAATAGTACAGGGTTGAAGCTTGCACCTCCAGGCCATGGTCCCGGAACAGCCTGGCCAGCCGCTTCCGATCCGGAAACCGCTCAAGGCTTTCGGCAATGTAGCCGTAGACATCGGGGTCCCGGTGGAAGACCCAGCCCCACCAGGCGCCCCAGGCCCTCAGGACCAGCTTCCCCAGGTTCTGCGTGGCCCACCGGTGCGACTTCGAGAAATCGAGAAAACAGCCGATCCCTCCGGGTTTGAGCACGCGGTGGATCTCGGCGAGGGTCTCCCCGATTTCACCCGCATTGCGAAGAGCGTAGCCGCCCGTAACGATATCGACCGACCCGGACGCCAACCCGATCCGGCCCATGTCGCCGTGCAGGAACCGGACGCGGGTGGCTGCCGTGGCCCGGGCCCGGGCCCGGGCCAGCATCGCCGGGGTGAGGTCGAGCCCGGTGATCAGCCCATCGGGGTATTTCGCGGCGAGAAGGAAACACAGGTCCCCGGTGCCGCAGGCCAGGTCCAGGCAGATGGGAGCGGCCACCTGGGGCAGGGCGTCAACCAGGCGCTGTTTCCACACCCGGTCGCGATCCATGGAAAGCACGCGGGTGACGGCATCGTATCGGGGTGCCACCAGGTCGAAGAGCTGCCGGTTCAAGGCCCGCTTCTGCTCAGGATCGGACAAGCGTTCCTTGACCTGGAGCGGGTGGGAAGGCCAGGGGCGGCTGAATTTCATTCCATGATCCAGGCACGAGCCTGTTCGGCTTCCGCAGGTGGAAAGGTCTTCATCGCGCCTGGCATGAGGAAGCTGAACAACCGCATGGTGTGTTTTATCCACTCTGCATCGGTGACCACTGCGACTCGTTCCCAGCGCCCCAGGTGTTCCACGCCCACCTTGAAATCTTCCCAGATGGCGCCTGGGCCTATCCCCGAGAAGGTCGCATCGGTTTCCACATAGAGTCGAACCTTATCCTGCTTCTTGAGCGCCTCGTTCACGGCTGGAATCAAGACCGAATCATAATCGGTCCTGGAAACGTGCCCCTTATAAATAAATCCTAGAATATGATCTGGGAAGGTCTTAAGTTGCTCGATCATGTACCTTTCTCCCTCATCTGGGCGGAAGCCAATTGATAATTTAGGTCGAAGTTGGAGGACTGCAGGGCCCGCCGCGAAAGAACCCAGGCCCCCACCGGGTGACCCTCCCCATCGGCAAGACGCCGTCCCCTGGACTATCCATGTCACGCAACCCTTATTCATGCGCTCTGGTTGCGATCCTTCTTTGTGGATGTTTGTCCAGGCGGGCCCAGACCACGTCCTGGCCGGCCGACCACTGGGAAGTTGCGACTCCGGAAACCGTCGGCCTGGAATCCAAGGCTTTGACGGATACCCTGGAAATCGTCCGAGAACTTGGATGGCGGGTGGACAGCATCCAGGCAGTCCGCCCACCGACATGGCCCGGCTGGGATTGGTCTGGTTGCACGACGGGGTCTGGCAGGACCGGCGGATCTTTCCGGCGGGGTGGACCGGCAACGTTTGAGCTCAAAGGCGAAAGCCTGACGGTCGAGTTCGCCGACAACGACGGTTCAGCGGCACCATCCATTCGCATCCCCTCGGCCGGGTCCCGCCAGTCGCGCCGCCCTTTCGCCCGAAGAACCCGGGCGGCCCCGCCACGCCCATGGAACCGTCGACCGCCAGGGTCGCGTCCCGCTCCCCGGGAAGGCTGGGGAGGAAAGCGCTCGACAAGGCCTGGCGGCCTCCAGAAAATCAGGGGATCCCCGAAGGACAGGAGCAACCCCATGGCACCCCGTTTCCACATGGTCGATGTCTTCGGCACCGGGCCGGTGTCGGGCAACCCGCTCGCCGTGGTCGCGGCCGCCGGGACGTTGGAAGTCGAAGAGATGCAGCGTATCGCCACCTGGTTCAACCTGTCGGAAACGACGTTCCTGGTGCCGCCGACCCGGGCCGAGGCGGACTACCGGGTGAGGATATTCACGCTCAACCAGGAGCTTCCCTTCGCCGGGCATCCGACCCTCGGCACGTGCCACGCCTGGCTTGCGGGCGGAGGTGTACCGAAGAACCAGGAGGAAATCATCCAGGAGTGCGGAGCGGGCCTGGTCCCGATCCGGCGGGGCCAGGGACGGCTTGCCTTCGCGGCCCCGCCCCTGATCCGCACCGGTGCCCCGTCGGCGGAGGAACTGGCTGAGGCGCGCCGCCTGCTGGGCCTGGAGCCGGGGGAGGTGGTGGATGCCGCCTGGGTGGACAACGGTCCGGGCTGGCTGGGCATCAAGCTCGCTTCCGCCGGACGGGTGCTGGCCCTCCAGCCGGCTCCGAGCTGGCCCCGGCCGATGGATGTCGGCGTGGTCGGCCCCTGTGCCGAAGGCAGCGAAGCCGCTTTCGAACTGCGCGCCTTCTTCACCGATCCGCGGGGAACCATCCTCGAGGACCCGGTCACGGGCAGCCTGAACGCCTCCATGGCCCAGTGGCTCTTCGCCTCGGGGGACGCCCGGGGCGCCTACGTCGCCTCCCAGGGCACCTGCCTGGGACGCCGGGGGCGCATCCACGTCAGCCGCGACCCTGATGGCCGGATCTGGATCGGTGGCACGACCCGCACCCAGGTCGAAGGCCAGTTCGTGGGGATGGGGTAGGCCTCTGCGGGTCAACAGATCCACGTCCCGCCAGCCCTGGAAGGCCAGGACGTGGATGATGACATCCGCAACGGGGGGGAGCCGTCGGGTTCCGACCTTCTTCCGGCCGATCCGAAGCGTATGATGAATCATTAAATAGCAAAGGAGAACGGGGATGAGCACCGTACGGCTGTGGACTGATGCTGAAGCTGAGAAGGATTCCCGCGTGAAGGCTGTGTTCGACGACATCCGCGCCACACGCAAGACTGGCTTCGTGAACAATGTTTGGCGCGCCCTCGCCAACCATCCGGATACCCTCGAGCGGATCTGGGCAGGCGTGAAAGACGTCATGGTCAAGCCAGGCGAGCTGGATCCTCTGGTCAAGGAGATGATCTACATTGCAGTGTCGATAAGCAATGGCTGCGGCTATTGCGTCCATTCACACACTGCTGCGGCCAAAGCCAAGGGCATGACGCCAGGGCAGCATGCCGAGCTTCTCGCAGTCGTTGCCATGGCCGCGCAGACCAATTCCCTGCTGCAAGGGCTTCAGCTCCCGGTTGATCAGCCGTTCCTGGTTGAAAGCTGACGCCGGGCGGATAGATGGTGGGTTGCTCACCCCCCGTCAAGGGCCATCCAACTGGGGACAGCGTTCCCCCGTGAAGCCGGGGGCTCTGCCCCCCTGGCCATCGGCCTCACCCCGGTATTTTTCGCTCTGAGCCACCCCCGGTATTGGAAAAGGGCCGGCTGGACACCGGCCCCCACCTTCCAGTGGCCCTGGAAGCGCCCGGGGCCGCATCCTGAACCCAGGATCAGGATGGTCAGGATGGGACCAGCGCACCGGGAGCCCCGAGGAAACCGTGCGCCATAACTGATCCTTTCTTATGTAATGGCGGGCTCATGGGTTCGAACCTTGGGTTACCTAATGTGCTTCGGTGAAAGTAAAAGGTAATCAAAAACTAATTTTTCGATCATCAAAAACTTTCTTGAATTTTCGCGCGCAAGGGGAGACACTCCTTACAGGAGTGGCTCATGGTGGTTGCCGTGCATCCAGGTGTCGGGCAGGGGCGGGGTGGAGGCCGACCCCGCCGGGAAGGCGACATCGAGGTCATGCACCTTCGCCTGTCGCCCAGTGCCGCTGATCGGCTCCGAACCCTGGCTAAAGTCTATGGCATGCCCGCCTGGCACGTGGTGGAGTGGCTGGTGCTGGCGGAGCCGAACCCAAAGGCCGACATGGAAGACTTCCGGGCCCTGGCGCCGGAGGTTCGGGAGATCGCAAAGGAGTCCGCCGCCTTCCTGGAGGCCCAGGCGGACCGCCCCGCTGCGGTGAAGGTCCTCCGCCGGGCCTGGAAGCAAACCCTTGTTCTTGCCCACCACGATTTACAGAGGCGTTGAATCTGCCCCGGGCCGTGCCCCGGGGCTTCGCCGGATAACCCCCGGCCAGGAGATCCTGATGGAAACCCTCACCACAACCGGCCTCATCACCGTTCCACGCTCCGCCCTCCAAGCCCTGGCCGAATGGGCCTATCCAACGTTCGCCTCTGACCGGATCAGAGCCAAGCTCCCCCCTGCCCATCCCCGTTGGGTCTCCTGGAACAGCCATGACGACCTCCAACAGGAACTCGAACAGGAACGCATGGCCTTCCTCAAGCAGGTTTTCTGGAGGGCCGAACAGGAGGCCAGCAGGCGGGAAAGGGCCTTGGATACCAGCCGGGAGTTTGGCTGCACCCCTTCCCTGGAACTGTTCATGGAGTGTGTGGCAGAGATGGATGACCACCATTGGGATGAGCCTCTGGCCCCCAAGGAGGTTGCGGAGTGGGAAAAGAAGATCAGGGCCAAGCAGGAAGAAGAGGCCCGGCAGGAGCGGCGGATGGAGCAGAAGAAAGAGCCCACGCCCGAGAACCTGGCTGGGGCCGTTCGGGCCATGGCCGCCTTCGTCCTGGAATCCATGGAGTGGGGACTCCAGGCGGAGAGTGACCTGGTGAGGACCGCCGCCAAACACGAGACCGAGACCCTCATGGTGGAACTGGGCACCCTCTTGGCCAGTTCCCAGGCCACGGCATAACCTGGCATCGGCGTGGCTGGGCCTTCGGTCAGCTGGCCAATCCAGCGCTCCGGGCGGTCAATAGCTGGAGTGCCTGAATGACGATGAGCTCTTGGCGTTCCATCAAGTATTTCTTTCTGTGGATAGGAGTTGAGAACGCTGAATCGGGCCGGACCCTGACCTGGCGGTGAGGACGTGGGTGAACTTAATTCCGCCAGACCTAGGGTTTATTAGCCATGTGCTTGGCCATCGAAAAATAAATAATGAGAAGTGCGCCGGTGATCATGAAGCCACCACAGAATGCCAGGGTGTTATCCATCGGAATCCTATTTGGACCATGAAGGCCGATAACCATGAATAAAGGTCCAAAACAGGAGCAGACAGGAAACAGAACTCGGCTTATCAGTGGCATCGGAAACCCCGGGCTGTGTGAAGGGTGAGGGCGGATAACCGATGGTAGACGGTCTTGGGCAGCTTGGGCGATGGTCGGGCGAAAGAATGCATCCAGGTCCATGCCGAACCTGATTCCACCCCTTCACTGGGAAATCTTTGAAGTTTCAACATTTTTCCCCATTTCTCCTGAAATTCCGTTCACTTTTTTGGTAAATTTCGCATTTCCTCCTTGACGAACGACGGACAAAAAGCGAAATTGATCCTGTGAAAGGTTCGAGAGCTCGAACCCATCCGGAGGTCGCTGATGTCCAAGTCCTTTGGTTACAAGCTTCCTGGTTACTTCATGGAATATGGCCCGATCCCGGCCAGCAACGAAGAGGCCGCCCGGTTGGTGATCCGCAAGCGACTGGGGGTGACCCGCCTGCCCTGGGGCATCCAGATCTGGGACCTGAGTGTGCGGCCCCTTATCCGGTGGCGTGTGGACCAGGCTTCATGAAACCCGCCGACTCACCCTCCGTGGTCAGTTTTGGAGAGCAGGGTGGGAGAACCTCGTGAACCCAAAGGCTCCCGATCATTTCGTGCGGCTGGAGTCTGGGTGATCGTCCTGCTCAACAGATCGATTGATGTGAAGAGGCGCGGTCATGGAGCACTCTGCCCTCACGCATGGCTTGGGTGATCACATGATTGCGGGATCCTCAAGTCCAGGCTCACCGGGCAATGGTCGGAACCCATGACGTCCGGGTGGATGGCCACGTCCGCCACCCGGTCCGCCAGGGGCCGGCTCACCAGGAAGTGGTCGATGCGCCACCCCACGTTCTTGGCCCGGGCGCCGCCCCGGGCGGTCCACCAGGTGTAGAGGCCCGGGACGCCGGGATTGCGCTCCCTCAGGATGTCCACCATGCCCTCGGCCAGGTAGGCCCGGAAGTCGTCCCGCTCCTCGTCGGTGAAGCCGGGGTTCGTGCGGTTGTCCTTGGGGCGCGCCAGGTCGATCTCCTCGGGGGCCACATTCATGTCCCCGGCCAGGATGACCTTCTCCCCAAGGGCGTGGCGGGCCCGGATGGCGGCGGCCAGGTCCTGGGCGAACTGCCGCTTGTAGCCCAGCCGGGCCAGGCCGGCGGAGGCGTTGGGGAAATAGCCGGCGATGAAGGTCAGGTCGCCCAGGGTGCTGATGATGATGCGGCCTTCGTGGTCGTAGGCTTCGATCCCCAGGCCCTTGGTGTGGCGCCAGCCCAGGGAGCGCTTGGTGAGGGTGGCCGAGCCCGCGTAGCCTTTCTTGCGTTCGCTGGGGAACCAGCACACGTCGAAGGCGGATTCCAGGGCCCGGCGCACGCCCAGGTCCACCACCTCCCACTCGGCGCGGATCTCCTGCAGGGACAGCACGTCCGGATCCGCCTGCTCCAGCCAGTCCATGAAGCCCTGGCCGCACGCCGCCCGGAACCCGTTCACATTCCAGCTGAAGAACTTCAGGGTCGTCTCGCTCACATTTCCCCCACCAGGCGCACCAATAGACGTTCCGACCGCCAGCGCACGCGGCCCAGGAGCAGGAAGGCGCCCCAGCCCCGGAGCCGGCCGTTCACGCGCAGGTGGGTGCCCCGCTCGTGGGGCATCACCCGCAGCGTGCCGTCCTCCACCGCTCCCAGGCTCCGGTGGTGCCAGCGCAGGACCAGCTCCTCCCCCTCCACCTCCATGGGCCGCAGGCCCGGGCAGGCCCTGAGACAGGCCAGGGAGGCGGGATCGGCCAGGCGGGTCCGGAAGAGCGCCAGCGGTGCGTCGGTGAGGCGCTCTTCCTGGAACCGGAAGACAGGCTCTTTCATCGATCAGCGGACGACGTAGCCCGGCTTGGCATCATCCGGAGGGGTGATGAGGTACGGCTTGTCGTCGGGATCGGCCGCGCACAGGAGCATGCCGTGGCTCACGCTCCCCATCATGGGGCGGGGGGCCAGGTTGGCCACCACCACCACCAGGCGGTTGACCAGCTGCTCCGGTTCGTAGGTGACGCCGATGCCCCCCAGGATGGTCCGGGTCTCGAACCCCACGTCCACGCTCATCTTGATGAGCTTCTTGCTCTTGGGCACCCGCTCGGCGGTGAGCACCCGGCCCACCCGCAGGTCCATGAGGGCGAACGTGTCGTATTCGATCAGGTCCTTCAGGGGCGGCGGTTCCTGGGGAGTCTGGGCCGGGGCGGGCGGGGCCTCCGCCGCGGGGCTGGTTGCTGCTTGCATCACGGCCTCCTTGTCGATGCGCTGGAAGAGGGGGGAAGGCTCCGCCACCGGGGCGGGGGCGAGCGCCTCGTACTGGAAGGACTCGAACCGCTGCTCGGCCACCTGCCCGGGCATGCCCAGGCTCTGCCAGAGCTTCTGGGCCAGTTCGGGCAGCACCGGCGCCGTCAGCACGGCGGTGGCCCGCAGCGCCCGGTAGAGCTGGCACAGCACCGTGTCCAGCTTGGCCTGCCCGGAGGGCACCTTGGCCAGCTTCCAGGGTTCGCTCTTGACGATGTAGCCGTCCAGCTGGCGCAGGTAGGCCCACAGCAGTTCCAGGGCGCCCTGGAAGTCGTTGGCCTCGGCCTTGGCCAGGTAGGCGGGCGCCAGGGCCCGTCCGGCCTGGAGCGCGTCCTGGTCGTCCGGATCCAGGTCCTGGATGGCCGGGACGATCCCCTGGCGGTAGCGGCAGAGCATGCTCAGGGTCCGGGACGCCAGGTTGCCGAGGCCGTTGGCCAGGTCGGCGTTCAATCGATCCATGAATCCCTCAAAAGAAAAGCTCCGGTCCAATCCTACTTGCATTTCCCGCAGGAAGAAGAAACGTACTGCGTCGTTGCCGAAGCTGAGCAGCTCATCGGGGCGCACCACGTTGCCCTTGGACTTGGACATCTTGTCCTCGCCCATGAGCCACCAGCCGTGGGCCAGGATGGTGCGGGGGAGCTGCTCCCGGAGGCGCCGGGGCAGCGGCCCGTCCAGGTCTTCCCCGGGCCGGCGGAACAGGGCCATGAGGAAGGCCGGCCAGTAGATGGCGTGGAAGCGCAGGATGTCCTTGCCCACCAGCTGCACGGTGGGGGGCCAGAAGCCCTCCCGGCAGGCGGACAGGTAGTTGAGCAGGGCGTCGAACCACACGTACACCACGTGCTTCTCGTCCCCGGGCACGGGAATGCCCCAGGAGATGCTGGTGCGGCTGATGCTCAGGTCCTGCAGGAAGCCCCGGGCGCCCCCGGGGGCCACGAACTGCTTCACCTCGTTCAGGCGGAAATCCGGCCGCACGAACTCCGGGTACTGGTCGTACAGCTGGACCAGCCAGTTCTCGTAGGCGGACAGCCGGAAGAAATAGCTCTCCTCCTCCAGCTCCACCAGCTGGTGGGCCAGTCCCTGGGCCTGCATCTCCTTGGCCTGGGTCTCGGTGACGTAGGCCTCGTCGCTGACCGAATACAGCCCCCGGTAGGTGTCCTTGTAGATGTCCCCGGAGCCCAGCAGCTGGCGGAACCGGTCCTGGATCACCGCCTTGTGCTGGGCGTCGGTGGTGCGCACGAAGTAGTCGTTGGAGATGCCCATGCGCGCCCAGAGGTCGCGGAAGTTGGGCACCACCTCGTCGGCCAGGGCCTTGGGGGTGATCCCCCGGGCCGCGGCGGTCTTCTCGATCTTCTGCCCGTGCTCGTCGGTGCCGGTGAGGAAATACACCTCCTCGCCCATCATCCGCCGGTGCCGCGCGATCACGTCCGCCAGCACCGTGGTGTAGGTGTGGCCGATGTGGGGCCTGTCGTTCACGTAGTAGATGGGGGTGGTGATGTAGAAGCGTCGGGACACGGGAACTCCAGGTCCGGTTGGGTATTCGCCGCGCAGGAACGACCGGCGGGCGTTCCGCGGGAAGGCCGGGCCGGGGATCAGGGTTCGGTGACGGTGGCCTTGATGATCCGGTCGTTCTGCCGGATCGCCTGCACCACCTTGACGTCCTCTTCGCCCACGCACTGGCCGAACACCGTGTGGACCCCGTCCAGGTGGGCGACGTTGCGCCGGTCCCCGTTCACCACGAAGAACTGGCTGCCGCCCGTGTCCTTGCCCGCGTGGGCCATGGAGACCGCGCCCAGTTCATGCTTGTGGGGGTTCCCGGCGGTCTCGCACTTGATCCGGTAGCCGGGCCCGCCGGTGCCGGGCATGCCCTTGGCGCCTTCCCGGGTGTTGGGGCAGCCGCCCTGGATGACGAAGTCGGGGATCACCCGGTGGAACGCCAGACCATCGTAGAACCCCTCGGAGGCGAGCTTGACGAAATTGGCCACGGTTCCGGGAGCCTCCTTGGGGAACAGCTCCAGGTTGATGTCGCCCTTGCTGGTCTGTAATTGAACCTTGGTCATGGCCGCTCCGGATAAAAGACCAGAATAACCCAGGTCAGGCCGCAAGGGGACCACGGATCACCTGTGGCCAGGCTCGCGCAGAAACGCTAGGCTCTAAGAGTGCGACGATGGATAGCACGGCACCGCGAAGCATCCGTGGTCATGCCGCTGACGTTGGAGATCGAGATGAAGGGATTCCTGAGGCAGGCCGTGCCGGCCGTGATCGTCGCCGCGGGGCTGGGCTGCTCCAAACCCCGGCCCATCGTGCCGGAACGCCCGGTGCCCGCCGGCGCGGTGCTGTTCCTGTTCACCCGCAAGGTGGTGGGGCCGATCGACCTGACCGTGGACGGCACCCGGGTCCCGGTGCAGAAGGCCGGCTCCAGGAAGAAATTCAAGCGCCTCCAGGTGAGCGGGTTGGCGCCTGGGCGGCACCGCTTCGTGCTGCTCAGCCCCCTGGAGGCCTTCGGCCCCGACCAGGTGGAAGTGGAGCTGGGCTCCGGCCAGGGCGAGTTCCGGGTGCTGTTCGCCCAGGACCTGAAATCGGTGCTGTACGGCAAGCCTGAACCGGCGCCGCCCGCCGCGGGCCTTCCCGGGGTCCAGGCCCTCCTCGAGCCTTGAGGACGGGACGCCGGCGCGGCCTGGGGCGGGTCCTGGCGGGCCTGGGCGGAGCCCTGGCCCTGGCCCTGGCCGGGTTCGTGGGCTACAAGGTGCAGTCGGTGGCCCGGGAACTGGTGGACCCCCCCTTCTACAAGCCCCAGTCCCTGGACCGGGTGGACGCCACCTACCGGGACCTGGCCCGGGGTGGTGACGCGGATCCGGGGGGGACCTGGGAGACCGAGTCCATGGGGACCCATGTCCTCTGGCGCCTGCGCCGGCGGACGCCGGCCCGGGGGATGGTCCTTTTGCTGCACGGGTTCGGCGACGACCGCTGGGGCACCAGCCCGGCGGTGCGCTGGTTCCCGGGCCTGGACGCCGTCATCTTCACCTACTTCCGGCGGGACGAGGCCCTGCGGGCCGGGCGCAGGCCGCCCCCGGTGACCTTCGGCGCCCGGGAGTCCCAGGAGGTGGTGGACATCGTCCACGGCCTGGAACTCCAGGGCACGCCCCGCAACCGGATCGTGCTCATGGGCCGCAGCCTGGGCGCCAGCGTCGGGCTGCTGGCCCTGGTCCGCCTGGAGCGGGAGGGCAAAGGCCCGCTGGGGGGCATCGTCTGGGAAGGGGCCCCGGCCAGCAGCCGGGATTTCGCCGAACGCCTGGTGCGCGGTCCCCGGGACCGGTTCTGGCACCCTCTGCTGGCCCCCTGCATCGGGGCCATGGCCAGCCGCTTGGCGGGCTGGAAGGCGCACTACCGGCCCGAGGACACCGACCTGCTGGCCCAGACCGGGGGCCTGACCTTGCGCACCCCTGCCCTGTGTTTCCTGGCCACCCAGGACCGGCTGGCCCCTCCGGAAGTGCAAAGGCGAATGGCCGGCCGGTTCGCCCGCATCCGGGTGCTGGAAGTGCCCACCTGGCACCTGCATTGCTCGGAGATCCTGGGGCCGGCCTACGCCACGGCCATCCAGGAAGCCACCCTGTCCTGGCTGCCCTGAAACAGCAGCGAGCGCCTGCCGGGTTCAGGCAGGCGCTCGACTAATAAGAAAAAAATTACTGATGGTCTAATCGTCTATGAGCCGACTGCGAAGTTCCTTGCCGAGCTTGAAATAGACCACTCGCTTGGGAGGCACGTGGATGGACTGGCCGCTGCGGGGATTTCTGCCCTGCCGGGCCTTGCGGTCCCTCAGCCGGAACGAGCCAAACCCACGCAATTCCACCCCTTCACCCCGGTGCAGGGAGCCGACGATGCTGTCCAGGAAGGAATTGACCAGGATGTCCGCGTCCTTTTTCGCCAATTCCAGGTTTTCGATGAGGTGTTTAGACAGATCGGCCTTGGTGAGGGTTTCCATCGTCTCCATTGTATCCATTTGGTTCTCCAGGCAGAGGAACGAGATACACGTTCACCATAAGATCCTCTAGTCCGTGCCCAGGTCAAGAGGACAAACGCTATTGAATAAAAAAATAGAGGGGGGAGGCCCCCCTCTATCCTCCTGGAACCAATCAAGATTGAAAGGATCTTGCCAGAGTTTATAAAAATTTTGTTGATGATAAAAACATTCTTAAGGTTGCCGGATGTATAAATATTCTAGTAAATCACTCAACCGTTGATCCAATCAAGTAACCACCGGGGTCCCTCGCCCGTTGCGCCACTCGGACGGTAGTCCCGCTCGGTGCCGGACCAATTCCCCGCCAGGTCCACGTGGGCCCAGGACTCGGTCTTGACGAAGTCCTTGAGGAACAGCCCGGCGGTGATGGCGCCGCCCCACTTGCTGCCGGTGATGTTCTTGATGTCGGCCACCTGGCTCTTCAGGCCTTCCCGGTACTCTTCCACCAGGGGCAGCTGCCAGAGGTATTCCCCGGACCGGGAACCGGCGTCCAGGATGCGCTCCACCAGCTTCTGGTCGATGCCCATGACTCCGGACACCCCGTCCCCCAAGGCCACCACGCAGGCGCCGGTGAGGGTGGCCAGGTCCACCACGTGGTCCGCGCCCAGTTCGGAAGCGTAGTGCAGCAGGTCGGCCAGGACCAGGCGGCCCTCGGCGTCGGTGTTCAGCACTTCGATGGTCTTGCCGCTGCGGGAGCGGATCACGTCCCCGGGCTTGTAGGCGTTGCCGGACGGCATGTTCTCCACCAGGCCCATGAGCCCGGTGACCGCCACCGGCACTTCCGCCTGGGCGCAGGCCACCAGGGTCGCCAGGACGATGGCGGCGCCGGTCATGTCGTCCTTCATGTTTTCCATCCCGTGGGCATCCTTCAGGGACAGGCCGCCCGAATCGAAGGTCACGCCCTTGCCCACCAGGACGATGTGCCGCTTGGGCTTCTCCTTGGGCTTGTAGTCCATCTTCACCACCCGGGGGGTGCGCTCGGAACCCTTGCCCACCGCCAGCACGGCGTTGAAGCCGCCCTTCTGCAGCTCCTCGGGGCCCAGCACCTCGATCCCGAGCTTGTGCGCCTTGGCCAGCTTCTGGGCCTCGGCGGCGAACGCTTCCGGGTACAGGTCCCCGGCGGGCGTGTTGGCCAGGTCCCGCACCCGGTGGCACGCGACCACCCCGGCTTCCACCTGGGGCAGCCGGCGGCGGGCCTTGCGGGTGTCGTCGCCGTTGGTGAACACTTCCACCCGCTCGAACCGCCTGGGCTCCGGGGCGCCCTTGCAGGCGGTGAAATCGTAGTCGGCCAGGAGGGCCCCTTCCAGGACCGCCACCTGCACTTCGTCGTGGTCCAGGGAAGAAGTGGAGGGGGAGACCACTCCCACCCGCTTCCAGCCGTTCTTGAGGGCCTTGCGGGCGGCGGTTCCCACCGCCTTGCGTATTTTGTTGTGGGTAACGGATTCTTCCTCCCCCAGACCCACCAGAAGCATCCAGCGAGAATCCTTGACGCCATTGGGATGATGCAGGGGAACAACTTCAAGATAGTCGGCCTTGAAATCATTTTCGTCCATGACCTGCCGGGCCACTTTGCTGATGGCCAGAGGAAGCCGGTGCCTTTCCCTTCCCGAAAAAACGGGAACGATGAGCACATCGCCGGAGAAATCCTTCCCCGTCTGAGAGCTGATTTCGATGCTGGGCATAGCCGCTCCTTGGAGGTTCGGTGGTTTATCATAATACATGGTTGCCTGCACAACGAGGTTTTTTTCGTCCCTTGGGGGCCTGGACCCCCGAACCATTAGGGACCATTTTTACGCGCCGGATTCCGGGGACTGGGCAAAACCCTTGGAGGAATACGTGCCCCGCCCCGTCCCCTCCTTGCCAGGAGCCGGGTTCTTCCCCAAGCTAGGCAATGGAGCAAGGGATGCGCGACCGCGAACTCATCCAGCGCATCAAGGACGCCACCGACCTGGCCGCGCTGGTGGGACAGGCGGTGAAGCTGCGCCGCCAGGGCTCCGCCTGGGTGGGCCTGTGCCCGTTCCACAGCGAGCGCACCCCGAGCTTCCAGGTGCTGGCCGAGCGGGGCTTCTACCACTGCTTCGGCTGCGGCAAGCACGGCGACGCCTTCACCTGGCTGATGGAGCGGGAGGGCCTGGCCTTCCCCGAGGCCATGGAGCAGCTGGCCCGCGGCGCCGGGATCGAGATCCCCCGCCAGCGGGAGCGCCCGGCCGCGGAGCTGGACCTGGAAGCCCGCCTGCGCCTGGCCCTGGAGGCGGCCCAGGCCTTCTACCAGCGGCGGCTGGCGGACGCCCCCAAGGCCCTGGACTACCTCAAGGGGCGCGGCATGAGCCCGGCCTTCACCCAGGAAAGCGGCCTGGGTTATGCCCCCGACGCCTGGGAAGCCCTGCTGGGGCACCTCAAGGGCCAAGGCTTCTCCCCGGAGGTCGCCGAGCAGGCGGGCTTGGTCTCCCGAAGCGAGCGGGGCAGCCCCATCGACTTCCTGCGCGACCGGCTGGCCATCCCCATCCTGGACCCCCGGGGGCGGATCATCGCCTTCGGCGGCCGGGCCTTCGGGTCCAGCCAGCCCAAGTATCTGAACACCCGGGAGACCCCCCTGTTCAGCAAGGGCAGCGTCCTGTTCGGCTTCCACCGGGCCAAGGGCCAGCTGCGGGACGGGGCCCTGGTGGTGGAAGGGTATTTCGACGTGCTGCAGCTCCACCAGCAGGGGCTGCACCAGGCGGTGGCCCCCCTGGGCACCGCCCTCACCGAGGGGCACCTGCAGCAGATCGGCCGCTTCACCAAGCGCCTGATCCTGTGCTTCGACGGGGACGCGGCCGGGCTGCGGGCCATGGAGAAGGGGCTCAAGCTGGCCCTGCCTCTGGGGTTCGACGTGCGCCTCCTGCTCCTGCCCCAGGGGGAGGACCCGGACACCTGGTGCCTGGCCCTGGGCGCCGAGGCCTTCCGGGAGCTCATCCGCAAGGCCCCGGACTGGACCAACTTCATCATCGACCGGGCCCAGGAGGGCAAGGACCTCAGGCGCACCAGCGAGCGCATGGAGATCCTGCGGGAGCTGGCGGGCTACCTGGCCTTCCTGCCCCCGTCCCCCGACCAGCGCGAGCTGTTTTCCAGCCTCGCCCACGGCCTGCAGATCCCTCTCCCGGAACTGGACCGGGCGGTCAAGGCCCGGTCGGCGGCCCTGGAGCCGCCCCCGGCCCTGGCCCCCCCGGCGGAAGCCAGGGCCCCGGTCCTGGAGGAAGTGGACAACCTGCTGCGGCCCCTGCTCATCCTCTGCCGGGAAGCGCAAGTCCTGGCGCGGGTCGCGGCCATGCCCCCGGCCTGGTGGGAATCCCTCAAAGGCGCGCCCCTGCTCCAGGCCCTGCTGGACGCGGGGGGCGACGCGACCGACCTGCCGCCCGAGGCCCTGGCGGCGCTGCGCGGGCTCGAGGCCAGCCGCGCGGCCTGGGATGAGGCCGACCTTGGGCCCGACTGGGTCTTCCTGAAGCTGGAACTGGGGTTCGTGGAGCGGGAACGCCAGGCCATCAACCGGCAGCTCCAGGAACCCAGTGTGCAGGTGGATCCCGAACTGCTGGAGCGCCTACAGGTTAGCCAAAACGACCTGCTGCGGCGGCGGGACCAGGTCCGGGCCCGGATGGCCGCCATGCGGCGGACCTCGTTTTCCCGGTAAACGTTTGGACACAAAGGCGCATCTTAAGGGTGGAATGCCCCTTGCCAGGGCGCTCAGGACTTGTATACTGAATAGTTCCGGGTGGCTTGTCATGATGGGTTTTTCTTGCCCTCGAATGGCCGCTCCAGTTTCCAACGCGCGCATTACACCTTGGATCATGCGATCCCATGGTTCTTTGAGGTCTTGATGGTTCCGACCCCGGCCCGTGAAAGCTACTACCAGCTCACGAAAGCACTCATCAACAAGGGCAGATCCCGAGGATATGTCCTGATCGATGAGCTCAACCTGTTCCTTCCAGGTTCCGCCTCCTCCCCTGCGGACCTGGAAACCATCATGTCGATGTTCAGCAAGTTGTCCATCGGCGTGGGGGCGACCGAGGCGGAGGCCCTTCTTTCCCGGGACCAGTCGGAAGTGGAGAGCCTGTTCGCCGACGCCCCGCTCAAGTCCGAAAAGGAAATGGAGATCGACATCGACGGGGCGGACGGGGACAAGTTCAACGACCCGGTGCGGATGTACCTCAAGGAGATGGGCACCGTCCCCCTGCTCAAGCGCGAGGACGAGGTGGAGATCGCCAAGCGCATCGAGGTGGGGGTGCGCAGCGTCATGCGCGCCCTGTCCCGGTCCCGGCTCGCGGCCAACCTGCTCATCGACATCGGCAGGATGCTCAAGGAGAACCCCGGCAAGATCCGGGAGGTGGTCGGCCTTTCGGACGAGGTGGACGAGGACGAGGACGCGGAGAACACCTCGGCCACCCAGCACGTGCACCACCAGTTCGAGAAGCTGCTGGTGCACGAGCAGGCCCTGCAGGAACTGCTGGAGCTCAAGGCCTCCGGCCGGCCGGTGCCCAGGAGGCGCAACCTGGACCGGGAAGTCCTGGCGGCCCGGGCCATGGTCAGCCGCCAGATCCGCCGCCTGGGGCTCAACAGCCTGGCGGTCACCCGGCTCATCGACAAGATCACCCATCACCACAACCAGGTGATGAACGGGGAGCGCAAACTGCGGGAGCTGCGGGACCGCATCAAGAACCCGGCCTTCACCAAGCTCAAGGAACGCTACCTGCACGACATTGAGCACATCGAAGCCGAGCTGGCGAGGTTTTTCGCCAAGTACGAGACCGAGAGCGAGCATTTCCACGCGGACTTCAACTCCCTCAAGCAGGCGGAAAGCATCAGCCGGTCCGCCAAGGCCGAGCTCATCGAGGCGAACCTGCGCCTGGTGGTGTCCATCGCCAAGCGCTACACCAACCGCGGGCTGCAGTTCCTGGACCTGATCCAGGAGGGCAACATCGGCCTCATGAAGGCGGTGGACAAGTTCGAGTACAGCCGGGGATTCAAGTTCTCCACCTACGCCACCTGGTGGATCCGCCAGGCCATCACCCGGGCCATCGCCGACCAGGCGCGCACCATCCGCATCCCGGTGCACATGATCGAGACCATCAACAAGCTGATCCGCACCCAGCGGGAACTGGTGCAGAAGCTGGGCCGGGAGCCCTCCAGCGAGGAGATCGCCCACGCCATGGACATGCCCGTGGGCAAGGTGCGCAAGGTCATGAAGATCGCCCAGGAGCCCATCAGCCTGGAGACGCCCATCGGCGAGGAGGAGGATTCCCACCTGGGGGATTTCATCGAGGACAAGGGCGTGGTCTCCCCGGTGGAGCAGGTGGTGAGCCAGCGCCTCAAGGAGACCGTGAACCTGGTGCTCCAGACCCTCACCGAACGGGAGGAGAAGGTCCTGCGCATGCGCTTCGGGGTGGGCGACGAGGCCTCCGAACACACCCTGGAGGAAGTGGGCAGCGAATTCGCCGTCACCCGCGAGCGCATCCGCCAGATCGAGAGCAAGGCGCTGCGAAAGATCCGCCATCCCCGGTACTCCAAGACCCTGAAGGCTTTCCTGGGCTGAAAAAAAAGATTTTATTGAATTATACAATTACTTCAATTCCTATGCTGCGTCCTCGTCTACTCCTGCATTGACTTCCCGGTGTCTCCAAGGGACGCTCATGGTGAGGACCTGCCGTGCTCGCCAAGGACCAGACCCTGGGGAAATACCTGATCATCGACCGCCTCGGCGCGGGGGGCTTCGGGTCGGTGTACCTGGCCCAGGACCGGCTGCTCAACCGCAAGGTGGCCCTGAAGGTGCCGCACCACCAGGGGGATGAGCAGGGGCTGCTGCTGGAGCCCCGGATCATGGCGGCCCTCAAGCACCCCAACATCGTCGAACTGATCACCGTGGAGAAGAAGGACGACACCTTCTTCATGGTGCTGGAATACGTGGACGGGGAGAGCCTGGACAAGCTGATCCGGCGGGAGCGCACCCTGGAGCCTGGGCGGGCCCTGGAGATCGGCATGGACGTGTGCGCGGCCATCGGCTTCGCCCACGCCAACCAGGTGATCCACCGGGACCTGCGCCCCGCCAACATCCTGATCACCCGGGACGGGGTGGCCAAGGTGACCGATTTCGGCACCAGCCGGTTCCTGGAGATGCAGCGGGACGGTTTCGCCCGCACCCGCATCGGCTCGCCCCCGTACATGGCGCCCGAGCACTTCCGGGGCCGGGCGGTGTTCCAGAGCGACCTGTGGTCCCTGGGCATCACCATGTATGAAATGCTCACAGGCGCCGTGCCCTTCTACGACGTGGACCCGGTGAAGATCGCCCAGTCCTTCACCAGCAGCCCCGTGGTCCCTCCCCACCTGCGCAACAACGCCGTGCCCAAGCCCCTGAGCGAGGTGGTGATGAGGGCCCTGGCCGTCAACCTGGGGGACCGGTACCTGTCCGCCCATGAGTTCCTGAAGGCCATGCGCGCCCTCAAGGAGGGCATGACCAAGGAGACCCGGCCAGTGGGGACCGCCATCCAGGGGGTCCACCTGAACAGCTCCGGCGGCCAGGCCCAGCGCGGCCCTTCGCCCACTCAGCAGCGGCTGTGCCGGTTCTGCTACCGGCCCCTGCCGCGCCTGGCGCTCACCTGCCCCGCCTGCGGCGAGAAGAACGCGTGATGGGGCTCCGCTGATGGACCTGCCGCCCGCCCCAAGCCCAGCACGCGGGCTCTGGTCCCGGCGCTGGATCCGCCGCCTCACCTATGTGATCGTGGCCGGGGCCGCCCTGGCCGGGGCCGGCACGTGGCTGGTCCAGCGCCCGGCGGTGGACCGGTGGCTCATCGGCAAGCTGGATGCCCTGGCCAGGGAGGAATGCGGCCTGGGCGTGCAGGCCGAGAGCCTGGAGATCCACCCGTTCCAGGGCCGGATCCTGCTGCACAACCTGGCGCTGGGCGATGACCTGCTCCGGGCCCGGCTGCTGGAAGTGGACCTGGAGTGGGCCACCCTGCTCCATGCCCCGTACCTGCGCCGGGTCATCCTGCAGGAACCGGTGCTGCGCCTGGACCAGGCGCGCCTGGCCCGGATCCGCCTCAAGGAACACCCCCCGGGCAGCCGCACGCCGCAGGTGCGCCTGGACCGGCTGGAGATCCGGGACGGCCTGGTGCAGGTGCGGGAACCCGCCTGGGGCATGCCCCGGGGGGATTTCCACTTCCAGGTGGCTGGCCGGGGGGTGATGGCCAACCAGATGTGGGTGGACCTGCGGGTCACCCGCATGGCCCTGGGTCAGCCTGGGGAGGCCCTGGAAGGGGACCTGGCGGTGGCGGCCGACCTGACCGAGCGGAAGGTGGACGTGCAGCACGGCGAGGCGCGGCTGGGGGACAACCGCCTGAGTTTCAAGGGATCGTACCTGTTCCCCAGGCACCTCCTCAACGTGGCCGCCAGCGGGCACCTGGACCTGGTGCAGGCCCAGCGCCTGGCCGGGCCGGGCCGGCCCCCGGAAGCCTGGGGCCAGGTGGATTTCCAGGCCCAGGCGGCGGGCACCCCGAAGTCCCTGGACTGGTCCGGATCCATGCAGGGCCAAGGCCTGCGCGCCAAGGGGCTGCCCCTGCAGGCGGGCCGGCTCACCCTTTCGGCCCGGGGCGGACCCGGGGAGGTGCGCCTGGAGCGCCTGGAATGGTCCGGCCTGGACGGCAAGGCCGAGGCGTCCGGCACCTGGACCGCCCGGGACGGCTACCGGCTGGAAGCCAAGGTCTGGAACGTCACCGTGGCCCCGGAGGCGGGCTGGGCCCGGGCGGAGTTCCTCAAGGGGCTGGTGGCGGAGTTTTCCGGGGAGGCCAGGCTGCCGCCCGGACCTGGCGGCACGCCCTGGTCCCTGCCCGGACTGGAGCGCCTGTCCTGCCACGGCTCCGGCCAGTTCCTGCTGGGGGACCGGAAGGTGGGCAGTCTGGAAGCGGACCTGGAGGAACGCCGGCTGCGGGCCACCCAGGTGCAGCTGGACCTGCCCGAGTTGACCTTCCAGGGCTCGGCGGCCGGCGTCCTGGGACGGCGCGGGCTGGACAGCCTGGAGGCGGAGGCGGACCTGGAGACGGACGCCCGGGATGCGGCCGGAATGCTCCTGGCCTGGGGGGTCGGCATGGAGGGCGCGCCCGGAAAGCGGGTGCCCCTGGACATGGCAGGCCGCACCCAGGTTTCCTGCCGGCTCGGCTGGGAGGCGAGCACCGGGATCCAGCTCAGCGGCCAGGTGGACGTGGAGGGGCCCCGCTGGCACGGAGCCAGGGCGGACCGCATGGCGGCCTCGGTGAGCATCGACCGGGACGTGCTGCGGGTGTCGGACATCTCCCTGAGCAAAGGGGACGGCCGCGCCTCGGGGAACTTGTGGCTCACCTGGGCGGACCTGCCCAAGGGCAGCGACCAGATCGACATGACCTACCAGGCTTCCCGCCTGCCCATCCGGGAAGGCCTGCGGGCCGCGGACCTGGGGGACCTGCCGCTGGACGGCGTGGGCGGCGGCACCGTGCGCCTGCACGGGCCGTTCGACCACATCCTCATGGAGGGCCAAGGCCAGGCCCAGGATGGCCAGGCGTTCGGCCTGAAGGTGCCGGCCGTGCGGGCGGACTTTGCCATGGACATCGACGGGGAACGGCTGCAGGTCACCCACGTGCGGGTGGCGGACGCCCCGGAGCACCTTGACGCGGACCCGGGCGCCTCCGCCGGGCCGCTGGCCCTCCAGGGCGCCCTGGACATGGACCTGAAACGGGAAACCTGGAAGGTGGACCTGCAGGGCCAGGTGGATTCCAGGCTCCTGGGACTGCCCGGCCCCCGGTTCCAGGCCCAGGTGGACGCGCACCTGGACGGGCCCTACACCGCCCCTCTGGGCCCCATCCGCGTCCCCCCCGGCCAGATGCATATCACCGGGGGGCGAATCGCCCAGGGGGACCAGACCGTCGAGGGCCTGGAAGCCTCGGCCCTGTTCCAGGGCGGCCGGCTCACGGTGCACGCCGGGCTGGCCGGGAAACCCAGGGAGCTGGTGGACCTGGAGATGGTGCAGCAGGGCGCGGACCGGGCCACCGGCAGCCTCACGGTGAACCTGGGCCCGGATTCCGCCGATACGGCCCAGTTGGCGTCCCGGCTCACCGGCAATTTCCTGAAGGACGCCCATTGCACGTTCTCCGCCCAGGGGGACTGGAATGCCAAGGGGCTCCGATGGCGGGGCACCATGGACCGGCTCAGCAGCCAGTACGAGGGCTTCAGCCTGGTCCAGTCCCGTCCGGGCAAGTTCCAGGGCGATCTCGCCGGCATGGACGTGGACCTGGAACTGGAAGGGCGGACCCCCGCGGGGCCCGGGGCGGCCCCGGCCTCCCAGGGAGCGGCCTACTCCCTGCACCAGCGCGCCCCGGGCCACCGGGCGGCGGTGGCCGCCTCCAACATGACTTTGAGCGGGCACCTGCCCTTCTCAGGCCAAGGGATCATGGCCATGGAACTGGCCGGAGCCTCCAACCTGGCCAACCTCAAGACCCTCCTGGACCGGGTGGTGCAGCCGGGGCAGTACAGCCTCATGGCGGACCTGCACCCCGAGGGCAGCGCCCAGTTCGACCTCAAGCTGGGCGGGACGTTCTCCGAGACCACCCTGGACGGCACCCTGACCTTGACCGGCGGGCGGGCGGTGGTGCACAGCTACCCCCTGAGCCTGGAGAACCTGGACTTCACCGCCCAGTTCCAGGGGCGGGACATCATCATCCCCAAGTCCGCGCCCCTGCGGGGCACCCTCGCCCAGGGCGCCCTCACCGCCTGGGGCCGGATGTCCTGGCGCCTGGGCGGCATCTCCTCGTACGACCTGCACGCCAGCGTGGAGAATTTCCAGCTGCGGGACATCCCCACCGGCTTCGAGGTCCTGGGCAGCCTGGACGCCAACCTCAAGGGCAGCGACCAGAACGGCGGGCTCCTCAGCGGCAGCATCTGGGCCCAGCGCACCCTGTACCGGGCCGAGATCAACCTGTCCGACCTGATCCTGGCCAACGGCCTGGGGGCGGTGACCGGCCTCACCACCACCGACCCCTCGGACCCCCTGAACCGCATCGACCTGGACCTGGACGTGAACCTGGGCGAGCCCTGGGAGCTGGACACCAACCTGCTCAAGCTCCAGGGCCGGTTCCGGGGACCGTTCCGGATCCGCGGCAACCTGGCCCAGCCGGGCCTGCAGGGGCGCATGGAGCTGCTCCCGGGCGGGCGCGTGGTCAACGTGTTCCCGGCCGGGGACATCGTCCTGGAGCGGGGCACCGTGGACTTCCAGGACCCGACCGCGTTCAACCCGGCCATCGACGTGCAGGGGCAGATCGACATTCCGCCGTACCTGGTGACCCTGACCATCAACGGCACCCTGGACCACCTGGAGGCCCACCCGTATTCCACCCCGTCCCTGCGCCAGGACGAGATCTTCGCCATCCTCATCAATCCCTCCGCGGTGACCACCGTGGGCGGCCCGCCGGGCACCAGCTCCCAGACCGCCATGAACTCCGGCCTGGCCAGCACCGGCAGCGGGCTGCTCACCTCCCTGGCCCTGGCCAACTTCCAGGAGCAGCTGCGCCGGAACCTGAACCTGGACCGGGTGAACGTGGCGGTGCGCACCGAGACCGGCACGCCCGAGGCCACCCTCACGGTGGGCAAGACCGTCAACGTGTTCGGCTACCACACGCCCCTGGTGTTCACCCGGGACAAGCAGGGTGAAGTGACCACCATCAGCGGCCAGGTGGAGTGGCGGTTCGGCAATTTCGTGTTCCGCCTGGGCGCCAGCCAGAGCACCGCCGACAGCATGGCCCCGTCCGGCGAGATCCGCCACACCTGGAGTCCCCGATGATCGCCGTGCGCGCCTTCGCCCGCTACCGGGAAACCCTCGGCTTCGAGCGGCTGGAGCGGCCCCTGCCGGACCCCCCCACCCTGGGCGCCCTGCTGGCGGATCCCCGCCTGGCGGGGCTTCCCGCGGACGCCCTGTTCGCGGTGAACCGGGCCTTCGCCGGGCGGGACGCGGCCCTGAAGGACGGGGACGAGGTGGCGCTCATGCCGCCCGTGAGCGGCGGCTGACCAATCCGGACTGGACTGGTAGTCTGAAAGGCAGTACCGGGCGCAGGCTCCAGCCTTCCCGCCCGGGGAGCACCGGAGCCATCATGAAGCGCGATCTGATCAAAGCCATCCTGTCCCGGGCCGCCGCCGGCGGCGAAGTGACCGTCATGGGCTGGGCCCGGGCGGTGCGGGCCCAGAAGCAGGTGGTGTTCATCCAGGTGAACGACGGCTCCTGCCTGGCCAACCTGCAGCTGGTGGTGCCTCCGGGCCATCCCCAGTTCGAGCGCCTGGGCCGGCTCAGCCAGGGCGCCGGGCTCAAGGCGGTGGGCGAGCTGGCGCCTTCCGCCGGCTCCGGGCAGGCGTTCGAGGTGGTGGTGCGGGACGTGACCGTCTACGGCGAAGCCGACCCGGCCGCCTACCCCCTGCAGAAGAAGCACCACAGCTTCGAGTTCCTGCGCGAGCAGGTGGCGCACCTGCGGCCCCGGACCCGCACCTTCGGGGCGGTCATGCGGGTGCGCAACGCGCTGGCCCGGTCCATCCACGGCTTCTTCCAGGGGCGGGGGTTCCTGTGGGCCCACACGCCCATCATCACCGCCTCGGACTGCGAGGGCGCCGGGCAGATGTTCCGGGTCTCCACCCTGGACCCGCTCCATCCCCCCTGCCTGCCCGACGGCAGCGTGGACTTCTCCCAGGATTTCTTCGCCAAGCCCGCCTACCTCACCGTCTCCGGGCAGCTGGCCGGGGAGACCATGGCCCTGGCGCTCTCCAGCATCTACACCTTCGGCCCCACCTTCCGGGCCGAGAACTCCAACACCACCCGCCACCTGTCGGAGTTCTGGATGGTCGAGCCCGAGGCCGCCTTCTACGACCTGCAGGACAACATGGACCTGGCCGAGGACTTCCTCAAGCACCTGTTCCGCACGGTGCTGGAGGAATGCGCCGAGGACATGGCGTTCTTCGCCGAGTTCGTGGAGAAGTCGGCGGTCTCCACCCTGGAGCACATCGTCACCAGCCCGTTCGAGCGCCTCACCTACACCGAAGCCATCAAGGTGCTGGAGCAGAGCGGCGAGCCGTTCGAGTTCCCGGTGCGCTGGGGCATGGACATCCAGACCGAGCACGAGCGCTACCTGGCGGAAAAGCGCATGAAGCGGCCCGTGATCGTCACCGACTACCCCAAGGACATCAAGGCCTTCTACATGCGCCTGAACGACGACGACCGGACCGTGCGCGGCATGGACGTGCTGGTGCCCCGCCTGGGCGAGATCATCGGCGGCAGCCAGCGCGAGGAGCGCCTGGACGTGCTGGAGCGGCGCATGGCCGAGATGCGCCTGGACGCGGAAACCTACAGCTGGTACCTGGACACCCGCCGGTTCGGCAGCGTGCCCCACGCGGGCTTCGGCCTGGGCTTCGAGCGCACCGTGCAGTTCGTCACGGGCATGGGCAACATCCGGGACGTCATCCTCTACCCGCGCACCCCCAAATCCGCCGCCGTGGGCTGAACGGGCGTGCGCTGCCATCCCGCGGGGAACTGGCCCCGCGGGCCTGCAACAGCCTGGAAACGGGATCCGGCTAGCGGAACAGCACCTTGGCCTTCAGGACGGTCTCGGAGACCCCCCAGGCCAGGGGAATGCCCACCCACAGCCAGTCCAGCAGCATGGGCCAGGTGGAATGCTTCGGCTTCTTGTCCATGGTTCCTCCAGGGTCAGGCCGCGACCCGATGGGTTTGGAAACGGGCCTCGACGGCGGTGATGAGCTGGTTGCTCACGAAACCAAGCACCAGCAGGCCCGCCATCAGGTACATGGTGATCGAATAGGCCTGGGCCGGAGGGACCCCGTGGCCGACCTGGTACTGGCGGATGTAGTTCACCAGCACGGGGCCCGCCAGCCCGGCCGCGGACCAGGCCGTGAGCAGCCGGCCATGGATGGCGCTCACCTGGTCGGTGCCGAAGATGTCGCGCAGGTAGGCCGGGATGGTGGCGAAGCCGCCCCCGTACATCGACATGATCACCGCGTAGGCGCCCACGAACAGCACCACGCTGCCGATGCGGCCGGTGGTGGGGGTGAGCGCATAGAGCGCCGCGCCCAGGGCGAAGTAGATGGCGTAGGTGGGCTTGCGTCCCAGGTAGTCGGAGGCGGAGGACCACAGGAACCGTCCCGCCATGTTGAAGAGGCTCAGCAGCCCCACGAACCCGCCGGCCGCCGCCACGGAGATGCGCCCCTTGAACATCTCCTGGATCATGGGCGAGGCCTGGCCGAGCACCCCGATGCCCGCGGTCACGTTGAGGAACAGGACGAACCACAGGAGGTAGAACTGCCGGGTGCGGATGGCGTTGTCCGCGCTGACGTTGCCCGTGGTGACCAGCCTCTGGGGCCTGGCCGGCGCCGAATAGCCTTCGGGCATCCAGCCTTCGGGCGGCACCCGGACGGTGACCACCCCCAGCATCATGAAGGCCAGGTAGATCAGCCCCATGGTCACGAAGGTCTGCCAGACCCCAGCGGAGGTGGCCGACTGGAAGTGGCCCATGAGCGCCACCGCCAGGGGCGAGCCGATCATGGCGCCGCCGCCGAAGCCCATGATGGCCATGCCCGTGGCCATGCCCGGGCGGTCCGGGAACCAGGTGATGAGGGTCTTCACCGGGGACACGTAGCCCAGGCCCAGGCCGACTCCGCCCAGCACCCCGTAGCCCACGTAGACGATGGCGATGTCGTGCATCGCCACGCCCAGGGCCGCCACCAGGAAGCCGCCGGAGAAGCACAGGGCGGAGGCCAGCATCGCCTTGCGCGGCCCGGCCCGCTCCACCCACTTCCCGCCGAAGGCGGCGGAAAGGCCGAGGAACAGGATGGCGAAGCTGAAGATCCACCCCAGGTCGGTCAGCCTCCAATCATTCGGGGCCGATCGGGTGATCCCCAGCAGCCGGGTCATGGGCAGGTTGAAGACGCTGAAGGCGTAGACCTGCCCGATGGCCAGGTGGATGGAGAGCGCGGCCGGCGGCACCAGCCACCGGCTGAACCCCGGTCCAGCCACAGTCTGTTCGCGTTCCAGGAACTGGAGCATGTGGACCTCCTTAGGAATGTTGTCAAACATGAGATTGAGTCTCCCGCTCAATCAAATTTGGCTTAACATTTTTAGTTGGAGATTGCAAGAGCTCTGGTGGAAAAAAGATTGATCTTGACAACAATAAATAATAAATGAGCAACGCCATCGCCCACGTCCCGGTCCAGCGCATCCTCGGTGCCGCCCGGGACGATTTCGTGGATGACCTGGCCGTGGAGGAGCCGCTGGAAATCCAGCTGGAACACGCGGGTCAGCGGCGCAGCGTGTCCATCACCATGCGCACCCCGGGACACGACCAGGAGCTGGCGCTGGGCTTCCTCTGGACCGAGGGGATCCTCCGCAGCCTGGAGGATCTGCGCCAGGTGCGGTCCGTGAGCCAGTCCCCCTGCCGGACCAACCTGGTGCGGGTGGCGCTCCAGGACCACGTGGCGGTGGACCTGGACCGGCTGGAGCGGCACTTCTACACCACCTCCAGCTGCGGGGTCTGCGGCAAGGCCTCCATCCAGGCGCTGCGGGCCCAGAGCGCCTTCCCGCCCTGGCCGGAGGGGTCACCCCCGTTCTTCCCGGCCAGCCTGCTGCACAGCCTGCCGGCCCGGCTGCGCGCGGCCCAGGAGGTGTTCGCCACCACGGGCGGACTGCACGCCTCCGCCCTGTTCGACCGGTCCGGGGAGTGCCTGGTCCTGCGCGAGGACGTGGGGCGGCACAACGCCCTGGACAAAGTCATCGGCCGGGCCCTGCTGGACGGCCAGCTGCCCTTGCGGGACCGTCTGCTGCTGGTGAGCGGGCGGGCCAGTTTCGAGCTGGTCCAGAAGGCGTCCATGGCCGGCCTGCCGTTCCTGGGCGCCGTGGGCGCGCCTTCCAGCCTGGCGGTGGACCTGGCCCGGGAGGCCGGCATGACCCTGGTGGGCTGGCTCCGGGACGGGCGCTTCAATGTCTACACCGGAGCCTGGCGGCTCACTTGCATCGGGAGGCCCCATGTCCCGTCGGCCTGAACTGGTTCCAGAAGAAACCGCGGCGCCCGGGGTGTCGGCCCCGCCCGCCGTCTCCGGCGGCCTGCCGGCCATCCTCTCGGCCACCCGGCACGCCCTGGCGGAAATGGGCCCCTTCCGGGCCGTCCAGGAACTGGCCAAGGTGAACCAGCGCGGCGGGTTCGACTGCCCGGGCTGCGCCTGGCCGGACCCCGACGACCGGCGCGAGCTGGTGGGCTTCTGCGAGAACGGCGCCAAGGCGGTGGCCGAGGAGGCCACCTCCCGGCGGGTGACGCCGGAATTCTTCGCGGCGCATTCCGTGGCCGAGCTGGCCGGGTGGTCCGATCACGACCTGGGCAAGGCGGGCCGGCTCACCGAGCCGATGCTGCTGGAGGAGGGCGCCGGCCACTACCGGCCGGTGGCCTGGGACGCGGCCTTCGGGGTCCTGGCGGAGGAGCTCCGGGCCCTGCCTTCGCCGGACCAGGCGGTGTTCTACACCTCGGGACGCACCAGCAACGAGGCCGCCTTCGTCTACCAGCTGTTCGTGCGCATGTTCGGCACCAACAACCTGCCGGACTGCTCCAACATGTGCCACGAGTCCAGCGGCCTGGCGCTGAAGGAGGTGCTGGGCAACGGCAAGGGCTCGGTGACCCTGGAGGATTTCCAGTACGCGGACTGCATCCTGATCATGGGCCAGAACCCAGGCACCAACCACCCGCGCATGCTCGCCACCCTCCAGGAGGCCGCCCAGCGGGGAGCCCGGATCGTCAGCCTCAACCCGCTGCTGGAGACCGGCATCAAGTCCTTCATCCACCCCCAGAAGTTCTGGACCTGGCTGGGCAACGGCACCCCCATCGCCACCCTGCACCTGCCGGTGGCGGTGAACGGTGACATCGCCGCCCTGAAGGGGCTCATGAAGGAGATGCTGGAGGCCGAGGACCGGGCGCCGGGGACGGTGTTCGACCAGGAATTCATCGCCGCCCGCACCCGCGGTTTCGAGGCTCTGGTGGAGGACCTGCGGAGCACCTCCTGGGAGGAGATCACCGCGGGCTCGGGCCTGGAGCGGGAGCGGCTGCGGGCGGCCGCGGACCTGCTCATGGCGTCCCAGGCCACCATCGCCTGCTGGGCCATGGGCCTCACCCAGCAGTCCCACGCCGTGGACTGCATCCAGGAGGTGGTGAACCTGATGCTGCTGCGGGGCCAGGTGGGGCGTCCGGGGGCCGGAGTCTGCCCGGTGCGCGGCCACAGCAACGTCCAGGGCGACCGCACCATGGGCATCTTCGAACGGCCCGCCGCCGCCTTCCTGGACGCCCTCCAGCGGACCTTCCAGTTCGACCCGCCGCGCCGCCACGGCTACGACGTGGTGGAGGCCATCCGCGCCATGCACGAAGGCAAGGTGGGAGTGTTCTTCGCCCTGGGCGGCAACTTCCTCTCCGCCACCCCCGACACCGAGTACACCGCCGACGCCCTGCGCCGCACCCGCCTCACGGCCCAGGTCTCCACCAAGCTCAACCGGTCCCACCTGGTCACCGGCCGGCGCGCGCTCATCCTGCCCTGCCTGGGCCGCACCGAGATCGACCGCCAGGCCGGGGGCGAGCAGATGGTCAGCGTGGAGAACTCCATGGGCTTCGTGCACGCCTCCCAGGGCAACCTGGCGCCGGGGTCGGCACACCTGCGCAGTGAGGTGGCCATCGTGGCCGGGCTGGCCGAGGCCGTGCTCCGGGGCCGGGCGGACCTGCCGCAGCTGGACTGGGGGGTCCTGGCGGCCGACTACGACCGCATCCGCGACCGGGTGGAGCAGGTGGTGCCCGGATTCGAGCGGTTCAACCAGCGCCTGCGCCACGGCGGGTTCCACCTGCCGCACGCCGTGCGCGACCACCGCCGCTTCGACACCCCCAGCGGCAAGGCCGAGTTCACCGTCCACCCCATCCCCAGGCTGGACCTGCCGGAGGGCTGCCTGCGGCTCATGACCCTGCGCAGCCACGACCAGTTCAATACCACCATCTATGGCCTGAACGACCGCTACCGGGGCGTGAGCAAGGGGAGGCGGGTGGTCTTCGTGAGCGAGGCCGACCTGGACCGCCGGGGCCTGCTCCCCGGCCAGCGGGTGGACATCACCAGCCACTTCCAGGGCGAAACCCGCAAGGCGGAGGGTTTCCTGGCGGTGCCCTATGACATCCCCGAAGGCTGCGCCGCGGCCTATTTCCCCGAAGCCAACGTGCTCGTGCCCATCGGCAGCGTCGCCGCCAGGAGCAACACCCCGGCCTTCAAGAGCCTGGTGGTGACGATCGCTCCCGGCTGAGCGGGTGCCCGCGGGTCATTTGTTCATGTTGCGGATCTTCGGGGTGCCTTTCACCGTGGCCTTCAGGTCCGGATCGGTGCCGATCAGGTCCAGGACCTTCCGGGTGACCAGCTCATCCACGGCCTTGGCGTCGCGGATGGGCACCGGGTAGCGCACCAGCAGTTCAAGTCCGGCGTCGCCGAGCTGCATGCGCGTTTCCGGCCGGGGCGCCTCCACCTGGATCTCCCCGCGCTGGGCTATGACCTCGTGCTGCCGTTCCATCTCCACCCGGTGGCCCGCATAGGCCTCCTCCACGATGCCCAGGAGCTTGTCCTGGACCGCCTGGTGGTCGCCTTCCGGGGCCAGGGCCACCACCATCTCGTGCCAGGCGTACTCGGCCCCCGGGATCTGCCGGAACAGGGGCGTGCCGGCCTGGAACAGGACCGAGTTGGAGAACACCACGATCCGCCCGGTGGGCCGGAAGTCCATGCCAGTCCCGGCCAGCTCCATCAGGTAGAACCGCACCAGGCCCACATCCAGCACGTCGCCGGTGGTCCCGGCGATGGTGATCCGGTCCCCGACCCGGATGCCGTAGCGGCCGATGATGAGGAAATAGGCCGCCACCGAGAGCAGGACCGCCTGCAGGCCGACCGCGATGCCGGCCGTGATGAACCCGGCGAAGGTGGCCAGGGAGCTGAAGTCGGTGACGAACCCCAGGGTCACCACGATCACGATCAGGAGTCCGGACACCACCCGGCGCAGGACCAGGAACTGCCGGCGGCGGCGCGGCTCCTGCACGTACCGGAAGGTGACCCGGCGCCAGGCCTCGGACAAGGCCAGGATCAGCCCGAGCACCACCAGGATCACCGCGACCCGGCCGAGCACGGCCCGCAGCACCCGTCCCGAGGCGCGCTGGACCAGGTCCCGCCACCGCTCCAGGTTGGCCTTGCTGTCGTCCAGCAGCAGGGTCTCCTGGCTGAGCGGCAGCAGGGTGCCGGCGAGCCCCTTGAACCGGTCGGTGAGGGCGCGCTCGGACTGGATCTCTGCCTTGATCTCGGCCGCGCTTCCGTCCGCCGGCAGCGGCCGGTCGGCCTGCGCCTGGCTGTCCTGGATGGTGCTCCGCAGGGCATCGCGCAGCGGGGTGCGGGTCTTCTCCACCCCGTCCCGGAGCCGGTCGGTACGCTCCAGGAGGTCCTTGATCTTCCGTTCCGAGGTCATGCAGTCGTACAGGCTCGCCACCTGGCTGAGCAGGCCGCCCGAACTGGAGAACGCGGGCCGGGCCGGGCCGGCGCCGGCCGCCGCCGCGGCCGGCTTGGGCGCGCCCGTCCCCTGGCCGAGCGCCTCGGGGACCGTCCGGGCCAACTGGTCGATGGAACCCGCGAGGTCGCCGGCGGTCCCGCCGTTCTCCGCCGCGAACGCCTTCATCTTCCGGATGGCGTCCAGGAGCGCCTGCTGGAGGTCCAGCTGGCCCCTGGCCCGCTCCACCTGGACCTCCAGGTCGGCCCGGCGAGCGCCGGCGAGGCTGGGGAGCTTCGCCTCCAGGGCCGCGATCTGGGCCTGGAGGTCCTGCACCTTGGCGGCGGTGCGCGCCTCCGCCTGGGCCCGGCGCTGGGCCTGGTCGTTCCCGCCGGCCCCGGGCTTGGCGTTCTCCTGGGCTATGATCAGCACGGCCCCGGCCCGGGCGGACTGGAACGCCAGCTTCACCACCTGGGCGGCCAGGTCCTGGGCCTGGTCCTGGTAGAGCACCTCGCTGGGCAGTCCCAGCATCTGGATGTCGGTGGTGATGTGGCCGTACCAGGAGACCACCGCGTTCAGGTGGCGCAGGAGGTCCTGGCCGTCCAGCGCCACCGGCGCCGGGCCGGCCTGGGCCGCCGGGCCGGCCGCGGGGGCCGGCGCCGCCGTCGCAGCCGGGGGCGCGCCCGGGGCCGCGGCCGGCTGCGGCGCCTGGGCCCAGGCCGCGGCGGCGCACCACAGGCAGGAGGCGAGCCCCAGTCCCTGCAGCAGGGCTCCGGCGGTTCTGCTGGCAATCGCAAGCGCGTGGGGTCGCATGGGTCGCTCCAGAGGCGGGTCGCTGAGGACTTGCCATTCCCAAGATGCCAGCGATGCCCGCCGGCTGCACCCCGCGCTTGCCGATTTTTCCACAGGCTTTTTTAATTGTTGCCATTGCAGCTGGTTTTTGGTTCCGGCCCGGCGGGGCCGGCGCCGGGTGCGTCCCCGGGCCGCTGCGCCCGGGTGACGGGTTGTCCTTGGACGCGCGGGCACCCCGGGTGGACGCGGGCGTCCGGCCCCGCTAGCATCGGGTCGTACGAACACCCCGGACAAGGAGATCTCCCGTTGGATTTCGTGGGGAAGGTGCTGGCCCTCGGTTCCGCGGTGTTCTGGGCCGTGGCCGTCATCCTCTTCAAGAAGGCCGGGGCTTCCATCCGCCCCCTGGCCCTCAACTGGTACAAGACCGCGCTGACCGTCCTGCTGCTCCTGCCCTGCCTGTTCCTGGAAGGACTGGACGGGATCACGGGGAGCCGCCTGCTGCTGGTGTTTCTCTCCGGCGTCCTCGGCATCGCCGTGTCGGACACCCTCTTCTTCGTCGCCCTGGACCGCCTCGGGGCCTCCCGGACCGCCATCGTGGACTGTTTCTACACCCCTTCCGCGATGCTCGCGGCCTGGGTCATGCTGGGCGAGTGGCCCCGCGCCGTCCAGGTCGCCGGGGGGCTCTGCGTCGTCACGGCGGTGCTGGTGGTGTCCCTCGAGCGCGGCCAACCGCACGTGAAGCTCGACCGGAGCCGGGTGGTCACGGGCTTCCTGGCGGGGGCCGCGGCCATGATGGTGATGGGGGTCTCCATCACCATCATGAAGCCGGTCCTGGAACGCCATTCCCTGTGGGTGGTCACGGAGCTGCGCAGCGTGGCAGCCCTGGCGGCGCTCACGGCGATGATGGTCCTGCGCCAGGACCGGCGGGAGCTGTTCGCCTCCCTCACCGGGCACGGGGCCTGGCGCCACGCCCTGCCGGGCTCGTTCCTGGGCAACGTCCTGGCCATGACCCTCTGGGTGGGCGCCTTCAAGTACACCTCCGTCAGCTCGGCGGCGATCCTGAACCAGACCAACATGGTCTTCGTGGTGGTCATGGCCACTTGGATCCTCAAGGAACCCTTCAGCCGCCACCGGCTCCTGGGCACCGCCATGGCCTTCACCGGGGCGGTGATGGTCATGGTCGCCTGACGCCGCGAACCCGCCCGAAATCCGCACCTTCCATCAGGTTTCCATTGCCCCCTCCCGGCCGGCGCGGCAGGATAATAATGTTGCTTATGCAACGAATGGAGGTTGCTTGGCCCGCTTCCGGAAGTTCCATCCCCTGCCCTCCTCCCCGGTCGCCCTGGTCCTGGCCGCTGCCTTCGGCCTTTCCTGCGGCAAGGCGCCCCAGGCCGCGACCGCGCCCCTGCGGGTGGAAGTGGCCACGGCGGTACAGCAGGACGTGCCGGTGGTCCATGAATGGATCGGAACCGTGGACGGGTTCGTGAACGCCGAGATCCGCCCCCAGGTGGAGGGCTACCTGCTCAAGCAGGCCTACCGGGAGGGCTTCCCGGTGAAGCGCGGGCAGTTGCTGTTCCAGATCGACCCGCGCCAGTTCGAGGCGGCCGCGGAACAGGCCAAGGCCGCCGTGGCCCGGGACCAGGCGATGCTGGACAAGACTGTGCTGGACGTGGACCGCTACACCCCCCTGGCGGCCGAGAAGGCCATCTCCCAGCAGGAGCTGGACAACGCCCTGGCGGCCCGCAACCAGGCCCAGGCCGAGCTGGACGCCGCCAAGGCCGCCTACGACAAGGCCAAGCTGAACGTGGAGTGGACCCGGGTGCTCTCCCCCATCGACGGCATCGCCGGCATGGCCAAGGCGCAGGTGGGCGACCTGGTCAACGGCCAGACCAACATGACCACCGTCTCCACGGTGGACCCGGTGAAGGTCTTCTTCAACGCCAACGAGCAGGAGTACATGGGCTGGGCCCAGGCCTGGAGCGCCAAGGGCGGGGGCAAGGGCTCCCTGGAGCTGGTGCTCTCGGACGGGACCGTGTTCCCCCACAAGGGCGACCCCTTCATGACCGACCGCAACGTGGACCTGAAGACCGGCACCATCATGCTGGCGGGCGTGTTCCCCAACCCGGACCACCTGCTGCGCCCGGGGCAGTACGCCAAGGTGCGGGCATCCCTGGGCCTGGAGCGGGGGGCGATCCTGGTGCCCCTGAGGGCGGTGTGGGAGATGCAGGGCCGGCCCCAGGTGGCGGTGGTGGGCGCCGACAACAAGGTGGAGATCCGCCCGGTGGCCACCGGCACCCACGCCGGGCCCCTGGTGGTGATCGAGCAGGGGCTGCGGCCCCGGGACCGGGTGGTGGTGGAGGGGGTGCAGAAGGTGACCCCCGGCCTCCTGGTGGATCCGGTACCGGCCGCCAAGCAGGCGGCTGCGGGGTAAGCCGTGCCTAAATTCTTCGTCAACCGCCCCATCGTCGCCATCGTCATCGCCATCATCACCCTCATCGCCGGGCTGGTGTCGATGTTCGGGCTGCCCATCGCCCAGTTCCCGGAGATCGTGCCGCCCCAGATCATCATGTCCACCTCCTACACCGGCGCCGACGCCTTGACCATCGAACAGGCGGTGGCGGCGCCCCTGGAGCAGCAGCTCAACGGCGTGGACAACATGCTCTACATGCAGTCCATCAACGCCAACGACGGCACCTTGTCCGAAACCGTCACCTTCGACGTGCAGACGGACCCGAACGTGGACCAGGTGAACACCCAGAACCGGGCCGCCCAGGCCCTGCCGTTCCTGCCCCCGGACGTGAACCTGAACGGCATGACCATCCGCAAGTCCACGGGCATGCCCCTCCTGCTGGTGGCGGTGTACTCCCCCAAGGGCAGCTACGACTCCCTGTTCCTCTCCAATTACGCCACCATCAACCTGGTGGACCCGGTCTACCGGGTGCCCGGGGTGGGCCAGGTGCTGATCTTCGGCGCCGGCGACTACGCCATGCGCATCTGGGTGAAGCCGGACCTGCTGGCCAAGCTGGGCATCACCGTGGGCGACATCGACCTGGCGGTGCAGGCCCAGAACTCGGTGAACCCCTCCGGCCAGATCGGCGCCGAGCCCCTGCCCAAGGGCCAGGAGATGACCTACGCGGTGCGCAGCCAGGGCCGGCTGCTGACTCCGGACGAGTTCGGGGGCATCGTGGTGCGGGCCAACCCGGACGGGTCGGTGGTGCGCCTGGGCGACGTGGCCCGGGTGGAACTGGGCGCCCTGGCCTACAAGCAGATCGCCCGGCTGAACGGCAAGCCCACCTGCATGATGGCCATCTTCCAGACCCCCGGGTCCAACTCCCTGGAGGTGGGCAACGCGGTGAAGCGGGAGATGCGCGACCTCAAGGCCCGGTTCCCCCAGGACCTGGACTACGTGGTGTCGATCGACACCACCCTGCCCATCACCGCCGGCATCAAGGAGATCCTCTGGACCCTGATGGAGGCCATGGGCCTGGTGATCCTGGTGGTGTTCGTGTTCCTGCAGAACTGGCGGGCCACCCTGATCCCCATGATCGCCGTGCCGGTCTCCCTGATCGGCACCTTCGCCGTGTTCCCCATGCTGGGCTTCTCCATCAACACCCTGTCCCTGTTCGGCCTGGTGCTGGCCATCGGGCTGGTGGTGGACGACGCCATCGTGGTGGTGGAGGCGGTGGAGCACCACATCGAGCTGGGCATGCTGCCCCGGGAGGCCACCCTCCAGGCCATGAAGGAGGTCTCGGGCCCGGTGGTGGGCATCGCCCTGGTGCTCTCGGCGGTGTTCCTGCCGGTGGGCCTCATGGGCGGCATCCAGGGCCGCCTGAACCGGCAGTTCGCGGTCACCATCGCCGTGTCGGTGCTCATCTCCGCCTTCAACGCCCTGTCCCTGTCCCCGGCCCTTTCGGCCATGATCCTCAAGCCCAGGGAACGCATGACCGGGCGCCTGGGGCGCTGGTTCCGGGGCTTCAACATCGCCTTCGCCAGGACCACCCGCGGCTACGTGAAGCTCTCCCACACCCTGATCCGCCGGGCCGCGCTGGCCCTGGCGGTGCTGGCGGCGTTCTTCCTGGTGGACGGGGCCATGGGCCGCAGCCTGCCCACCAGCTTCGTGCCCACCGAGGACATGGGCTATTTCTTCCTGAACGTGCTGCTGCCCCCGGCGGCCTCCCTGCAGCGCACCGACGAGGTGGGCCACAAGGTGGAGGACATCCTCCTCAAGACCGAAGGGGTCCGCTACGTGAGCAACGTGGAGGGGTTCAGCCTCCTGTCCCGGGTGTCCGCCTCGTACAACGGCTTCGCCTTCGTGGCCCTGAAGCCCTGGGACGAGCGCAAGAAGGCCGGGCTCCAGGCGGAGCAGATCATGCGCCGGCTCAATGCCCGGTTCGCCCGGGAGATCCCCGACGCGGTGATCTTCGGCTTCCTGCCCCCGGCCATCCCCGGCATGGGCAGTTCCAGCGGCTTCTCCCTCTGGCTCCAGGACCGCAGCGGCGGCGACCCGGCCTACCTGGCCCAGAACCTCCAGGCCTTCCTGGCCGCCGCCCGCAAGCGCCCGGAGCTCAGCGGGGTGAACTCCCTCTATTCGGCCAACGTGCCCCAGATCTACACGGACGTGGACCGGGACAAGGCCCTCAAGCAGGGGGTGCCGGTGGCCGACGTGTACCTGACCCTGCAGGCCTACCTGGGCGGGCTGTACCTGAACCAGTTCAACCGCTTCGGCCGGCAGTGGCGGGTCTACCTCCAGGCCGAGGGGGAGGACCGCGCCGGCGTGGACGACATCGCCAGGTTCCACGTGCGCAACCGGGACGGGGTGATGGTGCCCTTGTCCTCCCTGGTGACCATCAAGCGCATCCAGGGGCCCGAGTACACCACCCGCTTCAACCTCATGCGCGCCGCCCAGGTGATCGGCCAGGCCGCCCCGGGCTACAGCTCCGGCCAGGCCATGACGGCCCTGGAGCAGGTGGCCCGCCAGGTCCTGCCGGCGGACATGAGCTACGACTGGGCCGACCTGTCCTACCAGGAGAAGAAGGCCGCCGGCACCACCGGGCTGCTGCTGTCCCTGTCCATCGTGTTCGTGTTCCTGATCCTGGCCGCCCTGTACGAGAGCTGGTCCCTGCCCTTCTCGGTGCTGCTGTCGGTGCCGGTGGGCATTTTCGGAGCCTTCGCCGGGCTGTACCTGCGCCGCATGGATTTCGGGGTGTTCGCCCAGATCGGGCTGATCATGCTCATCGGCCTGTCCGCCAAGAACGCCATCCTGATCGTGGAGTTCGCCAAGGACGAGCTGGAGAAGGGCCGGCCCCTGGTGGAGGCCGCCCTGGAGGGCGCCAAGCTCAGGCTGCGGCCCATCCTCATGACTTCGTTCGCCTTCATCATGGGCTGCGTGCCCCTATGGGTGGCCGAGGGGTCCGGGGCCGAGGCCCGCAAAATCCTGGGCACGGTGGTGATCGTGGGCATGCTGGCCGCCACCCTCATCGCCGTGTTCCTGATTCCGGTGCTGTTCGTGGTGGTGGAGCGCATCGGCGGGCGCCGGGCCGCGGTCCACGCCGCCCCCAGCCCCGAGGGCATCATCGATGAGGAGAGCTGACGTGAGACGACTGGCGCCGGCCCTCCCCGCCCTGGCCCTGGCCCTGCTCGCGGGCTGCGCCGTGGGCCCCGACTACCGGCGGCCCCAGGTGGACATGACCCCCCGGTTCCGGGACCAGGCGGTGGCCGAGGCGGCCTCCCTGGCCGACCAGCCCTGGTGGGCAGTGTTCGGGGACCCGGTGCTGAAGGACCTGGTCGCCCAGGCCCTGGAGCACAACTTCGACGTGCGCGTGGCCGCCCAGCGGGTGGAGGAGTACCGGGCCCGGGCCGGGATCGAGCGTTCCGGCTATTATCCCGCCATCACTCCCGGCGCCTCGCTGGAGCGGGGCCGCGAGTCCACCCTGGCCTACGGCGGGGGCCAGACCGGCGATGAGATCACCGCCCAGGTGGGCCTGGGCTGGGAACTGGACCTGTGGGGCCGCCTGCGGCGCCTGAACGAGGCGGCCCGGGCCCGCTACCTGGGGGCCCAGGACGCGCGGCGCGGCGTGTTCCTGGCCACCGTCGCCCAGGTGGCCCAGGCCTATTTCGAGCTGCGGGAGATGGACGCCCGGCTGGACATCGCCAAGTCCACCACCCAGGCCTTCCAGGAGACCTACGACCTGTTCAACCGGCGCTTCACCGGCGGGGCCGCCTCGGCCCTGGAGACCGCCCGGGCCCAGGCGGCCGAAGCCTCCGCCGCCGGGACCATACCCGACCTGGAGCGGCAGATCCAGGCCAAGGAGAACCTCATCTCCCTGCTGGTGGGCCGCAATCCCGGCCCCATCCCCCGGGGGCCCTCGCTCACGGACCAGGCCCTGCCGCCCCGGATCCCGGCGGGCCTGCCCTCGACCCTGCTGGAGCGCCGCCCCGACCTGCGGACGGCGGAGCAGCAGCTGGTGGCCGCCAACGCCCTGGTGGGGGTGGCCCAGGCCAACTACTTCCCGGTGATCAGCCTCACCGGCCTGTACGGGGGCGAGTCCACCCACCTGGCCCAGCTGCTCGGGTCCGGGCGGGAGTGGCTCATCGGTCCGACCCTGAACGGCCCGGTGCTGCAGGGCACGCGGCTGCGGGACCAGAAGGCGGTGGCCGTGGCCCAGTGGGAGCAGACCCAGACCCAGTACCAGGCGGCCGTCACCGGCGCCCTGGGGGAAGTGTCCACCCTGCTGGTGGCCTACCAGAAGCTGGCCGAGGTGGAAACCCAGCAGGCCCAGGCGGTGGCCTCCTACCAGGAGGCGGTGCGCCTGGCCACCCTGCGCTACAGCGCCGGCCTCTCCAGCTACGTGGAAGTGCTGGAGGCCCAGCAGCAGCTTTTCCCGGCCGAGAACAGCCGCTCCCAGACCCGCCTGGCCCGCCTGGTGACCCTGGTGCAGATGTACAAGGCCCTGGGGGGCGGGTGGAACCTGCAGGACCCCGGGTGGCAGCCGCCCAAGGGCTGAGACCGGAACCGGCCATGTCCGTTTCCGCCGGTTTCCTGTCCGGAAGTACTCTTGCGCTCTTGACTTGTGAACGGCACATTGGTGTCCGACCAGCCCCGGACTGCCATGACCACCCCGGCCCCGACCCCCGAACCTGAAGCCATCCATCTGTTCTTCCTGGTGCTCCCCGGCACCATGCTCCTGGACTTCGCCGGCACCGCCGAATCGTTCCGGGTGGCGGCGGAATTCGGGGCCAGGTTCCAGCTGCACTACGTGGCCCCGTCCGGGGCGGCGCTGTCCTCCCTGGGCCTGACCCTGGGGGGCCTGGAGCCCCTGCCCGAGACCCTGCCGGACCGGGCCATCGTGCTCATCCCCGGGGTCGCCAGGTCCGCCAAGGACTACCTCCTGCCCGAGGCGGAGGCAGCGGCCCGGTGGCTGGCGCGCACCGTGGGGCCCGGGCACCTGCTGTGCACGGTGTGCTCCGGGGCCTTCCTGGCCGCCAGGAGCGGGCTCCTGGACGGGCGCACCTGCACCACCCACCACACCCTCACCGGACGCCTGGCCCGGGAGTATCCGCGGGTGAAGGTGCTGGAGAACCGGATCTTCGTGCGGGACGGCAACGTCTTCACCAGCGCCGGGGTCACCGCCGGAGTGGACCTGGCCCTGCACCTCATCTCGGACCTGGCCGGGCCCCAGGTGGCCGTGGACGTGGCCCGGCTGCTGGTGCTGTACTTCCGCCGGGCCGGCGCCGACCCCCAGCTGTCCCCGTGGCTGTGCCACCGCAACCACATGGACCTGCGGGTGCACAGCGCCCAGGACCTGGTGGTGCGGGACCCGGCCCACGCCTGGACCGTGGACGAACTGGCCCTGCGCTCCCATACCAGCCCCCGGCACCTGGGGCGCCTGTTCCAGCAGCACGCGGGCATCTCCCCCCAGGCCTACATCCGCAAGATCCGCACCGCCGCCGCCAAGGAACTGCTGCGCCAGCCGGACCTGAACGTGAACCTGGTGGCGGAGATGGTGGGCTTTTCCTCCGCCGAGCAGATGCGCCGGGCCTGGAAGCGCTTCGAACGCGCCACCCCGGCCCGCAGCCGCCGGGCCGCGCTGGTCGAACCAACCCTCGGAGCCCGATCATGACCCCTGCGAAGATCCACCTTTCCCGCCTCCTGACCGCGGCCCTGGTCCCCGCCCTCCTGGCCGGCTGCCAAGCGCCGAAAGCGGCCCAGGTGCAGGTGAAGTTCGTCATCTACGACAACGACAACAGCTTCGCCGCCACGGTGTACGCCCAGGAGGTGAGCACCGGCAAGACCACCACGTTCGCCTACGGCCCCCACACGCCGTACATCACCGCGGACCTGAAGGACCCGGGCACGTACGTGTTCTACGCCCGCCTGGTGGAGGCGCCGGACGACTACCACTACGGCTTCACCGGCTTCCATGCGGACGCCTATGGGCACATGACCCGCGGCGGCACCCGCGATCCGAGCGTCAACCTCATCGCCCTGGACGTGAAGCCCGGCGGGCACTACAAGGCCTACATCAGCGACCACTGGGCGGAATTGCCGGTGCCCGGCAAGCCTGTGACAGTGCCCTGGCACCGGGAATGATCACCAGCCGACGGCCCCCGCCCTTCCCCGGCTGATATCCTGGATTCCATGAGTCTCGAACTCCTCGCGCCGGCCAGGAACGCGGATCAGGGAATGCTCGCGCTGCGGTGCGGGGCGGACGCGGTGTACATGGGCGGGCCCCGGTTCGGCGCCCGGCAGGCGGCCGGGAACGGCCCGGGGGACTTCGAGCGGCTCGCCCGGGAAGCGCGCCTGTGGGGAGCGAAGGTGTACGCGACCCTCAACACCCTCCTGTTCGACGCCGAACTGGACCCGGCGCGGCGCCAGGCCTGGGAGCTGTACGAGGCCGGGGTGGACGCCTTCATCGTCCAGGACATGGCCTACCTGGAGATGGACCTCCCGCCGGTGCCCCTGCACGCCAGCACCCAGGCCGCCTGCGACGGCCCGGAGAAGGTGGCGTTCCTGGCCGGATGCGGGTTCAGCCGGGCCATCCTGGCCCGGGAACTGAGCCTGGAGGAGATCCGGGCCATCCGCGCCGCCGCCGGCCTGGAACTGGAAGCCTTCGTCTTCGGGGCGCTGTGCGTGGGCGAGAGCGGGCGCTGCTACCTGAGCGGGGCCGTCTGCGGGCGCAGCGGCAACCGGGGGGAATGCGCCCAGCCCTGCCGCGCCCCCTGGAACCTGGTGGACGCCGCCGGGCGGGTGCTGGTGCGGGAGAAGCACCTGCTGAGCGTCCGCGACCTGGACCTGTCGGACCACGTGGAAGCCATGGCCGACGCCGGCGTGGGCGGCTTCAAGATCGAGGGGCGGCTCAAGGACGTGGACTACGTGAAGAACGTGGTCAGCCACGTGCGCCGCAAGCTGGACGCCCTGCTGGAGCGGCGGCCGGACCTGGGCCGGGCGTCCCTGGGCACGGTGAGCCACGGTTTCGCCCCGGATCCCCTCAAGACCTTCCAGCGGGGTTTTTCCGCCTACCGTCTGCTGGGGCAGCGCGGGCCCATGGGGACCCCCCACGCGGCCAGGCACCTGGGCGAACCCGTCGGCCAGGTGCGCTCGGTCCAGGGGGACCGCCTGGTGCTGGACGCGGCGCCGGACCTGCATCCCGGGGACGGCCTGGCCTTCGTGGACGGCGCCGGCGTGGCGGGCACGGTGGTGAACGGGGTGGAGGGCCGCCAGGTGTTCGTGCAGGACCCGGCCCTGATCCGGGCCGGCACCTGGCTGCACCGGAACCTGGACCTGCACTGGCTCAAGGCCCTGCGGGCCGCCAAGGTGGAACGCCGGATCCCGGTTCGGGCCAGGCTGGATTTCCCGGATGGGGCCGCACGGCTGCGGCTGGAGGACCCCACCGGCCTGGCGGGGGAGGCCTGGGCCCCGGGCGCCTTCGCCCCGCCCCGGGAACCGGAGGCCGCCGCCCAGGCCATCCAGGCGGCCCTGGGCCGCCTGGGCGGCACCCCCTTCAGCCTGGACCGCCTGCAGGTGGCCGAGCCGCGGTTCGTGCCGGCCAGCTGCCTGAACGCCCTGCGCCGGGAGGCCGCGGAGGCCCTGGAAGCGCTGCGCCGGGCCCCCCGGGCCCGGGAGGCGCGCCGGGCCGCCGCACCGCAGCCCGGCGCGCTGCCGGAACGGGAGCTGGACTTCACCTGGAACGTCGCCAACCGGGCCGCCCGGGCCTTCTACCAGCGGGCGGGGGCCAAGGTCCTGGAGCCCGCGGCGGAGTTGCAGCCCAGCCTCCAGGGCCGGGTGGTGATGACCACCCGCCACTGCATCAAATACGAACTGGGCTGGTGTCCGGTGCATGCCAACCCCGAGCCCTGGAAACGCCTCCCGGAACCCGAGGGGCCTCTGTACCTGGAGAACGGCCCCACCCGCCTGGAATGCCGCTTCGACTGCCGCCGGTGCCGGATGGAGCTGGTGCTGGGCGAGCGGAGGGGACCCGGGTGACCGCCGGCGGGGACGTGCCGGCCGGCGCCTGGGACGTGGTGGTGATCGGCGCGGGACCCGCCGGGTTGCTGGCGGCGGGGCGGGCCGCCCACCTGGGGGCCCGGGTCCTGCTCCTGGAGCAGATGGAGAAGCCGGCCCGCAAGCTGCGCATCACCGGCAAGGGCCGGGCCAACCTGGCCAACGTGAAGCCCCTGGAGGAGCAGCTCCAGGAGATCCAGCCGGAGCCGCGGTTCCTGCGCCAGGCCTTCGGCGCCTTCTTCAACCAGGACCTGGTGGCGCTGCTGCGCGAGCAGGGAGTCGAGACCAAGACCGAGCGGGGCGGGCGGGTGTTTCCGGTGAGCGACCGGGCCGGGGACGTGGCGGAGGCCCTGGTGGCCTGGGCCAGGCAGCAGGGCGCGCGGATCCTCCACCATGCCCGGGTGGAGCGCCTGCTGGTCCAGGACGGCGTGTGCACCGGCCTGGAATGGGTGCGCACCCCTTCCGGCCGGCCTCGGCGGATCGAGGCCCGGTGCGCCGTCGTCGCCACCGGGGGCCTGTCCTACCCCGCCACCGGCTCCACCGGCGACGGCTTCCGTTTCGCCGCGGCCACCGGGCACCGGATCGAGCCCCTCCGGCCTTCCCTGGTGGCCATCGAGACCCGGCCCACCCTGGAGCAGGCCCAGGGGCTGGCCCTCCGGAACGTGCAGCTCACCCTCTGGATCGACGGCAGGAAGCGCGCCGGCGCCTTCGGCGAGGCGGAATGCACCGGCAAAGGGCTCGGGGGGCCCATCGTCCTGCGCCTCAGCCGGAAGATCGTCGACGCCCTGGCCGCGGGCCGCCGGGTGGAGGTGGCCCTGGACCTGAAACCGGCCCTGGACCCCGCCAGGCTGGAGGCGCGCCTGGCCCGGGAGCTGGAGGCCCGGGCGGGGCAGAGCTGCGGAGCCCTGCTCCAGTCGCTGCTGCCGGCCCAGCTGGTGCCCGTATTCGCCGGCCTCCTCGGCCTGGACCCGGCCGGGCCCGCCGCCCAGGTGCAGGGGCCTAAGCGCAAGCGCCTGCTGGAGCTCCTCAAGGAGATGCGGTTCCAGGTGACCGGCCACGGGGGCTGGGAGGAGGCCATCGTCACCGCCGGCGGCGTGTCCCTCAAGGACATCGACCCCCGGACCCTGGCCTCCCGGAAGGTGGAGGGCCTCTACTTCGCCGGGGAGGTGCTGGACCTGGACGCCAACACGGGCGGCTACAACCTGCAGATCGCCTTCTCCACCGGCTGGCTGGCGGGGGAATCGGCCGCCCGCAAAGGGGCCGGGTCGGGGGCGGACCCTCCGGCGCGCCCCGCTGGCCGTGAACCCGGAGCCGGTCAGCCCAGCCTGGCCGCCTCCCGCTTGGACCATTCCATGATGAGGCCGTAGATCTCCTGCAGCCCCTGCTCGGACAGGGGGCCCCGGTTGGCCTGGCGCAGGGTGGCCTGGACCCGCTTCTCCTGGGCCGGGTCGTGGAAGCTCAGGCTCCGTGCCTCCTTGTGGTCCTTGAGGCGCTTCACCAGGTGGATCCGCTCGTTGAGCGCTTCCAGGATGGTCCTGTCGATGTTGGCAATCTGTTCCCGGTAGTCGCGGATGATCGGATCGTCGCTCAAGGGCGCCACCTCCCTCGCCTGGCCTTATGGTACCCCTAACGCAGCATCCGGCCATCCCAGCGTGGTTCGAGGGCACTGGCCAGCCATGGGGACGGGGGCTTCACGCGGTAATATCGGTGCACCCCTTCCAGTCCAGGTGCCATGTGCTCATGACTTCCCGCCAGATCGAGATCTTTCGAGCCGTCATGACCACGGGCAGCATCACCTCGGCGGCGGCGATCCTGTTCACGTCCCAGCCGACCATCAGCCGGGATCTCGCGCAGCTGGAGTCGGCGCTGAAATACCCCCTCTTCGACCGCGTCGGCGGGCGGTTGCGGCCCACGGTGAGGGCGGTGGCCCTGTTCGAGGAGGTGCGGCGCTCCTTCATCGGGATGGAGCACATCCAGGCCGTCGCCACCAACCTGAGGGCCTTCGAACACGGGCAGGTGTCCGTGGTCTGCGTGCCCGGCCTCTCGCACTCGCTCCTCCCCGGGGCCTGCCGCCGGCTGCTGGCCGGGAACCCGCACGTGTGCGTCTCCATCACGCCCCAGGACTCGCCGCAGCTGGAGGAACTGCTCACGGCCCAGCGGTACGACCTGGGCATCACCGAAAGCGAGACCATCCCCCCGGGAACCACCCTGGAGACCGTGGCGGAGGCCGAAGAGGTCTGCGTCATTCCCGAGGGACATCCCCTTCTGGCCAAGGAAGCCCTGGCTCCGGAGGATCTTGCCGGCGAACGATTCATAAGCCTCGCGCCCTTTGACCCGTTCCGTCTGCAGATCGAGGAGTGCTGCCGGAAGTGCGGGGTGCCGTTGAACATCATCATCGAAACCGTCAGCGCCGTCTCCGTGTGCGCCATGGTCCAGGCCGGCATCAGCATCGCCGTGGTCAACCCCCTCACGGCCCGGGCGTTCGCGGGCAAGGGACTGGAGGTGCGCCGCTTTTCCGCCCGCATCCCGTTCCGCGTGTTCATCGCGCGCCCGGTGTTCCGGCCCTTCTCGCCCCTGACGGACCGCCTCATCGCCGTGCTCCGGGCTGAAGCCCAGGCCCTGCTGGCCCCGCGCTGAACCGCAGCGCGGGCCATATCAGAGCTGTAGGGAGGACCGACAAATTGCTATTGGCGGATCCGGGGGGCAACGCCCATCCTGGTCCAGATTCCCCCAGGTCCCTTCAACAACCCCCGGAAACGCGTCGCTTTCCGGAGTCAGCGCTATTGGTCCCGGTGCCCCCGACCCACTCCCATAAGGAGCCTCCATGAACCTGAAAGAATCGTGCCTGATCCCTCTGGCGGTGGCGCTCTGCGCGTTGGTCACCGCTTGCGGCAAGAAGAACGACGTGATCAAGATCGGCCATGCGGTCGCCTTGACCGGCGACAGTTCCATGTGGGGCCAGTCGGAGAAGAACGCCCTGGACATGGAGATCGCCAAGCTCAACGCGAAGGGCGGCGTGCTGGGCAAGCAGATCCAGCTGATCTCCTACGACACCCGCGCCGACGCCACCGAAGGCGTGAACGTGACCAAGCGCCTGGTGAGCGACGGCGTCTGCGCCATCATCGGACCCGCGCAGAGCGGCGTGTCCATCGCCGCGACCGCCGTGACCGAGCCGGCCGGGATTCCCTTCCTGGCCACCACCGCCACCAATCCCAAGGTCACCATCGACGACAAGACCGGAAAGCCAAGGCACACCGCCTTCCGCACCTGCTTCATCGACCCCTTCCAGGGCACCGTCGCGGCCCAGTTCGCCGCCAAGAACCTGAAGCTCAAGACGGCCGCCATCATCTACGACGTGGGCTCGGACTACGCTTCCTGGCTGGGCAAGTACTTCAGCGAGGAATTCACCAAGCAGGGCTGCAAGGTGATGGCCAGCGAAGCCTTCCGCTCCGGCGAACTGGACTTCCGCGCCATCCTGGGCAAGATCAAGCCGCAGAGCCCCGACCTGCTGTTCATCCCCGGCCAGCAGAAGGAAGCGGCCCTGATCATGAAGCAGGCCCGGGACCTGGGCATCAAGGCCGTGTGCATGGGCGGGGACGGCTGGGGCAGCCCGGACCTGGTCACCCTGGGCGGCAGCGCGGTGGAAGGCTCGTACTTCGTGAACCTCGCCTGCCTGGATGACCCCGAAATCCAGGACTTCATCAAGGACTACCGGGCCAAGTACAACAACGACCCGGTCATGCCCAATCCGGTCATGGCCATCGACGCCCTGGACGTGATCGTCGACGCCATCACCAAGACCGGCGGCACCGACCCGGCCAAGCTGTGCGCCCAGATCGAACAGACCAAGGGCCTGCAGACCCTTACCGGGGTGTTCACGGTGGATCCCGCCACCCACAACCCGCTCAACAAGCCTGCGGTCATCCAGCAGGTGAAAGACGGCAAGTTCATTTACGTCACCAAGTTCGTGACCCAGTAGCACGGCCGTCCCGACCGCGGGGGGGGCGCACCCCAGGCTGCCCCCCCCCTTCCTGATCCGCTTGTGCGCGGCGAGGCCGCGCGGGAGGGGCACCTTTGTTCGTGCAAACCCTGCTGACCGGACTGGCCATCGGCGGCATCTACGCCCTGATGGCGGTGGGCTACTCCCTGGTGTTCAGCATCCTGAACTTCAGCAACTTCGCCTACGGCTCCATCATCATGCTGGGGTCCTACATCGCCTACTTCGCCATGGTCAGGCTGGGCGCCCCCATGTGGGCCGCGCTCATCCTCTCCATCCTCGGCGCCGCCCTCCTCTGCTTCCTGAACGAGCGCCTGGCGTACAGTTCCCTGCGCCGGCGGCGGGCCTCCTCGCTGTTCTTCATGATCAGCGCCATGGGCACCGCCATCTTCCTGGAGAACCTGGTCTACGCCCTGATCGGCGCGCACTTCTATTCCTTCCCCGAGGTCTTCGCCAGGACCAACATCTCCTACCACGGGGTCGCCATCGGCGTGCTGGACGTGTTCGCCATCGTGTTCTCGAGCGTCACCATCTACGCCCTGCACACCTTCCTGCAGAAGAGCCGCACCGGCATCGCCATCCGGGCCGCCTCCTACGACATCCAGGTCTGCTCCCTGAACGGGGTGAACAACAACGCCCTGATCGGCCTGGTGTTCGCCCTGGCCGGGGCCCTGGCCGGGGTCTCGGGCACGTTCCTGGGCATGAAGTACCTGGTCTACCCCACCATGGGCTGGATCACCAACAAGGCCTACATCGCCGCGGTGATCGGCGGCCTGGGCAGCCTGCCCGGCGCGGTGGTGGGCGGGATCCTCCTGGGAGTGCTGGAGACCTTCGTCTCCGCCTACGTATCCTCGGTGGTGCGCGACGTGTTCAGCTTCTCCCTCCTGGTCCTGCTGCTCCTGGTCATGCCCACCGGGCTGTTCGGCCGCTACCTTGAGGAAAAGGTGTAACCGCCCATGCTCCAATATGTGTTCGGCGTCATCTCCCTCGGCCTGATCTACGTGATCGCCACCACCGGCCTGGCCGTGTTCACCGGGTTCACCGGGCTGTTCTCCCTCGGGCACGCGGCCTTCTTCGCCATCGGCGCCTACACCGCGGCGATCCTCACCTACTTCTACGGCTGGAACTTCTACCTGGCCCTGCTGGCGGGCACAGCGGCCGGAGGCCTGGTGGGGTTCGCGATCGGCTATCCCACGCTCAAGGCCAAGCTGCGCACCGACTATTTCGCCATCGCCACCCTGGGCTTCGGGGAGGCGGTCCGGGTGCTGCTGGAGAACCTGCCCATCACCCAGGGCGCCCGGGGCCTGCCCGGCATCCAGGGCGACACCAACCTCCCCGTGCTGCTGGTGGCGTCGGCCATCGTCATCTGGGCCGCCTGGAACCTGATCCACTCCCGCCACGGGCGCGCGGCCATCGCCATCCGGGAGGACTTCGTGGCCGCCGAGATGATGGGAGTCGACATCTTCATGGGCCGCCTGCGCTCCCTGACCTTCAGCGCCGCCTGCGCGGGCCTGGCCGGGGGCCTCTTCGCCCACTACTTCTGCTTCATCCAGCCCTCCATGTTCACGGCCTACATGTCCACCCAGATGACCGCCGCGGTGGTGGCAGGCGGCATGGGCAGCATCAGCGGGCCGGTGATCGCCACCTTGATCTTCATCGGCATCCCGGAAGCGCTCCGGGTGGCGAACATCTGGCGCCTGGTGGCCTACGGGCTGCTCCTGGTGCTCATCATGGTGTTCCGCCCCCAGGGGCTGATGGGCTACCGGGAACTGTCCCTCGACCTGGTCAGAGGGTGGTTCCGGCGCCCCGGGAAAGGCGGCAAGCCATGAGCGGCCCCGGCGAGGAAGCGGTGGCGTCCCGCAACGTGCTGGACCTGCGCGGGGTCACCAAGCTGTTCGGCGGGATCGTCGCGTGCAGGGACATCTCCTTCACCTTGCCCGCGGGCCGGATCATGGGCCTGATCGGGCCCAACGGCGCCGGCAAGACCACCGCCTTCAACCTGATCACCGGCGTCTACCGGGTCACCGAAGGCTCCATCCTCATGGCCGGCGAGGCCATCACCGGGGAGCGCCCGGACCGCATCGTCCGGCGGGGGATCGCCCGGACTTTCCAGAACATCCGCCTGTTCCGGAACCTCAGCGTGCTGGACAACGTGATCATCGCCCTGGATTGCCACGAGACCTACCGCCTGGGCGCGTCCTTCCTGCGCCTGCCCCACGTGCGCAGGCGGGAACGGGCGATGCGCGAGGAGGCACGGTTCTTCCTGCAGGCGGTGGGCCTGGAGGACAAGGCCGCCAGCCGCGCCGACGCGATGCCGTACGGACTCCAGCGCAAGCTCGAGATCGCCCGGGCCCTGGCGCTCAAGCCGAAGCTGCTGCTGCTGGACGAACCGGCCGCCGGCATGAACCCCGAGGAATCCCTGGACCTGGCCCGGCTGGTCCGGAGGATCCACGACCAGTTCAAGCTCACCACGCTCCTGATCGAGCACCACATGGACGTGGTCATGGCGCTGTGCGAACGGATCTTCGTGATGAATTTCGGGGTGAGGCTGGCGGAAGGCACGGCGGAGGAGGTCCAGCGGGACCCCGACGTCCTCAAGGCCTACCTGGGAGAGGGGTTCAAGCGTGCTCAGCATCTCTAGCCTCAACGTGAACTACGGGCACATCCATGCCCTGCATGACGTCAGCCTGGAAGTGGCGGAAGGCAGCGTGGTGGCCGTGGTGGGCGCCAACGGCGCCGGCAAGACCACCCTGCTGACCACCCTGGCCGGGCTCCAGCCCGCCGCCAGCGGCCAGATCACCTTCCAGGGCGCGCCCCTGCCCCGGGAAGCCCACCACATCGTGGCCCGGGGCATGTGCCTGGTGCCGGAACGGCGCCGGCTCTACGCCAACCTCACGGTGCGGGAGAACCTGCTGATGGGCGCCTACCTGCGCCGGGACAAGGACGGCATCAAGGCCGACCTGGAGCGGATGAACCAGCTGTTCCCGATCCTGCGGGAGCGGGTGCAGCAGTACGCGGGCACCCTCTCCGGCGGCGAGCAGCAGATGCTGGCCATCGCCCGGGGCCTCATGTCCCGCCCGCGCCTGCTGCTCCTGGACGAGCCTTCGCTGGGCCTGGCGCCGCTGATGGTGCAGCACATGTTCAAGACCATCCGGGAGATCAACCAGAACGGCATGACCGTCCTGCTGGCGGAGCAGAACGCCTTCCAGGCCCTGGACATGGCCGACCGGGCCTTCGTCCTGGAGACCGGCCGGGTGATCGTTTCCGGCACGGGCCAGGACTTGCTGGACGATCCCCTGGTGCAGAAGGCGTACCTCGGAGTTTCGCATTGAACCGCCTTGAGCTTCACCAGGTTCCCCAGGAGAGCACGATGCACGAGAACGGACATCCCGGCCCAGCAGGCCTCCTGCCGCCTCCGGCGGCCCTCGGCATGCCCCTGGAGGAGGTCGATACCCCTGCGCTCCTGCTGGAACTGGACGCCTTCGAATACAACCTCGACCACCTCGCCCGATCCGTGAGCGGCACCGGGATGCGCCTGCGCCCGCACGCCAAGTCCCACAAGTGCCCCGAGATCGCCCGGCGCCAGGTGGCCAGGGGCGCCGTCGGCGTCTGCTGCCAGAAGGTCAGCGAGGCCGAGGCCCTGGTCGCTGGCGGCATCCGGGACGTCCTGGTGACCAACGAGATTGTCGGCCCCGCCAAGGTGGCGCGCCTGGCGCGCCTGGCCCGGCATGCCCAGGTGGGCGTATGCGTGGACAACCTGGCCAACGTGACGGAACTGGCGCTGGCGGCGCGCACGGCCGGGGTGACCCTGGATGTGCTGGTGGAACTGGAGGTGGGCACCCGCCGCTGCGGCGTTCCGCCAGGGGAGGCGGCCCTGGGGCTCGTGCGCGCCATCACCGCGCGCCAGGGGCTGCGCTTCGCCGGCCTGCAAGCGTACCAGGGCGTGGCCCAGCACCTGCGCACCCCACGGGAGCGCCTGGACGCGATCGCCGCCGCGGTGGCGGGCGTCCGCCTGACCATCGACCTGCTGCGGCGGGCCGGATTCGAAGTCCCCCTCGTCACCGGCGCCGGCACCGGCACCTACCGGCTCGAGGCCACGAGCGGGGTCTACGACGAGATCCAGCCGGGCTCGTACATCTTCATGGACGCCGACTACGGCCGCAATTCCGGCGAGGACGGCAACCCGGTGCACGAGTTCCGCCACAGCCTCTTCATCCTCGCCACCGTGATGAGCCGGCCCACCCCCGCCCGGGCCGTCGTGGACGTCGGGCTCAAGGCGCACAGCATCGACTCCGGCATGCCGCTGGTCGCGGACGCGCCAGGGGCGGTCTACACAAGGGTGAGCGACGAGCATGGGGTGATCGAGTTCGCCGGGGCGTCAGACTGGGAACTCGGGCAGAAGGTGCGGCTGATCCCCGGCCACTGCGACCCGACCGTGAACCTGTACGACTGGATCATCGGTTATCGCCATGGCCGGGTCGAGGCCATCTGGCCGATCCTGGCCCGGGGGGCGTTCTACTGAAGCATCCCGGGTAGCCGGGCTACCGCAGCTCCTGGCCATCCCAACGCAGGGCCAGGAGGCCGGCGAAGACGCAGGACCTGGCGGCCCGGCCGAAAGCCTGGGAGGGGCCATAGTCCTCCGGCCGGCACAGCTCCCGGGGGCCCTTGCGCACGTCCAGGCACGCCCCGGCCACGCGCAGCTGCAGGCATTCGAAGATGCGCGCGGCTCCCGGCGGCTCCCCGCTGTCCCGGAGCGCCTGGCCGTGGTGGTGGGCGACCTCGGCCCGGCAGGTGGCCAGGGCCTTGCCGGCGTGGACGGCCCGGAAGGTGCCGTCGCAGAACCGGCTGCGGGGTCCCCGGCCCGGCATGCGGAGATGGGCCCGCAACTGGGGCAGGCGGTCGTGGTTGCCGGCTCCGGGCGACCAGGGGCGGAACACCCCCACCCGGGCCAGGAGGGCAGCCAGTTCGCAGCCTTCGGCGGCCGTGACCAGCTGGGCCAAGGGCGAAACCGAGAGGAACTTGAGCTGGTGCCAGGGATGGTTCAGGAAGCAGATGCGGTTCAAAGTAGCCCCATGGTCGCAGTCTTGAGGTAGGACAGGGTTTCCAGGAGGTCTTCCAGGTGACCGTCCAGCATCCGGTCCAGGGGGCGGCGCCCATGGAAGACCGGGGCCTGGTTGGCCCGGGTGAGCCAGGCGCCGCCGTCCGGGAACACCGTTCCCGCCAGTTCGTAGATGCCCAGGACGCAGGCCATGCGGTCCAGCTTGTCGCCGTCCAGGACCCCCAGCGCGCCCTGGCCCATGACTACAAGCGCTACGGCACCACGACGCTGTTCGCGGCACTGAATACCCTGGACGGGACGGTGATTGGGGACATGTTGAGCGTTGCTTGCGCGACATCACCGAGAACCGCATTCGCCGTGGGGTCTTCCGCAGCGTGGACCAGTTGGAGGCGGCGAGTGGATGGGCGTCAATCGCTCCACGGTTTTCGTTTCCACGACCACCGTGTCATCAACCAGGAGGTCGATCCTGTATGAATCCGCAACCTCCAGCCGTTCGAAGGTGATGTCCAGGTGGACCTCCAACAGAACGCGGTGTCCCTTCTGGCGCAGGGCATGGGCCAGGCAGAGCTTGTAGGGCTGTTGGTAAAGTCCGGCCCCGAGGGTATGGTGAACGTGAATGGCGGATTCAATGCTGGACCGGGTCAGATCGCCATGGGGGCGGTCATCGGGATTACATGGGGGCATGCCAGGCCTCCTGGCGATGGGATTCCAGAAACCCGTGGACGTTCCCCGTTCCGGGACGTACCAAAGGCGTCGAGCCCGGGCCCGTCAAGGGAGGGGCCGTCGGGGACCCTCGCGCTTGCGCGAGGAAGCCCCGGCGGTCCCGACCGCGCAGGGCGCAGCCCTGCGGGCCACGCAGTGGCCAGGGCCTGGGCGGAATGGGCCGGCGCCTCGAATAGCGAAGCACGCTCAGCGTCCTCAGCGCCTCGGTGTGCTCGGCGTACGTGTTCTTTGCTTGCACCTTCCGTAATGAAGGGGCGCAACATGGTGGTACCGGTGATTCGATCGGCCTCCAGGCTAGGTTCTGCGCAGCCGCGCCAGGACCTGGGCCCGGGCCTCCAGGGAGCCGGCCTTGCCCTGGAACAGGCGCCCGGAACCGCCGCCCCGGGCGGAGAGGAGGGCCGCGGCTTCCCGGCCCAGGGCGGCGGTGTCCACCGGGGAGGCTGCGCCGGAGGCCAGGACGAAGGCGTGCTGGCCGTCCCGGGTGGCGGTGAGGAAGGCGGTCTTGCCGGGGGCCCGGGCCACCAGCTGGCGGGCGGCGCGCTGCAGGAAGGCCAGGTCCCTGCCTTCGAAATGCCGCTCCACCAGGTCCTCGGCCCGCTCCGCCAGGGCGCCCGCCGCCAGGTCGGCCAGTTCCTCCTCCAGCAGGCGGATGCGCTTTTCCAGGCCCCGCTGCTGCTCCAGCCGGGCCGCCACCGCTTCCTCCAGGCCCGGGTCCGGAGCCCCCAGCAGGGCGCGCAGGGCGGCGTTGCGCTGCTCGTGGGCGGCCATGCGGCGCCGGGCCCGCCCGCCCGCCACGAAGAACACCCGGGTGCCGCCCCGCAGGGTCTCGATGCCAAGGAGGCAGAGGCCTTCCAGTTCGGCGGTGGAGCGCACGTGGGTGCCGCCGCAGGTGTTCAGGTCCAGGCCCTGGATCTCCACCAGGCGCACGTCCCCATGGAAGCCTTCCGGCAGGCCCCGGGAGCGCACCTCCAGCCCGGGCAGGTCCTCGGGCGCCACCCGGCGGCAGGTCACCGGGCGGGCCAGGCGGATCTCCGCCGCCACCTCCGCTTCCAGAGCCGCCAGGGCGTCCGGGCTGATCCGGGGGGCGTCCAGCTCGATGTCCGCCATTTCCCCGCCCAGGTGGAAGGCGGTGGTGGCCCAGCCGTGCCGCGCCTGGGCCACCGCCGTGAGCAGGTGCTGGCCGGTGTGCTGCTGCATGTGGTCGAAGCGCCGGTCCCAGTCCAGGCGCAGGGTGGCGGGCCCTGGAACGGCGGGGCCGGCCAGGTAGTGGCGCACTTCCCCGTCCCGCTTCTGCACGTCCACCACCGCCAGGCTGCCCAGGAAGCCATGGTCCGCCGGCTGGCCGCCTCCTTCCGGGAACAGGATGGAATCTTCCAGGACCGCGTAGGGGCGGCCGCCCTCCTCGCCGGTGCGCAATACCCGGGTTTCCAGGCGGGTCAGGTAGGGGTCCTGTTCGAAAGCGGCGATCGGGTCCATGGCGGCAGCCTACCACCTTTGGCCGGGCGCCGGCGTCAGAGCACGCCCCGCCGCTGCTGGTCCAGTTCGATGGAGTCGTACAGCGCCTGGAAGTTCCCTTCCCCGAACCCCATGTTGCCCCGGCGCTGGATGATCTCGAAGAACAGCGGCCCGATCTGGTCCTCGCTGAAGATCTGCAGCAGGTAGCCGGTGCCGTCCCCGTCCACCTGGATGCCCAGCTCCTGCAGTTCCCGCAGGTCCTCGGTGACCCGGTAGCCGCCCAGCTCGATGCGGCCGGGCAGGAGTTCGTAGTAGGTGGCCGGCACCTTCAGGAAGGCGATGCCCTGGGCCGCCAGCACCCGGATGGACTCGGCGATGTTGTTGGTGGACATGGCGATGTGCTGCACCCCCTGGCCCCGGTGGCGCTGCACGAACTCCTGGATCTGGCTCTTGGGGTCGGCGGGCTCGTTGATGGGGATGATGACCCGGTTGTTGGCGCTCTGCACCACCTTGGAGCGCAGCCCGGTGCCCAGCTGGCCCTGGATGCGGAAGGTGCGCGTCACCGCGAAGCCGAACACCCGTTCGTAGAAGGCCACCAGGGCGTCCAGCTCCCCCGGGCCGACGTTGTTGGTGAGGTGGTCCGCCCGCACCAGGCCGGGCGCGCACAAGGGCAGGCCCGGGTCCGGACGCAGGTCGGGCCAGAATCCGCCCGGCTCGCCCCGGCGCTCCACCAGGTAGTTCAGCACGTCCCCCACGCCCTTGATGGCGGCGTAGCGCACGGTGCCGGCCCCCAGGCGGCTGGCCTCGGGCTGGAGCATCACCTTGGCCCCGGCCGCCCGGGCGTGCTCCATGGCCACGTCCAGGTTCTCCACCTGGAAATTGAGCGCGCACACCCCTTCCCCGTGGGCCTGGTAGTAGCGGCCCGCCGGATGGGTGTCGTCCGCTTCGAAGATGAGCACGTCCATGCGGTTCTGGCGCAGGTGCAGCTGGCGGCCCCAGGGCATCTTGCCGGACCCGATCCGGGAGAAGCCCAGGCGCCGGTACAGGGGCTCCAGCCGGTCGATGGTGCCGGTCATCTGGAAGTGGTCGATGCGGATGATCCCCAGAGGGTTGGACGCCGCCGCCCCATGATCCGGTTGGTCCAGGGAAAAGGTAGGTTTCCGCATGGTTCCGCCTCCGCGCTCGGGCTCGCGCAAGGCGGGAGGATAACAGATCCATCCTGGCTTGGAAACCGATCTGATTCTTATAACTTATCATTGTAAAAAAACCAGTGTAAATGGGATCGAAAAGTTCTTTTTTCCCGAGTAGACTTTGGGCGGACCTTTTCGGATCTCCCCATGCGCCTGACCCATGAGACGAACCTGTTCCCCCTGCGCAAAGGTGCCGTGGCCCGCCAGGCCCATGTGGACCTGCCGCCCGGGACCTTCGAAGAGGAATTCGCGCGGCACGGCTTCTACGGCCGCACCGCCCACCTGTACCGGCGCCATCCGGTCACCGCCTGGACCCGCATCGAGGGCCCCCTGCGCCCGCACAGCTACGACCTGAACCGGGTGTCCTGGGACCAGGACCTGGACGATTCCCGGTTCGGCAGCCGGGAGCCCGCCTTCAGCCCGGTGTGCCTCCTCCACAACGAGGACGTGGCCCTGCACTGGGTAGCCCCGGGCGCCATGGACTTCTACTACCGTAACGCCGACGGGGACGACGTCTACTTCATCCACGCGGGCGGCGGGCGCCTGGACTGCAGCTTCGGGGTGCTGGACTACGCGGCGGGGGACTACCTGGTGATCCCCCGGGGCACCACCTACCGGTTCCTGCCCGAGGCCCAGCCCCAGCGCTACCTGCTCATCGAGAGCGCCGGCGAGGTGGTCATCCCCGACCGCAACCAGCTGGGCCCCAACGCCCTGTTCGACCCGGCCATGATCGACACCCCCGAGCTGGAGCCGTACCAGGACGACGGCCAGCGGGAATGGGCGGTGCACATCAAGCGCGCCAACGAGATCACCCGGGTCTACTACCCCTTCAACCCCAACGACGCGGTGGGCTGGAAGGGGGACCTCACCGTCTGGCGGATCAACGTCAAGGACATCCGTCCGGTGTGCAGCCCCCGCTACCACCTGCCCCCCAGCGCCCACACCACCTTCCTGGGGCGGAACCTGGTCATCTGCTCGTTCCTGCCCCGCCCCCTGGAGGAGGACCCGGGGGCCGTGAAAGTGCCCTTCTTCCACTCCAACATCGACTTCGACGAGGTGCTGTTCTACTCCGCCGGGCATTTCTTCAGCCGGGAGGGGATCGGGCCGGGGATGGTCACCTGGCACCCCCAGGGCATCCACCACGGGCCCCACCCCAAGGCCATCCAAGCGTCCCGGGCCAAGGAGCGCACCGACGAGGTGGCGGTGATGGTGGACGCCTTGCGGCCTCTGCGGGCCACCGCCGCCGCCGGGCGGGTGGAGAGCACCGGCTACTGGGCCACCTGGAAATAGGGGCCCCGCCAGGCTGGACTGTGACTTGGCGCAACCCTGGAACATGGGAAAATTCCCTTTCCGCGCATGCCGCCCGGACCCGGAGGTGCCTTCTTGAATCGGAATCTCATTTCAGGCCTGGCCATCGGTGTTTTTGTCGGCTTCCTGGCTGGCTATTTCACGGCGGCCAGCCGCTCCAACGGCGAGGCGCCGCCGGTGGCCGCCCCGGCCCAGGCCCAGGCCCCGGTGGCCCCCCCCCGCCCGAACCCCATCGACCTGCAGCAGCAGATCGCTTCCAACCAGCAGGTGGTGGCCGCCGATCCCAGGAACGTCGCGGCCTGGATCGCCCTGGGCAATGACTATTTCGACCTGCAGCAGGCCCAGAATTCCGTCGACGCCTACGCCAAGGCCCTGGCCCTGGAGCCCCGGAACCCCAACGTGCTCACGGACCAGGGGGTGATGTACCGCCAGCTGCAGCAGTACGACAAGGCGCTGGCCAACTTCCAGAAGGCCGTCCGCCTGGATCCCAGGCACGTGCAGAGCTGGTACAACCTGGGCATCGTCTACTCCCAGGACCTGAAGCAGCCCGACCAGGCCATCAAGGCCTGGACCAAGCTCATCGAGGTGGCCCCGGACTCGTCCCAGGCGGCCCAGGCGCGTCAAATCATCGAGAGCATGAAACAAGCCAAGCCCTAGCCGCAGGCCAGTCGCAGCCCTACCAGCCGCCAGGCCTCGTCCAGGTCGTCCAGGTCCAGGGCCCTCTGGATGGCCCGCTCCAGGGCCGGGGCCGCCTCGGGGTCGCCGTCCCGGCGCTGAGGGCGGGTCAGGTCCGGAAGCGCGGTGACATGGGCCAGGCGGCCCAGATCGTTGCCGGTGAGGAGGGTGCTGCGCTTGAGGGGCTCCGGCAGGGCGTCGAAGCCGATGGGCCGGCCCATGGGCTTGGGCCGTTCGAAGATGGCCGCCCCCGCGGCCCGGCAATAGAAGGAGCCGCCGTGACGGCCCACCAGGTCCAGGCGCCCCGGATGCAGGGCGCCCCCTTCCCAGCAGTCCTCCCGGGCGTGGAACGCCAGCACCTCCCCCAGCAGGAGCAGCCCGGAGCCTGGGCCGCTGCCCAGCTCCACCACCTGGTGCAGGCGGCACTCCATCTGGAAGGGCGATTCCCCCACCAGGGCGGGCTGCACCCGCACGGCCGGCCGGGGGGTGAAGCCGGACTTGACGAACTCGTCCACCGCCTCGGGGTATTCGGCGCTGGCGATGTTCATCTGCTGGACCATGGCGTGGCTCACCGCGGCGATGACAAATTCCCGGGTGGCCACGGCATTCCGGTAGGTGTCCTTGACAGTGCCGTCGCGCCCCCGGCGGTTGGGGGCGAAGCCGACCATCGGGGGATGCGCGCAGAAGGCGTTGAAGAAGCTGAACGGAGCCAGGTTGCGCACACCTTCGGGGGAAACGGTGCTGGCCAGGGCGATGGGCCGGGGCCCCACCCCGCCGGTGAGCACCGCCTGGACCTGGGCCGCATCCAACTGTTCCGGGAACAAGGTGCGCAGGCTCATGGCCGGTCCTCCCCCGCCCGGCCCGCCTGGCCCATCAGGCGCGGCCCTTCAGCCACCAGGGTGAAGGGCAGGTCCGGCCCGGCGCCCCGCACCACCGTGTTCACCAGGCGTCCCAACCCCTCCACCTCCATGACCACCTCGTCGCCCTCCCGCAACCACAGGTCGTCGGTGACCTTGGAGCCGTTCAGTTCCAGCAGGCAGCCGGTACCCACGGTGCCGCTGCCCACCACTTCCCCGGGGCTCACCACGGCCCCGTAGGCGCAACGCTGCAGGATCTGGGCGAAGGTCCAGTTCATGGTGGCCGCGTCGCCGTCGCTGAGCGGCCGGCCGTTCACCGCGCAGGTCATGCGCGCGTGCAGCACCTGCCCCTGGGGGGAAGGTTCCAGGCGCAGTTCGTCCTTGGTCACCAGCCAGGGCCCCAGGCCGGTGGCGAAATCCTTGCCCTTCCAGGGGCCCAGGGAAAGCTTCATCTCCTCCGCCTGGAGGGCGCGGGCGCTCCAGTCGTTCATGATGGTGAAGCCGAAAATGGCCTCGTCCGCCTCCTGCAGGGTGCAGTTCCGCAGCGGCCGGCCGATGACCGCCGCCACCTCCAGCTCATAGTCCAGGCGGCGCAGGTGGTGCTCCAGCACTTCCACGGGGCCCGGGCCCACCACCGCCTGATGGTTGGTGAAGTAGGCCACGGGGAACAGGTCGAACTCGGGAATCATCTCCAGCCCGCGGTTGCGCCGGGCGGTGGCCACGTGCTGACGGAAGGCGTAGCCGTCGCGCATGGCCACGGGGCGGGGCAAGGGCGCCAGCAGGGCCGCCGCCCCGGGGTCCAGGAGGCCCCGGTCCGGAGCGGCGGCCAAGGCCCGGGCCAAGGGCATGAGTTCGTCCTGGCGGCGGATCAGGGTCAGCATGTCCACCGCCAGGCGCGGCTCCAGGGCGTGGAAATCGAGGATGCGGCCGTCGCCCATGACCGCGCCGATGCGTTCCTGGCCGTCGCGAAGAAAGGTCACCAGCTTCATGAAAGTACCTCTGGGGATGTGCTAAGGTGTTGCGGACATCCGTGCTTCCGTTCAGTGCCGATTTTTACCACCTTTAGAGAAATCTTTCCAAAAGGATATATCATGACCGACCTGGCGCCCCAGGCCTCCCCGGCCCGTCTCTCGCCCTTGGACGGGCTTGTCCGCCCTTTCCTCGGGCTGTGGCGGTCGCCCCGGCCCCTCTGGGCGGTGTACCTGACCTCCCTCACCGAAGGGTTCGTCTACTTCGGCATGCTCATCTACCTGGCCATGTATTTCAACGAATACGGCGGGCTTGGCGACCTGCACGCCGGATGGATGGTGGGCACCCTCACCTCGGGCATCACCCTGAGCATGCTCTTCTTCGGCGGCAGCACCGACCGTTGGGGCCTGCGCCGCACCCTGCTGCTCTCCCTCCTGCTCATGTTCCTGGGGCGCACGGTGCTGGCCCTGGCGCCGCGCCTGGGCCTGGCCGCGGGCTCCCTGGGCACCCCTTTCATCGCCGTGACCCTGGGTGGCATCCTGTTCATCGTCACGGGCTACGGCATGTTCACCCCCGCCGGCTATGCGGCGGTGCGCCAGTTCACCACTCCGGCCAGCGCCAGCATGGGCTACGCCATGCTGTACGGGGTCATGAACCTGGGCGGGTGGCTGCCCACCTTCATGTCGCCCATCCGGCAGCGGTGGGGCATCCAGGGCGCCTACGGGTTCTATGCGGCCACCACGGCGGCGGCGTTCCTGGCCTGCGTGGCCCTCCTTGGGCGCAAGGGGACGCCGGTCCCGCCCAGCCTCCACCCCCCCGGGGATCCCCTGGGCGGAGAGATCCCGGCCCAGGAGGCCCTGCGGGCTCCGTCGGGCCCCCTGGCCGGGCTGGGCCACTGGCTGCGCAACCATCCCCTGGCGGACCTGAAGTTCGCCTGCTTCATCTTCACCCTGGTGCCGGTGCAGACCCTGTTCGCCTACAACTGGCTGGTGCTGCCCCAGTACGTGAACCGGGCATTCGCGGGGACCTGGGTGGGGGCCCGGTTCGAGGCCGCGACCAGCCTCAATTCCCTGCTGGTCTTCCTGCTCTGCCCGGTGGTGGCCGCCCTCACCGCCAACACCCGCGTGTACCCCATGATGATCCTGGGCACCGCGCTCATGGGCGCGCCCACCTTCTTCCTGGCCTTGGGGCCCACGGTTCCGGGGCTGCTGGCCTTCATCATCCTCATGACCGTGGGGGAGGCCATCTGGCAGCCCCGGTTCCTGCAGTACGCCGCCGAGATCGCGCCCCAGGGACGCACCGGCGCCTACATGGGCGTGGCCCAGTTCCCCTGGTTCCTCACCAAGATGGTGGTGCCGGTGTATTCCGGCGCCGCCCTGGCCCGCTGGTGCCCGGACCCGTCCCGGGGCGTCCTGAACACCACGCCCATGTGGCTGATCTTCGGAGGCGTGGCCATGCTCACCTCGGTGCTCCTGGTCCTGGCCAGGGGCTGGCTGGGCAAGGACCTGAAGCGGGCATCCGCGAACTAGAAAATCCGGGTCCCCCAGAGGGACCCGAACCAAACATTCCGGTCGCACGCCCAACTAGAGCAACAGTTTGTCCAAGGCGTTCTTCACGTCCTCGGTCACGTCCTGGGTCTTCGCCTCCAGCTTGCCGGGCGCTTCCCTGGGGAAGCGGAGCACCTTGACGTTGTGGTTGAGGTTGTGCCAGTTGTCGTCCAGGGAAGCGGCGCCCCGCTTGAAGGTCATGCCCTGGGGCGCGAAGGTGACCAGCTGGTCCGCGCCCAGCCGGTAGTAGGCCAGGCGGGTGTGCCTGGCGCCGCCCTTGCCGCTCTTGAAGGCCAGCAGCCAATGCATCCTGGAGCCCGGGCCGTTGCTCTCGATGCCTTTCAGGTCCACGTTCATCTGAACCACCCCTCCGGCGCCCACGATCCAGACCTGGCTCCAGCCGGGGCGGGTGTAGGCCAGCTGCTCGGTGCCGTTGCCCAGGAAGTCCCCCACGGCGGCCAGCAGGTCGTTGTCCACGTCCAGCTCATGGGTGCTGGCAGGGATCAGGTCCGCCTTGGGAGAGTCCTGGCCCATCTCGTACAAGCCCGTCACGAACCCCTGGAAGGGCTTGTCCAGGCGGTTGCCGTTGCTGAGCACCTTCCACCCGCCCCAGTCCTTGCGGGCGTAGACGAGGTCCGAGACACCGCTGCCGGTGAGGTCCACCGGCGCCACCAGGGTCTTGCCGTCGTCCGGAAGGTCCTGGGTGAGGTCCTGCAGTGCGACCCCCGGACCCACCGGAAAGTGCTGGTACACCGGCATGTCGAAGGCCTCCTGGGTGCGGGCGTCCACCACCTTGAAGGTATTGCGGTTCACCAGGCCCTCCAGGTTCTGCACCCGGGGCAGGGGGCGCTGCTCCTTGGGATCGCTCTCGGAGCGCTTGAACAGGCCTCCCAGGTAGGCGTTGTCCAGGGGCTCGGCGGCGAAGGCGAAGGCAGAGGCGAGCCCGGCGGCAAGGGCCAGGTGGCAGGCAAAAGTTGGATATTTCATAAATATCTCCGTAGGAACTTGCATGAATGCGGGGTCGGCGCGCCACACCCTTGATGCAAGCAACATTACGGAGGTTCTTATTTAAATTTTAATCTAATTACTATTAATTTATTTTAAATTATCTAGAATCCCGTCAAAAGCAGATCCAAAGCCCGAAGCAGGTCCGTCCGGGCGCCGGCCAGGTCTCCAACCGCGGGGCCCAGAGCGGTGCGGGGCACGCCGGCCAGTTCGGGGATCATGGCGATCCAGTCGCGCTCCTGGAACCGGACCACCGGGGTCAACCGGGCCATGAGGCCGGGTCCCGCTGCTTCCGGACGGTACAAGGGGACGACAACCCGGGTGGCCAGGGCCTCCAGGAGGTCGGCCTGGACGTCCAGAAGGAGAGGGATGTCCTTCCGGGTGCTGGGGTTGGGGTTCCGGTGCAGAGTGAACTGGGACATCAGAAGGACCGCAGTCCGTCGCTGAACACGCCCCGCGCCTCCACGCGCCGGTTGTAGGCCTGGATGCCCTCGGCATTCTCCTCCGCCCAGCGCCGGCCCAGGCTCTCCTGCACGGCCTGGGCCAGGGCCTGTTCGGCGATGCGGGAGATGTTCAAGCCCTGCGCCTTGGCCAAGCGCAGGAGGTCGCCGTTGAGGCTCAAATTGACGGCTTTCTTTGGGGCGTCCAGGAGAAAAGGTTGAACCAGCATCCGCTGCCTTTGTGAATGATGCGCATCAATTCTGCGCGTGCCGCCCCCGCATGTCAAGGCTCGGCTGCCTCGGGCCTGATCAGCTCTGCCAGGGCAGCCGGTCCAGGTCCACGTTGCCGCCGGACAGGATCACCCCCACGCGCAGGCCTTCCAGGCCCGCCCGCTGCTCCCACAGCACCCCCACCGGCACTGCCGCGCTGGGCTCCACCAGGAGCTTGGCCCGCTCCCACAGGAAGCGCATGGCGGCCACGATGCCGGCTTCGCTCACGGGCACGATGCGCTCCACCTGCTCCCGGATGATGGCGAACGTCAATTCGCCCAGGGAGGTGAGCAGGCCGTCGGCGATGGTGCGGGGGTTCACGGAAGGGAGGATGCGCCCGGCCGCCATGGACCGGCAGGCGTCGTCCGCCCCTTCCGGCTCGCCGGCGATGACCCGGATCCCGGGCTTGAGCCCCTGGGCCGCCACGGCCGTGCCGCTCAGCAGCCCGCCGCCGCCCACTGGGGCCAGGATGACGTCCAGGTCCGGCACTTCCTCCATCAGTTCCAGGGCCGCGGTGCCCTGCCCGGCGATGATGCGGGGGTCGTTGTACGGGTGGACGGGGGTGGCGCCGGTCCGGGCCACCACCTGGGCCTGGGTGGTCTCCCGGGCCTCCAGGGTGGGCTCGCAGAACGTGATCTGGCCTCCATACCCGGCCACCGCCGCCTTCTTCACCGCCGGGGCGGTGCGGGGCATGACGATGTAGGCGGGGATGCCCCGCAAGCGCGCGGCCAGGGCCAGGGCCTGGGCGTGGTTGCCGGAGGAATGGGTCACCACTCCATGCTGGGTCTCATCCTCCGCAAGGGAGAACACCGCGTTGCAGGCCCCCCGGAACTTGAAGGCGCCCACCCGCTGCAGGTTCTCGCACTTGAGGAAGACCTGGGCGCCCACCTGGCGGTCCAGGGTGGAGCAGGTCATGACGGGGGTGCGGTGGGCGTAGGGACGGATCCGTTCGGCGGCCAGGCGGATATCGGCGAGCGTGATGACCATACAACCTCCAGGCACCAGTGTAGATGCAAGTCGGGTGCCGGGCGCGCATGCGATAATGGCCGGTGGCGCCCGCCGCCGATCCTGACGGAGTCCCCGTGATCCCCATGGCCATCCTCCCCGGTTCCGCCCGCTGGCGCGGGTCCCTGGAGGCGGTGCTGGCCCATCCGGGCCCACTGTGGGTGTACGGCGCGCCGGGCACCGGGGTCTCCACCGTGGCCGCCTGGATGGCGGCCCAGCGGGGGGCGGAGTGCCTGGATGACGCTGACGCGCTGGGCCCGGCCGCCCTGGATGCGTGGGTCACCGCCCATGGCCGGGGTGTGCTGGGGGCGCACCGCAGCCCCGAGGACCTGGCGGTGGCCCAGGCCGCCTCCCGCTGCCTGGGATTCCGCCTCCAGGCCCTGGACGAGGATCCGGCGAGCCTGGCGCCCTGCCTGGAGGCCATGGCCCGGGAGGACGGGATTCCGGGACCCCTGCCCGGAGCCCTGGGCCTCCTGCCCTGCCCCGGGAACCTGAAGGGCCTGCGCAACCGCCTGGCCCGATGGCGCCTGCTGGGCCAGTTCCCGGATCCCCCCGGGGGCGGCGACCTGCCCCTGGAGACCGAGGACCTGGCCGCCAATCTGCACGTGCTGGAACGGGCGCTGCTGTACCGCGCCCTGCGGCGCAGCTACGGCAACCGGGTGGAAGCCGCCGCCCGCCTGGGGGTGAGCCGGCGCCAGCTGTACCTGCTCATCGCCCGCCACGGGGATCCGGTGCGCGGAGAACTGCCCCGTGCCCAGGGGCCCAAACGCCTGAACAAAACTGGCCGGAATTCCAGGATCCTGGACTCCGGCCGATAATCTTGGTGAACAGCCTGAATGGAACGGACGATGGTGAATCCCCAAAGGGTGCTGGTGGTTGATGACGATCCCGGAATGCGGGAGGGCATGGCCCTGAGCCTGAAGCGGGCGGGGTTCGTGATCGAGCAGGCCAGGAGCGGCGAGGACGCCATGCGGCTGACCCGTCCGGGCGCCTTCGACGCGGTGGTGACGGACCTGCGCATGACCGGCATGGACGGGCTGCAGCTCACCGCCCGCCTCAAAGCCCTGGACTCCGGCCTCCCGGTCCTGCTGGTCACCGCCTTCGGCAGCCTGGACACGGCCCGGGAGGCCATGCGCCTCGGGGCCTTCGACTACCTGTCCAAGCCCTTCGGCCCGGACGAACTGGTCCAGGCGGTGCGCAAGGCCATCCGCAGCGACGCCCGGCTCAAGGCCGAGGAGCCCGGGGAGGCGCCGGTGATCCTCACCCAGGACCCGGTCCTGGCGGAGACCCTGGCCCTGGCCCGGCGGGCGGCCGACAGCCGGGCCACCATCCTCATCCAGGCGGAGAGCGGCACCGGCAAGGAGCTGCTGGCCAAGCTCATCCACGCCGCCAGCCCGCGGCGCAAGGGCCCCTTCGTGGCCATCAACTGCGCGGCCATCCCGGAGAACCTCCTGGAGTCCGAACTGTTCGGCTACGAGAAGGGCGCCTTCACCGGGGCCACCAGCGCCAAGCCCGGGCGCTTCGAGCAGGCCGAAGGGGGCACCCTGGTGCTGGACGAGATCGGCGAATTGCCCCTGGGCCTCCAGGGGAAGCTGCTGCGGGCCATCCAGGAGCGCACCGTCGACCGCCTGGGGGGGAGCCGGACCATCGGCGTGGACGTGCGCATCATCGCCCTCACCAACCGGGACCTGGCCACGGAGGTGAAGGAGGGAAGGTTCCGGGAGGACCTGTACTACCGCTTGAACGTCATACCCCTGCGCCTGCCTCCCCTGCGGGAACGCATCGCCGACCTGGAACTCCTGGCCCTGCATTTCGCCGAGCGTTACGCCCGGGACAACGACCGCACCACCCCGCGCCTGGCCCCCAGTTTCCTCACCGCCCTCACCCGGCATCCCTGGCCCGGGAACATCCGGGAGCTGGAAAACGCCATCCAGCGCTGCGTGGTCCTCAATCCCAGCCACCTGCTCACCGCCGAAGACCTGCGCTGGCTCCTGGACCCCGCCCAGATGGAGGACCTGCCTCCGGATCCGCCCCAGCCGGAGGCGCCCCGGACGGAACCGCCCCGTCCGGCTCCCCCGGCCCTGCCCCCGCCGGCGGCCGAACGGGACCCCGGCGTCCGGATCCAGGCTGCGGATCCCCGCAAGCCTTTGCAGGATGTGCCACTGGGCACCCTGGTGGCCCTGCCCCTGGGCCTGAGCCTGCCGGAGCTGGAGCGGTTCTGGCTGCTGTCCACCCTGGCCGCCCTGGAGGGCAACCGCACCCACTGTTCCCATAAGCTGGACATCGCCCTGCGCACGGTGCGCAACAAGATCAACGAATACCGCGCCGCCGGATTCGAGATCCCCTCCAGCGGGCACGGCCGGGACGATTAGACTCCTGGCGCATCCAGGTCCAGCAGGCCTTCGGGAGGGTCCAGGTCGATGCGGCGGGCGGCCAGGTCCACCTGGAACCAGGCCTTCACGTAGGGGATGTCCCGTTCGCCCCGGCGGCCCGGGCGGGCGTCCCGCATGACCACCATGTCATAGCCCATGGGGGTGGGGTCCAGGCGCAGCACTTCGCCCACCTTCACCCCCTGGATGAACACGTCGCAGCCCACCCAGTCGTGGCGGTAGGTCTCCCCGGCCTCCAGGGGGGCCAGGGGATCCGAGGTCCACAGGGCCCAGCCGCGGTACGGCTCCGAGGCGGTGCGGTCGGGAAGCTCCTGGAAGGCCACGCAGGGCCGGTCCTGGTGGTAGCGGAAGCTGCGCACGCGCACCGTCCGGGCCGGAGGCGCCGGTTCCGCCTGCCCCTCCAGGTTCAGGTCCGGGGGCGCCAGGGCCAGGTGCTCCAGCCCGGTGAGCCGGGACGGATCGTCCATGAACTCATGGAGGAGGAATTCGCCCTTGAGCCCTTGGATCTTGGCCAGGTGGCCCAGGAGCATCATGTCAGCGGGCCTCCGGATCGCGCTCCGGGGCCGATCCGCCCCGGGCGGCGGCCCGGTCGGTCCCTTCCTCATCCTCGTCGTACAGCTCCAGGTTCACGGTGTTCACCCCGGCCTTCTCGCCGGCCGCCTTCACCAGGGTGCGCAGGGAGGAGATCATGCGTCCGCTCTTGCCGATGATCCGGCCCCGGTCCTTGGGATCGGCGTAGATCATCACTTCGATCTTCCGCCCCTCGGTCTTCACGTCCACTTTGAGGGCCTGGGGATGGTCCAGGATGGGAGTCAGGACGTCGCTCAGGAAAGCTGAAAAATCCATGAAAGCTCCGCCGGTTGGCCGGAACCCCGGCCGGTGGGATGCGCTGCACCAGGCCGGGCCCCGGGCCCGGCCTGGACGAAAGGTCTTGCGGCTACTGCAGGACGGCGTTCTTCTTGAACAGTTCCAGGACGGTCTTGGAAGGCTGGGCGCCCTTGGCCATCCAGGCCTTGGCTTTCTCGGTGTCGATCCGGACCGATTCGACTCCGGAGCCGATGGGGTTCACGAAGCCCAGGATCTCGATGGCCCGGCCGGTGGGAATGCGGTCGTTCTCGGACACGACGATGTGGTAGAAGGGCCGCTTCTTGGCGCCGTTCCTGGCGAGACGGATGGAAAGCATCGGGGACTCCTTGGTGTTGAAAAGGGGAGGCGGGTTAACGGGGAAACGGCGGGTTCCCCAGGTTCGGCAGGTTGGGCATGCCGGGCATGTTCTTCATGTTCTGCATGCGCTTGAGGAAGGTCGGGTTGCTCATCTGGGACATCATCTTTTTCATTTCCAGGAATTGTTTCAGCAGCTGGTTCACCTCGTGCACCGGGCGGCCGCTGCCGGCGGCGATCCGCCGCTTGCGCTTGCCGTCCAGGAGGTTGTGGTTCTGCCGCTCCCTGGGGGTCATGGAATTGAGGATGGCCTCCAGGTGCTTGACCCGCTTGTCCGTGACCGCCGTCTCCATCTGCTGCTTCATCTGGCCCAGGCCGGGGAGCATCCCCAGGATCTTCTGCATGCTGCCCAGCTTCTGGATCTGCTGCATCTGCGAACGCATGTCCTCCAGGGAGAACTGGTTCTTCACCAGCCGCCGGGCCATGCCCTCGGCTTCCTTCTCGTCGATCCGGTCCTTGGCCTGCTCGATGAGGGTCAGCACGTCGCCCATGCCCAGGATCCGCTGGGCCATGCGGTCCGGGTGGAAGCGCTCGAAATCGTCCAGCTTCTCGCCGTTGCCCACGAACTTCACGGGCGTGCCGGTGATGTGGCGGATGCTGAAGGCGGCGCCGCCCCGGGTGTCGCCGTCCGCCTTGGTGAGGACCACCCCGGTGATGGCCAGCTTGTCGTGGAAGGCGCCGGCGGAGCGCACTGCGTCCTGGCCGGTCATGGCGTCGGCCACGAACAGGATCTCCGTGGGGGCGCAGGCGGCCTTGATGCGGGCCAGCTCCTCCATCAGGGCCTCGTCCAGGTGCAGGCGCCCGGCGGTGTCCAGGATCACCACGTCCCAGCCCTTCAGGGCCGCCTCCTGCACGGCGGAGCGGCAGATGGCCACCGGGTCCCGGCTGTCGGTGCGGAAGCTGGGCAGGCCGGCGTCCCGGGCCACCACGTGCAGCTGCTCGATGGCCGCCGGGCGGTTCACGTCGGCGGGCACCAGCAGGGGCGAATGGCCGTTCTTCTTGAGGTACTTGCCCAGCTTGCCGCAGGTGGTGGTCTTGCCCGACCCCTGCAGCCCCGCCATCATCACCACCGTGGGCGGCTTGGACGCCAGCTCCAGGGGCCGCTCCGGCGCCTCCCCGCCCATGATGGCCGTAAGTTCCTGGTACACCACGTCGATGAACTGTTCGGCCGGATTCAGCCCCTTGAGCACCTCCGTGCCCAAAGCCTTCTCCTTCACCCGCTGCAGGAAGGCCCTGGTCACCTGCACGTGGACGTCCGCCTCCAGGAGCGCCATGCGCACTTCCCGGAGCGCGTCCTCGATGTTGCGCTCGGTAAGCTTCGCCTGGCCCCGCAGGGACTTCATGGCCCGGGTGAGTTTTTCGGTCAGGGAATCGAACATGGAATCCGCAGGCAGACGTTGCCATCCCCAGATTGGGATGAACCCATGATCTTAACCCCAAACCCGGTCCGCCTCAATGGAAAGGAGCGCGAATGGCTCATCCCGCTGGATGGTGCCAATATCTGAGCACGGAGGTCAACCATGTCCGATCGCCCGGCCAACCGGCTCATCGGCTCCACCAGCCCGTACCTGCTCCAGCACGCCCACAACCCCGTGGACTGGCACCCCTGGGGGCCCGAGGCCCTGGAGCGGGCGCGCCGGGAGGACCGGCCCATCTTCCTGAGCATCGGCTACAGCGCCTGCCACTGGTGCCACGTGATGGAGCGGGAGTCCTTCGAGGACGAGACCGTGGCCCGGGCGCTGAACGCCCAGTTCGTGCCCATCAAGGTGGACCGGGAGGAGCGCCCGGACCTGGACGACCTGTACATGGGCGCGGTGCAGGCCCTCACCGGCCGCGGCGGCTGGCCCATGAGCGTGTGGCTCACGCCGGACCTGAAGCCCTTCTACGGAGGCACCTACTTCCCCCCCGCCCCCCGCTACGGCATGCCCAGCTTCCTGCAGGTGCTGGAAGGAGTCGCCCGGGCCTGGCGGGAACGCCGGCCGGAGGTGGAAGGGGACGCCCGGACCCTCGCCGAGGCCCTGGCCCGCCAGGCGGCGCTGGCGCCCGGCGCGGACCTGCCCGGGCCCGGGGTGTTCGCCCAGGCCCTGGAGCACCTGCGGCGCGCCTTCGACTCCCGCTGGGGAGGATTCACCCCGGCCCCCAAGTTCCCCCCGAGCCAGGCGGTGGAACTGATCCTGCGCCGGGGCGGGCCGGCGGACCAGGCCATGGCCGGCCGCACCCTGGACGCCATGGGCGAGGGGGGCATGTTCGACCACCTGGGGGGCGGGTTCTGCCGGTACTCGGTGGATGAAAAATGGCTCATACCCCACTTCGAGAAAATGCTCTACGACAACGCCCTGCTGGCCGCCTGCTACCTGGAGGCCTACCAGGCTACCGGGCGGGAGCCGTACCGGGTCATCGCCCGGGAGACCCTGGACTACCTGCTGCGGGACCTGCGCGATCCCGCCGGCGGGTTCCACTCCAGCGAGGACGCGGACAGCGAAGGCCAGGAAGGGCGTTTCTACGTCTTCACGCCCCGGGAGCTCCAGGACGTCCTGGGGGCGTCCCTGGGCGAGCGGTTCGGGCGGGCCTACGGGGTCACCCCCCAGGGCAACTTCGAGCATGGCGCCAGCGTGCTGCACCGGTTCGAGGCGCCCCCGGACCTGGACTGGACCGGGCTGGACGAGGCCCGGGTCCGGCTGCGGGCCTACCGGGACGCCCGGGTGCGTCCAGGCAAAGACGACAAAGTGCTGGCCGCCTGGAACGGCCTGGCCCTCACCGCCCTGTCCCGGGGCTTCCAGGTGCTGGGGGAGGCCCGCTACCTGGAGGCGGCCACCGGCCTGGCCCGGTTCCTGGATGGAGAGATGCGGCTGGACGGAGGCCTGGCCCGCACCTGGAGGCGCGGGCGGGCCCACACCCCGGGCTTCCTGGAGGACTACGCCGCCGTGGCGGGAGGCCTGGTGGACCTGTACGAGGCCGGTTTCGATCCCGGGTGGCTGCGGTGGGCGGGGGCCCTGGCGGAGACCATGCGGTCCCGGTTCGAAGATCCGGCCCAGGGGGGATTCTTCGCCACCCAGGACGGCGGTGACGATCTGCTGTTCCGCCAGAAGCCCCTGTCCGACGGCGCCCTGCCCTCCGGCAACACCCTGGCCGCCCGGGCCTTGCTGAAGCTGGCCGGGCACCTGGAGCGCCCGGAGTTCCGGGCCAGCGCCGAAGGCGTCCTGCGCTGCGCGGCCCCCCTGGCGGAACGGGCCCCGGGCGCCTGCCTGGGCCTGCTCCAGGCCCTGGACGAGCTGGTCCGCCCGGCGGTGACCGTGGTCCTGGGCGGCGCCTGGCCGGATCCGGCCACCCGGGCCCTGCTGGCGGCGGCCCGGCGGCCCTACCTGCCCGGCTTCCGGATCTCCCTGGCGGCGGCGGACCCGGACCTGCCCTTGCACCGGGGCCGCGGTGGAGGGGGGCGGCCGGCTGCGTACGTCTGCCGCGGCACGGTCTGCTCCGCGCCCATACAGGACCCGGCCCGGCTGGAACAGATTTTGGACGAAATATGGAATAATAATTAAATATTAATTTTAAGATCCCACCCAACCGCCAACTTGTGTTTCGGCAATAAATAAAATTATCATAGCACTGTAGAGAGTTAGGCTTATTATTCACTTGTTAGGATTGGAATTTTATTTTGATTTTATAAATTTGTCTTACCAATTCTCCTGTCCTCCCCTTCCGGGTCCACCCTTTGCCAGAATCACTCATTCAACCGGCTTGGCTTGACGCCCAGGGGCGACGGGAGGGGCGGTACGTGATCGGACCGCTCCTGGGACACGGTGCCATGGGCGACGTGTACGAAGCCTGGGACATCGTCCTGGCCCGTCCGGTGGCCCTCAAGATCCTCCAGCACCTGGAGCCGGCGGCCATGATCCGGTTCATGCACGAGGCCCAGCTCCATGCCCGGCTGGACAGCCCGAACATCTGCCGGATCTACGATGTGGACGCCACCGGGGGCTCGCCCCGGATCGCCATGCAGCTCATCCGCGGGCCCACGCTGGAGGCCGCCGCCAAGGACCTGCGCCTGGACGAGGTGGTGGCCATCCTGGCCCAGGCGGCCGAGGCGGTCCACGGCGCCCACCAGCTGAACCTCATCCACCGGGACATCAAGCCCGGCAACATCCTGCTCCAGTGGCAGGAAGGCGCCGGGTGGAGCCCGTACCTGTGCGACTTCGGCCTGGCCATGGCCCTGGACGGCCCCTCGGTCACCCAGCCCCTGGCCCTCACCGGCACCCCGGCCTACATGGCCCCCGAGCAGGTGCGGGGCGACCGGAGCCTGGTGGGTCCCCCCACCGACGTGTACGGCCTGGGGAGCACCTTGTATTTTGCCCTGGTGGGCCGCCCCCCCTGCGTCAGCACCGTCACCGCCGAGATGCTCAAGGTGAAGCGGGAGTGCCGGTTCCCCGCCCCCCGTTCCCTGGAGCCGGAGATCCCCCCGGCCCTGGAGGCGGTGCTGTTCAAGTGCCTGCGCCCGGCCCCCCAGGACCGCTACGCCAGCGCCCGGGAACTGGCGGCGGACCTGAGGCGGATCCACGCCACCCTGACTCCGCCCCCCGGGGGCGAGGCGGCCACCGCCCGGGTGCCGCCCCGGGCCCGGGGGCGCCGTGCGCTCCTGGGCGGCCTGGCGGCCCTGGTGGCCCTGGCCACGGCCCTCCCGGTCCTGGCCCACTACCTCCGGCGGGAACGGGCGCGCCAGGACGAGGCGGCCCAGACCCTGGCCCTGGAGGCGGCCAGCCTGGACCAGGCCCTGGGCAGCGAGCGCATGCTGCCCGCGCACGACCTGCGCCCCGCCGCCAAGGACACCCGGGCGCGCATGGCCGCTTTCCAGGCCCGCATGGCCGCCCTGGGCCCCCAGTACCGGGGCCCCATGGATCTCGCCCTGGGCCGGGCCGAGTACCGGCTCCAGGACCTGGGCCAGGCCAAGGCCCGCCTGGACCAGGCCTGGGCTGCCGGCAGCCGCGGCCCCGATGCGGCCATCCTCCTGGCCCAGGTGAACCTGGACCTGCACCGCAGCCTGACGCTCCAGGCCGCCTTCCAGGGCCAGCCGCCCCCGCCCGGGGCGGCCGAGGCCCAGTCCCAGGCTGAGCAGTGCCTGCAGCAGGCCAGCCTGCAGACCAGCCATCCCCGGGAGTACGTGGACGCCCTGGAGGCTGACCTGCAGGGCGACCCGAGGCAGGTGGCGGAAGATGCCCGCGAGGCCCTGGCGGCCAATCCCTGGCACCTGGAATCGGCCATCCTGGGGGCGGCCGCCCTGGCCACCCTGGGCAAGGCCCGCCTGGAGACGGGCGACGCGGACGGAGCCGCGGCCCGCTACCAGGAGGCCCTGGACATGGCCCAGGCGGCCCTGGCCAGGGGGCAGAGCGAGCCGCGCCTGCACCACGCCGCCCTCGCCGCCGCCCTGGGCCTGGCCACGGTGGCCCTGGAACGCGGCACCCTCGGCGCCCAGGAGGTGGACCGGCTGGCGCGCCAGGCGGACCAGGCCCTGGGCCTGGACCCGGACAACCCGGAAGCCCAGAGCGACTGGCTCCAGGTGGCCGCCCTCAAGACCATGCGCCTGCTGGGCCTGGGCCAGGATCCCCGGGCCGTGCTGGACCGGGCGCTGCGGTTCTACTGGATGCACACCCGGGACCCCCGCCCCCCCGCCCTGCGCATGGACCACCTGGTGCTCTATTGGCTCCAGGCGGAGCGGGACCGGGCCCAGGGCGAAGACCCGGGACCCGCCCTGACCGAGGCCCTGAAGGATCCCGGCCACACCGTCACCCGGTCCCGGGACTTCCTGGGCGACCTCCTGAACCTGAAGGCGCGGGTGGATGCGGCCCAGGGCCGCGACCCCCGTCCCCAGGCGGAAGCCATCGTCGCCGGTTTCGAACCCCCGCCCGACCAGCTGGCCCCCGCCAGCCAGCGGGAGACGGCCGCCCGGGCCTGGCTCACCCGGGCCGGATGGGAGCTGGACCACGGCATCGACCCCCTGGGCAGCCTGCGCCAGGCCCAGGCCCAACTGCAGCGCGCCCTGGAGGTGTGCCCCACCTCCGCGGCCGCCCAGGCCCTCCAGGGACTCGCCCAGGCCCTGGAGGCCCGGGCCCGGCCCGGGCAGCGCCGCAGCCTGCTGGCCCGGGCCCGGGAACACCTGCGCTGGTCCATCCGCCTGAACCCCTGGGACTGGGACCAGCGCCGCCTGCGCGTGGTCCTGTCCCGTTCCTGACCCCCCTTGCCGGCGCCCCGGCGAGGAATATCCTTGGAATCGGGTAGACAACTAGTCTGCAGGACCCGAACGGCGGGGCTGCCTAAGTGCGAGCCCCTTCCCCAGGAACGGATCTCCGGAATCCATTGCCTGGCGAGACCCGAAAAAGGTTGGCACCCCCTTCCCGGGGGTGCCTTTTTTTCGCTTCCGCCCCGCCGTGCGGCAGTTTAAAGAGTGTCCAGGGCCTGGCGCAGGTCCTCGATCAGGTCCTCGGTGTCTTCCAGGCCCACGGACAGGCGGACCATGTTGTCGGTGATGCCCGTGTGGGCCTTTTCCTCGGCGGTCATGTCCGAATGGGTCATGGTGGCGGGGTGCTCGATGAGGCTCTCGATGCCCCCCAGGCTCACGGCCACCTTCACGTGGTTCATGGCGTCCAGCACCCGGAAGGCTTCCGGTTCGCCGCCCTTGACGCAGAAGGAGACCACACTGCCGGTGCCGGTGCACTGGCGGCGCCACAGTTCCACCTGCCGGGCGCCCATCTCCCGGCTGCCCGGGTAGGCCACCTTGACCACCTTGGGGTGGCTGCGCAGGAACTCCACGATGCGCGAGGTGCTTTGCTCCTGCTTCTCCATGCGCAGCTGCAGGGTGCCCAGGGAGCGGTGGATGAGCCAGGCGGTGTCGGGGTCCGAATTGGACCCCAGGATGGTGCGCGTGACCTTGATCTGGCCCACCAGTTCCTTGGATCCCATGGCGACGCCCGCCACCAGGTCCGAGTGGCCGCCGAAGAACTTGGTGGCCGAGTAGACCAGGATGTGCGCTCCGTTCCGCAGCGGCTTGGTGAAGATGGGGCCCATGAAGGTGTTGTCCACGATCACCAGGATGCGCCGGCCGGCGGTGGAGTGCTGGTCCGCCAGCTCGCGGGCCGCGGGGATGTCCGAAAGGATGTTGGTGGGGTTGGCCGGGGATTCGATGTAGATGACCTTCACGGTGGGGTCGCCGGCCACCACCCGTTCCATCTCCTCCCGGGTGCTGCCGGCCGGGAACGCCACCGTGCGGATGTTGAAGGCGGGGAGCAGGTGGCGGAACAGGTACTCGGTCCCGCCGTAGACCGGGTCGGAGAACACCAGGGTGTCCCCGGGCTTGAGGAAGGTCAGGCAGGTGCTGGAGATGGCGCCCATGCCCGAAGAGAACAGGGCCGCCGCCTCCGCCTGGTCCCAGGCGGTGATCTTGTCCTCCAGGATCTCGCTGTTGGGGTTGTTCACCCGGGTGTAGATGAGGGCCGGGCTCTCGCCGGCCTTCAGGGCGTCCAGGCCGTAGGCGATCTCGAACGCCCGCTTGCCTTCCGCGGCGGTCTTGAAGATGAAGGTGGAGGTGCGGAACACCGGCGGCACGGCCGCTCCTTCGGACCGCTGAGGGTCATAGCCCTTGGAGAAAAGCTCGGTTTGCGGCTTGACGCGAGAGGGGGTCTTTACTGACATGGTCGGCTCCAATCCGGTGAATTTAACTAATTATCGCCTCCACCCCAAACCCCATGGGGTGCGGTTCGTCACATCGCGGTCGGGTGCCCGGTCATGGGGTCGGAGCTTTTCCGGAAACGGGCCCGCCCTTGGGCCACAGCGGGAAAGGTTGGAAAAGTCCTTGCACGCCTGGAGGCGGCAAGGTAGCCTGTATTTTCCAAGTGTCAGGACGACCTTCATGGAGGCAAAATGGCCGCTTTCGTAACCCTGCCCGCGCCGGACTTCAAGGCGACCGCCCTGGTCAACGGCCAGTTCGCGGCGGACTTCACGTTGTCCCAGTTCCAGGGCAAGAAGGTGGTGCTGTTCTTCTACCCCCTGGACTTCACCTTCGTGTGCCCGACCGAGATCCTGGCCTTCTCGGACGCCATCGGCGCCTTCCGCGAGCGCAACGCGGAGGTGGTCGGCATCTCGGTGGACTCCCACTTCAGCCACCTGGCCTGGGCCAACACCGAACGCAAGGACGGCGGCATCAAGGGCGTGACCTTCCCCCTGGTCTCGGACCTCAACAAGACCATCGCGGCGGACTACGGGGTCCTGCTGGGCTCCGGGGTGGCCCTGCGCGGCCTGTTCATCATCAACGAGAAGGGCATCCTAAAGCACATCACCGTCAACGACAACAGCCTGGGCCGCAACGTGGACGAAGTGCTCCGGGTGCTGGACGCGGTGGACTTCTCCGAGAAGCACGGCGAAGTGTGCCCGGCCAACTGGAAGAAGGGCGAGAAGGCCATGAAGCCCACATCGGAGGGGCTGAAGGCCTACGTGGCCGCCAGGTAGGGACCGGGCCTGGTCCGTCGTCCGGATTGCCGCCGCCAACCGGGACCCGGACGCCCCGGGAAGGCTGGCTCAGAGGCTGACGGTCCGCCCCTGGAGCACCAGGGTGGCGATCTCGTAGAGGTTGGTGATCCGCCCCACCGCCAGCTGGTCCTTGAGCTGGTAGAACTCCATGCAGGTGCCGCAGGCCAGCACCTCCACCCCCTGGTGGACCAGGCGCTGCAGGTTGAGCACCGAGTCGGAACCTTCCACCGCCAGGCGGACTCCGCCGTTCATGAGGATGATGCGCGCGGGCAGGGATTCCGCCTCGGTGAGGGCGGCCAGGAAGCCGCGCATGAGCAGCGCCCCCAGCTGGTCATCGCCGGTCCCGATGCCGGCCGCGGTGATGAGGAGGGTGGCGCCCCGGGTGAGCATGGCGGCGGCGTCCACCACCGGGTCGGGCCGGGCGAACACCCGCCCGGACTCTCCGGGGCTGGGGCCGGGAGCGCCAGGGCGGATGAGGATGCGGCTGGTCTCCCCTTCCTCCAGCACCTCCTGGACCGTGCAGTGGGTGTAGGTGGCGAAGCGCACCACGTTGTCCCGGGAGGAGGCGTCGTCCACCAGCACTTCCAGGAGTTCGAACCCGCCTTCGGCCAGGGCTTTGCGGGTGAGGATGACCGGCTGGGGGCAGGCCTGGCCCCGGGCGTCAAGGATCCGGCGGAATTCGTTCATAGCGTTTGACCTTTCGGGAAGAAGCAGACCCCTGGCCCGGGATGACCCGCCAGAGGGCCTGGGCGCCGCACGCGCCCAGCAGGCGCAGGCGGCGGGCCGTCTCGGGGGCGTCCGCGCCGGCCTCGACCCGCAGGCAGAAGCCGCAGTCGCCGTGGATCTGGGTGGGCACGGGAACGAGCTCCACCGGCAGGGCCTGGCCCAGCAGGGCGCGCTCCGCCTCCAGGGCCGTCTGGGTGGAGGGGAAGGTGGCGATGAAGTGGATCATGGGAGGATCTCGAGGGTGCCGCCGGGGCCGGCGGTCTCGCCCACCCGGACCGCCGGGATCCCGGCCGCCACCAGGGCCGCCAGCACCTCCCCGGCCAGCCCCATGGGCACCGCCGCCAGCAGGCCGCCGGAGGTCTGGGGGTCGAACAGCACGTCCAGGACCACCGGGTCCAGCGCCCCGGCGTTGCGCACCACGTGCAGCCGGCCGCTCAGGTTCCGGCGGGTGCCCTCGGGCACCATCCCCATGGCCGCGTACTCCATCACCCCCGGCAGCAGGGGCAGGTCCCGCACCGCCAGGCGCAGCCCGCACGGGGCCCCGGCGACCATCTCGGCGGCGTGCCCGGCCAGGCCGAAGCCGGTGACGTCCGTGCAGGCCAGCACCGGGAACCGGGCCAGGACCTCGGCGGCGGCCTTGTTGAGGGTGGCCATGGACGCCTGGGCCGCGGCCAGGGCCTCCGGAGCGGCGCACTGGGCCCGGCTGGCCATGTTCACCAGGCCGGTGCCCAGGGGCTTGGTGAGGATGAGGGCGGCGTCCGGGACCAGGGTGTTGTTGCGCCAGGCCCGGGCCGGATCCACCAGGCCGGTGACGGCGTAGCCCAGCTTGGGCTCCGGGTCTTCGATGCTGTGCCCGCCCACCAGGGCGCAGCCCGCTTCCACCAGGGCCTCCAGCCCCCCGGCCAGCATGGCCTTGAGGGGGTCCAGGCCCAGGCGCCTGAGGGGATGGCAGACCAGGGCCAGGGCCGTGGCCGGCCGGGCGCCCATGGCGTACACGTCCGAGAGGGCGTTGGCGGCGGCGATGCGCCCGAACAGGCGCGGGTCGTCCACGATCGGCGGGAAGAAGTCCACTGTCTGCACCAGGGCCAGGTCCGGGCCGACCCGGAACAGTCCGGCGTCCTCAGAGCCGGAGAAGTCGGCCAGCAGGTCCGGGTAGGCGGGCTGGACCAGGCCGCACAGGGCCTGCTCCAGGACTCCGGGGCCGAGCTTGGCGCCGCAGCCGGAGAAGCGGGTGTACTGGGTGAGGGCGGGTGTCTCGCTCACGTGAGCAGGGCCTCCAGGGTGGCCAGGGCGGTGTCCAGGTCCGCCTCGGTGGTGAAACAGCCCGGCGCGAACCGGAGGGTGCCGCCGGCGGCCAGGGTGCCCAGGCTGCGGTGGGCGGCCGGGGCGCAGTGCAGGCCCACCCGGACGGCGATGTCCCGGCGGTCCAGTTCCAGGGCCAGTTCCCCCAGGTCCCGCCCGGGCACGGTGATGGAGACCACCGGGGCCCGCTCGGCGCCCGGGCCCGGACCCACCACCCGCACCCCGGGCAGGGCCCCCAGCCCCCGCACCAGGTGATCGGCCAGGTCCGCCTCCCGCCGGCGCACCTGCTCCACCCCGGCCGCCTCCAGCCACTGGAGCGCCGCCAGCAGGCCGGCCAGGCCCGGCAGGTTGACGGTGCCGGATTCGTACCGGTCCGGCAGCAGGTCCGGCTGCTCCTCCCGGTCCGAAGCGCTGCCGGTGCCCCCCCGGACCAGGGGTTCCGGCTCCCAGCCCGCCTGGGCGTAGAAGCCCCCGGTGCCGGCGGGCCCCAGCAGCCCCTTGTGGCCGGAGAAGCACAGGAGGGGCAGGTCCAGGTCCGCGGCCGACAGGGGCAGGTGCCCCACCCACTGGCTGGCGTCCAGGCACAGGGGCACGCCCGCGGCCCGGCACAGGGCGGCGATCTCCCCCACCGGGGCCAGGCCGCCGGTGACGTTGCTGGCCGCGTTCAGCACCATCAGGTCCGGGCGCCGCCCCAGCGCCGCCCGCAGGGCCTCCGGGTCAGGCCGGGCGCAGGCGTCGAAGGGCACCACGTCCAGGCGCACCCCGCGGGTGGCCTCCAGGTGGCGCAGGGGGCGCATGACCGCGTTGTGCTCCAGGGAGCCCAGGGCCACCCGGCCGCCCGCGGGCAGCCGGCCCAGGAGCGCCTGGTTGAGGGCCTCGGTGGCGTTCAGGGTGAAGGCCAGGCGCGCCGGCTCCCGGATCCCCAGCAGGCCGGCGCAGGCCGCCCGGGCCTGGAACTGGATCCGGCTGCCCTCCCGGGCCATGCGGTGCCCGGACCGGCCGGGGTTCCCGCCCACCTCCGCCACGCACCGGGCCATGGCCTGGGCCACGCCGGGGGCCTTGGGGAAGCTGGTGGCGGCATTGTCCAGGTAGATCATCGGCCCCCCAGCATGAGGACCGCTTCCAGGACCCCGCCGGCGATGGCCAGGGCCTTGTCCGAGACCGTGTGGCAATGCTCCCGCCGGCAGCGGGGATCCACGTCGCCCACCTTCAGGCCCGCCGGCACCGGGAAGCCGTCCCGGATCAGCCCCCGCAGCATGCCGTCGATGGCCGCCGCCACCGTCCCGGTGCCGTCCGGGCCGTGCAGGGCCAGCACCGGCTCCCCGGCCCGGACCCGGTCGCCGATGGCCTTCAGGTTCTCGGCCGTGCCCGCCCGCGGGGCGTGCAGCACCCGCTCCCGGCCCACCCCGGCGATCAGCCCGGGGGCGCCCGTGTCCGGTTCGGCCCGTCCCCGCAGCAGCACCCGCCCCAGGTCGTGGCCCCGGTTGGTCTCCACCACCGCGTGGGCGTCCACCCCCGCCTCGAAGCCCGGGCCCAGGGCCACCACCACTGGGGCCATGCCCAGGCGGGTGCCCAGGTTGCGCTTGGCCAGGATGGCGTCCACCAGGGCCAGGGGCTCCAGGAGCGGCAGCACGAGGGCCTGGGGATCCTCCAGCAGGGGCACCGGGCCGGCCGGCCCGAAGCGGTCCAGGGCCGCCTTCAGGGCCCCGGGTGAATCCACCCGCACGGCCCCGATCCCCTCCACCTCGGCCCGGCCGTCGTACATGGCCTCGGACAGGCTGACGGTGCGGCGGATGGCGCTGGGCCGGGCGACCTCCAGGGCCGCCACCCGGAACCCGGCCCGCACCAGGCGCAGGATGCACCCGGTGGCCAGGTCGCCGGCCCCCCGCACCACCACCAGGTCACCTAGGATCAAGCTCATGGGTGGGGACCTCCGGCTTCCTGACCTACTTTACAGCGCCTGGACCCGAACGACCCGCGCTTCCGGCCGCGCCGCGCCCAGGACGCACACCAGCACCCGGTCCACACCCTGGAGGCCCAGCCCGGCCAGGCGCTCCGCCAGGGCCGCCGAGGCCTCCGGGCACAGGTCCGCCTGGTTCAGGACCAGCACCCGCCGGGCGCCTGCGGGGGCGCCCTGGAACAGCCCCTGGGGCGAGCGCGCCAGGGTGGCCAGGTGGTCCAGGGTGATGGGGGCGCCGGGAGCGCACCCGGTCAGGGGACCGAAGCGCTCCGGGCGGTGGACGGTGCGGCCGTCCATGGGCCGGCCCAGGCAGGCGAGGCCCACGAAACCCAGCACCAGCCCGCTGGCGGGCGGGAGCACCGGCTCGTGGCCGGCCGGGGCCTTCACCGGCAGGCGCTTGGCCCCGTCCGCCTCCAGGATCACGTAGTCCCAGGCCAGGGCCAGCCGGGCCGCGTGGTCCGGATGGATGCCCCGGAGCTTGCCGGTGCCGGGTTCCTCCCCGGCCGCCAGCACCACCCGGCAGGGAGCCGGGGCCGGGCGCGGGAGCGGGCCCGGGGGCTCCCGGGCCGGGTCCGCCAGGTCCGGCGCCAGGACCAGCCGGTCGAAGCCCCGGCCATCCTCCAGGCGCGGGTCGTAGATGTGGGTGGTGGTGGTGAGCAGCACCCGGGCCCGGGCCGGGCCCAGGGCCAGGTCCTCCCCCAGCCCGAACAGGGCGCTGGTCTTGCCGCCGGCCCCCACCAGGGCGATCACCCGCCCGGGGCCGGGAGGCAGCGGCGGCAGGGCCTCGGCCAGGCGCATGGGATCAGGCCCGGCGCCCTTCCCGGGCCTGGTTCAGGGCCGCCAGGATGGGCGCGTGCCGGCGCACCGCGACCACCTCCCCCAGGATGGCCACCGCCAGCTCCTGGGGCGTCTCGGCGGCGATGTCCAGGCCGATGGGCCCGCACAGGGCCGCCACCTGGTCCGGGTCGAAGCCTTCCGCGCGCATCTGCTCCAGGATCAGCCGGGTCTTGCGGGCGCTGCCCATGAAACCGGCGTAGCGGTAGCGCCGGCCCAGCACCGCGCGCACGCACTGGAGGTCCGACTGGTGCCCCCGGGTCACCACCACCACGTAGGTGGCCGAATCGAAGGGGAAGCCGGCGATGGCCTGGGCAAACCCCGCGTGGACCGCCCGGACCCCTTCGGGCAGCCGGGTTTCAGCCAGGAACTCCGGGCGGTCGTCCACCACCGTCACGGCGAAGCCCAGGGCCGGGGCCAGGGCCGCCAGGGCCTGGCCCACGTGGCCGGCGCCCAGGATCAGCAGCTTCTCCTGGGGCAGCAGCGGGTCGTAGAAGACGCCGGTGTCCGGGTCCAGGTGGGCCTGGCCCCGGTCCAGGGCCCGGGCCGCCGCCGGGGCTTCCGCCGCCTCCGCCCGCCCGTGCAGGGCCCGGCCGGCTTCGTCCAGGAGCGCCACCTCCACCTGCGCCGGCCCGGCCTCCCCGCCCCGCAGCCGCTTCACCAGCAGCACCCGCTCGCCGGCCTCCAGGCGCTCCAGCGCGGTGCGGTACGGGGCCAGGTCGCCCAGGGGCTCGATGAGCTGGGTGGTCACGCCGCCGCAGACCATGTCGGTCCCGATCACGTCGCCGCCCACCATCTCCACCTTGAGCCGTTCGCAGGTGCCCGAAGCCAGGGCGCGCCGGCAGGCCTCCAGGGCCATGGCCTCGCCGCGCCCGCCGCCCACCGTGCCGGCCAGGCGCCCGGAAGCGCCCGCCAGCATCTTGGCGCCCGGATGCCGGGGCGACGAGCCCTGCACCTGCAGGATGGTGGCCAGGGCCGAAGCTTCGCCCCCTGCGCAGACCGCCCGGACCAGTTCGAGCCCCATGGCATCACTCCCTGGTTCTATTTTTTACGGCTGTACGGCGTGTCTGCCAAGGGCAATCGGGTGCGGAACCGGCCGTCCCGGCGGAAATAGGCGTTGGCCACGGCCGGGGCGGTGGGGATGGTGGTGATCTCGCCCACCCCCTTGGCGCCGAAGGCCAGGCTGCTGGTGCGGGACTTCACCAGGATGCACTCCATCTCCGGCACCTGGGTGGCCCGGAACAGGCCCAGGGTGCCGTACTTGGCGGTCGGCACGCTGTCCTTGAGGGGATAGTCCTCGGTGAGGGCGTAGCCCAGCCCCATGACCACGCCCCCTTCGATCTGGGCCTCCACGCCGGTGGGGTTGATGGCCGTGCCCACGTCGTGGGCGGCCACCACCTTCTCCACCTTGCCGGCCGGGTCCAGGAGCACCACCTGGGTGGCGTACGAATAGGCCACGTGGCTCACGGGATTGGGCTTGTCCGAGCCGAACGGGTCGGTGACGCCCGAGTACTCCCGGTAGTACTCCCGGCCCTCCAGGGCCTCGATGGGCTCCTGGTCCAGGTCCCGCTTCAGGTCCAGGCCGGCCAGGCGCGCCGCCTCGCCGTTGAACACGGTCTGGCGGGAGGCGGTGGTGGTGCCCCCGTTGGGGGTGGTGGACGTGTCCGGCATGGCCACGGCGATCCGCTCCGGCGGCAGCCCGGTGGTCTCGCCCACGAACTGGAGCAGGACGGTGGCCAGGCCCTGGCCGATGCACGCGGCGCTGGTGTAGATCACGGCCTTGCCGTCCTGCACCCGCAGGCGCACCCGGCCCACGTCCGAAAGGCCCACGCCGATCCCGGCGTTCTTCATGCAGCAGGCGAGCCCCGCGTCCGGACGGCTATCGAACACGTCCTTCACCGCCAGCAGGGTCTCCTTGAGGGCGGTGTCCGGATCGGCGATCTGGCCGTTGGGCAGCGGGTCCCCGGCCTCCACCGCGTTGCGCCAGCGCATTTCCCAGGGGCTGATGCCCACCCGGGCGGCCAGGTCGTTCAGGCAGCTCTCCATGCCGAAGCACGACTGGGTGACGCCGAAGCCCCGGAACGCGCCGGCGGGCGGGTTGTTGGTGTAGACCCCCAGGCCCAGGATGGACACGTTGGGGATCCGGTACGGGCCGCCGGCGTGGGTGCAGGCCCGCTGCAGCACCGGGCCGCCCAGGGAGGCGTAGGCGCCCGTGTCGGCCGTGAGGATGGCCTTCACCGCGGTGAGCCGGCCGTCCGCGTCGCAGGCCACGGTGAAGTCCATCTCCATGGCGTGGCGCTTGGGGTGCACCTTCAGGCTCTCGGCCCGGGACAGGGTGACCTGCACCGGCCGCCTGGCGACCCAGGCCAGCAAGGCCGCGTGGTGCTGGACGATCAGGTCCTCCTTGCCGCCGAACCCGCCGCCCACCAGCTTGCTGACCACCTTCACCCGCTCGGGCGCCACCCCCAGCACCCCGACGATGCCCTTGTGGTCGTCGTAGATGCTCTGGGTGCCCGTGTAGACCGTGAGGGAGCCGTCCTCCTGGGGCACCGCCAGGGCGCTCTCCGGCTCCAGGAAGGCGTGCTCGGTGGGGGGCACCTGGAACACGTGGCGGACCACGTGCACCCCCTGGGCGATGGCCGCGTCCGCGTCGCCCCGGGACAGCACGGTGCGGGCCAGCAGGTTGCCCTTCGGATGGAGCCTGGGGGCCCCTTCGGCCAGCGCCATGGCCGGCGTGGAGAGGGGGGCCAGCTCCTCCCAGTCCAGCTGGATGGCCGCCGCCGCGGCCCGGGCCTGGGCCTTGGTCCCGGCCGCCACCAGGGCCAGGGCGTCGCCCACGTAGCGGGTCTCCTCGCCCTCGGCGATCATGGCCGGCCAGTCGTGGATGATGTGGCCCTGCAGCCGCTCCCCGGGCACGTCCTTGGCGGTCAGCACCACCGCCACACCGGGCATGGCCTTGGCCGCGGCGGTGTCGATGCGGCGCACCAGCACCCGGGGCTTGGGCGCCCGCAGCACCGCCCCGTAGAGCATGCCGGGGACCTTCATGTCGTTCACGTATTCCCCGCTGCCCAGCACCTTGGCCCGGGCGTCCAGGCGGGGCATGCGGTCGCCGATGCGGTAGGCGCCGCCGGTGGCGTCGGGCAGCGGCTGGTCCTCCCGGAACATCTGCCCGGCCCGCAGGACGGCCTGCTCGATCTTGGCGTAGCCGGTGCACCGGCAGATGTTCCCGTTGATGGCCTTCTTCACCTCTGCCGGGGCCGGGTCCGGGTTCGCGTCCAGCAGGCCCTTGGCGCTCATGACCATGCCCGGGATGCAGAAGCCGCACTGGACCGCCCCGGCGTTGGCGAAGGCCCAGCTGTACACGTCCTTCTCCCGCAGGGACAAGCCCTCCACCGTCACCACCTTGCGCCCGGCCAGCTTGGCGGTGGTGAACAGGCAGGCGCGGGCGGCCTTGCCGTCCACCAGCACCATGCAGGCGCCGCAGGCCCCCTCCGAGCAGCCATCCTTCACCGAGGTCAGGCGCAGGTCGTCGCGCAGGTAGTCCAGGAGGTTGACGTCCTGGTCGGTGCAGTAGTCCTTGCCATTTACGTGGACGGTCAGGGTTTGCATGGTCACGCCTTCCGCTGGGAGGACCCGGCGGCGGAACCGCTGACCCTGTTCCTGCCGCCGGTTTCCTTGACCTATAAGTATACGATTTCAATAAAGAATTGTTGAAATATTTTTCCACTCGTAGGTAATTTTTTATTTATCCGCCAGGGGCTTGGTTCAGACCGGAACCTTCAGTAACCTCGAAGTCCTATGAATATAGTGCATGCCTCAACAATCACGGTGGCCGCCTTCGCCGCCGGAGCCATCAATTCCGTGGCCGGAGGAGGCACCCTGGTGACCTTCCCCGCCCTGCTGGGGGTGGGCCTCACCGGCCAGCAGGCCAACGTCACCAGCACCCTGGGGCTGATCCCCGGCTCGGTGGGGGGCTTCCTGGGCCACCGCAAGGACCTGGCGGGCACCCGCAGCTTCGCCCTGCGCCTGGTGCCGCCGTCCATCCTGGGCGGGGTGACCGGCGCCCTGCTGATGCTGCTCACCCCCAAAGGGGTCTTCGACCAGCTGATCCCCTGGCTGATCCTCACCGCCACCCTGCTCATGGCCGCCAATGAGCCCATCAACCGGGTGCTCCAGCGGGTCCACGGGGGCCACCGCAGCGCCGGCTGGTGGACCTGCGCCATCCTGTTCCAGTTCGTGGTGGGCACCTACGGCGGCTACTTCGGGGCCGGCATCGGCATCCTCATGCTGGCGGCCCTGGGGCTGCTGGGGCTGGACGACATCCACCAGATGAACGGCCTGAAGAACTTCATGGCCTTCGCCATCAACGGCATCGCCATCGTGGCGTTCGTGGTCTTCGAATGGCTCTACCACCCGGGGAACGTGGTCTGGTGGATGGTGGTGTGCATGATGGCCGCGTCGCTCCTGGGCGGCATGTTCGGCTCCGTCATGGCCCACCGGGTGGGGCGCAGGGCGGTGCGCTGGGTGGTCATCGGGATCGGCTTCGTACTGGCGGGGTGGTACTTCTACAAGATGCATGGGGGCTGACAGGAAGCCGCCCGGCTCAGTGCTTCAGCACCTTTTCCGCCGCATCGAAGATCTTCTGGTAGCCGGTGCACCGGCACAGGTGCCCGGACAGCTCCCGGCGGATCTCGTCCTCGGTGAAGGTCTTGCCGCTGTCCCGCAGGGCGGTGGTGGACAGCACCAGCCCGGGGGTGCAGAAGCCGCACTGGATGGCCCCCTCCTCCACGAAGGCCTTCTGCACGTCCGACAGCTCCCCGTCCTTCTCCACGCCTTCAATGGTGAGCACGCTCTTGCCGTCGGCCCAGGCGGCCAGGTAGATGCAGGAGTTCACCGGGGTGCCGTCCACCAGCACGGTGCAGGCGCCGCATTCGCCCACCGCGCAGCCCTGCTTGACCCCGGTGAGCTGCAGGTGGTTGCGCAGCAGGTCCAGCAGGGTCTCCCGGATGTCCACCTGGAGCCGGTACGGCCGGCCGTTGACGGTGATGGAGAGGAGTTTGGTTGCGACGTCGCTAATGATCAGCACGGCGGCCTCCAGCACGGTTGACCGCCTCGGTCACGGCCCGTTCGGTCAGAACTTCGATCAGGTGTTCCCGGTAGTCCTTGGAGGCGCGCCAGGAGGTGCGGGCCCGGGAGGGCTTCACCGCCAGCCTGCCGATCTCCCGGATGGTCTCCGGGTCCGTGGTCCGGCCCTTGGCGTAGGCTTCTGCCTCGGCGCAGCGGATGGGCACCGGGGCGGCGACGCCCAGGCCGATGCGCAGGTCCTGGAACCGCCCGTCCCGCGCCCGGCACACCGCCGCCACCCCCAGGGTGGCGATGTCCATGGCCTTGCGCATGGCGAACTTGATGTAGTGGCCCCCGGTGTCCAGGTAGCTGTCCCGGGGCACCAGGACCTGGGTGAGCAGCTCCCCGGGGCGCAGGTTCACCTTGCCCGGCCCCGCGTAGAACTCGTGGATGGGCAGGATGCGCGTGCCGGCCAGGCTCTCCAGCCGGAGCAGCGCGTCCAGGGCGAACAGGCTGGAGGCGCTGTCCCCGGAGACGGCGCCGTTGCAGATGTTGCCGCCGATGGTGGCGACGTTGCGGATCTGCGGGCCGCCCATGGACACGGCGGCCTCCGCCAGGATGGGCACCCGGGCCCGGATGACCGGATTCTGGAAGATGCGGGTGAACGGGGCGGCGGCGCCGATGTGCACGGTGCCGTCCTCCCGCTCGCCGATCTCCTCCATTTCCTTGATCTTGCGCAGGCTCAGCAGTTCCTCCCAGCCGTCCGCGCCGTGCTGCAGGCGGATCAGCACGTCGGTGCCGCCGGCGATCACCCGCAGGCGGGCGTTCTCGGCCAGCAGGCCGAGGGCGGCCTCGACCGACTCAGGCTCTTGCAGGACTGAGATGTTGAACATCTTCCACGCTCCCCTCGCTAAGCAATCCCAACTGCTTGAATTTCTCGAACACCACCTGCGGGTACAGGGGGATCCGGTTGAAGGCGACGCCGGTGGCGTCCAGCACCGCGTTGCGCAGGGCCGGGGCCGGCGAGATCACCGGGCATTCGCCCAGGGACTTGGACCCGAAGGAACCGGCCGCGTCGCTGGTCTCCACGAAGGCGGCGTGGATCTTCGGGGTGTCCAGGATGGTCGGCAGCTTGTAGTCCAGCAGGTTGTTGTTGAGCGGCTTGCCGGTCTGCGGGTCGAACAGCATCTGCTCCAGCAGGGCGTAGCCCAGGGCCATGCTCACGCCGCCGTGCACCTGGCCCTCGGCCAGGGACGGGTTGATGATGGTGCCCGAGTCGTGCACGTTGTAGAGCTCCAGCACCTGGATCTTGCCGGTCGCCATGTCCACCTCCACCTCCATGAAGGTGGCGCCGTAGGACATGGCGTTGATGCGCACGTTGGCGGACACGTCGCTCTTGATGGGATCGGCGCAGATCCGGTCGTAGTAGGACTCCATGGCGATCTCTTCCAGGGAGCACAGGGTGCGGCCGAGGGCCTTCTCCACCACGCTGCCGTCCCGCAGGTCCAGCGCCTCGGCGGCCAGTCCGCACTTGCGGGCGGCGATGGCCAGCACCTTGGCCTTGGCCTCCAGGGCGGCCTTGCGCACGGCGATGCCGGTGACGAAGGTCTGGCGGGAGGCGTAGGCGCCGGTGTCGAACGGGGTTATGTCCGTGTCCTGCACGGTCACCACGTTCACCATGTCCATGGTGATGCCCAGCTCCTCGGCCACCATCTGGGCGAACACCGTGTCCGAGCCCTGGCCGATCTCCGTGGCGCCCACCTGCAGGGTCACCGAGCCGTCCTGGTGCATGACGATGCGCGCCCCGGCCAGCTCCAGGCCCACCGGGTGGGTGCCGGAGGCGTAGCTGAACAGGGCCATGCCCAGGCCGCGGCGCCTGGGGCCGGTCTGGTGGGCGTTGGCCCGCACCTTCTCGTCCCAGCGGATCAGCTCCATGCCCTTGGCGATGCACTCGGGGATGCCGAAGGAACGCACCACGTTCTTGGTGAGGGGGTCCTGGAAGCCCACGGAGATGAGGTTCTTGCGACGGAACTCGATGGGGTCCAGCTGCAGCTCCCGGGCGATGTCGGTCAGCAGGCTCTCCAGGGCGAAGAACATCTGGGGCACTCCGTAGCCGCGCATGGCCCCGGCCACCGGCAGGTTGGTGTAGACGGTCCTGGGCCGGAAGCGGAAGTTGGGGAACCAGTACAGCGGCCGGAACTTGGCGCCGGTGGACATGGCGATGGAGTGGCCGTGGGAGGCGTAGGCCCCGGTGTTGCTCAGCACCTTCACGTCGATGCCCTGCAGCATGCCGTCCCTGGAGGTGCCGATGCGCAGGTCGATCTTCATGGAGTGCCGGGTGCGGGAGTCGATGAAGACCTCCTCACGGGAGAACGTGCAGCGCACCGGCCGCCCGTGCACCGCCAGGGTCATGGCCGCCACCAGGGGCTCGATCACCACGTCCTGCTTGGCGCCGAAGCCGCCGCCGATGTAGGGCTTGATCACCTGCACCTGGCCCCAGCGCAGGTCCAGGGCCTGGGCCACGATGCGCCGCACGATGTGGGGGATCTGGGTGGAGCTGTTCACCACGATGCGCCCGTGGCTGTCCACATAGGCATAGGCGGTCTGGGCCTCCAGGTGGCAGTGCTGGACGATGCTGGTCTCGAAGCGGCCCTCGAACACCCGGTCCGAGGCGGCCAGGGCGGCGTCGATGTCCCCGTACTGGGTGCCGAAGCTGCTGACGATGTTGTCCGGGCGCTCGTCGTGCAGCACCGGGGCCCCGTCCTTCAGGGCGTCCTCGGCGGTGAGCACGAACGGCAGCACCTCGTACTCCACCTCGATGAGGTGCAGGGCCTTCTCGGCGGTGAGGGCGTCCACCGCCACCACCGCGGCGACCGCGTCGCCCACGAACCGGGCCTTGTCGGTGAGGATCAGGCGGTCCGCCACGTCCCGGTGGGCCGGATCCAGGGACCAGGGGTGCCCGGCGGTGGGGAACTTCACCTTGGGCAGGTCCGCGGGGGTGATCACCGCCTCCACCCCGGGCAGGGCCTTGGCCCGGCTCACGTCCATGCGCTTCACCCGGGCGTGGGCGTGGGGGCTGCGCAGCACTTTGCCCACCAGCATGTCCCGCTCGAAGTAGTCCTCCGAGTAGCGGGCGCGGCCGGTGACCTTGGCCACCGCATCCAGCCGGCTGACGCTCTTGCCCACGATCTTCATGTTCATGATGGACCTCGGGTGGACTGTAACCCCGCCGAGCGGATACAACGGCATCCGCGCATCCCTGGGCAGAGCCTGGATTTGAAGCTAATGACTGCAAGTACTGACAATGTCCGCCACGCTGCTTTCCCTGGGGTACTCGCTCAGGGCGGACCGGGATCCGCTGACCCAATAATTATGAGAGTCTTTCGTCCCTAATTCAAATTTTATTCATGAATAGAAGGTTTTTTTTCATGGATCTAGACTCTGTCGCAATTCTCATTCACAGCGCCGGCGGCGGTCCCAGGAAACGCCAGGGGTGGGCCAGGAAGGCGCGCCAGAGCTGCCGGTGCAGCCCCTCCCGGAGGAAGGCGAGGGTCGGCTGTAGTAGGCACCTCCCGGGACACGGGCGTCTGGCATGCCAGGGCCGCGGGGGCGTCCGTGTCCCGGTCGGCGGCTGGTCCATCGGCCGGATTCCCGGGCCTCGCGCCGCCCCACCGTTGCTCGGCTTCGTCAGCCCGCGCTGCGCGCAGTCTGACGAAGCGCCCGCTGGCTCGTCGGGGCCGACCGGAGGGCCAAGGTATCGGTGACTTCGGCGCGACCCGCGGAAACCGCCCCTCCAAACCTTACAGGTCCTTTCTTACCTCACCGACCAAGCGGACTCGCCAAGTCCCTCCAGCCTGCGCGGACGCTCTCTGACCAACGCGCAGGTCACCGGGCCCAAAGTCCGATGCGGCTCGACGGCCGGTGCTCGTGAATCGGAGTGCGCGCGCACGGCGATTCACGAGTACCAACGGTGTGGCGGCGCGAGCCCACGGAACCCGTACGGCGGGCCTGCCGCCGGGTCGGGAGCCGGACGCCCCCGTAGCGCCAGCGCGACCGTGCCCCGGCCGGTTGTGGCAAGATCGAGCGATGCCCGCATTTCCCGACGCCCTCCGGTCCCTGCGCCACCGCAACTACCGCCTGTTCTGCAGCGGCCAGCTGGTGTCCCTCATCGGCACCTGGATGCAGATGGTGGCCCTCAGCTGGCTGGTGTACCGCCTCACCGGCAAGGCCGCCATGCTCGGGCTCATGTCCTTCTGCAACCTGATCCCGGTGTTCCTGCTGGCGCCGGTGGGCGGGCTGGTGGCGGACCGGGTGCCGTCCCGGCGCCTGCTGCTCACCACCCAGACGGTGGCCATGAGCCTGGCCCTGGTCCTGGCCCTGCTGACCCTCACCGGGCACGTGCGCATGTGGCACCTGTTCGCCTGCGCGCTGCTGCTGGGCACCACCAACGCCTTCGACAACCCCGGGCGGCAGGTGTTCGCCGCCCGCGTCGTGCCCCGCCAGGACCTGATGAACGCGGTGGCGCTCAACTCCTCCATGGTCACCGGCGCCCGGGTGGCCGGGCCGGCCCTGGCCGGCGTGCTGGTGGCGCTCCTGGGCGAGGGCTGGTGCTTTTTCCTGAACGGGGTGAGCTACGTGGCGGTGATCGCCGGGCTGCTGGCCATGCGCTTCCCGCCGGCGGAGGCGTCCGCCGCGTCGCGGGGGCCCCGGTCCCAGCTGCGCCTGCTGCTGGAAGGGTTCCGGATGATCCGGCAGGCCCGGCCCATCGCCGCCCTGCTGCTGCTCCTGGGGCTGCTGAGCCTGCTGGGGGCGCCGTACCAGGTGCTCATGCCCATCTTCGCCGCCGAGGTGTTCCACGGCGGCTCCAAGGTGTTCGGCCTGCTCTCCAGCACCTCCGGCCTGGGCGCCCTGGCCGGGGCCGTCACCCTGGCCGTGCGGCCCCACTTCCACGGCCTGGGCCGCTGGATCGCCGCCACCGCCCTGCTGTTCGGCCTGGCCCTGGCGAGCTTCGCCGGCTCCCGGACGCTGGTGCTGTCCCTGCCCCTGCTGTTCCTGGCGGGGGGCGCCTACATGGTGGAGATGGCCGCCACCAACACCCTGATCCAGATGATGGTTCCGGACGCCTTCCGGGGCCGGGTCATGTCCATCTACGCCATGATGTTCCTGGGCATGGCGCCCCTGGGCGGGCTGCTGGCGGGGCTGCTGGCGCATCGCCTGGGCGCGCCCCTTACGGTGGGCCTGGGGGGAATGGGATGCCTGGCGTGCGGGGGGGCGTTCACCTGGTACTACCGCCGGTGGCGGGAGGGGGCCCGGGACCTGGTGCGGGCGGCGGAGCGGGAGGCCAAGGCCCGGGGCTGATCCCGATCCGTCAGCCCTGACGTGGGATCAGGGACCGGCGACCCCCTCCCCCAGCCGTTCCCAGTCGCGCTTGGCCTGCCAGGCGGTGGCGAACGAGGCGTGGGCACGGCGTGCAAGTTCCGTGGAGACAATGCCCAGGCAACTCCTTGCCCTCAGGTTGCAGGTACGGCCATTATCACGGCCTTCATTTGGCTGGCAGGCAGGGTCAGGCCCGGTCCTGGAACGTCTCCGCCACCTGCATCCGCCCCTGGCGCATGAGGATCCGTCCCCGCGCCAGGACCGTCTCCACCGTGAATCCTTCCGGGTCCACCAGCACCAGGTCCGCGTCCCACCCTTCGGCGATCCGCCCCTTGCCTTTGAGCTTGTAGACCTCCGCCGGGTTGCGGGTGATGGTGGCCAGGGCCGCCTCCAGGTCCACCTGCTCCTCCAGCACCGCCTTGCGCACCGCCCCGAACAGGGCGGTGACCCGCCCGATGCCCATGCCCACGCACTCCCGGCGCTCGTTGAACAGGGGCAGGCTGCCCTGGCCGTCCGAGGTGAAGGTGATGCGGGACGGCGGCACCCCCGCCTCCAGGCAGCGCTTCAGGGCCCGGGGGGCCGGTACCTCCCGGTTCACCGTCCGGTTGGCCTCGGAGCAGGTGATGTCGATGAAGCCGCCGTCCAGGGCATAGGCCACGGCCTCCTGGAACAGGCGCTCGTTGCGGTTGACGTGGGTGGGCAGGAACTGGCGGTACGGCAGCTCGCCGCCCGCCACCAGGGCCCGCAGCAGCTTGAGACCGTCCGGCCCGTCCCCCACGTGCAGGTTGAGCACCCCCGCCTTGCCGGACAGGATGCCCCCCACCCGGACATCCGCGGCCAGGCGCTGGAGTTCCTCCAGGCGCGGCTGGGCGGAGCGGTGGTCGGAGATGGCCACCTCACCGGCCCCCACCACCCGGTCGATGAGGATCAGGTCCTTCATGGGGTCCCCGGTGAAGGTCGGCACGGGCACGCGGTAGGCCCCGGTGAGCAGGTAGGCGCTGAGGCCCTCCTCCTCCAGGGCCCGGGCCTTGGCGTACAGGGCCTCGGGGCTGCGGGTGACGCTGTCGGTGCCCAGGCAGCCGATGACCGTGGTGACGCCGGCCTGCACCAGGTCCGCCAGCCGGACCTCCGGGGTGCGGGTACGGAAGCCCCCCTCGCCGCCGCCCCCGGCGATGTGCACGTGCCCGTCCACGAAGCCCGGGAACACCAGCCGCCCGGCGGCGTCCACCTCCTGGACCGGGACCCCGTCCGGGAACACCGGCTCCAGGTGGTCGGCGATGCGGGTGATGCGCTCGCCCAGCACCAGGATGTCCTGGGTGCCCAGGTCTTCGGGGGCGTAAAGGCGGCCATGGCGGATGAGGGTGATCAAGGGGATGCCTCCGGTGTCTCTATCCTGGGCGGACGATTCCACTATATCGGTTCGCCTGAAGGGAGCCCGCACCATGGATGATCCCCGGTTGACGTCGGCCCGGTCCCTGGCCGGGCGCCTGGGGGGCTGCATCGGGCCCATCCAGGCTGATCGGAAGACCACCAGGGTACATCTCCCATCGGCTGTTCGGGCCAGTGGGATCCCGCCCGCGGGAGGCGGCGAGGGAGCCAGGGTCCAGCGCTTTACCGCCCAGGGAGGGCCCGGTGAGGTAGCGGTTCAGGCTCATGGCCTGTGTGAGCAACGGGTTGCCACTGCCAATTCCATTCTTGCCCCCTTGCCATTTTTAATAAAATAATTATATATCCCATTGCGTTCATCCGCAGGCTCGAGCCAAAACGCCCTCAATCCCCCCACATCCATACCTTCCTTGTCATGGGGCACTTCCATGAACCTCCGATCTCTTGCCCTGATCCTAATTGGAACGGCTGCCGTTCTCGCTCAGGCCCAGATGCTTCCTGTTCCGGTGATCTCGGCCAAAATCCAGTTTCCGAATGGAGTCCACCTCAACCTGCCGGTTCAGGCCTTCCAGCTCAACGAGGACCTTGCACCGGCAAACACCAGCATTCTCACCACTGCCTTGACCCTGCAGCTGAAGGCCGGCTTGTTGTCGGAAGCCTTGATATGGCCGCTTCAGTACGCCTGGAGCAACAACCCGGCGACACTCACCCTGACCGTTGCCTACAATAAGAATACCGCCACCCCGACCATCACGACCATCACGGCAAGCGGGCTCACCCTCGGGAGTTCGGACCTCGGTATTGACGGCTCCCTGCCCGCCTTCTCCGCCACCACCAACACGACGCCGGCCTTCACGTCCACCGGCAGCCAGCTGTTCGGAAGCAGTAACTTCGACATCAGTTTCTACGATCCGGACAACGGTATCCAAAAGGCAGATCCTGCATTTTTCCAGGATTACCTGGATTTCCAGGGGGTGCGGGTATCCAGTTTCAACCCCCGGGTTGAACCTTCGTTTATAACTACTGAATCTGACCGGCCCTGGTTGGGTGACACGGTTCTTCCCGGCATCCTCCAGGCGGAACTCAACGATGGAAAGGACTTCGCGCTCCAAATCCAAACACTCCAGAAGCCCGGCGGTCCGCCGATCGTATACGCGCCGCCGGTGCAGATCCAGTTTGCTGCGGGGGGGCTCCCTTCCTACAGCTCGAACCATAATCCCCCTGATGCCCAAACCAGTGTTGACGATCCAGCACCTTATAGCTTTTCGTACGGCACGCTGGATCGGCTGATGATCAGCGTCACCGACCATGGGTCGGACCAGGAGACGGTGACAACGGAACTCTTGAATTTCCTGTTCTGACGGATATCCCCCGGTTGGCCCGGCCGGCGCCCCCCTTGGAAAGGACGCCGGCCGGTGCCAGGTTGCGCGTTTCCTCCTAGCCCACGACCACCTTGGCGCCTTCCACCACCCGGCTGACCAGCTCCGCCAGCTTCCCGGGCTTGCGCTCCTCCAGCTCGTACCTCACCCGCACCATGGGCTTGCTCACCTTGAGCACCCGGGTGATGTCGATGGGGGTGGCGGACACCACCAGGTCGCAGGGGGTGGCTTCGATGGTCTTCTGCAGGTCGGCGATCTGGGCGTCGCTGTAGCCCATGGCCGGGAGGATGCCCTTGGCGTTGGGGTATTTGTTGTAGGTGTAGGCGATGGAGGCCACCGCGTAGGGGCTGGGATCGACGATGGCCGCCGCGCCCAGCTGGCGCACCGCCACCACCCCGGCGCCGATGCTCATGGAGCCGTGGGTGAGGGTCGGGCCGTCCTCGATCACCAGCACCCTCTTGCCCTTCACCAGTTCGGCCCGCTCGCAGGTCACCGGGGAGTCGGCGCGGATCACGGCCGCCTTGGGATTCAGCCGGGCGGCGTTGGCTTCGATGGCCCGGATGTCCTCCTCCTTGGCGCTGTCGCACTTGTTGATGACGATCACGTCGGCCATGCGGAAGTTGGTCTCGCCGGGGTGGTACCTGGTCTCGTGGCCGGCGCGCAGCGGGTCGGCGATGACGATGTGCAGGTCGCAGGCGTAGAAGGGCAGGTCGTTGTTGCCCCCGTCCCAGAGGATGAGGTCGGCCTCCTGCTCCGCCTGGCGGAGGATCTGCTCGTAGTCCACGCCGGCGTATACCACGAAGCCGTTGTCGATGTGGGGTTCGTACTCCTCCCGCTCCTCGATGGTGCACTTGTGCAAGTCCAGGTCCGCGTAGGTGGCGAAGCGCTGGCAGGCCTGCCTGGCCAGGTCCCCGTACGGCATTGGGTGCCGGATGGCCACCACCCGCTTGCCCAGGGCCTTGAGGATCCGGGACAGGTAGCGGGTGGTCTGGCTCTTGCCGCAGCCGGTGCGCACGGCGGTGACGGCGATGACCGGCACCTTGGCCTTGATCATGGTCTTCCGGGCGCCCAGCAGCTCGAAGTCCACCCCCAGGGAGGTGCACAGGGCGGACAGGTGGCCGACGGTGTCGTAGGTCACGTCCGAGTACGAGAACACCGCCGCGTCCGGGCGCTCCTTGGCGACCAGGGCGGGCAGGTCCTCCTCCGGAACGATGGGAATGCCCTGGGGATAGAGGCTCCCGGCCAGGACGGCGGGGTAGCGGCGGCCTTCGATGCCCGGGATCTGGGTGGCGGTGAAGGCCACCACCCGGAAGTCCGGGTTGTCCCGGTAGACCGTGTTGAAGTTGTGGAAGTCGCGGCCGGCGGCTCCCAGGATCACGACGCGTCGTGGACGGCTGGACATATGAAGCTCCTTTGGCTCGCAGTCGACCGAAGGGCCGACACACCCGGGGAGGGTAGTCATGGTCTCGGGTCTAGGTTTGGTTCGAGGGTATGCTACCGGCTGGACCTGTCCTGTCAAGCAATATATTGCTGGTTTTTAAAAGCGCAACCAGACCGGCGGTGCCCCGGGCGGGAACTCGAAATTGAGGATTGCCAAGGACGCCAGCACCTCCCCATGCTGGAAGGCATTCAACAGGTCCGGCGTTGCATCGGGCGTGCCCCCAAGGCACGCGACCGGCTAGCCCATCGGGGGACGGCCATGGCTTTCAATTCCCAGAAACTGCTTCGCACCATCGCCAAGAACGTGGTCCAGACCCGTCGCGCCTTGAAGTGGAGCCAGCAGGAACTGGCGGACCGTTCGACCGTGAGCGTGCGCATGGTGGGGCTCATCGAGGCCGGAGACAACAACGTCAGCCTGGCCACCCTGGGCAACCTGGCCGGCGCCCTGAACCTCACCTTCTCCCAGTTGGTGGAGGAGGCGCCGTCCCCCTCCGGCCCCGCGGGCGGCCAGCCCCGCCGGGGCGTGCGCCTGTGGGAGGGCAGCCACAAAGGCACCAAGGTGGACCTGCTCCAGAGCTTTCCCGCCAGCCACCTGATGGAGTTGTGGAAATGGACCATCGCCCCGGGGGACCGCTACCGCGGGGAACCGGACCTGCCCGGGTTCCACGAGGTGGTGTACGTCCTCCGGGGCGAACTGACACTGGAACAGGAGGATGGACGGCAGGTGCTCAGGGCGGGCGACACCCTGGGGTTCCCTTCGGACCGGCCGTACGCCTTCGTCAACTCCGGCAAGACCAGCCTGACCTTCACCCTGAACGTCGTGGGATAAACCTACCTGCGCGCCACTGCCGATCGGAGGATCGAATCCTACCCCCCGGCAACGGAAGGGGGCACCCGTGCTGGATGCCCCCCTTGTACTGATTGGTCGGGGCGAGAGGATTCGAACCTCGGTTCGCTGCCGCTCACCCCGCGGCATTGGCTGCGCACGGGAATCCGCCTGCGGCGGACCGGCGAGGAACGCTCTCGCGTCCCTCGCCTTTCCCTACCTGCGCGCCACTGCCGATCGGAGGATCGAATCCTACCCCCCGGCAACGGAAGGGGGCACCCGTGCTGGATGCCCCCCTTGTACTGATTGGTCGGGGCGAGAGGATTCGAACCTCCGACCTCTCGGTCCCGAACCGAGCGCTCTACCAGGCTGAGCCACGCCCCGACGAAGGTAAGATCCTACCTTACTCCGGCCCCCGGGTCCATCCCTCTTTCGGGCCCCGGCGCAAATGCTCCAGGACCGCCAGCAGGGGATCCGAGCGGGAACGAGGAGGGGCGGGGGTTTCGGACTCGGGGGGATCGCAGGGGACGATCTCCATGCGCTGGAACTTGAGCTTCCACAGGCGCTCCAGGCGCTCCCGCAACTGCGGCCAGATGGCCTCGGCGGCCTGGCGCAGGCTGGGCACCAGGTCGGGGCGCCAGCAGCCCACCACCAGGATGCCCTTGTGGGCCCGCAGCAGGCGGGTCTGGTCCACCAGGGCCGGGCCCACCACCAGCAGCCAGGACCGGCGCAGCTGCGCCTCGGCCAGGGCGGTGCGGTCCGGCTGGCGCGCCGCGGCGCCCAGGGGGACCAGGCCCCGGCTGGCGCTCCGTCTCATTCGGGCCACCGGGGCGGAGGCAGGTGGCTGCAGGCGCGCTCGTCGTTGAACAGCACCGGGGAGGCCAGCACCGGGATCATGGTCCCGGTCGACGGGTCGTACAGGGTGTGGATGAGCCGGTGCAGTTCCCCGGCCTGGCCGAACAGCACGTCGTCCACGGTGCGCACCTGGCTGGCGGGGATGGCGTTGGCGTCGCAGAAGGCGATGGTCTCCGGCACCGTGCGGTCGCGGAAATGGCGCTCCAGGACCGGCAGCAGGCGGTCCCGGTCCTGAACCCGGCCCCGGTTGGTGCGCCAGCCGGACTCGGCGTCCAGGTCGATGCCCGCCCACAGGGCCAGCACTTCGAACTGGCGGTCGTTGCCCACGCCGATGGCCGCCTCGCCGTCGCTGCAGGCGAAGGTCTGGTACGGGACGATGTGGGGATGGGCATTGCCCAGACGCTTGGGCGCCCGGGCGGTCATGAGGGTGCCGGCGCCCACGTTCACCAGGCCCGCCAGGGCCGCCTCCATGAGCGGCACTTCGATGTGCAGGGCGTCGCCGGTGCGCTCCCGGTGCAGCAGGGCGGCCTGGATGCCGTTGGCGGTGTACAGGGCCGCCAGCACGTCCGCCAGGGCCACACCCACCTTCATGGGCCGGCCGTCGGGTTCCCCGGTGATGGACATCCAGCCGCTTTCCGCCTGGATGATGAAATCGTACCCGGGCCGCCGGCAGGCCGGGACGTCCGAGGCGAAGCCCCGCACCGAGGCCACGATCAGCTTGGGGTGCAGCAGGTGGATGCGCTCCCAGCCGAGCCCCAGCTCCTCTGCCGCCTCGGGTATGAAATTCTCAACCAATACATCGGAGCTGGCCATGAGTTCGCCCAGGTGCTCCCGGTCCCCCTCGTCCCGAAGGTCCATGCGGATGCTTTGCTTGCCCCGGTTGGCGCAGCGGAAGTAGGCGCTCTCCCCCTGGTCGCCCCGTTCGAAGGGCGGCCCCCAGCCCCGGGTGGGGTCGCCGGAGACCGGTTCGATCTTCAGCACCTCGGCGCCGAAATCCGCCAGCAGCTGGGTGGCGAACGGTCCCGCCAGGATGCGGGACAGATCCAGGATCTTGAAGTGGCCGAGAGGTTTGGGCACGGCTGGAAGGTCTCGCGGAAGGGCGCCCGTTGCCACGGGCGGTCACGGTGCCGGAACGGTCCCGGCGGAAGGTCAGGGGAGCGTCTTCAGGATACGCTGGATGGCCACGGCTTTCCGCCCCTCCGTTTGCACCAGCACCCCGTGCAGCTGCAGGTCCCCCTCGGCCACCTCGAACCGCTCGCCCCTGGCCTTGAGGAAGCGGCTGAGGCTGGCTTCCTTCTTCATGCCGATCACGCCCTCGTAGGGACCCACCATGCCGATGTCGGTCACGTAGGCGGTGCCTCCGGGCAGGACCTTGGCGTCCAGGGTCGGCACGTGGGTGTGGGTGCCCACCACCGCCGCCACCCGGCCGTCCAGGTACCAGCCCATGGCCTGGGACTCGCTGGTGGCCTCCGCGTGCATGTCCACCAGCACCAGGTCCGCCCGCTCCCGGGCCAGGACCGCGTCCACGCACCGGAACGGGTCGTCGCAGGTGGGCATGTGCACCCGCCCCATCAGGTTGATGACCAGCACCTCCAGCCCGGGGGGGGTGTGCAGCTTCACGTGGCCGCTGCCCGGGGTCCCGGGCGGGTAGTTGGCCGGGCGCAGCAGGCGCGGCTCCTTCTGGAAATACGGGCCGATGTCCTTGACGTCGAAGGCATGGTTGCCGGTGGTGATCACGTCCACCCCCAGCTCCTCGAACCACTCGCGGGCGATGCGCTCGGTGATGCCGTTGCCGTGGGCGGCGTTCTCCCCGTTCACCACCAGGAAGTCCAGGGCCAGTTCCCGGCGCAGGGCCGGGACGTGGGCCTCCAGGAGCCTCCGCCCGGGCTCGCCCACCACGTCGCCGAGGATGAGAATGCGCATACCCAACTTTATCCCGGGCCACCATCCCGCTCAACGCCCGGCCCCGGTCCCTGGTCTGTAGTTTTTGCAACCGCAACCCTTGCCGGTACCATGAAGCTCTGCCATCCCGGCCGGCCCCATCCCCTGTTAGGCTTTCCGCATGCCCAAGTGTCTCCGCTTGCTCTTTCCCTTGCTCATCACGGCCTTTCTGGGTGCCCAGGCCCCCGCGACCCTGGGCCTGCAGGAGATCCATCCAGGCATGAAGGGCCAGGGGCGGACCGTGTTCCAGGGCGGCCGGATCGAGCGCTTCAACTTCGAGGTGCTGGGGGTCCAGCGCGACATCATGCCCGGACGCAGCCTCATCATGATCCGGGCCAGCGGCGGCCCCCTGGCGGAGACCGGGGTGATGCAGGGCATGAGCGGCTCCCCCTGCTACATCGGCGACAAGCTCATCGGGGCCCTGTCCATCGCCTTCCCGTTCGAGAAGGAGCCCATCGCCGGAGTCACCCCCATCGGCGAGATGCTGGACCAGCTGCGGGACCTGCCGGACTTGCCCTCCAGCCGCACCCCCCTGATCCTGCCCAAGGTGGCTCCTCCCTCGGTGCTCAAGAGCGGCCTCACCGGCACCATGGTGCCCGTGGCCCAGCTGCTGGGGGTGCCCCCGTCCCTGGGCGGCGGGAGCGCCCAGATGATCCCCCTGCCCATCGTCGGGGCGGACCTGGCGCCGGAGGCGCGGAGCTTCTGGGAGGGCCTGCCGGTGTCCTTCATGGCCGCCCAGGCCGGCGGCGGCGCCGGGGACGGCGAAGCCAGCCCCCTGGAGCCGGGAGGCATGGTGGCCGTCAACATGGTCCAGGGCGACCTGGTCATGTCCGGGGCCGGCACCATCACCTATATGGACCACAAGCGCGTCCTGCTGTTCGGCCACCCGTTGTTCAACCTGGGGGAAGTGGACCTGCCCCTGTGGTCCGCCACCGTGGCCGCCTCCATGCCCAGCTGGCAGACGTCCTTCAAGCTGGCCGCGCCCGTGGCCCCCATCGGCGCCGTACGCCTGGACCGCAGCACGGGGGTGGCCGGGCTGCTGGGGGCCGAGGCGCACATGGTGCCCATGCGCATCGGCCTGAACCTGAGCGGCAAGCGCATCCTGAACTACAAGTTCGAGCTCATGGACCACCCGATCATCACCCCCACCCTGGCCGCCACGGTGCTGGCCCAGACCCTGGCCACCCAGGTGCGCGCCCAGGGGTTCCAGAGCCTGTCCATGCAAGGCAACATCAAGATCTCCGGGCAGCCGGCCCTGGAGATCGAGGACATGGTGGCGGACCTGAGCCCCGCCCGGCTGTCCGGGTACCTGGGCGCGATCCTGCAGATCCTCACCCTCAACCCCTTCGAGCGGCCGGTCATCGAGGGCATCTCCCTCACGGTGAAGGCCGAGGAGCGCCTGGACCTGACCGCCATCGCCGGCGCCCGCCTGCTCAAGGCCCGGGTGAAGCGCGGCCAAGCCCTGCCGGTGCTGGTCACCCTGCAGAACCTCCAGGGGGTGCGGGAGACCACCACCTTCAACCTGTTCGTCCCGCCCAGCGCCAAGCTGGGCCCCGCCACCCTCCTGGTGGGGGACGGCTTCAGCCTCATCAACGCCGATCCGGACGAGCGCGCCATCGAGATGAACAGCCTGGCGGACGTGGTGCGCCTGCTCAACGGCGCCATGAAGAACAACCACGTCTACGGCCTGCTGGTGCAGGCGGTGCCGGGGCTGGGCCTGCGGGGCAGCCGCATCGAGGGCGTGCCGCCCACCGTCAGCAGCCTTCTGGGCAGCGACGGGGACGCCACCGACAACCGCCTGCAGCACCAGGTCATCAGCCGCGGCGTCCTGCCCCTGGAACGGGAAGTGCGGGGCCTGGTGAGCCTGGACGTGGACATCGAATAGCTGGGAAAGGGATCCGGACCGATGAAGACCGTCTTGAGAATCCTGGGTGTGGCGCTGCTGGCCGCGGCGAGCCTGGCGCGGGCCGAGCAGCCTTCGGCCGCCTTCGTCTCCTTCAACGACTGGCTGACCTCCGACTTCAAGGGGGTGCGCATCGACGCGGACGGCCGCCTGCGCCTCGGGCCGAACCTGCGCCGGGTGGCCCAGCTGCCCGAGGGGGTGGTCTGGGCGGCGGTCGCGGACGGCGGCGGAGGCGCCTACCTGAGCGCCGGCAACGAGGGCAAGCTGTTCCATTTCACCGGCGGCGCCATGACGCCCTTGACCCAGGTGAAGGGGGGCATCGTCTTCGCCATGGCCCGCCTGGGCCAGGACCTGGTGGTGGCGCCCAGCGGCGAAGGCAAGCTGCTGCGGGTGACCCCGTCCGGCGAGACCAAGCCGTTCGCGGACATCGACGCCCGGCTGGTGTGGGCCATGGCGGTGGACGGCAACGAGGTGGTGGTGGCCGGGGGCGGGGAGAAGGGGGCGATCCTGATCCGGGCCCGGGACGGCGGCAGCCGCAAGCTGGTGGAGCTGCCCGAGGAGACCGCCTTCACCAGCCTGGCGCCCGACGGCCACGGCGGCTACTACCTGGGCTCCCACGGCCGGGGCCTGGTGCTGCACTACACCGCCGCCGGCGACCGCCTGGAGGCCCTGCTGGCCACCGGCTTCGAGGAAGTGCGCGCCCTGGCCGTGGACCAGGGCCGGGTGTACGCCGGGGCCACGTCCGGCCTGGGCGCCAAGTTCAGTTCCGGCCACCTGGAACGGCGCGAAGGCTACCTGGCGGAACCGGGCACCGGCACCCGTTCGGCGGTGCTGGAGCTGGACCAGGACCGGGTGCCCCACACCCTGTGGCAGAGCGCCTTGAGCCAGATCTTCGCCCTGACCCTCTGGAACGGCCAGATCCTGGTGGGCACCGGCAACCGCTCCCGGCTGTTCGCCATACCCCTTGCGGATGCGGCCCGGAACCAGACCCCCTTCAGCGCCCTGGAGGACCTGGGCACCGCCCAGGCCACCGCCTTCCTGCGCATGGGCTCGGACCTCATGGTGGTGGCCTCCAATCCCGCCGAGCTGCACCTGCTCAACGAGGCCCAGGCCACCGAAGGCACCATCGACAGCCGCATCCTCCACGCCAAGCCCCTGGCGGACTGGGGCCGGGCCTACCTGGAGACCCAGACCCCCACCGGCACCGGGGTGAACCTGCAGATCCGCACCGGCGCCACCGAGATCCCGGACGGCACCTGGTCCAACTGGACCCCGCCCTTGCGCAGCGGCGAACGGCCCGTCCTGCCCCCGGCCCGGTTCGCCCAGTTCCGCCTGAAGCTCACCAGCAGCCGGGGCGGCGCCACGCCCACGGTGGAGAGCGTGCGCATCCACTGGGCCAACCGCAACCTGGCCCCGGTGTGGGAGGACGTGGAGATCATGCCCCCGGGCCTGGTCATCACCCGCAACGCGCCTCCCGACGACATCGGCATCGAGCGGGTGCCCCTGGAGACCCAGAAGCTGATCCCGGCCATGGGCTTCGCGGGGGCCGAGAAGCACAGCTTCCGCCGGGGCGCCCAGGCGTTCCAGTTCAAGGTCTCCGACCCCAACGGCGACCAGCTCCAGTTCCAGGTCCGCCTGCTGCCCGAGAGCGGCGCGCCCCTGGAACTGGACGCCGCCTGGACGGAGCGGTTCTTCACCTTCGACACCCTGCTGGTCCCCGACGGCCGCTACCGCCTGGAAGTGACCGCCTCGGACGCCCCCAGCGTGCCGTTCAACCAGGCCCTGACCGCCACCTGGCGCACCCCGGTGTTCATCATCGACCATACTCCGCCGGTCATCGCCGCCCTCACCGCCATGCCCGAAGGGGACGGGGTGCGGGTGCGCTTCCAGGCCCATGACGACCTTTCCGTGCTGAAGGAGGCCGCCCTTTCCGCCGACGGCAGCGAATGGCTGGAAGTGGCCCCCGAGGACGGCATCTTCGACGCCCGGGAGAAGAGCTTCGACATCCTGGTCCCCAAGGACCGGATCAAAGGCAACCGGGTCCTGGTGCGGGTCACGGACGCCCAGAACAACGAGCAGACCGCCATGGCCAGCATCGGGGCCAAGAAGTAGGAGATCCGGGTACGGCCAGGTTCACCCCAGGGGTTCGCTGAGGGCCCGGGCGATGGCTTCCTTCAGGGTCTGGAAGGTGTAGGGCTTCTGCAGGAAGCCGGCCAGGGGCGGATAGGGCGAGTCCTGGGTCACGTCGGTCTGGTTGAAGCCGCTGCACAGGATGATCTTCAGGTCCGGGTCCAGGGCGCGCAGGGCGTGGGCGGCCTCGCGCCCGTCCATGCGGGGCATGGTGAGGTCCATGAGCACCAGGGAGAAGGCTCCCGAGTGGGTCCGGAACAGGTCCACCGCCTCCCGCCCGTCCCGCGCCTGGACCACGGTGAAGTCCATGAAGCCGAGCAGTTCCGTGGTGGCTTCCAGGATGTCCGGCTCGTCGTCCACCAGCAGGATGCTGCCGGTATGGGGCGCCGTCCGGCTCATGGCCGGCGCCGGCTCCGGCGCCAGGGCGCCTTTGACGCCGGCCGGGAAATAGAGTTTGAACGAGGAGCCCTCTCCCTCCCGGCTGCGGATCCGGATGCCGGCGTGGTGGCCCTTGAGGATGCCCAGCATGGCGGAAAGACCGAGGCCCCGGCCGGAGAACTTGGTGGTGAAGAACGGGTCGAACAGCCGCCGGCGGGTCTCGGGGCTCATGCCGCAGCCGGTGTCGGCCACCTCCAGGGTCACGAACAGCCCCGGCTCCAGGGTCCAGCCGTGGCTCTCCACCTGCTCCTGGGGGGCCTGGAGGTGTTCCGCGCCGGTGGTGAGGGTGATCGTCCCGTCCTGGTCGCCGATGGATTCGGACGCGTTGGTGACCAGGTTCATGATCACCTGCTGCACCTGGGCGGGGTCCGCCTCGATGGGGGGCAGTTCCGGCTCGAACTGGTAGTGCAGCTGCACCCGCTTGGAGATGGAAACGTCCAGGAGGTGGACCATCTCCTCGGCGATCTGGTTGAGGCTCAGCTTTTTCACCAGCATGCGGCCCTTGCCGGAGTAGGCCAGCATCTGCCGGGTGAGGTCCGAGGCGCGCTTGAGGATCTTCTCGATCTTGGTGAGGAACGGAGCCGCGTCCGGGTCGGGGCGCATGTTCATCTGGGCCAGTTCCAGGTTGCCGCCGATGGCCGACAGCAGGTTGTTGAAGTCGTGGGCGATGCCCCCGGCCAGGACCCCCAGGCTCTCCAGCTTCTGGGCCTGGCGGAAGGCGTCCTCGGCGTTGCGCCGGTCGGTGATGTCCTGGATGGTGCCCCGCACCCGCATGGGGCGTCCGCTCTTGGACTCCTCCCCTTCCAGGATGGCGTGCAGGAACCGGGTGCAGCCGTCCGGCCTGACCACCCGGAAATCCAGGGGCGGCACGTCCCGCCCTTCCACCAGGTGGCGCAGGGAGCGGCCGAACAACGGCCGGTCCTCGGGATGGGTGCGCTCCATGATCCGATGCAGGGAAGGCGCCACCGCCCTGGGCTCCCACCCCAGGATCCGGAACATCTGGTCGGACCAGAGCACCTCGTCCGTGGCCCGCTGCCACTCCCAGTTGCCGATTCCGGCCAGGGCCTGGGCCTTGGCCAGGCTCTCCTGGCTGCGGTTCAGTTCCGTCTCCATGCGCATGCGCCCGGAACTGTCTTCGGTGAACCCCAGGATCAGCCAGGGCTGGCCGCCCGCATCCCGGACCAGGGTCTTGCGCACGCGCAGGAACGCGCCCCCGACCGCAGTCTCGGGCATCTCCAGGGTCTCCTCCCCCCCCATGAGCGCCAGGTCGGTCTGGTAGTACTTGTCACCCCGGCCGTCGTTGAAGATCTCCGCGTCGGTGCGGTGCAGCACCTGGTCCCGGCTCAGGCCGTAGACTTTTTCGGCCATGCGGTTGAATACCACATACCGGAACTGGTCGTTGGGATCCTTGGCGAACACCGCCAGGGGCAGCCCTTCCAGCACCTGGGTGACGAATTCCGCGTTCGGGCCCGGTCCGGCGGCCAGCGCCACGGCTGCGCCGCCCGCCCTGGGGGCGAGCCGGTACCGGGCACGGTTGATCCTGCTTGGCATAGGCGGGGCCGACTCCATGCGATCAAAAGTCAATCATATCTGCAGGCAAACCAGTGGATAGAGCTAAAAACAAAAACTAGAACATTTTATGTAGACGCGCCAGTCCCCGGGCCGCAGGCTTCCAGGCTGACCACCACCAGGACGGCCGGACCGCCCAAGGCACGGGCGGCCCCGCCGCCACCCCCGTCGAGCCTCAGCAGTTCGCCCTCCGCGAGCGGCTCCGGACCCAGGCTGGCCCGGCCCTGGGCGCAGAACACCAGCACCGTCGCCGCCGGCCGCAGGGGCGCCGGGACCGGCCCCGGGCGCAGGATGTCCACCCGGTGGCGCATCGCGTCCCGGCGGGTCATGACGTTGAAGTCCCGGCAGGGACCGTCCAGCAGCCGGCCGCGGGTGGGCCAATCCCCGGAGAAGGACACCGGCTGGAAGGGCCCTGCCAGCAGCGCCCGGCCATGGGGGCCATGGTCCAGCTCCATGCCGTTGCCGGCCAGGAGCAGGAGGGTGCGGTCGATGCCCGGGAACGGCGAGAACGGCCCCGAAGCGGGCACGGCGGCCATGCTCAGGCGCCAGAGGAAGCCCGTCTCCAGGGTCGCCCCGGGGGGCTCGACCTGCAGCTCGACGGTCGTCCCGCGGCCGTTCTTCCATGGCCGCTCCGTGAAGTCCCCGGGGCCGAACCGGCGCACCAGCATGGTCGGGCTCCTGGCCTCAGCGCAGGTTCAGGTCGAACGGCAGGCGCGCGTAGACGCCCCGCGGGTCGTTGAGGGTCTGGACCGCGGCCAGCACTTTGCCCAGGCGGTCGCCCAGCTGGGCCAGGGGGTCGGTACCGGCCTGGCTGTAGGCCCTTTCCTCGCTGTCGCCGAGCATGCGCAGCAGGCGCTCGAGGGTGCTGCGGGGCTCCCCGGGGCTGTCCACGTGGTAGTCCCCTTCGATCTTGGCCTGCTTCGCCGCGTAGCGGATGGCGGACTCGATGCCGCCCAGCTCATCCACCAGCCCCACCTTCAAGGCCTGGCGCCCCGACCATACCCGGCCCTGGGCCACCGCCTCCACCTGGGCCCGGGTCAAGTGCCGGCTGGCGGCGACCCGGTCCACGAACTGGTCGTAGGTCCGGTCCACCTCCGCCTGGACCCGGTCCAGTTCCTCCTGGGTCTTGGGCCGGACGATGCTGTCCATGCCCGCCAGGCGGGACGTCTGCACCCGGTCGAAGGTGATCCCGTGGTCGTTGGCCAGCTTCCGGACGTTGGGCAGCAGCCCGAACACCCCGATGGAGCCGGTGATGCTGTTGGGCTCCGCGAAGATCCGGTCACCGTAAGTGGAGATCCAGTACCCCCCGGAGGCGGCCAGGTAGCCCATGGACACCACCAGAGGCTTCACCTTGCGGGCCAGGATCACCTCCCGCTGGATCAGGTCCGAGGCCATGGCGCTCCCCCCGGGGCTGTTGACCCGCAGCACGATGGCCTTGACCTGGGGGTCCAGGCGCAGCTTGCGCAGTTCCCGGCTCACCCGGTCGCCCCCCACCTGGCCCAGGCGTCCGGGCCCGTCCACGATCTCCCCTTCGGCGTACACCACGGCGATGCGGTTGTGGCCCTGGTCCTGGACCGGCATGCGCATGTAGGTCTCCAGGTCCACCTGGGGGAACTCCAGGTCCGAGGCCTTGCGTCCCGCCAGGGCCTTGAGCTCGTCCAGCACCTGGTCGGGGGTGGCCGTGCGGTCCACCAGATGCGCTGCCTGGGCCTCCGGCCCGGACAGCACGCCCTTGCGGTCCGACAGCCCCTGCAGGTCGGCCGCCGTCAGGTTGCGGTCGCCGGCCACGGCGCGGGTCCAGTCGTCCCAGATGTCCCCCAGCAGGGCGCTGACCTGTTCCCGGTTGGCGTCGCTCATGCGGTCCAGGAGGTAGGGTTCCACCGCGCTCTTGTAGCGGCCCACCCGGGTCACCTGCACCTGGATTCCGTACTTGCGCAGGGCCCCGGCGAAGAACATGGGTTCCGCCGACAGCCCGGTGACGTCCACTTCCCCGAAGGGGTTCACATAGAGCCTGGAGGCCCCGGCGCACAGGTAGTACTCCCGGCGGTTCCAGACGTGGTTGTAGGCGATCACCGGCTTGCCCGACTCGGCCTTGAAGCGCAGGATGGCCTCCCGCAGCTCCTTCAGGGCCGCGGGCCCGGAGCCGTAGCCCTGGGCGCGCACGTTGCCGGTCAGGTAGAGGGCGCTGATGGCGTGGTCGCGGGCCGCCCGGTCCAGAGCCTGGAGCACGCCCTCCAGGGGCAGGGCCGGCACCTCGCTGCCCCCCACCGCCCGCTGGATCAGCCCGGCGGGGTTGGGATCCTGCACCGAATCGGGGAAGCTGGTGGAAAGGTTGAGAATGAGCACACTGCGGGGGGTGACGGCCGGGTTGCCGGTGCTCACGACGAAGGTGACGGCCGCCAGGCAGACCAGGATGCCGCCCGCGAACACCACCAGGGCCGCCAGCGAAGCCAGCATGGAACGGAGGAAATCCTTCATCAAGTGCTCCCAAGGCCCCCATGATCGCATAACCGCGCCCGGGAACCGGGGGTGGTCAATCATGACTTATGCGGTAAACTATCGTTCTTGAGGGAGACCCCATGGCCAACTATCCCGAACAGCAAGTGGCCCCCATGCGCGAGGAACTGGTGCAGGCCGGCTTCACCCAGCTCATGACCTCCGGGGAGGTGGACCGGGCCCTGGCGCGGCCTGGCACCACCCTGCTGGTGGTGAACTCGGTCTGCGGCTGCGCCGCCGCCGGGGCCCGCCCGGGCGTGATCCAGGCGCTGCGCCGCCGGGGACTGCGCTTCGACCACCTGGTGACGGTGTTCGCCGGCATGGAGACCGAGGCCACCCAGCGGGCCCGGCAGCACTTCGAGGGCGCTGCCCCCAGTTCCCCCCAGGTGGCCATCTTCCGGGACGGCCAGCTGGTGCACCTCATGCAGCGGGCCGAATTCCTGGAGCGAGCCCCCGAGGCCATCGCCGAAGAGCTGGCCGCCGCCGCCGCCGCGGCGGGAGTGGTCGCCTGACGCCGCTGGCGCAGGTTTCGCGATTCATTTGCAGCGTCCAAGGCACCCGGTGCCCGGCGGACTTTGGCCAGGATGATTCCGGCTTCTCCCTTCCGGATGCCAGGTTGAACGAAGGCTGCGTTCGCAGCCGGAGGAGGATCGCGCCGGCGGCCTGATCGATTCGGAATTGGCTAGCGGAATTCTCTGAAATCAGGCTCCTTGGTTATGGCGGTGGGGTCGCACCGGCCCCATGACCAAGGAGGTACTGCATGAGCCACACGGCTGTGCTTGCGCGACTCGAGTCTGTTCTTAGGATGGCCGGACGTGCCAAGGGAACCATCCAGCAATACCTGGCGTCCATCCACCGGTTCCAGGAAATGACCGGCAAGACGGCCGACCGGGCATCCCAGGAGGAGATCCGCCGGTGGGTGGAGCCTCTCCAGGGCCAGCCCGAGAAGGCAGCCTTCATCTCCATGCCGAGGAAGGACGCCCCGTTGCCGGTGATCCTCGCCAAGGGCGATGAGATGCGGAAGGCGCTCACCAACGCCGGGCTCCTGCCGCCTGCCGAGTCCTGACTCGATCTCTGCCGCGGTCAACCGCGAAGGTTCAATTTGAAGCTAACTTGTGGTTGGATACTTGCTCATCTTCCCCAGGTCGGTCCGGTGGACTTGGAAAGGAGAGACTAGCCAATGAGGTCACGCGCCCCTATCGTTCCGAGCCTTGAAAGGCTTTCTGGCCATGCATCCGCCGGAACCGGAGATCCCCGGCTCGGGGCATGCCCGTGGCGCACGACGCTCCTGGCCCTCGCCATCGCCGGTACGGCCTGCAGGAACCCCAGCGAAGCGGCAAGTAAACCCGTCGCCCCGGCCATCCGGTCAGAAGCCGCAGCGGTCTCCGGGGCGCCGGCCATCAGCGCTGTCGCCGCCGTCCCTTCGGCCCAGCGGCCTGTCCCCAACCCATCCCCCAATCCTGTTGCGTCGAACGCATCCGAGTCGCCAGAGATGAAGCCAAAGGACGCGGACAAGCCCCCGGCCGAGGAAAGCCATCCGGAGCCCGATGACGTGGATCCGGCCATCCAGGCCACCCTGGCCCGGGTTGCGCTGGGGGACAAGGATTGGAGCGTCCGCATGGCAGCGGTTGAGCGTTTGACTCTCCAGTCCGTCCTGGCGCGGATTGCGCGGACAGATGCCGATTCCGACATTCGTAAACTCGCCGTGAGCCGGATGACCGACCAGAACGCTCTGGCCAAGGTCGCCACCGATGACGGCGATTGGAGTGTGCGGCGCACGGCGACGGCCAAGTTGACGGACCAGGCCGCCCTGGCGCGAATCGCCGTCGCGGATGAAGACTCGGACATCCGCAAGCTTGCGGTGAGCCTGCTGAGGGACCAGTCCGCCCTGGCCCGGGTGGCCCGGGGGGACAAGGATTGGACCGTACGGATGGCCGCTGTAGAGAAACTGGCTGATGCGGGCGCCCTGGCCCAGGTCGCCCTGAACGACCAGGACGCGGACATCCGCAAACGCGCGGTGGGAAGGCTGTCGGAACTGGCCACCCATCCCTAGATGGTGCCGGCGCCTCCCCAAAATTCCCTGGTGGAATCCAACCTGGTGGCAAAGTCAACGTGGACTGGGCTGGCCACGATCACCTGCATATGCCGTTCCAGGACCGCATGGAGGGGGCGCCAATACACCCCCGTGGCCTCCATGCCCACCTGCGTGCACCCCGCTCAAGCAGCCTTACCTTTGAAAGACGGTCTTCAGGGCAGGCTCAGGTCCGGGCCAACTTGCGGTACAGGGACGTGCGGGAGTAACCCAGGCACCGGGCAGCCAAGCTCACGTTGCCGCCGTGCTGGGCGATGCTGTCCAGGATCACCTGCCGCTCCTGGGCGGCCAGGGAGGCCTTGATACCGGCCCGGTGCTCCCGCAGGGAAAGAGGCTCGGCCTCCCGGCCGCGGCGGAGGTCCGGAACCCGGGCGTCCGTGTTCCGGGAGGCCGGACCCCCAAGGATCTCCTCCGGCAGGTCGTCCAGGGTGATGGGGCGCCGCCCGCAGGCGTTGACCATCCGTTCCAGGACGTTCTGGAACTCCCGCAGGTTGCCGGGCCAGTCGTAGGCCTGCAACCGGGCGAGAACCTCCGCGGGCGGATCGGCCGGATCCAGTCCCAGCTTCCGCCCGATCCGCCGGTGGAAGGTATGGAACAGCAGGGGGATGTCCTCCCGCTGGCGGCGCAGGGGCGGCAGCACGATGGAGATGACGTTCAGGCGGTAGTACAAGTCCTGGCGGAAGTTGCCCCGGGCGATCTCCTGGAGCAGGTCCTTGTTGGTGGCGCAGATGATGCGCACGTCCACCACCAGGGCCTTGTCGCCGCCGATGCGGGTGATGGACTTGTCCTGGAGCACCCGCAGCAGCGAGACCTGCTGGTCCAGGGGCATGTCGCCGATCTCGTCCAGGAACAGGGTGCCGCCGGCGGCCAGCTCGAACTTGCCGGGCCGGCCCCGCCGGAGGGCGCCCGTGAAGGCGCCTTCCACGTACCCGAACAGCTCGCTGCCGATCAGCTCCCGGGGGATGGCGCCGCAGTTGACGGCAATGAACGGTCCGTGCCGGCGTGCGCTGCGGTTGTGGATGGCCTGGGCGAACATCTCCTTGCCGGTGCCGCTCTCCCCTTGCAGCAGGACGTTGCTGTCTCCGCCGGCCGCCTGGATGGCCTGCCCCACCGCCTGCTTCAAGGCCGGCCCCTCCCCCAGGATGTCGTCGAAGGTGAAGGCCGCGTGGGCGCCGCTGAAGCGGTTGATGAGCTTGTTGATCCGGTGGATGGGATTCAGGAACATCACGGCGCTGGTGATCCGGCCCTGGTCGTCCCGGATGGGCTTCCCGGAGACCAGGCAGGCCACCGGCTCCGGGCGGGTGTCCAGGTTCAGTTCCAGATCGGCGAACGGACGCCCCTCCGACACCAGGGCCCGCACCGGATCCGGCCGGTCCACGTGGCCGATGAACGGGGTCCCCACCAGGGCTTCGCTCCGGGTCTTGAAGATGGTCTCGGCCACCGGGTTCACCTGCTGGATGGCCCCCTGGGCGTCCACCACCACCACCCCGTCGGAGACGCTCAGGAACAGGTTGCTCAAGTGCCCGTTGAGCAGGGTCAGCTCCCGGTTGCGCAGCTGGACCCCCAGCTGCTGGCGGATGGCCTCCGCCGCCGCCACCACCATGCCCAGGGTGTGCTGGTGGGTGGCCGCCACCGGCCCGGACATCTCCAGGATCCCGATGATCCGGTCTTCGTCGTCGCGGATGGGGGCGCCGGAACAGGTCCAGGGATGGTGTTTCAGGCAGTAGTGCTCCGCCCCGGAAACCTGGAACGGACGCTGCAGCGCCAGGGCCGTGCCGACGCCGTTGTTGCCGATCTCCCCCTCGGTCCACAAGGCGCCCCGGGCGAAGTTCAGGTCCGGGGCGCTGCGGATCACGTCCGGATCACCCACGGTCTCCAGGATCCGGCCGCGCTCATCGCAAAGCAGCACCACGAAACTGGATCCGGCCACGAACTGGTACAGGTTGCCCATGAAGGGCCGGGCCACGGCGATGAGGTTCTTGTGCCGCTCCAGCAACTGCTCCAGCTTCGGCCCGGCCAGGAGGCGGGTGGAGCGGCCCTGGTACGGATCCACCCCCGCGGCCCGGCAACGTTCCCAGGCCTGGGCCACATCCGGCCGGACCTCTCCCGGCTCCGGCTCCCCGCCGGCGATGAAGCGGGTCCAGGCCGCCAGGAACCGCTCCCCCAGGGGCGGTTCTGTTCCTGGATTGTCGTGGGATTCGCTACGGATGCTGCACACTCGCGTTACACCCCTGGAACAGGTCTCCCAGCCGGTCGCTGGCCTGCACCAACATTCCCATACAAATATAGCGGGAAACGGTTCTGGCATGGCCCTTGAGTAGGTTCAGGCCATCTCTCCAAACGCCGGAAGCCTCGGCCCAGCTTGGGCTTCCGCTTGTCCATCCTCTGCTTCAAAAAGGAGACCATCATGGTCAAGCCGGACGAAAAATACAAATTATTTATCGATGGCCAATGGGTCGAGCCCCGGGACGGCAAGACCTTCAGGGCCGTCAACCCCTCCAACGGCGAAGTCCTGGCCACCTGTGCCGACGCCGGCAAGGAGGACGTGGACCAGGCCGTGGCCGCCGCCTGGAACGCCTTCCCCGCCTGGAAGCAGGTGAGTCCCCAGGAACGCGCCCGCCTGCTGCTGAGGATCGCCGACCTGATCGACGCCAACGCCGAGCGGCTGGCCATGATCGAGACCCTGGACAACGGCAAGCCCATCCGGGAGACCCGGGGCATCGACGTGCCGCTCAGCTCCGACCACTTCCGCTATTTCGCCGGGGCGGTGCGCACCGAGGAAGGCGAGGCGGTGATGATCGACGCCAACACCATGAGCCTGATCCTGCGCGAGCCCATCGGCGTGGTGGGGCAGATCATCCCCTGGAACTTCCCGCTGCTCATGGGCGCCTGGAAGATCGCCCCGGCGCTGGCGGCCGGGGACACGGTGGTCATCAAGCCCTCCTCCGCCACCTCCCTGAGCCTGCTGGAGCTGGCCAAGCTGCTGAACCAGGTGCTGCCTCCGGGGGTGGTGAACGTGGTCACCGGGCGCGGCTCCGTGTCCGGCAACTGCATCCTGGAGCACCCCGGGTTCTGCAAGCTGGGCTTCACCGGCTCCACGGAGGTGGGCTACACCATCGCCGACGCCGCGGCCAAGAAGCTCATCCCGGCCACCCTGGAGCTGGGCGGCAAGTCCGCCAACATCTTCTTCCCGGACGCGCCCTGGGAGAAGGCCATCGAAGGGGTCCAGATCGGCATCCTGTTCAACCAGGGGCAAGTGTGCTGCGCCGGATCCCGGGTGTTCGTGCACGAGGACATTTACGACAAGTTCCTGGCCGAGTGCGTGGCGGCCTTCAACAAGGTCAAGGTGGGCCTGCCCTGGCTGCCCGACACCCAGATGGGCGCCATCGTCAACAGTGAGCAGCTGCAGAAGATCCTGGGCTACGTGGAGACCGGCCGGGGCGAGGGCGCGAAGCTGGCCTGCGGCGGCCGGCGCCTCACCGAGGGCGGCCTGGACAAGGGCTTCTTCATGCAGCCCACCATCCTGGCGGACGTGAACAACCGAATGCGGGTGGCCCAGGAGGAGATCTTCGGGCCGGTGGCCTGCTTCATCAAGTTCCGCACCGAAGCGGACGTCATCGCCATGGCCAACGACAGCGAGTACGGCCTGGGCGGCGCCGTGTGGACCAAGGACATCAACCGCGCCCTCCGGGTGGCCGGCGCCGTGCAGACCGGGCGCATGTGGGTGAACAACTACAACAATCTGCCCGCCCACGCACCCTTCGGAGGCTACAAGAAGTCCGGGATCGGCCGGGAGACCCACAAGATGATCCTCGAGCACCTGACCCAGAAGAAGAACATCTTCATCAGCCTCACCGAAACCAAGGTGGGCCTGTACTGACCGCCGGCGTTGGCGTTCGTGTCCCGGTCGGCGGCAGGCCCGCCGCACGGGTTCCGGGGGTGCGCGCCGCCCCACTGGTGGGGGTCGCGCATCGGGGGGGGC